>SDBU01006350.1_pt1 | contig 13911 bp, 9 predicted proteins | sample 2277071 | NCBI WGS metagenome assembly SDBU01 (sample SAMN10397929, study PRJNA504765) | marine sediment metagenome | isolation source: marine sediment core GS08_GC12, 126 cmbsf | place: Arctic Ocean: Gakkel Ridge, Loki's castle | collected 2008
TATCAGAGCACCACCAGTAGTAAAAACCGAAACCAAGACTACCGAAACCCAAGAATATAAATATGCTGCTTCAAAAAAGTCAGAAGTATTTCATTATATCGATTGTTCATACGTAAAAAAAATAAAACCAGAGGATCTTATTTTGTTTAAAACCAGAGAAGAAGCGATAGCTTCCGGAAGAAGACCCTGCAAAAAATGTAAGCCTTAATTGGAATATATAGATACATCCCATTTTCTTAAATAGAAAAGGCGTACCAAGTCAATAGTTCGGTAATTTTTAGGTTGTCCTGGAAGAAAAGAGAAGAGAAATAATAAAAGAGTGGATTGGTTCCGGAAGGATTGAAGATATAAATAACAAGAGATATAAAAATCAGGGGATATTTTGACCTATTTTGAACGAGTTATTAGATAAGGGGTTCTTAAAATGAAAAAAAAATTTATATATTGGATTCGTTGGGTTGCTGTACTTCCAGGAGCATTAACTGCAGGTATTATTTCGAGCTTTCCTGTACATTGGTTGCTATACATAGCCTTTGCTAACAATGGAACTTTTTTGGGTTTCATAGAATTGCCACCAGGAGCAAACATTTCCATTGAACGTGCGATTTCTCCATTTATAGTTGCCATTGTCCTTATACTGGTAGGATCTGAAATTGCACCGCTGTATAAATTTAGAACTGCTATTGTATTGACGGCTTTATATACAATGTCTGTTATTGGTATATTTTTATTAGGACCGAAATACGGGGTATATGGATCCTTTGAAGCGAGGAGTGTCGGTCCTATTATTGGACTACTTATTGGACTTTATATTGTAAGAGGGAAAGAAAAGAAATTATCGCAGAAATTGTAAGAGCCAAGTAATCCGATTTAGGATAATTTAAAATGAAGAATAGGTAGTAGAGAATAGGTGATAGGGACAGCCATAAAGAAGGTAGATTACTTGAAGCCAAAGGTAAATTTTAATAAACTGAGATGAGTATTGTTTATCATAAAAACTTTAGGCTAGGGCAGTGAACTAAATGTTTCAAGACTCCCTCGAAATGCGGAGAAACGGATGCAAAGTAAAAAATATCAAAAAGAACGCAAGGAGCAGATAAAAAAGAATGCCCGGGAATGGTACATAAAAAATAGGGAAAGAATTAAAGAGAAGAGCAAGAAATATTATAAGGATCATAAAGAAGCTTGCAGTGTAAGGAGAAAACTTTGGGGAATAAAGAACCGGGAAAGGATCAGAAAATACAATAAAGAATATAAGCGAAAGCATAAGGTAACTTAGGTATCCTTAAAGAAAAGAGGAGAGAGACAATAAAAGAGTGGGTTGATTCCGGAAGGATTAAAGATATTAATGGCGAAACATAATATCTTATCTATAATCTTATTATCTATTGAAGTAGATTTAAGAAAAGGTAGGCTTACGGTCACAAGATCGGGGCTAAATAGTATGTTAGTAAAGAGAATTTAGAGGTGTTTTTAGAAGGAGGTAAAACAATGAAGAAATTTAATAATGGGGAACCTTTTCATGGATCAGAGAATATAGAAAATGGGAAACTTACCGGTACAACAGATACGGATTACTTCTATTTCTTCTGTCCTAAATGTGGGGACACTCAAATTTTGCAGATTTTAGACTTTGGTATTGTGAAGGAAAGACCAGTTGAATACGCAAAAGAGCATCGCCCCAAAGCCAAGAAAGATTTTATTATTGCTTTTAAACTATATTGTCCAAAGTGTAAATTGCTTGATTTTGTGAAGGTTTCAAATATTGGCTGGCAAGGCGGAAAATTAAAAGATAATCGTGGCATAAAAAAATCATTTTAGACCTATTCACGAACGTTTTTAGGGACATTTTTATAAAAACCAGGGGGTTTAAAGAGAATGAAAGCATTTGAAAGAATTTTTCTTTATTCAATATTAGCGATATTGGTTTTTTATGTGTTTTTGGTAGATGGAAACGTTGAAAGCAAGGTGGCTATTCAGGAGGAAATCAGAGCTAGGAGTATATCAATTGTGAATGATACGGGGCAAGTGGTTGTCAATTTACATGCTAGTGAAGACGGTGGAGTAATATTTATTTCCAACAAAGCTGGCGCTCGTGTTGCTCTTATGGGAGCTTCAAAAGACGGTGATGGAGGAATAGGTGTTTACAACAAAGCCGGAAATACTGTTGCTGGTATAGTAGTTAGTGAAGACAGTGGGTTTATAGGTGTTCGCAACAAAGCCGGCATTTCCGTTGCTACTATGGGAGTTGATGAAGACGGCGGGCGAATGTCTATTTACAACAAAGCTGGCACTCCTATTGCTGGTGTTGCAGCTTATGAAAACGATGGAATGATAGCGGTTTATAACAAACAGGGCGATCTGATTGGTAGCTTACCTTAGAATTATTGTGATAATATAGAAGAGGTACTAGTAAAATTAGAAAACAGACTACTAGATTTTTGGAAAGAAAAACTCAATAAGGTAAGAACTAAAGGAACAACTTCAAAATTGCTCGAGGTTGTCTTGGAAGAAAAGAGAAGAGAAATAATAAAAGAGTGGATTTATTCCGGAAAGATTAAAAATATTAATAGCAAAACGTAAAAAAATATTTCTTATATTATTGTTAACTAATAAATTTTACCGGCATTTTAAAAAAAACAAAAAAAAGAGGGGGGGGTGAAATGAATAGATGGAGATGCGGTAAACGAGGAATTACTTCAATAGAAATAATACTTTTGGTAATTATGATTTGTGTATTAATAGCGACAGGAATATTAATACACAATAAAGCTCAACAAGTAAAAGTTGTAAATGCTATTCGTGACGCTGTAAATACTGAAACCGAAGCAAAACAAAACATCAAAGACTATAACTCCATAGTGAGTATAAATTGTAGTATTATTCAAACATTAATTCAAACAGAGTTAGTAAATTCAGATTATAAAGCATTAAAAAGTTATCTAACCACTAATGATGGTGAGATATTCTTTTATGAGTCGGATATACGAATTCCTAATGATGGGATACAACCTCGGAACGGAAGCAATCAAAAAGGCTGGGTAGTAATTTCTTTTGATGACTCTCTTGAGAGGTTTTTAATTAACGGAAACGCATTTGATGGTAGTAATATACTTACTGAGCCTTTAGTTGCTCGACGCTAAATTCAAGAAAGGGGAAACGGGGCCATAACATTTGACATTAAATAAATGGGGGTTGAGGCATTATGTATTATTATAGATAGACGTCCCAAAGGAAGATCCCGTAAAATGGAAAGTTAAACCATAGAAAAATAGGATGTGCTCCTATTTCCCAAAAATCTAAATAATTTGAATTGTTTATGAAATGAGATATTAAAAAATTAACTCCAATAAAAATCACTAAGATAAAATTAAATCTTCGTTTTGAGGGCTTATTATGATGAAAAATATTAGAAAACTTACACCTTCTGAGTTCTATAAGATGATAAGGCCTGAGTACTTCTCTGACTCAGAAATAATTTATGAAATTAAGTTGCCCAAAGAGCAGCTTGCTTTTGAACTTAGTCAAATATCAAAAAATCAAAAACAGGATGAATTTGAAAATTTATGTAGAAAACTAGCTGAAAAATTTATAGCTCCAAATTTAATTCCTCAAGTCGGACCTACTGGTGGTGGAGATGGGAAAACAGACTTCGAAACGTATCCAGTTTCAACTGATATTTCTGATAGGTGGTTTATCCCAGAAAATGGTTGGGACAAAGACGAGAAGTGGGCATTTGCAATTAGTGCTAAAAAAGACTGGAAAAACAAGGCAAAAGGCGATGTAAAAAAAATATTGGGCACAAAACGTGAGTACACTCTTATATATTTCATGACCAACCAAACACCATCAAGTAAAAAGAAAAAGGAGACACAAGATGAATTCAAAGAAGAATTTGGAATTGATGTAATAATTCTAGACGGAGAATGGATACTTGAAAAAGTATACAACTCTGACTTACTTGATTTGGTAGTAGATTCCTTGAATCTATCAGATGTATATAAAAATAAGAAAACAACTTTAGGACAAAATGATTCCTCCCGTATTAAGAAACTCGCAGAAGTAGAAAAGAAAATCAATAATTCAAATAGGTATTTCGAGTATGATTTTCAGTTAGTAGAAGATGCTTTGGAAGCTGCAATTCTAAGTCGAATGCTTGAAAAACCCAGAGATGAAATTGAAGGGAAATTTGACCGAGCTTTTAGATTTTGTGAAAAAGTTAACAATCCCAAACAATGGATCAGACTACACTACCAAAGAGCATGGACTTTCTTAAACTGGTATAATGATTATTCTTCTTTTATTGACGAGTATAGAGGCTTTAAAAAATATATCTCCAAAACATCAAGTATCTCTGAAATAGAATTATACGTTAACCTTTTTAATTTATTAAGGGGCTTATCTGCTTCCGGTAACTGTGATCTATCAGAATACCAGATTGACATGCAAAAAGAAAAAGATCAACTTTATGAAGTTCTAAACGAAGTTGAAGGAAATGAACAAAAACCATGTTCTTCACTAATTGCTAAGACACATAAGTCATTTCAAGTGTTAATGGATTCTATTAAAGATAAAAAGAATCCTGATCAGTGTTTAATAGAGTTAACGAATCATCTATCAAAAAGTATAATCTATTTAGAATATCCTTTTGAGGACTTCAGAAAAATTATCGAAGAAATTGGCGGAGTTTTCCCTAATAATAATGAATTCGACAATTTGATAAATACTATTGCGCATATTTCAGAACAACGTACTTCTGAGATATCCGCCGGAAAAATATTTTTAAAACGTGGCGGGCAAAAATTATTTGCAAAGTATTACAAAGAAAGTGTTGTATATTTTGGTAGGGCTGTTATAAAACTTGCGAAAGAAGAAAGTCAAGATGGTATGTATCTTTCGTTAATTGGCTTAAGTCATGCTTATAGCTCGATAGGATTGTACTGGGCATCAAATAATTGTTTGATTTCTGCAAGCTATATTTCCTTCAAATCATGGTATGAGACTGGTGTTATAAATAAAAGAATTTACGATTGTGCAAAAGAATTAGCAATTAATGAGCTTTTTATTGGTAGAGTCCCATCTTTTTTAACTTGGCATGAACTTTCTCAAATTATTTCTAGACAATTAGACATAAATGATGATTTAAATGATATCCCTCCATCCGAATTAATGGATGCATGTTTTTCAGTCAGGATTATAAATACTGACAGCAAAAAGGACAATCTACTTTCCCATCTTCCTGATATACTAAACCATCAATCGTTATGGCTTTCACAAAACGCTTGCCTTTATAAATTAGGTTACACGGATTTAATATTAGCCGATTATAAAGATATTGGTATTAATGATGAGCAAGGTCTTGATTCTTACTTTGAGAAAGTAGCTAATCAGCCATTCAGAAATCAAATGATATACAAAACAAATTACCTTTCAGGAAGCGAATTAAGTTTAACATCTACAATTTTGGGATGTAAGTTTAATTTTCATTTTAAAGAGGATAAAGAATTATTACTGACTGCGGAAACTTTCTTAGCATTTTTTGAAAGTTTTTTTGCTACTTCTTTAACAAATGTTTATCCAAACACTGAGTCTATTAATATAGATATTATTAAAAACACAGAGGTAGAATGTATTAAATTAATCGATAAAGAATCATCCCACGAATACTGTGTTGAAATAAACCAATTCAATTTTTCAAATGAAACCCGCGACGGCCTTTGGACTGCAATGATTGAGTTTATTAGTCATCTTTTATCTAAAAACTTTTTTATTAAAAAACCAAAAGAATTTCTAGAAAACCTTTTCGAAAAAGAAGAATTAAACGAAAGATTATCTCTCATTTTTGAACATAGAAAATTTGTAGTCAATGTTCTTGGAGACAAGCCCAAGTTGCTTTTTAATGATTGGATTGAAAATAGAACTCTCAAAGAATATCCGATGAAACGTAAGACTCCTGTTTCATTCGAATTTGAGGAAAAGAAAGAAAAATTGAGTAATAATGATGCCAAACTCGATCCTGATAAAGTGGGGCATGATAAAAGAAAAGTGTTTTCAATAATTGACACGAATCTTTGGGATCAAGCCAAATGGAAAGGATTCGGCTTTTTTAAGGATTCATCAGGCATGAGAATTTTTATAGCATATGAAAATGAGGAAGCTGGTAAAAATATATTTGACAACTGGATAAATAGGGTGGGCAAAGAAGATAAGGATGAACTAATTAAAATCACAATAGTAAAAGGAGTAGATAAAAAAAATCCATTTTGGTATAGAGTTCATATTAGTAGCAATATTGATAAAAAAACATTTCAGCCAGGAAATATATTAATTTTAGCATCAAAATTTCTTGAAGTAAATGCTAGTAGTTCTATAAATCTAGACAACTTAATAAATTATTTTAATATTTTAAAACAGTATAGATTGTGCCCTGCCAAAATAATAGATAGTGGTAAAATTGAACCTTATTTTGATAGGGAAATTTTAAAGCGAACCTTGTTTGTCAAAAGTGCATGGGAAATTGGAGAACATGATCTTGAGCGTGTTGTGATTAGAAAAAATGATTCGCCAATTATTCCAGACGATATTGAAGATGCACCAGTTTTAAAATTACTTAAAAAAAAGAATGAACAAGAATTATAAGAAATAAAATAGGGCACCTAATTAATAGAGAGATTCGAAACAATATTTGACACCAATTTGCTTTTAATATATAATACAGATAACACACCCGCTACGCCTCTTAACAATGCGCACCCTGGCGGGTTTTTTCTTTTTATTAAGAAGTTTAAGTATGAAATTTGCCAAACCCCCTACAACATTTCAAGAACAGGTTGATCTACTAAAAAGCCGAGGCTTAATTATAAACGACTCCGAAAAAGCCTTGCAGAATATAAGCCGAATTAATTATTATCGATTAAGTTCTTATTATGCTCCTTTTCAAATAGACAGAAATCTATTCAACCCGGAAACTTCTATTGAAAAAATATTTGAGTTATATAAGTTTGACAAAAAAATAAGGTCTTTAATTTTTGGGGCATTAGAAATAATCGAAGTTACTTTACGTACCAGAATTGCTTATTATTTTTCCCATAAATATGGACCATTTGCTTATTCCGATCCTCAATACTTCTCTAAAGGTTTCAAGCATCATGACTGGTATACTAAATTAGAAGAAAGCATACAAATATCCCGTGAAGATTTTATTAAAGAATTTTTCAAAGAATATGATGAAGAAAAAAACCTTCCCCTTTGGATAGCTATTGAAATAATATCCTTTGGCCAACTATCTTTTTTGTTTAGGGGCTTAGAAAGAACAGACAGAAATAATATTTCAAAAGATTGCTTTGGAATTAACGAAAAAATTCTTTCTTCATGGATTCATACCCTGGTATATATTCGTAATCTATGTGCCCACCATAGTCGTATTTGGAATAGGATGCTTGCTATTAAACCCAAGGTTCCGGATAAATTAGCTGAATGGAAAGATATTTCAAATTCTAAAATATTTTGTGTTTTTTTAATATTTAAGAAATTAATCATTATCCCTGGCGAATGGGAGAAAGTTAAAAACAATTTACTACAATTATTAAAAGAGTATGATGATATTGATATAAAAGGGATGGGTTTCCCGGTTGATTGGGAAGATCTAATTAATAATATATGAATTAATTAAGTAAAATAAATATCCGAAGAGTGTAAGAAACGGTATAAAAATTATTGAAATTTTATCCCAATTCTTCTTTTGTTTTATTTCTTATCCTACTTTTTATCTCCTATCTTTATAGTATTAACGAAATATCCAAAGAGGATTCGTAGAAAGTGATAGGAGCTGCACAAAAATTAAGGACCCACTTTCTCTCTCTATCTATCTCTTTCATTGGTTATTACCACGATAATGTTTTCTAATATTTCACATTTCGTTTAGATTTAATTTAATCTATTGTGATTTAGTCTTCTCCCCGCAAAAGAGAGATAAAAAAATAAATGAAAGTAATAATAGCGGGAATTTTTTATCTCCCTTTTCGGTGACTATATCTTTTAGATTCCTTATGGTTAGCGATAAGTAAAAACATCCATAAATAAAATGTTAAAAGAAAAGAAACATTTTATTTATGTAGTTTTCACCTATCGCTTGGGAGAAGAGAAGAAGAAGAGAGAGAAAAAATCAAAATAACAATTTAATCTACCCCGGCTATCTCTGATTTTACAACTCAACCACGCGCGGGGCGGGTAGCTTTTCCTTCCCCCTTATTCCCCCCTAAAACCCCCCAAAAATCCCCCTTCCTTTTCATATCCCGCTTTCTTTACGTACCCCTCGCTAAATTCCCTTGAACTTCGGGCTTTACGCTTCGGGGATACTGGAAAGCGGGCTAACATAAGGTTAGGTTATGATTCATTAGGGGGGGGTATCTAAGGGGGGAGGAAAAAACTGCGGTCGATTCACCTTCACTCTACCAGCATAAATGTAAGCTTATCGCTCTTTCCTCTCTCCCTTGCCCCGCCCCTATTCTGTCTCTGTGAGTCTATTTGTTTCCGCCTGACTGCAGGAGGCAGGTAGACCCTTTTATCGTAACACTCCAGGCAATTCAAAAGCATTTCAGGAATAGGAAAAAATACTTTTCTATTGCCTGATTGATTGTCTTTATATTGCCGAACGATCTGCCCGAACAAATTTTTTTCTGAATCTTTACAGGAAGATTAAAAACATCTTCCCGTTGACTCAAAAAAATATATCTTCGGGCAGTAAGAAGTAAAAAGAAAGAGCAATACACTCAACCGGTTAAATAGTAATTTACCTGGTGAGAGTATTGCCAGGGAGAAAAAGTATTGCTTTTTATCAACAAGGGAAAATCACCCCTCTTTTATAAAAAGCAATACCAGAAATAGAAAAGCGAAAGGGCCAGCATAACACTCAAAAAATAATTTAATTTTAAGGAAAAAATGAAATTATTTTTATCATGTAATGCTAAAGAGAAGACCAACGCTTAAAAGATATGTAAGAAGGGAAAATCACCCCCTCTTACATATCTTTATTCTGATACAGGACGTGTAGCGGCTAACGAAAAAGTGAATTAGTCTTTTCCCTCGAAAAGAGAGATTAAAAATAAATGAAAGAAATAATAGCAGGGATTTTTTATCTCCCTTTTCGGTGGCTGTATTTATCGGATTCTTTACGGTTAGCGATAAGTAAAAACATCCATAAATAAAATATTAAAGAAAAGAAACATTTTATTTATGTAGTTTTCACCTATCGCCGGGGAAAGATATTATTTTCTTTTCTTTGGATTTTCTTCTCCTGGCGTTTGTTGAAGCCAGTGCCGCAAAAAACTCGTGCTTAATTGATTGCCTGCATTTTTTTGCGGTGCTGAGACTTCTATAAACGCCATCGATGTCGTGTATGTAAGCTCCTATAATAGTTTTAGTTTTTTTTATCCTGCTCTGCCTGGCGCGTATGCATACAGCAGGTAAAAAATATTAAAACGTAGAAGAACAATGATCAGGAACAGGGGGGGGGAAGGGAGGGGAGCCATACGATTACCGGAAATAGAGGTTAAGCCCTTCGATAAAAGGTATCTAAGGTAGCCCGCCTTTATATTTTTAACCAGGCTAAAAAAGCTTTTTGCTGGGTAGAAATATAATGCTTTTTTTGCTATACATAACAAAGCTTTATCGGATTTGATATGTATGGGATTATTTCTTGTAGAATGTCCGATAGAGTCTTGTTATGTATTGGTAGGCTTTCACTTACAACTTCTTAGCAAAAAAAGCTCCTGGCGGGCGGTCGTGGTAGAAGTAGATTAGTCGGATTGGTAGAGGCGGGGTAATTAAGATAGCTGTAATATGTTTAAATTGACGAGAACATGTCCATAGGATAGATTTTACCAAGGGCAGTTAAAATAATTAAAATAACTATACATTTTAAAATAATTTTCAAAAAAAGAAGGATTTTTGAGATTTATGTAGTAGTGCTATATATAGAACAAAAAACAATTTATATTTGTTTATCTATTATGTGAATTATTTCATATAAATAAATATATGAGGAGGTTATAATGGTGGAGAGAAAAGATTGGATTTTAATTGTATTAGATTGTTCTAAAGATAAAACTCTATCCCCGGTTCAATTACAAAAAAGTCTATTTTTATTAAAATATATGAACCCTGATATGTTTAATAATTTTTATAATTTTATACCATATCATTACGGACCATTTTGTTTGGATATTTACGAAGATGCAGATTTGCTAAAACTTGATGAAATGATTAATATAGATGTTAACATAATTGGAAGACGGAATATTTATTCAATAAATTACAAAGGAACAATATATGTTGACAATTTAAAAAAGCAAATAAAACCAGAATTATATAGCTATGTCTCAAAAATAGTAAAATGGGTTAAAGATAAATCTTTTTCTCAATTAATAAGTAATATTTATAAACAATTTCCAGAATTTAAAGTTAATAGTGTTTTTAAGGGTAGTATATGACTTTAATTATTGGTATTAAATGTAAAGATGGCATAGTAATGGGGTCGGATGGAGCAGCAACTTTAGGAACAATGGGCCAAAGAACAATTGTTCAACCCGTAAGAAAGCTAGAGGTTATTTCAAATTCAATTATTCTTGGAGTTTCTGGTCCTGTTGGCATTGGACAAATATTTAATGGTGTAATTAAAAGTTTATGGGATAAAGAGAAATTTCATGGTAAAAAAGAATCATATGAAGCAATGGAATTTTTACGAGATAAACTTTGGGAACATGTAAAACCTGAATTCCAAAATGCTTCAATCGCAAAAAATGCCATTGGTAATATTGCACTGAATAGCGCCCTTTGTTCCACTCTTATTGCCATCCCAATATCAAAAAAAATTTGTTTATTTCAATTTAATCAACAATGCTCACCTGAAGAAGCGACGGATAATTTACCATTCGTATCTATAGGTAGCGGACAAAACATCGCAGACCCTTTTTTAGCATTTCAACGTAGGATATTTTGGCCAAACAATTTACCTTCTCTTGAAGAAGGTATTTTTTCTGTTTTTTGGACATTAGAACATGCAATAAAAACACATCCTGGTGGTGTTTCTGATCCAAAACAAATTATTACTATTAAAAAAGAAAATAGTAATTATAAAATACATGAGTTTCTACCCAATGAACTACGAGAACATGTAGAATTTATAAACGATATAGAAAAACATTTATCTGATTATACTTTAAAATTTAAAGGAGATACTGGTAGCGAAGAGAAAATACCTGCCCCCTAATATAAAATTTTGTTATATTAGCCTTTAATTTTATTAATAGATTATTTTATACTTTATAATAAACTTTAATAGACACTTATCATATAAAATTAACCTCGTCTATTTGCTAGAAAATGCTTAATAACCCCTTTGTATTAAAAGAGCAGGGGGTTTTTTATTTATACCTTGAATTATCAGATTTTCAAAGATTGCATATTAAGTAGATGAATAAGGGAGAGATAGTAGGGTTTTATGATCATAAAAAAAATATGATTATAAACAAAAATAAAAAAGTGACGAAAAACCTCTATTAATTAAAACTATCTTTGCTCCTTAACTCAAAAGCTACTTCACCGCAAAAAAAGCTCCTGGCGGGCGGTCGTGGTGATGAGATGACCAGAAGTTATTTACCAGGAAGTCAATAAAAGCAGGTTAACGATTAATTTAATAAAATACCGGGGAGAGAGAGAAAGTGTACATCTACAATCAATTTGCTGGTTAGGAAAAAACTCATTTAATGCTGGTCCTATTTCAATAGTTTTCCTAATGATTATTATGTTCTAGGTGGGGGATTATATCAAAATGGTGAAAAATTACCATTTCATATAACGTTTTGCTTGTATCTGAAGACGCCGAAGGCGATTTGCGTGGGGGAGAAGCCCCAACCAGATACACGCTGTTAGTCGCCATTCATCACTTCTTCTTAACTTGTTTCTCTAGGTCAAGAAAGACACCTAGGGGAAGCCTCTTTTGTTTCCTCCGCTTATCATAGGCTTCTAGTAACTGCTTAATTCCGAATGCCATTATGCCACCACCAGCCACCTTGAATCCCATTTGACCCGAGAGGACAGATATGCCACTTCCAATTACAATTTCAGCCATATTGCGGTTGAGGGTAGTTGTAATGTCTGCCCACTCCCTTTTGTAATCTTCATACTGTTCTTCTAACTCGTCTTTAAACATTTTGTATAGGTTTTTGTGTCCAATATTTTCCGGTAAGCTAGCTTTATCCCATACCTTTATTAAAAAATTCCTTAAACGAGCAAGACGACCGTCTTTCCTGAGACTGAGAACGAAATCCAGCCTTACCGCGTTTAGAAAGGAAAACTCCAGATCGGCAAATGCTCTTGACATCTGCGTGAGGGAATTGTCCTGAATGTCACCTGCCATTTCGATAGCCATATCGTACTCATGCCGGTAATGCTCCTCGCCAAAGAGAATATAAGCGTCACAAAGGTCTGCGGTGAAGATTACAGATTCGAGACTATTTCCAGACCCTGTCTTCAAGATAGATAAATAACCTTCGGGCGGCGAATCCCAAGCATACCTTATTGGATTTCTCTTGTATTCGATTTCAGCAAGATCTTGGGCTGCTTTCAGGAACCCTGGAGGTATGTTATCCTTTATGGATAGTCTAAGAAATGAATCGACGTGCTCGGGACGAAACTTTTTCAGCATCTCAATAAATAGACTAGACATTAAACGCTTCTTTTCAGACTCGTCATAGGAGGCGATTCGTCTTTCGGAGACTTTGATAAGCTCCTTGTCGAAGAACTCCGGATCAAACCATCTCAATGGAGGCAAAACAGAGATAATGCCTTCCTTAATCCACGGCTCAATCGAAACAAGGAATAAAGCTTGGTTCATAGTAACCTGCATCCAAGCCTCAGGTCTGTCAATAGGAGAAGCATCTCGATGATAAATCATTAGATCGCAGAATGGATTCGTGATTATTGTATTAGGTGTATAGAGAGTATATCGGGCAAGGTATGAAGCGATGCTATTTATGTTGGGCGTGCCCCAATAGAATCCTGAGAATGACTGATTTGAAATATCGAAGCAGATGTCACGAAATGGGGCTTTGTGAGGGAAATAGATCGGGAGCGTTTTGTAAAGGCTTCGTACCTTTTCTTTCGTAACTTTCCCCAATACGGAGCCAACACCCTTTTTAGAATCGAACACTATGTCAAAAGTTTCTCGAAGGTACGAGATGAAATCAAGAGTATTCTCGTCTAATGTTGCCTTGCTAGTAGGGGCTTGGACAGCTTGCTTATAGTACACTTTTTCTTCCTTTAAATCGGCTTCGAAATGGCACTTCTTGTATTTCAGCCCACTACCGCAATGACAGGGATCGTTCCTACCTAGTTTTTCTTTTTTCATCACATGTGTACTTCCTCTAAATAGCGGTAAATTTAAAATAATCGAACTATTTATTTATGCACGACTCTACCTGTCTGCGTGCGAACACGCACAGGCAGAGGTGAATTCGAAAATTAACCGCTAATTTTCCTTGTGGTATATCTTTATAGATTCTTATGCTTATTATAACTTATTTTATTAATTCTGCAAATAACAATTTTATATATAAGGAAGTCCGGGGGTCCTTCTTGTATCGGGAAGGACTCCTTTTAGTTTTATAAAATAAGGAGCATTTCTAAGAGAATCAAAGATAAATACACCTTTATATAGATATACCAAAGCGGACGCTTTGATATTGACTTATATATGGATATATGATAATATGTTCATATACTTCTTGGTTTTACTTGATTCAAAATCCATAGAAAAGGAGGTGAAAAAATAATGGCCGCAGTAATAACCATCCCCCGTGATTCAGCCTTACAATTCAGACTGCTAATAGGTGTTAATCCGATTAGTGGAGC
>SDBU01006351.1_pt1 | contig 13909 bp, 13 predicted proteins | sample 2277071 | NCBI WGS metagenome assembly SDBU01 (sample SAMN10397929, study PRJNA504765) | marine sediment metagenome | isolation source: marine sediment core GS08_GC12, 126 cmbsf | place: Arctic Ocean: Gakkel Ridge, Loki's castle | collected 2008
CACCTTATGACTTTTTGCAGCATTTATAATATCACCAGTTTGTAGTACTTCATCAAGTGCATTAGCTTCCATGACCGCCGCCAAAACTCGACTGCACTCAATCTCACTCAAACCACCTTCTCGCAGATCATTCTCCCAATTCCTCCAAGTGCGGGGATCGTCATCCTTTACTGAATCCCATTCAATGTCGCTTGGCTTCAATGAATTGACCACAATATAGCCAAGACGCTTCTTCGCCCACGCATCAATCATCTCTTGATAAGTGGGGTCTTCGGGCATAGGTACGTAGCCCTCCCGAGTCATTTTACCCGGAGGCTTTGGTTGTGGACAGAGTCCATTAAACTTGTCCATATCCTTCAGGCCACGCGCACGAAAAACAAGGTCCGTTTCGCCACGTGGCAAAACCAAAAGCACTTCATTACACAAAGTTTTGGGGTCTACACCACCAATCTTCATAATTCATTCTCCCTCAAGAAAAAGAAAGGCATCAGTGCCAGGCGCCGCCTGGCACTGATGCTAGAAACTCAAATTACACACGTGTGACAGCAGGCTCAATGACATTACACTTGCCAGTAAGCGAGATCGTCGCATCCTTGAGATTAACTTCCTTAGTATCTGCCCGGAAATCCGGGAAGAGCGTAAGTTCCGTTTGAACAACACCGCAAGGCGGATCGTGCTCGATTTCGATGTCAATGGCATACGGTTCACATTGATCAGTCGCAGAACTGACCCATCCAGAAGCACCGCCAACACCCTTCAACGCATCCATCGGAGAAATCGACTCCGAAGTACCCGTTGTAATGTGCTCGTAAGTGGCTTCCAGCCTCACATCAAGAGGCACTTGATCACCTTCCCGCACAGTGTCAAGATCACCACGGTCCAACATGTACTCGTAGGTCTTGGCCTCGGTATAGGTAACGTTGCCATCACCAATCTTGATGTCAATTTGCTGCGGTGCAAAAGTAATCACCGCATCATCTGCCGGGATACCAGCAGCGGTAGCCAATGCAGGAGTGAAAGTCAATTGACTCGTCACAGTTCCGACCGCAGCAACCAAAGCAACTGTCGCTGTCTGAGCGCCACCAGTCAAAAGGGTGTCATCGGCGACCAGTAAAGTGCCATCACCATCAGGCGTAACAAACTCGATGATGTATGCACCAACCGAACCATAAACATTGACAGTCGTAATCGAACTGAGACCCTCCAATGCCGTCTTGAGATCAACCAAAGAAATGTCAAAGACAAGACCGGCTGTTGGTCCAACACTCTTGTAGTCAAGAGTGAACGTACCACCAGAGGCATCAATCGTCACGCTCTGCGTTTCATTCGCGTCCTGCGCAGTTACCGCGTAAGTTTGAGTAACAGCCGCCACAGTAAAACGAGCGCCTACAGGCACAAGACTCGTGTTATTGGTGAGATTGGCGACAGTATCAATCTCCATCACGGTATCGCTATCGGCTAAAAGGGCGCCAGGATCATTCACCGCTGCCGACCCGCCGAAACCATCCTTGAATCGAACAATGGTATCACGAAGTTCAATTCGTGCCATAAGTCACCTCCGTTAAAAAAGAAAGGCATCAGTGCCAGGCGCCGCCTGGCACTGACGCTAGAAACTCGGGTTACGCATCCTCACGTGTGACAGCAGGCTCAATGACATTACACTTGCCAGTGAGTGAAATCGTTGCGTCCTTGAGATTGATTTCTTTGGTATCTGCCCGGAAATCCGGGAAAAGCGTCAATTCCGTTTGAATAGTGCCGCAAGGCGGGTCATGCTCGACTTCAATGTCAATAGCATACGGTTCGCATTGATCAGTCGCAGAACTGACCCATTCCGCAGCGCCGCCAACACCCTTCAACGCATCCATCGGAGAAATCGTCTCCGAAGTACCCGTTGTAATGTGCTCGTAAGTGGCTTCCAGCCTCACATCAAGAGGCACTTGATCACCTTCCCGCACAGTGTCGAGATCACCACGGTCCAACATGTACTCGTAGGTCTTGGCCTCGGTATAGGTAACGTTGCCATCACCGATCTTAATCTCAATCTGCTGGGGTAGAAAAGTGACAACACCATCCTCAATATACGTCCCAGCCCCGAGAACAGGGGTGAAATCGATATTCGTTGTCGGACTCGTACTCGTAGGAGTACGAACCGTAACAATGTGGATAGTCGTAGCAATTGTCTCACCAGCGACCGTGAATCGAGCGCCAATCGGAACCAAATCCGTGTCAGCACTATTGAGAACAATAGAGTCAATATCCATATCCGTATCAGTAGCAACTGGCGGTGTAGCCGTCAATGCTGCCACTCCGCTCAATCCATCCCTGAACCGAACAGTGGTATCGCGAAGTTCAATTCTGGCCATTTAATTTCTCCTCTGTTGGCTAATCGTCGGTTGTCAATTCCATCACATACCAGCAGTCAACCATTGACTGGCGAAGCCGGTCTGTCGGAGTCATCTGCCCGAAGTGAAACACACGTAGCATATCATTTCGACCTTTTGCCGGCGACAAACAGCCTAAAAGTGATTGGTCATCATCTGAATCGTTTCCATACCGATAGACCGCGATAACAGCATCCATTGCCTCGTGGTAGACGCCCGCAATTCGTTGCGGTGAGTACCGATTCTTAGGTGGATTATCCATCCGATCCTGAATCAGTATACGAACTCCAACTCTGAGTTCATAATAGTTACGACTCATTTCACGGGAAAATGGTCCGGTTATAGCAATCTCAACATGCTGGGGGGCTCGCATAATTGCATCGGTACGGTCATCAACACCCTCGATAAGGGCCTCGATGTCATTATCCATAGCGACCTGCTTCAGGTACGTCGCCAACGAGGCGAAAATCCAACGTGTCCAATTGGGGCTCGCAGACATCTTATACCACCTCTTCAACTATGGCGTCTTCAACAGCAAGGGCATCAGACGCTTCCAACGCTTGCTGTAGCCCGGTTTCCAAATCCGTTTCACCGAGTAGTGCTTTACCTGTAATAATCCAACCCGTTCGGAATTCCAATTTCTCAATTTTCTCGAATTGGTATTTAACGCCATCCCACACAAGCCAATCATCCTGACTCAATACAAGACTCCGCGCATCCCGTCGATCAATGACAAAAACACGCTTACTCGCGTCATAACTCCCGCCTTGAACCATCTGTTTATCTGCCGAGATTATCGAGATATTACGAACAACATCTCGCGTAAACATAGCCGGCAAAACAGCAACACGTCGCACGCGGGTAACTTGAATTCTAACGGTGGCCTCCCCAGTCCGGGAATCAACCTCAGAAGTCAGTAAACGGTAGATGGCAACAGGGCCACCAAACTGCCGCTTCAAGACGTACAGCGCAGTCTGCATCTGACGACTTAGGAAATACTGATGAGATTGCATCACACACCCTTAGATTTTAGATTCAGATTGAGATCGAGATTGCTTCCAACGCACATCCAGCGCTCGCTCTAACCGACCCATGATACCGGTGTTACGAGTAATTACCTGAGCACACTTTCTCACAAGAGGTAGAAGCACTTTCCGCTGCTCGTCTTCCAACTTATTGATACGTTTTGTCATTCGACCTTCACGCATCCAACCTTGCCACAGCAGAAAAATCATAACCAAAACCAGAGGGCCGTACTGCTTCGTTATCAACAGTGCCGTATTCCAATCCATTGCCTACCTCCAGTACACAAATGTGATAGAAGGCCACCCTCCCGGCCATCCGGGAGGGTGAACCGTTTCAACAACTCACAACAAGCGTGATTTAGCCGAGGAGAACCACGGCCAAGTTTTGGTCGAGGACGGCAACACCGGCCAAAATGTCCAGATTGACAACCGTACCGCCTGCCTGAATGTCGTACTGCATCGTCACTCGCATGGCAATGTTATTGTACGAACCGACGCTACTCATCACACCCAACGTACTACTCGGAACGGCGAGCGGACGAGTGACAAGAGCCAAGGCATCCCGATGAAACGCCAAGTTGAGCGCACCTGCGGGACCAGGAAACACGAGATCGCCATCGGCCAAAAGCACCTCAAGCGGACGATCCAGAATAATCGACTGCTCACCAGAACCACTCAGCCAGCTTTCAATAACCGTGTAGGTCCGGCGAGACGCGCCAGTCCCGAAAGCAACCAACTGACCGATTTGAGGTGGAACAGTCCAACCGTCAACCACAATCGCCTCGCTGTAACCAGCCGCATAGCCGCCGTTGACATCGAGAGACTGGTAAACCGTGACAACAGCCGTGGCCAAAGTCGCGTACTTGTTGACCTCGTTGAAGGTAACGGCCGTGGTATCACCAGCGCCGGTAGTGGCAGCAGTAATATACGTAGGCTGATCGTTGCCCGCCACGGTAGCGAATTCGCCAAGTACCACTTCATCACCAGTGATAGTACACGCCTGCGAACCACCCGAACCAGCACCAAGGACACTGGTAATCGTACCAGTCGCAATCTGTCCAACCATCGTAGCGGCTGCCAAACTATTCACATTCTGGTCCATGAAAGTCCCGAAACCGAGAATTCGGCCAAGTTCGGCATTCTCCAGAGCGGTTCCACCGTCACCACGCTCATTAGCCTTCAAGAACATATCATTCTTGAGCAACGCAGTCTCGCTGGCCGCAGCCAGAACCAAATTTCGACCATCAGTCGGAGCCTTGTTGACATTCAGCACTTCACGGGCCTCCAGCATATAATCCTTGCTGTTGGCACTGGTGAGATTTTCAAGGCGGCCAACGCGATTGGCCGGGGCCCGAAGGAAATTGTGGCAGCGACCAAGCACAGCACGATCCACGGCCCGAGCAATGGTCTGCATACCAGGACGAAGGTAGATGTCAACCAAGTCTTGGAACGACTTGCTGGACTCACCGTCCTTGATCACGAACGAACTGTAGAACCACTGATCCAGAGGCACTTGCACGTTAGTCGCGCTAGCGTCTTGCTGGGCCAAAGTGGTTCCGTCACGCTTTCGGCTAATCCGGAAAGTACCAGGCCGGCGAGTATTGACTACATCGCCGAAATCCTTGACTTCATCCTCAAAGTCGCGGTGGACGAGATTGGCAACAACCATGTTCTCCTCCAGAATCGCCAGGCCCTCTTGGGCCCAATGTTCCGGAATGAAGGCGTCATTGTCGTTAGCAAAGCAAGCGACTAAAGCCTTAGACAAATACAGAGTGTTCATTGTGTTTCTCCGTTAGTTTCATTAGACGCGAAGTGCGTCCGTTCAGTCAATTCACACCCCTGATCAGTTAGCGGCGGCCGAGTTTACTTCTTCGGTCGCAACCCCAGAGCTTCAGGGTTCTTCTCACGGAGTTCTCGGTATTGTTGCGGAGACAATTTCCGCACGTCAACCTTACCACCTTTACCCAGTGCTGACCCACTGGTTGCTTGCCCTGCCCCAATTCCACTCACAACACCTGATTTGAACAGGTTACCATAAGTCTCAGGCAGTTCTTTCATTCGCTTCACCGCTTCCGTCGGTGTGCGAACCATGGTGACTGGTTCACCCGTCTTGGTATCAACATCGTCCATCGTAACCATTGGCCGATACTTCCCAGTCGGTTTACCAGACGCTTCATCTACTACTTCCAGTAGCTTGGTTTGAGGACGTAAAATCACAACGATTTGGTCGGCATTAAAAGCCTCGTTCTTGACAGCAGCATCTTGCAGAGAACGCTCCACCGTACTATCACGGTACAAGCTTTCCCAAAATGTCACTTTCTTCTTCAAGTCCACCATTTCGACGCTGTGTGAATCCTCCAATTGTTGCTTCTCCAACGCCAATTGCTGTTCTTTCGTTCGCAATTGTCCTTGGATCGAGGATAAGTTATCCTCCAAAGCCTTCCGTGTCGCTTCAGTCATATCCTTGTCTGTAAGCGCCTCCTGCAACTTCGTCTCCACTTGAGCCAAAGCTGTTTGATGCTTGCGGCGATCCTCAGCGAGAAAACGATTCACATCATCCTGATCAAACGATTTCCCAGTTGAACCACCAGTGTTACCTGCCGCTACCGCTGCCGCTGCCACTGCCGCTGCCGCTGCCGCCGCTTCACCCACGCCCGCACCTGTACCTGCGCCCTCACCCGCACCAGCACCAGCACCATCGCCAGCGCCGTCGCCACCTTCACTATCAAAACAAGCAACGCGACTCGGAGCCAAATACAGTTTCCGCAAAACGATGTTCATTTCTGAACCTCCACCTGGCGAATGTTGTCAACAAACCTAATACGAGTCGCCAGTTCCTCGTAGTTTACCCAGCAATTTGTGCCTACTGGTAAAGCAAGACGTGACAACAAGTCACACCGGACAGACGAGGTTACGAAACCCTCGACAATTTAATTGCATCACCGTCCCGTAAATACGGCCGAAGCAGACGCCAAGCAACTGCATTCGGAATAAGATTGATAAGATGTTCCAATGGCAATTGATCCCGTTGAAACATTGTCTTAACACCTCCGTATGTCGCACTGGTCACAGCCAAAAGTTCCAACTCCATGTCAGGGTCTTTGTTATCCAACAAGCTATGGGCAAGTTCATACTGCGCAATCCGAATGGCTTCCGGTATAGTGGAATCAGCGCCACGTGGAAATTCATTTGGCTGTACCTCTTCAGCGGCACGAATCTCTTTGCGTATCGCGTCAGTGATCTCCTCACCTTCGTGGGCTTCCATAACCACGTATACAGTAGCCTTGTAGCCTTTGAATGCAAGCCCGTCAATCAATCGCCGAGCGGCGATCAACGCATTCTCCTGATCAGTACCAGAAGCGTCCGACCACGCCCATTCGTGAAGGCGCTTGCCAAAGTATTCACCGGCCTCAATAATTGTGCCGTAAAAAGTTTCATTCAACGCCATGAGTCACCTCTTAATACCTCTTCAACCAATCGAGTTCGCATCGGTCCCCGTTTACCTGATTCCAGCCTCGGTCCCAAAGATCGTCCAGCATGGAAAAGTATTCATGGTACATCCACTTCACTCGATCCATACTGTAATTCGCTACGGCCCGTTGATGGATATACCAAGAGTCCAATTCACCGACATGCTGCGCCGCCCAAACAAACTGATCCAATGTATGACAACGGAACCCCGTCTTTCCGTGTTCTACAGTTTCAGTAAACGCTCCGAAGTCGGTTGAAATAACTGGAGTGCCAGTCATCTGCGCTTCAACAGCGACCCCACCAAACGGTTCAACATAATACGTCGGAGTGAAAACCGCTTTCGCTTTCCCAAGCAAATCGACTTTACGATCACCGGTAACACATCCAACATACTCCAGGTGGTCACCCACAAACACTTCTCCACCAACACAGTGGATTTTGTTTCCCTCAATTTTCTCGACCCCTTGCCCAGCTAAAATCAACTTGGCTCCAATTCGCTTACAAGTCTCAATAGCTACATCCACGCCCTTACGCTGCATAATTCGGCCGAGGTACAGATAATAATCATCCTTCCGTGCCTGGTATGGAAAAGCAGTTTCAGGATAATAATTCGGAATAACTGCGTCATAAAACTGACCATTGGGGTCCCGTCCACCTTGGAAACCCCACATCATGTGTTGATGCGAATAACTCTCGAAACACCGATACTTACTAAACGTACCAGTGTATCCGATTCCGTACTCAACTGGTAACACTTCGTCTTCACCGACAGCTTTGACCAAAGGAACAGTCAATGTACCAGTGATAAGTGCAAGAATATCACGCTTCTGCTTCCGAACATTGATCGCCGCTGCGGCCCTACCATTTGTTAGTGGCCAATACGGTTCACTCCCAATCCACCCTAGATTGTAGAGAGCATCCTTATCCCACTCACCGAAATACTTGATCTGCTCGTCCCGACTGATGATTTGAATATGCTCGTCACACGCAACTTCACTACCTTCTGCACCGTAATGAAATACAGTGTGACCCAATGACTTCATCATTCCACAAAATCGGTGGACCTTCATCGTGTACGCACACGCTTCATGTCGCGGATGAGTTTGTGTATGCGGCAACGACACAACATGGAAACGTAGCTTCTTCATAGTTCTTCTCCCTTACGTTAAAACCAACAGAGTCGCCAAACTCCATCAACCAATTATCAACTCAAATTACACATGTGTCACCCAAGTAGCTGTGCCACTGGTGAGTCGAAGAAACCAGTCACCATTGGCCGGTTTTACAGGAAGCCAGACAGCACTATCAGGACCAGACGCACCAGTCGCTCCATCAGGACCAGTTGCGCCAGTAGGGCCAGTTGCACCAGTAGGGCCAGTTGCACCATCATCACCAGTTGCACCATTGGCTCCGGTCGCACCAGTAGGACCAGTCGCGCCATCGGCTCCGGTCGCACCAGTAGGACCAGTTGCGCCATCGGCTCCAGTCGCGCCATCGGCTCCGGTCGCGCCATCGGCTCCAGTCGCGCCATCGGCTCCGGTCGCACCAGTGGGGCCAGTAGGTCCTCCAGGGGCTCCTGTCGCACCAGTGGGGCCTGTAGGTCCTCCAGGGGCTCCGGTCGCGCCGTCAGGACCAGTCGCGCCGGTTGCACCATCAGGCCCAGTCGGACCAACGTCAGCAAGTTGTGTAAACACCAAACCATCAGTGCCGATCACATCGCTGCCACCGTTATTTGTACAAACAAAAGCGCTGTCAGCATCAACAGTACCTTCTTCAACATAAACCACCCAACTCGCCGCAAGACCACCAACAGCCCAATCAGTATGACGAGAAGCCACCCCTGAAGCCGAAACAATGTACACACCGTCCTGGCTTCCTGTGCTTTGTTGATCACAGAGAACTGCATCACCTGCCACGAGTGTCACATCATCAATCGTGTCACCGGCTTCCAACTCAGTGCTAAGATCAACATTACCCTGCGCGCGAGCACGGACTGGATTCTTCCAAAACAAAACGGCAATTTCATCCAATTTCGTTTGAGTGGATTGCATTTCAGAAACTATTTGATCCCAATCATCAGGATTAGGGTCAAGTCGCTGCGGTGAGATACCTGAACGCTGAGAATTTGGTGAAGTTCCATCCCAAACTTTACCCGGATATTGCGAAGTAGGATACGGCATTTGAAGTCTCCATTCTTATTAACTATATCAGTGAAATGATAACTTCCTCAAATGACCCACCGAGGAATCGAACCTCGTCTTGCAGCCCGATAACTGAAGGTCACGGCGCCGAACTATACGCCGGCAGCAGTGTTGATCGCGGACTCGATTGCCACATTGTTTTCAGCAACGGCAATATCAAGCGCAATCGCATGAATTGTCTCAGCACTGATTCGTCGCGCACCTACGGGCGCAGAAACAACCAATGCCGATGGTGTAACACCTTCAGCAGGAACGGTGCCAGAAAGAATACCAAGCATGATCAAAACGCCGTAGCCAAGTCGATCTGTTTGACCCTCAGTCGTCGTAGTGATCGCGCCTCCTGAACCACCGCCCGTCAAACCGCCGTCATTCATCACGACCAATACGTGATTTGCCTCGGTAACTGAAGCTCCATCAAAGGTGATAGTCGCTGGATTAGTAGTCAAATCGCCAGTCAAAGCGACTGAAATGTCTGCATTAGTCCAGTCAGTGATACTAGCAGCAGTCGCGGCCGTATCAATCGCTGCCTCAATCGTTGCCGCATCGGCATTCCAAGCAATTGCGGCCGTCGTGAACGTTTCACCATTCCACAAGGTGAATTCCAGAGTAAAATCGCCGCCCGATACTGTGGCAACATACGCAGCAATCGACTGAACTTCATCGGCGGCTTGTAGCGCTGAAGGCAACACAGAATCACCTTCACTCACAATCGCCTTGAGTTCACGATAAGCACGACGATCCAAAGGTGTAATCGGCGGGGTAATGTCAATACTGACTGACGCACTGAGAAAATCGGAAATCAATCCCATTTGAAAATCTCCTGAAAATGAACAAACAAATAGTGAAACTCTGTTACATGATTCCAAATTGCTCCAAATATCAGTAAGATGCTCCTTTATCTAAACCTATGGATGTGTAATCCACGTGAAAATCGCGCCACCACCGGAAACTTCAAGAACATAAATTCCGTCACCACCCGGTGCATTAGGAACATTAGCACCAGCGCCTTGATCACCAGTTGCGCCAATCGGCCCTCCCCCGCCTTGGGGACCGATCACACCTTGAGGGCCAGTTGCACCAGTTGCACCAGTTACACCGGTTGTGCCAGTTGCACCAGTTACACCGGTTGTGCCAGTTGCACCTTGTGAACCAGTCGCACCATCCCCACCAGTAGCTCCAACCCCGCCCACATTTCCTTGCGGTCCCATCGGACCTTGTACACCTTGAGGACCTGTTGACCCAACAGGGCCAATAGTACCAGTTGCACCCGTTACGCCCGTCGCGCCAGTAGCTCCCATAGCCCCCAACGAATCCCACTCAACAGACGGAGGCTCCGATCCAGTATGTGCTCCAACACAAATGTAAGAAGAGCCTTCGTGAACAACTGCGTCATTCACTTCATACGCTGTTCCAGCATCCCAATCGCCAAGCCAATTGATAACACCGGGACCAGTCGCGCCCTCAGGACCGATAGCGCCTTGAACACCGGGCGGACCTTGACCATGCTGCGATGAATGTTGGATTGTGTTCATCAAAACCCTAAAAGCTTTGTTAAAATGTCTCGATAGGTAAAATAAGCTGACCCTAAATTTTACTGCATACGCGCCAACTATTATCCACCAATCCTGAGAGCACTGAGACTTACTGCTACAACAGTCAAGTCTGTTGTTCCGTCGAGGTTTGCCACAAATAAGCTTAGAGTATCGCTATTCGCAAGTTCGTGAATACCTGTTGCTGATATTGCTCCAAGAATAGAACCGGAAATTTCTCCATGGACTATCATATTACCTGGATACCTTATAACAATATCACCAGTGGGGGAACCTTCATTGAAATCGCCATTTCCTGTAGTAGCCGAGCCATCGAGAGCTACAATTTCAAAAGTATCGGGAGTTTTATTGTCAACAATGGAAGACCCATTTGCTGCGGTGTTTCCGACAACACCGACGATTTCCACCATGTCCCCGTCTTCTAATCCGTGGGCTGTACTTGTAATCACAATTGGAGAAACGAGGTCATCTGTTACATTTGTAATATCCTTGGGAGTAACAGAAGCAATACCCAAACAAACAAGCATTTCTCTATCCACTCCACCTACTGCGATTACAGATGCGTGAAAAGAAATTTCATATCCGCCACCTGCAATAGATGAAAGAGTTAAGTTACTTAAAATAGTGGACCCAACTACATTAGCTAAGTCGTCTTCTTTTCCAACAACAGAAAAAGAATCTATTAAAGTAAAAGTATTTTGTGTTGAAATTGTTACTTTAGTCGAATCTGCACCGTGAAACCAGATATTCGAGAAAGCATCGTCATGGGAATCAGAATCAGTTGTCGGGGCACCATAAAACGGCATCCAGTAAGTTGTGCCATTGATTTCTTGGCGAGTGAATCCTTGAATGGAATTTCCACCCTTCCAAGTAGAAATGTTATTCGCTGAATCTGCCGCTGATGTTCCTTGGAAATCAATGAAAGCTTGATCCGCATCGTTCTGATTGATAGTGAAAGCTTGCTTACCGAGACCAGAACTAGTAGTGAGAATAAGTTCACCGGGCCTCGTGATCCTAAATCTTTCGGTGTAAGTTATTACGTTATCGGCAGTACCGCTAGGAGCAGTGAAGAAAATTATGTCACCGGCATCAGACGCTGTCGTATGCCGGAAGCTCATGTAGCTTGCGCCTCCGGTTCGACTGTACCTAGAAGAGCCGTCGTAATAACCATTATTCAGAAACAAAGATTCATTGTTACTGGTTTGCAACCTAAATAAAGGACCGTTCGGAGAGCCAACCTCGTTATGATCGATGTACAGACCACCAATAATGTGCATTTTTTCTAGCGGGCCAACTGTCCCTACACCAACATTCTGAGAAGCATCAACAAAAATAGCGCTAATGTTGTTAGTCTGAATGTTTAATGGGTCATTTGTAATAGTTCCCAAAATTCCACCAACAGAAGAAGCAAAAAGAAATATCTCAACACCATTTGTGCTGTCTCTGACTGATAAATTACTTGGACCAGCTCTTGTTACTAATAAATCAGTTGCCGATATATCGGATGCATCTGTTCCTGCTCCCACATGCAACAATTCTTGCGGATTCGTTATTCCGATGCCGACATTACCACCAGCTTCAATGACCATTCTGAACGTATTATTTGTATAAAAGTGTATTTCTGCGTTTTGGCGGTTAATGAAAGCAATGTCATCATTACTACTTGACACACTTCCGAGATACCAAAGCTGTGTATTCGTATTAAAGGCATTATGTCCTGTGATAACTGAATTGGAAAATTCAGTATCACCATTGCCAGTTATGTGGAACATACCACTTTGGAAACCACCGATATTTCCCGCCGGCTTAGCACCTTTAACTTCCAATGGAGCGTTTGGAGAAACCGTCCCAATCCCGACCTTCCCGGCCGCGTCAACGCTCAAGGCGGGATTCGGTGTACCGTCACTAGCGGAAAGCTCTGAGTGGCGATGCAAAGTGTCGACCATGCTATCGTTGGTCATCGACGTGAGGTTTGCTCCAGTTGCGTTTGTATCGTGGCTTGCAATAGTTCCGTCACTGAACCCATCGTGAAAAGCTCCACCAGCCATTGCCGCCCCGGCCGCAGCTACATTTGTAGTGTCAGTTACATCTGCATTTGTCTCTATCGTATCGAGTTTGGTTCCATCCGCTGAAAGATCCCGACCGTCGATCGTAATTCCGGCAGCAACCGACATATTGCCAACGAGTTCCTTTGTTCCGTCCTGGCGAAGATAAATGGCACTAAGCGTTTCTGTGCTCACCGGGATATTCAAATGCGAAGCAGTAGTACCTTCCATAGATAAGCGAACAACGGCCGCCGATCCAGTTATCCCGACGTTAGCATAGACCTTAATGAGAAATCTGTCAGTGTCGTTTATTACAACATCAGCAGCTTGAGTGTAATGAAGATCAAATTCAGTATCGACACCCGGAATCAAAGACGATAACTCTGATGTCCCCAAAAGAGTTTCAGTTGTATCTGTTTCTCTTATGTAAAATTCCCAGTAAATTCGGACTGGCTTTGTCCCACTAACCTTCATGGCATGAACGTGCAGTCCATGAATCCCTCTATGAGCAAATACTGATCCGGGTTCCGTAGCTATCGTCGCCCAGTTTCCCAGAGCTTGACCATCTCCGGTGTTGAGTGCCACTGAATCTATATTAGCAACTCCGTCGCCAGTGTGAGTGTCAAGCATGTCATAATAAATTCCACCAATATCAGAAACATCTCCAGTTAGGAAATACTCAAAGATGAAATTTATGTTACTGTCGACATATTCTTTTGTTGCGAGGTGCGCTGAAAGAACAGGGTCAATACCGACTACGACTCCAGTGAAATCTCGTGTTCCATCTGCGAGCGAGTATACCGTATGATCATGCTCCTCTTGTGGGCCAGTGGGTCCTATGTCGCCGGTTGCACCCTGATCACCGGTTGCACCCTGATCACCGGTTGCACCCTGATCACCAGTTGCACCCTGATCACCAGTTGCACCCTGATCACCAGTTGCACCCTGATCACCAGTTGCACCCTGATCACCAGTTGCACCCTGATCACCAGTCGGACCAGTCGGACCAGTCGGACCAGTCGGACCAGTTGCGCCAGTTGCGCCATCAACCCCAGTTGCACCATCGGCCCCAGTTGCGCCATCATCCCCAGTCGCACCAGTCGGACCAATTGCGCCAGTTGCACCAGTCGGACCGGTCGCGCCTTGGACTCCAGTTGCGCCATCGTCTCCAGTCACGCCTTGATCACCATCAGCCCCAGTTGCACCATCGGCCCCAGTTGCACCATCGGCCCCAGT
>SDBU01006352.1_pt1 | contig 13909 bp, 15 predicted proteins | sample 2277071 | NCBI WGS metagenome assembly SDBU01 (sample SAMN10397929, study PRJNA504765) | marine sediment metagenome | isolation source: marine sediment core GS08_GC12, 126 cmbsf | place: Arctic Ocean: Gakkel Ridge, Loki's castle | collected 2008
GTCTTAGTATATATACTTTTGTAATATAAGCCTACCCCCGCTATAGAGCCAACTGTTACTAAACTGGTAGATTGAGGCACATGCAATAGATTGGCTATGAATAAGCTTGCGGTTGCGGAAATTAAAATTATCAGAACAGTATCAAAGCTTAATAGCTCATGAGGGATTATTTTATTGCCCAAAGTTTGCGCAACAGGCCGGCCTATCGATACTGCTCCAAGAAAAACAAATATGACAAAAAGGATTTGTGCCCTTCTTTTGGTCAGAATCCTGCCGCCATGTGCTGCTGCAAAAGAGGCTGCAAAGTTGCTGCCTCCCATATTCAGGGCAAATAAAATTATCAACAACATTAAGAAACTATACTTAATCATCAAATCCCGTCTCCACTCACATTTATCTTTAGGGGCTGGGTATGAATTCCGCATTCGCCGCCGCATTTACTTGTGTCGAGCCATCGGCCGGCACGTTCATCTTCTCCCGTAGTAATCTTTGTGCATGGTGCACAGCCTAACGACCTATAACCTTGCCCATAAAGAGGGTTTACTTTTACGCCATTGAGGGCCAGATATTGCCAGACTTCCCTTTCTTTCCAGATTAAAATCGGATTTAACTTAATCAGGCCTTTATCGCGTTCTTCGACTTCTTTAAAATCTGTCCGGGTCCTTCCCTCTGTGCAACGCAAACCCGTAATCCAGCAGTTCACCTCCATTTCTTTAATTGCCCAGCGCGCAGGCAAAACCTTTAAAATATAGCAGCATCTGTCTGGGTCGGTCTTATAAAGCTTATCCGGAATCTCCTGGTCATTTTTGAAGACCTTAAGTTCTGGGTATTGCGCTATTGTCTTTTTCATAAACTGAATAGTCTCTTTTGGTTTAAACCTCGTAGTAACTATAAAACCCCGAATTTTTGGACTTATTTTCTTCGCTAAGTCCCAAACGCAAACAGAGTCTTTTCCAAGACTATTAGCCACTATTAAGCTATTGCCGTATTTCTGGTAGGCTTCTTTTATCAGTGCAATGGATCTGTCAATCTTCTGTTTAAAGTTCAGATTATCCACCAATTCCTTTATATCATCTTTGTTTTCCAGCAAACTCATATCTTCACGCCTCCTTAATTTCGATCCGCTCCCCTTATATATAAATCTTGCTTATATTTTACCTATAAATGATGCTTGTATATCATGAGCAAAAAAAATTATATCTGGTAAACTATAGCCCCTTTCATTCCCTTTGCCTCGTTGGAGATATCCTCAAAAGTAATTTTATCTAAAACCCTGGCCATGGCATCTTCAACTTCATTCCAAATAGTAGCAAATACGGATTTCTTTTTTGCAGCCGTGTTGGCTAATGGTAAAAGCGGCCCCCCTATTTGACGGAGCACTTCACCAAGGGTTATTTTGTCTGGCGGCAGAGCAAGATTATATCCGCCCGATTTTCCTCTGCTGCTGGTAACTAATCCTATCCTCTTAAGCTGAAGCAAAATCTGCACCAAATACCTTATAGGTATACCCTGGTTCTGTGATATTGTATGAGTCTGTAGTGGTTCTTTGCTTGGCCAATGCAGTGCCAATTCTAAGAGTACTTTACAGGCATAGTCACATCTTGCTGAAATCCTCATGTCTTTACCTTAATTAATCCTTACTATGTTTATCAATATAGTAAAGTATACACTATTTTCTCAAAAAAGTCAAGGGGTAAGCTAAATTTTGTAAAAGACTGCTTCAGGGCCTGAACCTTTGAAGCCTTATATCATCCATGGGCTTGACTGCAAGCAACTTCGTTTCTCCATCAGGCCATATACGACTAACTATTTTTACCTCACCATTTGTATTATCATCACAATACCTGGCAATTATTCTGGATATACCACCAATATCCTGCTGATTAAATTCACCGCGACCGATTGCTACCGGGCCTTTATTTTCTACAGGGTAAGAATATATATCGCCTGATTTTATCAAGGCCATAAGTCTTTCATTCTCCTGTTTATTTCTTCCTACTACAACCTTTGCCTGCTCAGATAGCCTAAAGTGTCTTCCTACCTTTAGCAATTCAATATCATTTAAGGTAATCTCAGAATGGGTCATCAGGTCTTTCATCCGTCTGCTAAATCCAGAGTCAGTAAGAAGGCAACCGCCGGCAGGACAAGGATAATCGCCAATTTCATAATCTTTGGCTAAAGCCATCTGTGGTTTTCGTGACCGGCCACTAATTTCCAACAGTCTCTCTCGTTTTATCCATCCTTCTCTTTCTGGAATTGATAGAGGCAATAACTTAGCCGATAAAGGGCGTAAAATTAATCCTTCTAAGCCGCTTTCTCTTTCTATTATTTTAAGAGCCCTTCTGTGCTGAGACATCGGCCTTTGTCCTAAAACCTCTCCAGTAATTACGAAGGATGCGCCTATTTCTTTCATATACTCTTTGGCCCTTTTATGCATCAAAATTCTGCAATCAATACAGGGGTTTAGATTTTTTCCGTAACCATATTTGGGCCTTTTTATTATCTCCAGATACTCAGTAGAGATGTTGAATATTTTTATCTTCACACCCAGTCTATCTGCTACTCTTTTTGCTTCATATCCACCACAACCACCCTTGCGACTACATAGACAGAAGGGTGTGAAGAAATTGACTGTTTCTAGCTCGATGCCCTGATCCAGAATAACCTCTAGCGCTAGAGTGCTATCTAATCCTCCTGAGAGTAATGCTATCGCTTTCATCTTTATAAAATAAAAAAGCCTCTCGCCTCAAAGGTAGATTCATGGGGCGAGAGGCAAGGCTTCTTCTCCCCTTTTAAACCATCATTCTCTCTTTTATTTCGCTGCCTAAAGATTCTATATCAACCTTTTCTCTAGTAAGCAATCCTTTTGCTTCTTCTGCGGCCTTCTTTCCTGAAAGGAGCATTCCGCCAAATGTTGGACCCATACGCGGTATCCCATATACGGTTGAAACTGCCATTCCGATGACAATTAAACCCGGATGGATCTGGCCTGTTTTCTCTAGTACTAAATCTTCAGAGGCATTAACATCCATTGGTCCAAAACCTTTTAATTTTAGAATTTCTCTTTTCTCTAAACTTCGACAAACGCAGGCATCGTGGCCGGTAGCATCAATAACAACTTTAGATTCTAAAGAAATTGGATCAACGCATGTAATCTGCTTTGGCAGTGCTGATACCGGTGTCCAGTTTATAACCACACCTTCTACTTTGTTATTTCTATAAACTACATCGTCAAATTTAGTCATATTCAAAATCTTAACCCCTGCATCACAGGCAGCTGATATAAGTTTTGAACAGGCATGTGGGCCATCAGCAGTAAATAGACCTTCATCTGCCTCTTTATAAGGGATGTTGAGCTCATCCAGAATCTGTTGTGCAGGAGCTCGAAATGTAAGGGTATTCATTAAATACCCACCAATCCAGAATCCCCCTCCTAAATAGTTATTGGCCTCAATGATAAGCGTCTTAAATCCTTCCTTTGCCAATCCTCTACCTGCCATAAGGCCACTGGGACCTCCACCAACAATGACCGCATCAGTCTTAACATTCTTAAGAAACTCCTCGTAAAAATTCTTTACGATAGCGCTGGTAACCTGACTCTCTGAAACCTTAGCAAATTTTTTCATTACTCTTCTCCTCCTTTCAAATTAAATGTTATATATAAGAGACGGCTCCTCTTTGTCCCTTTGCATCTGGACCATATCCTTTAGGGTCTCAGATGCTAAAGTCTTTGATATTTTTTCTCCTACCTCCTTCCAGATGTCCCGCGTAACACAGGAACGTATCCTCTGACAAACAGAAGGGGTATCAACACATTCCGCAGGCGACAATGACCCCTCCAGAATTTGAACCACTTCTTTAAGGGTTATTTTAGATGGTGTTTTAGCCAGTGTATATCCACCATGCGCACCACGGGTTGAGTTAACCAGTCCGGCTGCCTTAAGTGGCGGAAGAATATGTTCTAAATATCCTTCAGAGATTTCCTGACTTTTAGCAATATCCTTTAGCAGAACAGGGCCCTTACCACAGTTAAGGGCAAGTTCTAACATCAACCTTGCACCATACCGTCCTTTTGTAGAAAGTTTCAACATAAATTATCCTCCTAATTTATTCATTTATCAGCAATCAGCTTGGTTCAAATAGGCCATTAGATTTTCTATTTTCCTACTAACCTTATCAGATTAATAGGAATTTTACATAAATAAAAAAATTTGTCAAGTACTTTTTTTACAAAACGATAGGTTCGAACCAAAACACTGCCGGAGAGGCTGGGATTCGATTAGGTTAAATTTTACGCTGTATCGATGAGTAAATCAAGCAAAAACCCTGCATCCTCTGCTCTTAAATGGGCATTATTTGGGCACCGGGATAAAGGTTAAAACTTATAGGTGACGCCGACCATAACCCCCTTGTTATCATAAAGAGTTGTTCCCTCGAAAGTAACACTGAAGTTTTCGCCTACAATTATGTCGCCACCTACAACTACGTTAAACTCTTCCGTATTATCAAGGTCAAAGTCCATACTGCCGCTCTTTCTAGGGGTTACATATCTTATTGTCTCTTTTGTTTCATTGTTTAAATAAAGATAAGATACACCTACATATGGTACAATGCGTGTCTTTTTTGCAAGACGTATATTATAACTTATAAAAAATGCTCCCTGCAGTTCTGTTACCAATACTTCACCGCTTTGTTCACTTGCCTTTTGCCGTTCAAATCTGAAGTCTTCTACCTCAACATACCAACCTGCATACTGAAAATCCAAACCCACATTAAATCCATGCCATCTAGGCGTAGCAGCTAAAATCCCAACACCCCAAAGAGGGCCAATATCATATTCAATATCAAAATCCTCATTATAAAGGCTCTCGGGGTCTTTAAATTTATGCTCAAGGTCAGATATTCCAACTTTAGCATATATATTAAAATAGTCAGTAAAGCCATAGCTACCTTTAGCATACATTTGATATGCATCTTTTATGTCCGATTGAAGAAATGGTCCATTTTCCAATTCCCTGCTAAATTCCATGTTTTTTTCCGCGCTAATAGCAAATTTATTATTCCCGAGAGTCTCTATGGGGTTTCCTACTGTGGCACAATATCCCTCGCTAGCAACAATTAATGACATACAAAAAAATAAAACTATACAATTTCGCATATATTACTCCTTTCTTTATGGCGGAGAGGCTGGGATTCTTGCAAGCACGAAGTTGTAACTTTCCGTCGGATAATAGGTTATAACATAACTCTTTTTTTGTCAAGGGATTAAGGTGTGCGGATGGTTACATTTGGTTACATTTAGTTACGGTTGTTACTGACTTTGGTGGGCACCTTTTGGGCACCACTTCTTATTAACCTAGTTAGTATCATCTATAAAAATTTTATACAACCCATTATAATAGATGAACCTGTATAATTCCTCTGCTACTATTTTATTCCCATATTCATTTAAGTGAGCCTTGTCTTTTAAAAAGATATTTTTCCACCCAATGCTTTGAAATTTATTGTTTAAATTTAAAACTTTTATGCCTTCTTTTTTGAGTAAATCAAGCTTATTGTCCAGCCTATTATCTCTTGACTTGATAGTCAACACACTTGGTGTATAAAGCACTAAAACTTCTGCGTTGTATTTACTTGCTTCTTTTTGTATTTCAATAAATAGTTTATTAGTATTCAACCATGCTTTTTTCAAATCATTGTTTTTATTTTGTAATAGTCGTTGGCTATAAAATGCCTTTTCGTAATCTGTCTCATAACCATATATATGGCTTTTTAAAGGATACCATATTCGTGTGACTATGAAGAAATAAGCATGGGTATGGTGCAAAAAGAAATCTTTTATATGCCTAATAAAGGATTTTTTCTTAACCTTTATGCCTAATATATCCGTACTCTTGCTAGTGAATTCTGCGGTAAAATTTCTCCATAAATCATTTGTCTCGCAAGCATAGAGAAAATAATCCGCAAAAAAATGAACTATGACAAAATCCGGCTCTATCTTGCTGCCTAACATTTTAAGTAAAAACAATTCGTCAATGGTTGCGTATCCAGGAATGGCTGCATTTATCACATCAAAATGGACATTTTGATGTTTTTCGTTTAAATAATTTCCCAAGATATTAGTATACCGCTGGCCCTCTGCTAAGCCCCAGCCATACGCCACAGAATCTCCTAACACAAGGATTCTAATTGTATTTTTTGGCTTATGTAAAGAAATTTCCTTATTGCGAATACCTAAAGTATTTATAGTATAGGCATAATTCCACAATCCTAAAGCGCTATGCGTCCCTTCTTGTGGTTTTAATACGCTCAAATTGTCATTTACAAACATAAACTCTGGAGCCCCGGTCTGCCCTTTCCTACCAAAAACATCTCTTGTTACCATAACGCTGGGCTGCAAAATAGCAAGAATAATTTCGCACATAAAAATTCCAATTAGTAACGATAATAATAATGTAAAAAAAAGTTTCATATTCATGCTTTTATTAATTTGTGACGTTACATTACTATATAATTATATCACTCACGCAGCTTAGGCACTACAGGAAAATTATTTTTAATGTGAGATTGTAACTGATTATAAATTGGTAGGTTATGATATGTGTAAATTGCTGGCGGAGAGGCTGGGATTCTTGCAAGCACGAAGTTGTAACTTTCCGTCGGATAATAGGTTATAACATAACTCTTTTTTTGTCAAGGGATTAAGGTGCGCGGATGGTTACATTTGGTTACATTTAGTTACGGTTGTTACTGACTTTGGTGGGCACCTTTTGGGCACCACTTACCTCCCCCAAAAGTTGTTTCAAATCCTCGTCAGGCGTGGTAATTGGCTTTATATCGAAGGTATCCTGTAATACCTTCAAAACATTTGGAGTAACGAAAGCAGGAAGTGACGGGCCTAAACGAATGTTTTTTATTCCTAAATGAAATAGCGTCAAAAGAATTGCCACTGCTTTTTGCTCAAACCAAGACAATACAAACGACAATGGCAACTCATTTACTCCGCAATTAAATGCCTTTGCTAACACTACTGCCACTTGAATTGCAGAATATGCGTCGTCACACTGCCCAACATCAATAAGCCGTGGTATTCCATCTATGTCGCCAAAGTCAAGTTTGTTAAACCTGTATTTACCGCAGGCAAGTGTAAGGATAATGCAATCTTTTGGAACTTTTTCTGCAAACTCTGTATAATAGTTACGCCCCGGCTTTGAACCATCGCAACCGCCAATAATAAAAAAATGCCTTATTTTACCGCTCTTTACGGCAGAAACTATCTTGTCTGCTAATCCCAATATTGCTGTGTGGTGAAATCCGGTCATTATTTTCTTGCCAGGTTCATCAGGTAACGGTGGCAAACTCTTTGCCTTTTCAATAATAGATGTAAAATCTCTATTACTCAAATGAATAGCGCCTTCTATCCCCGTTATGCCAATTGTAAATAATCTATCAAGGTAAGTATTTGGCGGTGGAATTAAAACACAGTTAGTGGTTGCAAGCAATGCCCCGGAAAATTCCTTAAACTCTTTCTTCTGTTCCTGCCACGCTCCTCCATAGTTACCGACAAGATGCTTAAACTGCTTTAGTTTAGGATATCCGTGTGCCGGAAGCATCTCACTGTGAGTATATATGTTTATTCCTGTGCCTTCTGTTTGCTTCAACAACTCATACAAGTCAAGTAAATCGTGTCCCGTTATAAGAATGCCCGGACCTTTCTTTGTTCCTGTTTCAACCTCTGTTGGAATTGGGTTTCCAAACTTCTCCGTATGAACATTGTCTAAAAGTTCCATTGTTTTAAGATTTATTTCCCCGCATTTAAGGACCATGTCTATATGTTGTTTCAAATCAAAACTGACGTTAGTGACGGTCTTAAATAATGCCTCGTGCATAAACTCATCTATTTCCGGATTTATACCTTCCAATTCTCTGGCATGAAAAGCATAGGCGGCTATACCTTTCAGTCCAAAAAGCAAGATGTCTTGCAAAGATTGTATATCTGGATTCTTGCCACATACTCCTGTTTTAACGCAACCGATTCCACCTGCTGTTTGCTCGCATTGATAACAAAACATGCTAACCCTCCTTTTTTATGATTGTTTCTGACTCATCGGGCATCCGCAGCAGGCACTGGTCAGTTTTACCTTTACTGTCCCGTCAGGAGTAACCTCTACTAATTCAACGTTTCCGCCATCAGTCTGAAGTGATGGCATCACCTTATTTAAAGCAGCTTCTATTTTATCTTTCATCTCATACTCCTCGTTTTTTATTTTCTTTTCGCTAATTCACCATCAGTTTTTAAGATTCCTTCTTTGCCCTCTTCTACCAATTTCAACTTCTGCAAAATACCCGCAGGGGTTGCTTCTTCTTCGGCTTGTTCCTTTACAAACCACTGCAGAAATTTTTCTGTCTCGTTATCATTTTCGCTTTTTGCTAAATCGACAAGGTCATGAATCATCTTTGTAACTTTCTTCTCGTGCGCCAGGGTTTTCTCAAACAAATCAGCTCCGGATGTAAAATCCTGCGGCGGTTCCTCAATGGTCCTTAGCGTTACCCTGGCACCCTGCTGATTTATATAATCAAAGATCTTCTCTGCATGAAACAATTCTTCTTTAAGCTGTGTTTTAAACCAGCTTGCAAATCCGGGCAATCCGACAGATGCGGCGTAAGCCGCCATTCCTAAATAGAAATAACCGGAATAAATCTCTCTGTTTAGCTGATAATTCAGCCGTTCTGTCATATTTTCACTTAACATCTTAATCATTCCCCCTTTCAGTATTTAGAAGAAATATTATTTTACTGTGTATTCCCCCTTGTGTCTATCTTTTAATTCACCCACCTTGCTCCTGTTCCAGTTCTCTATTTTTGAGTAATAACCAACCACTCGCGTTATATGGCTTAAGTCTTTTCCCTGGACAACCCCTCTCTTAAGCTTTGGCCAGTCGTTGTTCTCTATTGCTTCACTGGTAAAATGTGCCTTTGTGCCTAATCTTTCCGAACGGACAAAATAGCCGTCTTTTCCGTTGTGTTCACCTCCTGCCCATTCATAACCATTATCAACACACCTGTCGATGAATTCCTTTACTTCCATCGTATACCTCCAAAATTTACTTCGTAAATTTTGTCCCGAATCCACTCGCATCCGCTCGGGATTCGTTCCGAGTGAATACGAGGAACAAACAATGCGACGAATAGGAGCATTGGAGGGACCTCACATTTTTATACTATCTCCCCTTTAATCGAAACCGTATATTCCTTAACTGCAATATTCTTCCCGGATTGCTTTAATGCTTCTTCTGTTAATTGCGCGAGCCCGAAACAACAAGGAACCTCCATGTGTACTAGCGTTATTGATTTTATATTGTTATGTATAAAAATTTCCTTTAATTTTTCAATATACATGTCCGATGCTTGGTCCAGCTTGGGGCAAAATATTACCACTATCTTGTTTTTTAAGAACCTGTTGTGGAAATCAGGATATGTAAACGGTATGCAGTCCGCGACAATCAGCAAATCTGCATTCTTAAAATAAGGGGCATGCGGGTTTAGGAGCCTAAGCTGTACCGGCCATTGCCTCAGCTGAGACCGGCCCGCATTTACAGCCGGCTCTTTTGCTGTTTGTATTTTCTCCACGCGAAAATCTTTCATCATTGTGCCGGGACACCCGCAGGGTAGGGTTTCTTTGGTCTCCTCAACAGGAATTTTGATATTTTTTTCCTTTAAATACTCATGGGCCTGTTTTAAGTACTCATGCTCCCCGTGCTCCTTAAGATGCTTAAGATGCGCCTTTATCGTATTCTCTCCCTGCTTGACAATATTTCCCATAACCTTTTTTTCGTCATAGGGCTGGGCATCTCTTTCTTCAGTGGTAATTGCGCCTTCAGGGCAATGGTCTATGCAAGCGCCTAATCCATCACAGAATAAATCACTTATAAGCCTTACTTTTCCATCTATAATCTGTAATGCGCCCTCCGGGCAATTAGGTATGCACAAGCCGCAGCCGTTACATTTTTCTTTATCTATTTTTATTATTTTTCTTTTTGCCATATTCTCCGCCTTTTTATTTTAGGAGAGACGCAATGGTAATAGCCTTTAATTCAGAAAGTACAAGCTTTTCTATATAATCAATCTTTTCCTTTACCTTGCACCTTTTTATATGAGGGCATGGCCTTTTTTTAAAAGTGTGATCGTTTAATTTTATCGACCTCTGAAAGGCCTCTATTAAATCCAGCAGCGACATTTTGCGCGGCGGAACAGCCAGGACAAAACCTCCGCCTTTACCCTTGCGCGAGTTGACCAATTTCTTTTTGTTTAATATTTGAAGTATCTTTCTTAAAAAAGGCCTCGGCATTTTTAGGCATTCAACCAGTTCATCCGCAGAAACAACAGCCCCTTTGTGCTTTGCCATATAGCAAAGCGCCCTTATGGCATAATCAGTATCTCTTGTAATTAGTTTCATATGGAAAAATCCTTTTTAAAAAAGGGCCTTTTAACGTCGTACCCAGGACAACCTACTGCAGCCTTCTGTGCAATGTGTGACTGGCCTGAGCATAAATCTAGTTATCCACATATTCATTCCTCCTTTTTCATCAAAATGATACCATATTAGTATCATTTTGTCAAGCACTTTTTTAGAAAATGAAGGGTTCGAATTGGTTACATTGGCGGAGGGGCTGGGATTCGTGTAAGCACAAAGTTGTAACTTGTTGTAAATTATGCAATTGTGATACAACCTATTTTACAACAAAGAGTTAAGGTGTCCGGTTGTTTACCGTTGTTTAGTTTTGTTTGCCGTTGTTTTGGTATTGCGTGGGCACCTTTTGGGCACCTGTATTCACTTTGAGATACCAGAATTATCTGCGCCTGTGGTGTCCACGCTTGCCTCTTCTTCTTTTAGAAAAATGATAACTTTTGGAATATTTTGGAATTTGTATAAATTTTTCCAGCGGAAAATCTGGATGCTCTGTAATAGGTAAAGCGGTTTTTATAAGTTTTTCTATATTTTGCACATCTTTTCCCTGTTCCGGCGTTGCAAATGATATAGCGCGTCCTTCATGGCCGGCGCGACCTGTACGGCCTATACGATGTACATAATTTTCTGTATCATCCGGCAGGTCATAATTTATGACAAGCTCTATGCCAATAACATCAATTCCTCTGGCTGCAATATCTGTTGCAACAAGTATTCTATATCTTCCGGTTTTAAATCCATCTAACGCTTGTCTTCTCTGCCCAAGAGATCTGTCTGAATGAATTTCACCGGCCTTATGGCCGGATTCTTTAAGAAGTCTGGTGATTTTTCTTGCTCCTCTTTTTGTTCGTGAGAAAAGAAGCACAGATCCGTGGTATTGCCTAAGTATTTTTAATAAAAGTCTTTTTTTAGAATCCTTTCTTACAATAAACAATTCTTGAATAATGCGTTCTGGCGCTGTCCCTGATGGCGCTACTTCAATATGAATAGGAAGTTTCATATACGAGGCTGCTATTTTCATTACTTGGCCAGGTATTGTTGCTGAGAAAAGCATTGTCTGTCTGTTTTTTGGAATGACTTTAACAATGTCCCTAATCTGCGGCAAAAAACCCATATCAAGCATGCGGTCAGCTTCATCAAAAACCAAAACCTTTACATCAGTTAAAAAAACTGTGCGCTGTCTCATATGATCTGCAAGGCGGCCAGGTGTTGCTATCAAAATTCTTGGATTTCTTTTTAATGCTTTTATCTGGTTATTAATTGAAGCGCCCCCGATAATAACAGTTGTTCTCATGCCATACAATCTAGCGATATCCTGGAATGCTTCATTAACCTGGATAGCAAGTTCTCTTGTGGGCACTAAAACCAAGCAACGTCCTTTTGCTTGTAAAAGACTCTGTATGATGGGAATAGCAAAAGCAAATGTTTTGCCAGTGCCTGTTTGGGCAACGCCAATAACATCTTTGCCTTCTATCGCAATGGGTATTGTCTTATACTGAATAGGGGTTGGCGTCTTAAAACACATTCTATCCAGCGCCTCAAGTATCTTAGGGGCGATGCCAAGTCCATCAAAAGAAATGTTTGGTTGTTGTGTATTTATCATATAGCGCATCATAGCATCTTTGTCGTGCAATTGCAACTGATTACAAATTGGTGGGTTATGGAATGTCAAAAATAAGTGGCGGAGAGGCTGGGATTCGAACCCAGGGTAGTCTTGCGACTACACGTGCTTTCCAAGCACGCCGTTTCAGCCAACTCACGCACCTCTCCGTTTAGGGAACACTTCTTCGAACGATTTCAGAAACGGACCTATTCTTCTTTTTCGATTTTGCTTAGGGTGACGGTGACTTTGGTAAACATTGGGGCTTGGACAATAGCTAAAATAGGGAGCCTTTTCTTATCAGAGCTAAAATAACCGCTTACCTTTCCTTTTTTTACCTTCTCGCCGCCTAATACTTTCGCATATGGCTGAATGAAAAAACTCTCAAAATTGCCCAGGCCTTTAATGCCGATAAATTTTTTCTTCTCTATCACTCCAAAAAGCTCGTAATTCTTTTCATTGTTTACGACAGAGTATTTTATGCGGTCGCCCAATTTCAACTTTAGCATCCTGAAGTAATAACAGGCGCTTAATGTATCCTGAGAACTTTTAGATATTTTAAAGGTTTTCTTAGATTTATCAAGGAAATTCTCAAAATGGGCTATGTGTTCCTTTTGATTAAAATCGGTAACAGCATCCTTTTTGTAACGGCCCTCTCTTCTATGCACTTTATGCCGCAGAGTAGCCAGAGTTTGTACATCTATAAAAGAGGTAAACTCATCCTCAATCCTATAAATAGCAGAACAGAAATCATTGGTTTGGACAGCGACTTTGACTTTATAAGCACTGCGCCCTTGAATCTTTTCAAGCTCCGGGGCAACGGATGCAACAATAGTCCCTACCGAAACACCGAGCCATCTTACTTGATAGGTTAATTTTTCTCCTAACTGAAGTTTTGCCGGCGGAGTTTTAATCTCTATTCGCTCGGAATATATCTTTTCGCCTTTTTCGGTTTTGAATACGTCGGTGGTTTTTGCAATATAAGTAATTGCGCATCCGCTTATAAATAAAAAAATAATGCAAATTAATGATATGCTTGCATTATAAAAAATTCTCATTTAGATTTAGAATAATCGCTTAACTATTAAAATTACCATTATCACAGCACAGTTCAGCTACTACTTGTCCACAGCGGAGCGGAGGCTTAAGCCTCCGCTCCGCTGTGCATAACTGGCGGAGAGAGGAGGATTCGAACCCCCGGTACCATAAAGGTACAGCCGCTTTCGAGGCGGCCCCGATCAACCAGACTCTGGCATCTCTCCAAAATTTACGGAGTAAATTTTGCCCCGTCTGCCCCGAACGCACGTGAGGGGAATGATGCGACGAAGAGGAGCATCAAAGGGGCAATTTTACACCCATGCCAATTTGCATTTTTCCGTTTTTTAACAAATTGGTGTGGGGGTTTATATCTGTGTACCTTCTGGGCCTTCTGCCAGTTCGGTAGGGACCTTCTTTTCTATGGTGGAGCGCTCTAAGAAAAATGCCGTTAAAATCCCGATAATAAGTCCGCCGAGCGTAAACATTATTAAAAACATCTTAAGGGGCCTGGTTTTAGTAACAGGCGCGCTGCCTTCTCTTGCAAAGCCTACTATCGAAACAGAAATGATAGAAATGCCGCCGCTCCTTAGTTGACGTTGGGCTTCTTCATATAGTCCGGCTAAATTCTCTAACTTTACCTTTAAAAGATCGAATTCTCTTTTTTTATCCAATAAATCAGAATATTCTTTTTTCCCTTTTTCTATTTCCGTTTCAATCTCTGAAATCCTAACCTTAGCGTTATCTACTCTATTTTTTACTTCTTTCGATAATTCTTTTATTTTAGAATCTAAACCCTTTATAAT
>SDBU01006353.1_pt1 | contig 13905 bp, 12 predicted proteins | sample 2277071 | NCBI WGS metagenome assembly SDBU01 (sample SAMN10397929, study PRJNA504765) | marine sediment metagenome | isolation source: marine sediment core GS08_GC12, 126 cmbsf | place: Arctic Ocean: Gakkel Ridge, Loki's castle | collected 2008
TAAAATTTTCGCGTTGACTCGGGGCGTCCATGCCCCTCGCCCTTACGGGCAGCCTGACGGCTGTCCAATTCCGCTGTCCTGCGGAATTGTCCTTGAACTTGAACAAAATTGAACATTTTTCAAAGGTCTCTAAAAAAATAGTTGACAAAGGGCTTTTTATGATATAGCTTTTAAGCAAGAACTTAAATACTTAATCGGATTGTGGGTTATGAATATGAGTTTTGAGTGTGACGAGATGTTTAAACCCTAATTTTTTTTGCATTTAAATTAAAGTAGCTGCTTAAATGCCTAATTGGATTTCATCCGCAAATAGTATTTTTGCGAGTAAATCAAAAACAGAAAGGAGGTGATATAAGTGACTGACAAAAAAAATGACTGTGGCTGTGGGTGCATTGGGATCAAAGAGAGTCCCACCCAGGTAACAAAAGAGGAAAAAAAGGGCGAAAAGAAAGTCAAGAAATCTAAATAAACCTAAAAGGCTGAACCGCGTCAAGGAGGCGAGAGCGGAAACCCGCGACCTCCGGCTCGTAGAGCCTATGCCTCGGAAAGAGAACGCCGCACATCGGAAAAAAACCATTTATGGATGGAAAAATTAGAGGACTTTCAACATTAAAGGTATCGCCACAAACGTCCCTATGGAACTGCCCAGGTTGGTAAATACCACCACCAGCAGGATGCGCGTAACCTTGTTTTTCCAAAAGCCCCTGATGGAAAGAATGTCCTCCGGCAGGTTTTCAAAATCCCTTACCTTGGGTTTGCGGGAAAAGGCTTCCACCAGCCCGGAAACCCAGCCGGCTGCAATCATGGGGTTCAGAGAAGTTAAAGGGGCCGCCAGAATCGAAGAAAGGATTGTCAGGGGGTGAGCCAGGGCAATGACGGCGCCCAGGCCGGCCAGAATACCATTGGCCAGAACCCACCATGTGATCATATCCTTGCCTGCGTGGAAGCCGCCCTGATAAAACCCCGCAATAATCAGTATCATTATGGCCACTGGGATCAGCCATTTTAAAATAACAGATGTTCTTCCTTTGGGCGGAATTTGCTTGAGGGCCTCAAATTCTATATCTGTGTTCCAGTTGTTTTTTATACCGGGAACGTGACCGGCGCCTACAACCGCAACGATTTTTTTGCCGGGAGCCGTGCGGATTTTGTGGGTCAAATACAGGTCTCTTTCATCGATCAGGATATCCTTTAAAACCGGCAGTGATTTGCCGACGTCGGCGAGCAGAGACTGGAGCACATCTTCCTGCTTCATCTTCTCGATGTCTTCTTCGCTGATATCTTCAATTTGTCCAAACGACAAAAGGAATTGAAACAAAAGTTTGAGTTTGCTCCACAGTCCCATAACGCGCCAGGTCTTCAGCAGGGTGATGCGGATATCCCGGTCGGCAAGGTGTATGGACGCGCCCACAGCCTTGCCGGCTTCAATGGCCTTTATCATCTCTTCGCCGGGTTTGATGTCAAAATTTTTGGCTATCCGTTTCTGAAGTGACGCCAGCAGGAGATTCGAAAGCAAAAGGAAGGATTTTTTCTCCTTGATAACTTTGACGATATCCATGTCCCGCCAAAGCTCTTTCTGACTGATAGTCTGATACCTGGATTCGCACAGTTCAACGCAGACTGTGTCCGGTTTTTCTGTTTCGATAACCTGGACCGCCAACCGGGCGCTTTCTCTGGAGACGTGGGCGGTCCCTACGAGAATGACCTCTTTGTCTTCAAATACTAAACGATCGATGTTATTGGTGTTGTTAATCATCAAAATTCGTTATATAATTCCAATTGACGGGTTGCATGTTACGATGTTACGAGTTACGGGTTTTCAGTGATAGATAATCATAACTATCACATTGGCTGTGTCAACACAAAAACAAAGAAATGACCAGTGAATGGTGAAAAGTGAAAAGTAGGCAATTGGGAGTATGGAGTAAGCAGGGATCCGCAACCCGCAACTCGTAACCAGCAAAGAGAGACCAATGACCAGGGACAAAAAACAACCTGATACCAGTAGCTATTTGATCACAACAGAACCGTACTATTTACCTACCGGTGACGAAATTCGCATATTTGAGGCCGCCTATGATGCCAGGCTGCCGGTGATGCTCAAAGGGCCTACCGGCTGCGGCAAGACGCGCTTTGTCGAACATATGTCTTATCGCTTAAAACGTCCCCTGATTACGGTGGCCTGCCATGAAGACCTGTTTGCCTCTGATCTGCTGGGACGCTACCTTTTGAAAAAGGATGAAACCGTATGGGTGGACGGACCTTTAACCCGGGCTGTGCGCATGGGGTCCCTTTGCTATCTGGACGAGATTGTGGAAGCCCGCAAGGACACCACCGTGGTGATCCACCCCTTGACAGATATGCGCCGAACTCTGTCCATCGACAAAAAAGGCGAGGTCATCCAGGCTCACTCCGGCTTTATGGTGGTAATATCCTATAACCCCGGATATCAATCCGTATTAAAAGATCTAAAGCAAAGTACCCGCCAACGGTTTGTTTCTATCGAATTCGATTATCCTGAAGCTGAAAAAGAAGCCGAGATCGTCGCCCACGAAGGGAATATTGACACAAAAAACGCTTTAAAGCTGGTGTCGCTGGCTGATAAAATTCGCAACATCCGCGAACACGGCCTGACCGAAGGAGCCAGCACGCGGCTGCTGATTTATGCCGCCCAGCTGATTCGGCGAGGCATCCCGATCCATCAAGCTTGCCGGTCGGCCATCTGCCTGCCGCTGACCGATGACGCCCGGCTGCAAGAGACGCTCAATGATCTAATCGAAGACATATTCTAACGACTTCGTAAAAAGGTTTACCCGCCTTTGGCGGCGCCGTAGGCGACCAAGGTTCATATACAAGGCGTAGTAGATGGGACTTTTTGCGACGCCATCAAATTTACTCTCCCGGAAAAATATTATGCCCCAACATAACCAAAACCCTCTAAAGAAACTGGCGATTGCCGATCCGGATCTGGCCACCGCAGTAAAAACTTTGCTGGACCAAAAAGCCGCTTCGGTTCCTTTGGAAGATATCGCCCTGCTGGTAGACGAGACCCTGTGGGCGCTGTCTGAGGAGATATCTTTCGGCCAGGAAGTAGCCTTAGGTTATGCTGGCCTTTGCGGTGAAGCCGACGCGCAGATGATCGCGCGATACCGTGATCTGGTTCGCGAATTCGGCCGCAAAGGGCCGACGATGGGACGGATCATGGCGACCCATCTGATACCGGTGTGCAAATACGGCGACATCCGGCTGCTTAAACGTTTTCTAACCACCTTAGACGTTATGCTGGCCAAGGGTTCCTATACCCTCAAAGGCCCTCTCGAAGCGCTTTCAGAGTTATTAAACACCCGGGACATTGCCTCAGCATCTGTTTATTTGAAACTGTTGGCCGAGACCTTTGCCGGGGAGCTGTCTTACGTCCAATGCCAGCATTTTGCGCATATCCTCCCCAAAGCCGTACTGGGCTTTGCTCCCTCAAGGCGGACCTGGCAGATCAGGCAACTGCGGCGTGTCGTTCAGACCGATGTCAGCCTTACCGACGCCTTCCTCGACGGCCTTGCCAAAGGGCTCCATTTGCTTTCCAAAGAAGCTTTAAATCACTTTGTATCGCTTGGTTTATCTAAGCTGAAGCGCAGTCGCAAGCCGGCGGCAAAATTTCTGTCACTTGAATCGAAGTTGGGCGCCGACACCTTCGCCCAGATGCAAGTGGCTGTCCCTTTACCACAGGTTCAGGCGCAGTTGAACCGCTATCTGCGTGCTCGCACCGGCCTGTCGATATCCGTACGGCCGTTGTCGGATCTGTCGGAGGCATTGTTCAAAGCGGACAGGCAAGAGGCCTTGGTATGTTCAGACGGCAAATTTATCTATCTGCCCGCTGAGATCAATACGTTTCCCAACAAGGAAGAAAATATAAACCTTTTTAAATGCCTGACCAGACTGGAAGCCTGCTTTTATGAATTCAACACGTTTGACTTTGACCTGGAAAAAGCTTTTGAACGCTGCCAATCGATTGCGGATTTGAATGAGTTGAATATTGCGCCTGTTTTAGTCCAAAATCTAAAATCCAAAATCCAAAATCAGAACAACCTGTCCGATCTGGAGTGTTTTTTTGATTTATTTCCGGTCCCGAAGCTGGCTGCGGACCTGTTTACCGTTTTCGAACACGGCCGCCTAAAGATCGTGCTCGGCAAACTATATCCGGGCCTTGTCCGGCAAACATTGCCCCTGCTGCGCCGGGAAGCCATGCGCATGCTGAATCCGGAAACACCTGTGAGCCTCGTTACTCTTCTGTATCTGTTGATCGCCCTTGAGATTGATGTTCAAAAAAAGTTGGACGTCGAAAAAGCACTTATCGATCAGGCCGCTAAAATTTTGGCACGGTTTAAAGAGGCAATAGCTGTCGATGATACGGTGGAGACCTGTGCTGAAATGGTGGCTGCCAGCTATAAGGATTTGGAGAGGCTTTTACAGCAAACCGCACCGGGCAAAAGGCTAAAAGAATGTTACGAGTCGATGCCGACGCCGTTCGGCCACAGGTTAAGACCCGATCTTTTTTTCTCAACCTACCGACATTTTGAGCAAATTGCAGCCAAATTAAAAGATCAGCTTAAAGACAAAGAACTGCGGGTTTATAAATCGGACATCCGTCGACACCTGATCGCCACAAATGGTTCCATTTCCCAGGAAGACATTCAGGCGATGATCCTCAGCCCTAAAAAAGATCAAGAAGCCGGAGCACAACATGTTCAACAAACCGTGGACCTGTCCTGGCTCGATCTTTCCAAAATCTTTGGCTCCCGGGATCCGGTGTCGGTTGTCGGCGATGACGTCAGCGGGCCTGTTTTCTGGTACCCCGAATGGGACTACAGTCTGCAGGATTATCTTGCAGCTCACGTGAGGGTGCTGGATAGAAATTTGCCCTTACAAGAGGGCGACTTTTACTGCAATACCCTCACAAAACACCGGGGATTGATAAAAATCATCCGCTATGCCTTTGAGCTTTTGAAGCCCGAGGGCCTTGTCAGATTACGACAGTGGGTCGAAGGGGATGAGTTCGATTACCGGGCGCTTTTGGACTTTGCCATGGATAAAAAAGCGGGGAGAATCCCTTCTGATCGGCTCTATATCAAGCACATCAAACAAGTGCGCGATGTTGCCGTGCTGCTGCTGGTCGATCTTTCGCGCTCAACCGCCAACACTGTCAACGGATCGCAGGCGACGGTACTGGATGTTGAAAAAGAAGCCATCGTTCTGTTCTGTGAAGCTCTTGAAGTAGTGGGAGACGCCTTTGCCATTGCCGGATTTTCCGGTACCGGCCGTTTGGGGGTTGATTATTTTCGCATCAAAGATTTTAATGAAACCATGGATGCTGCCGTTAAACAACGCATCAACGCCATTACCCCACAACGCAGCACCCGGATGGGGGGTGCCATCCGGCATGCGACCTGCCAACTGGAAAAAATGGCTGCAAAAGTTCGTTTGCTGATCATTCTGGGCGATGGTTTTCCAAACGATGTTGACTACAAACGAGACTATGCCATTCGGGACACCAGCAAAGCCATCTTCGAAGCACATTCCAAAGACATCTACACCCATGCCATCACCGTTAATATGGCATCAGATCCCAAACTTGATGATCTTTTCGGAGACGTTCGCCACAACGTCATATCCGATGTCAGCGAACTTCCTGACAAACTTCTGCGTATTTACGGGGGCCTGACCCGGCATTAGTAAAAAATCCCCCGCAATGCGGGACAGGCTTGGCCCAGAGGGGATTTGCTTTTTTGGAAGTTCATTGATTTATTGAAATCCCAAATAACAAAATACAAATAACAAATAAATTCCAATGAACGAAAAAACAAATAACAAACAAAAGAATAAAAAATAGTTTTAGCCCCTTGTTTGGAATTTGAGACTTGGAATTTGTGATTTATTTGAAATTTGGTGCTTGTGATTTGAGATTTATTTGGAATTTGCTTGCCCGCCGTCTTTTTGGCGGGGTGCTTGGAATTTGTGATTTTAGACACAAAACTCCAAGGCAGAGCCAAATATCTCTGACCTGGCCCAGAGGACCAGGTTTTTTAGGACATAATTAAAGTGAGGGCCTTATGCTGATACACGACGATATCTTTGACTGGAGTGGATGGGGCGGCAGGCTCAGCCTTGGCAGCGGCAAGTGCAGGCTTCAGATCTATGATCTAAAAGAGGCTGACGCAAAAGATATAACTCATCTGCACCGCACTATCGCGATAGTCTCTGATGTGCCCGACAGTAAAATGTCAGTTAAAAGTTGTACCAGTCATGTTGCCACTCAGGTCGTAAAAGAATTTAACCTCAATCCCCAGCGCACGTTGTGGGTTGAATATTATCCCGAGAGTAAATATGGCGTGGACAGCGAGCATGTTATACTGGAAAGATTCGAGGCGGTCGAATTTACCTGGCATGCAGATAAGGCCATCAAGCCGCAATGGCGGGAATTAAAACCGCCGCTTTTAGACGAAATCAAAAAACTGATATCGTAGCAAGCGTCGATTTCACCGCATCTACTGCGTTACAGGGCATTTGCGGTAGTACACTACAGCTGCATGCCCTGTGCCTTGTATCTGCGGCAAACTCGACGCTTGCAAGATTCAGGTGACAAGTTAAACACATTTGAAAAATCATGAGGAAACCCTCCCGGCAATTACGACCCAATCTTCTTTGGCACGGGTATCGATGATTTCAAACCCAAGGCTTTTCATTTTTTGAACAACATCTATTTTATTTTTTCCAACAATACCCGCGCATATGAATATGCCTTTTTGAGTCAGAACGTCACTGATGCTGTCCAGCAGTTCTAAAACAGCGTCGGATGAAATATTGGCGACAGCCAGATCAAACTGTTCATCCACCCCATCGACCAGGTTGCCGGTTGTTATCTTGAACATTTCGCTTTCAATGTGGTTTTGCAGCATATTCCGGTAGGCTATTTTCACTGCTTCCTCATCATTATCGATGCCCACCAGTTGGGCGGCACCTAACTTGGCGGCTGCAATCATCAGTATGCCCGAACCGGTACCCACATCGAGGAATGAATCGCCCTGCCCCAGATAGGATGCAATCATCTCTATACACAACATCGTGGTCGGATGGGTGCCGGTTCCAAACGCCATACCCGGATCGATCTCCAGTACGATTTCGCCTTCGGATCGAGAGTATTCTCGCCAGGTCGGCTTTACCACAATAGCGGCTCCGATTTTTTGGGGCCGGAAATAAGACTTCCACGCTTCAGACCAGTCGGCTTCATCTATTTGAGAATAAAAAATGCGGCTTTTAATGCCGGTGGCTTTTTCCAGTCCTTTAAGCTTTTGCTCAAGAATCCGACACCGTTTTGCGGCTTTGTCATCTTCCCGGAAATATCCGATCACCGCATTCTGTTCCGGCAAATCAACGGCATCTTCCCCCCAGTCTTCTTCAGGAGCAATCTCGGGGTCTTCAATAACAACACCCTGCAGCCCGAACTCATGAAAAAGGTTTGCAATCAGATCCACTGCTAGCCGCCTGTCATCAAAATCAAATACAACCTTGGCTTCGATCCATTCCATATTTTTTTCTCTTATGGTCGCTTCATGGATAATCTTTTTTTAAACCGTGCGATCACGCCAGAGGCGGATAAAACTCGCGGATAAGGGCTCGTAAAGAAAGAACAGAGGCTTTTATCACAAAAAACAATCGGTTTGCTTTATGATCGGCAATCGTTTGCTATGAACCAATTGCGGCATACGTCTGTTCTTTCTAACGGATCCCTAATACACTCAAACAGCACACGCTTTAAAAAAAGATCATCCATTCCGCTGACAAATCACAATCTATAATAAAAACTCCCCGACCCCTCATTTATATAGAAATCCCTTTGGGGGATCCCCTTTTAAGCGGAACGCTGTATAAAATCGCGAAGCGATTTTATTTGAACTTTTCTTTAGGGGGATTAAAGTAACCGTATTTTACATCCGGAAACAGTTTTTGAATGCGGCGCAGGACATTCTGCATGCCCATGGGTTTTTCGTGTTGGGCGGCACTCTCCATAATGCTCCAGTACCTGAGCGGGTCAAAGTTAAGGTTGCGCCACTGGATCATGTTGATACGATGCTGCCGGATAAAAGCGATCAGGGCGTCTGACTCTTGCGGAGTATCAGTAAAACCCGGGCTGTTTAGATAGTTGACGGCTACAAATTTTTTACGGCTTATCGCAATATCAGCACTTTTGATCACATCATTGAAATCATAGCCCTTTGGTTGAAAGTAGATATCGTAACATTCTCGACGGACGCTGTTCAAACTGATGCGAACGCTGTCGAGGCCGGCGTCAAAAAGTTTTTTCAGGGTATCGGGGCGACTGCCGTTGGTGTTCATGTTGATAGTCCCGCGGGAGGTAACGGAACGTATCTTTGCTATAGCCGGCAGGATAACATCCGCCGCCAGCAGGGGGTCGCCTTCGCATCCCTGCCCAAAGCTGACAACGCTCTTGCTTACCTTCCGGATGTGCTCCAGGGCGACTTCAGCGATTTCGGCTGAAGACGGCTTAAAAGCGATCCTCTCCTGGCTGACGGAAATCTTGTCGCTTTTTTGAAAAGACAAACACCCCAGACATTTAGCATTGCAATGGCCGGAAGTGGGCAGCGGCGCTTCATACCTTCCCAAAAAGAAATTCTTGGCCGCCGGACATCCATAGTTCAAAGCGCATTTTTCGAGGTGTTTTTCCAGCCGGTTGTCCGGCATCTTCTGCTGCATTTTATGAATTCCAACGGCAACATCCTCGGTTTTCATCAACCTCAGATCCTGCCGCCTTTCGCGGTCTACTCGAATCACGGCGGATCTGAACCTGCCCTTGTGCCACCCAACCGCTCCATATGAAAAAAGAGGCAGATACCCAGCCCCCTTACCTTCATTATAGGCGCTGACATACATATTAACGTAGCCGGGCGAATTAAAGGCAGCCACCGGGTATATCTGCTCGCCGGGTATATACGGATTCACTTTGAGCGTTTCGAGCAGGCCTGTTTCCATGTTAAACAACACGGGTCTTCTGTCCGGCAGCAGCATCAGTTCCCCGCCATATGGCATGTTGATGGTTTGATTCAATGTCAGCGGCCTGCGCAGCGGCCCTGCCATGCCCACGGCAGCATACCCTTCAAGTTCAAAGATCTCACCGGCCGAATTCGCCACCACGGCCGTGATAAGGGTGTTTCTTTTCCGGCCCGATTTAGTGATCTTTAAGGAAGTCATCGATATCAGCTCAATATTCTGTGATTATACTCGTCTTTATCGTATTGTTTATGCAACTTTGATGGCGTCGTAAAAAGTCCCATCTACGGCGCTTGTCCGCCTCAGGCGGGTTGTAGTATTTTTGCAGAGACTCGGCATACTACATGTATAGCCTCGTTTCTGAAAAAATACTACGCCTTGTATATGAACCTTGGTCGCCTACGGCGCCGCCAAAGGCGGGTAAACCTTTTTACTTAGCCATCTATAGTTGAATTCATCACATTGAAAAAAAAAACGATTTATGAGATAAATATAACATGAATCAAAAAAACATCAATAGTGGTTAATGAGTAAATAGAACTCATCAAAAATCCGTATGTGAGGAGCAACTCATGAAAAGCTATCGCAAAGAATTGTGGTTTGAGGTGCCAACCCGGCGAGCACTTATCAACATTACCCCTCAGGTTGATACCTGCCTGAAGGAGAGCGGCATCAAAGAAGGATTGGTGCTGGTCAACGCCATGCACATCACGGCCTCTGTGTTTATAAATGACGATGAAGCGGGCCTGCATCACGACTATGAAATCTGGCTGGAGAAACTGGCACCCCACGCGCCGGTTTCTCAGTACCGGCACAATGTGGGCGAAGACAATGCCGATGCACACATGAAAAGACAGATCATGGGGCGTGAAGTGGTTGTGGCCGTCACCGACGGCCGTCTTGACTTCGGCACCTGGGAGCAGATATTTTACGGCGAGTTTGACGGGGGAAGGCGTAAAAGAGCCCTGGTAAAAATTATTGGCGAGTAGCTGCAAGGTTAGCAGTTGTCTTCAAAGCTCATAAGTGGGGCTGTCAATAAACGAAGATGATTTGACAACTGCCAAATTTGAGATTTATCTAACTTTACAATCCTATTTGATGATATCTGTGGTGCAGGCGTTTCGACACATTTGCAAACTGTCACATAGTTCGGATTAATGATTTAGCGGGAATTAACAATATAAATGAGGTGCGATTAACATATCTCAGCAGGATAATTTGGCAGGGTAACTTACTTAGTGTTGACCCACTCCGCACAATTTTTCATTATTCCAAATTCTTTATCCTCCATACCTTAATCGCATCCTTCAAACTGCTAACAAGGTTTTCAACTTCATTAACCGCCTTTTGAGTAGCCACCTTCAAATTACTACGAAATTCTTTTTCATACCGCCGTTTCTGCATTTCTAATTCGGCAACAATTTGTTCTTCGCTCCATTGAAGGTGTGAACGCTGAATCTTTTTTGCGGTCTGGTATTCGTCAAAGCCGTAATCAATATTTTCAAGAAGGTAAGATTCCATCTGTGCCTGGGACGGTATCCTGAACTCGCCGATCAATATATCCGCGAAAAATTCTTTAACGATTTGTTGTGCACACTTTTTTGTATCAGATGAATACATTATTAATTTTCTCCAAGAATCATCTTTTAAAACCCAATCCCCGTTGTAAATGGTCCTTAAAAATCTCGATAATTTTTGAACTGAAATAGAATTTGTATATGAAATCTGCTAAATCTACAACTAAAAAATAATGCCGCAAGCATAATGAGCAAAGTTACAATAGTTTAGCTTTCCAACCGCTTACCACTCACATCTACAGCCCTCTTTCTTTCGTTGATCTTGTTCGTAGGCATATACAGGTTCGGGGTTCAGAAGTTCAGGGTTGCTTTTTTTGTTAACCTTTACTAACTAGCCCCGAACCTCCTGGCACGACGTAGCTTCAGCGTAGGCGGCTGAACCTTTGAACCCTGAACCTCTGAACCTGTGAATGGTTACAATGCGATTAATTAGGGTTTTAACCGTACAATAGTTCACCGCCAATGAAGCCCAAGCTTATAGCAACGGCTAAACATAAAAAATAAATTGTAATTGTCTTATTCGAAGCAGCTGCCTGCCGGCCTGCTTTAACGGCAATAGAAAGCAGAATCACCATAATAGCAGCAAGGAAAAGCTTCAACTTGATAAGGAGATTCCATTCGCCTTCAAAAGTGTGCTGCCAATCCATATATCCAAGCAATATAGTCGGAAAGACGCTGATCAACGCCAGGATGTAGCAATAATGCGCTGCTTTGCCTAAATCGTGTTTTTTGAAGGGTCGTGAAAATATCGCAAACAAAAACCCGCCGATAATCATGCCTACAGGCACGTGCGTTATTGCTGGATGCAGCGGGTGATTATATCCAATATCGGCCAACAGATTAAATACAGATTCGATCATATTACCACCTCCATTCCTGTGTATTTGCAACTCCAATTGCACGAATATGTTCGATTGGAAGTTTCATAAAATCGTAACATGATTTTATGGCTTAATATAACCTTTATTTATGAATTCTCAAGGTGCCGGCGGAAGACTGATAAAATAAGCCAGCTTAGATATCTGGGAGGGAACCCTATTCAACAGGGCTGGTTTCTGGATACTTGATTTAAAAAGGAAATTATACTTATTTAGAAAGTATGGATATACCAGGATTAGGGGGGATAGCCGGTAATCTCTCGAATACGTTCGTATAAAGGTTTGAGGCGTTTGTACATTTTTTTATATACATCGTGATAAAGGGCATCATAAAGCTTATGATTCTCCATGTTGGGCTCAAACACTTGTCCCACACGGGTCATGCCTTTAACCGCTGATTTAAAATCGCCGTAAAAGCCGAGGCCTATGGCGGCATCGATAGCAGCCCCGAGCCCTGATGTTTCATATATGTGCGGTCTGGCAGTGGGCAGGCCGAATAAATCTGCCGTAATCTGCATGGCGGTTTTGCTTTGACTGCCGCCGCCCGACACCCGCAGACTGGTGATAGGCACACGGCTGCGCTTTTCGATGCGTTCCTTGCCTTCCCTTAAGGCGTAAGCCACCCCTTCCAGGATTGAACGGTAAAGATGAGCCCGGGTATGGACATCGCCGAACCCGATAATGGCACCTTTGGCTTCCGGCCCCGGCAGTTTCAAGCCCGGCGTCCAATACGGCTGGAGCATCAATCCCATGGAGCATGGCGGGATATCCTCAACAAGTTTTTCGAAAAGCTCTTCAGCCTCCAGGCCCTGCTTGGCGGCTTTCAGCTGTTCCGGATGGCCAAATTCCTTCTTGAACCAGTTGACCATCCAGTATCCGCGAAAGACCTGCACCTCAATCGTATAATACTTGGGAACTGCGGATGGGTAAGGAGGGATTAACGGTATGGGCTCGACATACTTTTTATGGGTTACATTTATTGTAGCTGTAGTGCCGTAGCTGAGACACCCCACGGAAGGTTCCAGGCTGCCCGATCCGATGACTTCACAGGCCTTGTCCGCCGCCGCCGCTATCAGAGGTAAACCTTGCGGAATGCCGGTCTCTTTAGCGGCGCCAGGGGTGATACTACCGAGCATTTCGCCGGGCTGTACAAGCTCGGGCAACATTTTTCTATCGATGGGCATACACCGCCACTTCCAATCCCAATCCGGCGCCCAACGCAAATGTTTGTAGTCAAAAGGGATGTAACCGACCTGGCAGCCGATGGAATCAACAAATTCCCCTACAAGCCTGTAGGTCAGGTAACCTGAAAGCAGCAAATATTTGTGCGTATTCTCCCACAGGTCCGGTTGATGTGTACCAATCCAATTCGCTTCCGCTTCAGCCTGAAAATAGGCGATTGTACCGCTCAAACGTGCTATTTTGAAAAAAAGCCCCCAGAGACCGCCCAGAGGGGGCAGGCCGTTAGTTTTACGCTGATCCAGCCATAGAATGGCCGACCGCAATGGTTTGCCGTCCTGGCCCACATTTATGACCGTGCCTCTCTGGGTAGTAAGGGCGACACCGGCGATGCGTTCTTTGTCCACCATCCCCGGCCCCCAGAGATGCCGGCAAGCCTTACACAGCGCTTGCCAAAAAATTTCCGGATCCTGTTCAGCCCAACCCTGATGATCCGAAAAATAAGGATCAAACGTCACCTGCTGCCTGGCCACAAGATTTCCTTCGAGGTCAAAGACCAGTGCCTTCAAGCTTTGGGTCCCGTTATCGATGGCCAGTATAAGATCTTTGTTTTTCATTTTTAGGTAGGGAATAACTTGCGATAATAAAACGTTAAAAATTCACGAAATTCCAAGATTGAAGGCTGCTGCTGTTCATAAATTTCATCAATCATTCTCTCCGGAAGCGAGTAAGCATGCTTCCATTGGTCAATATACATTTTTATTTCCTGTTTCCATTGCTTTCTACTCCAAGGCAGAACAGGCTTACAAAGCTCCTTGATCCGTCTAAAATACGCTTTTCCTCCGCGAGGTGTCAGCAATCCGATGCGCACGCGCCTTAAAAGCAAATCGGAAAGGTGGCGCACCTGTTCATGTTTGGCTGCAAAAGGCAGTTCCGCCCAGAGTGTGTGCGTACCTGGAATAACGGTTAGATTTTCAGGGGCAGACGTTCGTACCAGTTCATCGGCATCTTGACCGTACCTTCCAAACAGATTTTGCCACATATCCTGGGAAAGACCATAGGACTCTTGCGGTGCCCGGGGAACCGGCAAAAAAACGGGATCATTAGGATCGGGGAATGTTACCGGCGGAAAAAAGGGCTTGGCCGCTTTGAGGGCATCCAAGGCCAGTTTGCGGAAAGTCGTAAGCTTTCCTCCGGTTATGGTCACAAGT
>SDBU01006354.1_pt1 | contig 13903 bp, 7 predicted proteins | sample 2277071 | NCBI WGS metagenome assembly SDBU01 (sample SAMN10397929, study PRJNA504765) | marine sediment metagenome | isolation source: marine sediment core GS08_GC12, 126 cmbsf | place: Arctic Ocean: Gakkel Ridge, Loki's castle | collected 2008
ACCGACAAGAAAGTGACCTTCTGTTACAAGGGCGGGTTGTCCTCGTTCGTGCAGTACCTCAATGAGAACAAGACCTGCCTGTTCAAGAAGCCGATCCGCTTCAAGAAGACTAAAGATGATGTCGAGGTCGAGGTCGCCCTGCAGTATAACGACGGTTATTCCGAGTCGGTTTCCTCCTACGTTAATAACATCAACACTATCGAGGGCGGCACTCACCTGACCGGTTTCCGTACCGCCCTGACCCGCTCGATCAACAACTATTCCTCTAAGTACAATCTGCTTAAGAAAAATGGCGTACAGTTAGTCGGTGACGACAGCCGCGAAGGTTTAACGGCGGTTCTGTCAATACACGTGCCCGACCCGCAATTTGAGGGACAGACCAAGACCAAGCTGGGCAACTCCGAAGTCAAGGGCATCGTCGAGGCCGTCACCAACGAAAACTTAGGTTCGTTCTTCGAGGAAAACCCCTCGGTCGGCAAGAAGATAGTCGAGAAACTGATCGCCGCCGCCCGCGCCCGTGAAGCGGCCCGCAAAGCCAGGGAACTCACCAGGCGCAAAACGGCGCTCGACAGCGCCGCTCTGCCGGGTAAACTGGCCGACTGTTCCCTGCGCGATCCGGAATCGTGCGAACTGTTCATAGTCGAGGGTGACTCGGCCGGCGGTTCGGCCAAACAGGGACGTAACCGCCGCAACCAGGCGATTCTACCCCTGCGCGGTAAAATCCTCAACGTCGAGAAGGCCCGTATCGACCGCATCCTGGGCAACACCGAAATCCGCTCCATCATTACCGCGCTCGGCTGCGGTATCGGGGAGGATTTCGACGCCACCCGGGTGCGCTACTACAAGGTCATTATCATGACCGATGCCGACGTTGATGGCGCTCATATCCGCACCCTTATACTCACCTTCCTGTTTCGTCACATGCGCGACCTGGTTGACCGGGGACATATCTATATCGCCCAGCCGCCGTTGTTTCGCGTCAAACACGGCAAGAACGAACAGTACGCCTACAGCGACGATGAAAAAGACAAGCTGCTGAAGGCTCTCCCCGACACCGGTGTCTCCCTCCAGCGTTACAAGGGACTGGGTGAGATGAATCCGGAGCAATTGTGGCGCACCACTATGGACCCCGACACCCGCACCCTGCTGCAGGTGACACTCGAGGACGGCGCCGAAGCCGACCGCCTGTTCACGATCCTGATGGGCAGCGAGACCGGCCCCCGCTCGAAGTTCATCCATGAAAACGCCCAGTACGTGAGGAATCTGGATATTTAAGAATACCGGTAGTTGAGAACTGAACTTCTGTGAGAAATTGAGTGTAGTAACATCGAGTAGAAATAGATGGCCGGACACATCGGAAAATACTTATGGTTAGCCTTGGTATCTGTGGGGTTGTTCTGTGGTGAGACCGTGAGTGCCTTCAGCGCATCCCGTCATGATGGTGAAAACGCACAATCGGCATTGGTTTTCCAGATTACTGGCAGCAACCCCGGAATGGACTGGACGAGTACTGTATATGCAAATATCACCGATTTTACAAACGTCAGTGGGGCAGGCACTGCCGAAGCCCGGAGCAAGCTTCGCGGGTCTTTTGGCGTAGGTGTTTCGCGTTATACCCCCGACGGTAACTCCTGGTGGTCACCGAGGCTTATGTACTTCTATCAGCCCCGCACAACGGCTAGCTACGATCCCGCGTCGAGAGATGATACCCGGTTTTCAGCACACCGGTTGTCACTATCACTTCTCATTGGTAGAGAATTGGCAAGCCGGAAATTTGATGGTTATGTGGGTTTTGGTGCAGCAGTAGTAATGCTGTGGTTCCATGACAAGCATAACAACCTGGGTTCGAGTGATCCTTACCAATGGCGTAATTTGTTGACCCGACGAAGCTACGGCCTGATTGGATTCCCCATGATAGGTGCGATATATTCTGTGTCACCGAACCTTGGTATCAATGCTGAACTGCAATATCTGTATGGCGGCACCAGAAAGGAGATCGCATTTGAGAAGAACCCCTATGCCGTCTACACCATTTCAAACAAGTTTTCACTGACTGGCCCGGCCGTGGTCATAGGTGTTATATGGTATCCTTAACACTCATTGACAAGGACAGAAGCTTTGCGGTGATTTGGCGTTAATGCGGAATAGACACATGAATAAAAAACATCTGATGTACATAAGCATCCTTCTTGGAGCCGGCTGTATCCTCACCTGTGAACCAACTCCGATTGAGCCCGACTGGTCGGGACTTAAACCACATATCGTTATTTGTGAAGCCTGCCGGGAAGATACTCCGGAGAATCCGCTGGTGCCTCTGGAAGTAGGTTACTATTGGACCTACGAATACACAGAGTATGATTCCACCGGCAATGTTATCTCAGTTGACCATGAGTTCACATGCCGGATTGTCAAGGATCGCGACTGGTTGGGACAAAAGTGGTATTTCATGGCCTACTATTGTTTTGACCCGGAATGTCGTTCTTATAGTTATCTTCTTGTCAGAAACAGCCCGGCCGGATATTGCGTTGGTGCGGATAGACACGTTGCACTCATGCAGTACAAGTACCCCGCCCAGGTCTATGAGACCTATTGTGACCATTTAGAAGAAGGACCCTGTTCCGGTCAAAGCTTCACATTATTCTCCGACACAGCGACCATTGAGGTTCCAGCCGGAACCTTTGAGTGTCTCGTTTATCAAGGTAGGGTGGCGTCAGATTCGCTGTACAATGCCTTGGTCTGTTACCTTGCCCCTGGGTGCCCTTTATACGGTGCGACAAGTATCAAGAAATATACAACGTTGCATTATGTAGTGCCCGGCATCGGCATTGTCAGGATGGACGTGAGGGCACATGTTCCCCTCCAGAACTACCTGATGCAGAGATGGGAGTTGAAACAAACCAACGTGCACTGAAACCCACCCGGCCGCTTCAAACTTTGCAGGGAATTGAGAACGGCAGGTCTCTGTGAGTGAGACCTGCCCTACAAGAACTGTCCCACAGTCGTCATCCTGAGCGGAGTCGAAGGATCAGTGGCATCGCCAGTGGCAAGTCACTTTTTTGGCGGGAGACAAGCCCCCGCCCTACGCGCGTCAGAATAATCACCTTTTGGGGACAGCCTCGACTCGTCTGACGGCACCGTTGTCGGCAAAATGTGTCGCCCGCCTATTCTTCCTTGTCTTTGGTCGGCTCGTCGTCGGACGATTCATCGCTTTCCGGTTTGTCGTCCTCGTCCTTTTTGAACTTGTCCTTGAGCTTGGAGATTTTCTTGGCGATTCCGGGAATGGCGTCGATGATACTGTCCCACTTCCCCTTGGCCACCGGCAACAGCTTTATACCGGCATCATCCATGATGATAAACGCCGCCGGCTCGATCCTGGCGCCGCCGCCACCGCCGCCGCCAAAACCGCTGCGGGATTTTTCGTCCTCGCCCTGACCGCCCCCGGCGCCAAAACCGACCGATATTTTCACGATGGGGATGACGGTGCGATTGCCGACGGTAACCGGTTCGCCGATAATCGTCTCCGACTTGGCGATCTCTCGTAATTCGCCAACGACCCCCTTGAGTATGTCAACGACGTTATTGGACATCCTGTTCTCCTTTCTTTTTTCCTATCGCCAGTCTGATAAGTTCTCTTAAGGGCAGCCTGTAGATCAGTACGGCTGTTCGCGCCAGAAGTTTGTACAGCGGCAAGGCTACCGCCACCCGCGCCGAACCGCCGAACGAGGCCCCGGTCCAGTCGGGAATAAACCGCACCCGCCCCACTACGCCGGGGACTGCCGCCAGCGCCGCCTGGTAGTAACCGAAGACGCGACCGGTCAGATCAGGTGATTCAAAGCCTACCTCGATTTGACCTTCCAGCCGCTCGACTGCGACTGATTTGAGAATACCGGTCAGAAACGCACCCACCGGCCCCAAGCATTTGGTACCGACTCGCAAAATATCTCGTAGTGGCCGGGTAGCTTTTTTCAGTGGTTTGGCTCGACGAGGTTTCTCCGGCTTTTTTTTGGGTTTGGAGGGCTTGCGCTCACCTATGGCAAACGTCTTCACCCTGATTCCCGCCAGACGGAAAACACCGCGTCCACGGACGAAATCAAGCTCCGGGCCGGTTCTCCCTAACCCGATAAACAACAACCGCCGGTCCCCTGAAAGCTCAAACCGTACTCTCAGGTTCAGCAGGCAGATCGCCGTTACTGCCACAGCCAGTATCAGCAAAGCCATTACCATACTATAATATACTATCGGCAGCAGTCATCCGCCTACCCCTTTGTCAGAACCAGGTTGATACAGAGACACGGCACCAACTGGCGACCACCCCTTGTGGGCTGACCGGTGGAGTTCTTCCAAAAGACGACCTAATCTGTCCTGAAAAACATTTATGGTTAACCGTTTCCCATGGCTGGCCGATAATAATAAAGATAACGGAGTTACTATGTCAGCAGGGTCCAGCGCAAATATGCTTGTTGGTGGGTACTTTCCCATCTATTTGGGGTCGTTGCGAATAGACAGCGTCCTGGATTTCGATCTCTATATCAGTGTCGGGCATGATCTCGTACTGTACCGGGCGGCCTATTTGCCGTTTATAGCCGCCACTCGTGACAGTCTTCTGGAGAACAAGGTCACCCGGCTGTATGTCTCGGCCAGCGATCGGCATCCGTTCCAGCAATACATTGAAGCCAATATCAGGCAGATACTCAATGACCCGTCGGTTGACAAATTCACCAAGGCCAGTATCATTTATGACAGCTCCAAGCAGTTGGTTGAAGATATCCTAAGCAACCCTCGGTTGGCTGAAAACATTCAGCGCAGCCAGGCCATGGTCGAGTCAACGGTGCTGTTTATTCTGGAAGGTCAGAGTGCCTTTCAAAACATGGTTCGTGTAATGTCCTTCGACTATAGCACTTATACGCATTCCGTCAACGTTTGCACCTTTGCCCTGGCACTGGCGCGTTTTACAGGGATCGAAAGAACCGAAGAACTGAACCGCCTGGGTACCGGCGCTCTGCTGCACGATGTCGGCAAAACCAGGATTCCCGAATCATTACTTAACAAGCAAGGACCTCTTACAGAAGATGAAATGGATATCGTTCGCCGGCACCCTCAGTGGGGCTGCGAGATAATCCATGAAACTAACTTGATCTCAAAGGAATCGTATCTCCCTATCCTCCAGCATCACGAACGCGAGGACAAGTCCGGCTACCCCAACAGCATTGGTTCGGGCGAAATTCATCTTTTCAGTAAAATCGTCTCTATCGCCGACGTCTTCGACGCCATGACTACCAAGCGTGCTTACCGACATGCCGTCGCTACCTATCCAGCTCTTAAGGAGATGTATTCCCTGATCGATGGCTTCGATCGACGGCTTATGGATCAGTTTACGCATCTGATGGGGCCGACTATCGAGCAACAGGGAGTATCGGGGTCGACCTCGGAACTGGTCTACCCGGACCGGCAGAGCCGACAAACTGAATGAGTGGCGGGGTGCCCGATAACCTTATTCCCCACAGTAGACTGGTCTTCCACTGAGCAGGTATCTCCGGTACGTATCGACGACAACGACACGGCCGACACTACCTGCGAAGCTGCGGATACTTAGCTCTCATACTGTTAACGTAGGCGGGGTCCAGACCGCGCTCTACGGCATAGATGTAGGCGCGGGCAGCCTGTTGAAAAGCCCCGGCAGTCACATAGGAGTCACCGGCCTCGCGGAAGATTTGTTGCGGCACTTGCCGGAAGCGGTAGAGACGAGTTAGAAACTGAAGCGAACGGTCGTAATCCTGCAACCGTTCGTAGACCCAGACCAGACCGATGAGGGCGTTCTTGTCGGTATTGTCACACTGGAATGACTGCCGAAAGTACTTTTCCGCCGTATGGTACTCACTTTTCATCGAGTACACCGTCCCCATCATGGCCAGGGTCGGAGCATGGTAAGGATTAAGGCCGTTGGCTATCTGAAACAGGACCAGGGCGCTGTCGGTCATGCCCAGGCGCAAACAGCAGGATCCCAGGTTATAGTAGCCGTCGTACAGCAATGGATTATGTTGTAGGGCCTGGTCGGCCAGCGCCATCGCCTGAACATGCTGCCCGCGGCTGAACAGCTCCCGGGCACGATCGTTGAGAGCAATCTCCGGGAAGAGGGCTAGTTTATCGGAGGTCACCCGGGCCGCTGCCACCCTGTCTCCAATCTGTTGATAGTAGTCAGTCAGTAGCTGCCAGGCGTTTTTGTTCCTGATCCGATCCAGTTGGAGGTAGTTCCTGAAATGTGCTATGGCATATTGGGGCATGGTCTGGGTTGCCACCCGTGGCGCCAGGCTCAGGATTCCCAGCAGTATTGCCATCGCGGCTGCTGGTCGTACAAATGCGAGTCGGTGACGCTGATCAAGAACAGTGAAGTAGGCCAGGATGGTCAGCGGCACGCCTACAATAGAAAACAGGTCCCAGTTGCGTGGCATACCAATACCGGGATTCAAAACCGCTACCCCCATCAGCGCACTTAGCGCGGCAATACCCAGAAAGCGGTACTCGGTTCGACGCTGGCGACCCTCGGACGGTAACACCAGCAACGACACTGCTAAAACCGGCAGTCCCGGTAGCAAAAGCATAACGAGATTGCCCAGGTCAATAAAGTGCTTGAGGGAGAACAGCCAGTCACCCTCAACGGTAAACTGGTTCGGAACCAGCGGCAGCAGCGCGAAAGTGAAGAATAAGTGGGTGGTATACAGGTAGTAATAGAGCCCCATCGCCGCCACCGCTATCAGCGCTACGGTCAGAATTCGGCTCTTCAGAGAGAGATGCGCCACGGCCCGGCCAAGTACCGTTCGTCTGAGGACCAGGTACAAAAAACTGGGCAACAATACTATTGCCAACAGATGCAGAAAAATGGCTCCGGCCAGAAGCGGCAGTAACCACCAGGAAGATGCCCCGGATCGGGTTACCACCAACCCAGTCAGTGTGTACAACATCGTCATGGTCACCAGCAGTGCGTAGTTTTCAACGTATCCGAAAAACAGCAGCATGTAGCCACCGGTAGCCAGACCCAGAAAGAACAGGTAGCGGGTGCTGTTGTCATCGAAGAGGCGGCGGGTCAGGATCACCGAACCCAGCAGCCAGCCGACCCCGGCTGTTATCGAGGTCAACCGAAAAACCAGCAACGCGCGCTCTGACGCTTCTCCCAGAAACGCAGCAAATAGACCTTCATGTATGAGTGAAGCGCCCCGGTCCCAGATTTTCACCGAAGGAATCCCTTCCGCCATTCGTGACAACAACTGGTAACCATCGCCGAGAAAATGGGTAGTCGTGCGAAAGACAACGAAACAGACAACAAAGATGATAGAAGTAATCCCCGCCAGGACAGTGAATCCGGCCAGGTTGTGACTGCCACCGGCTGCCGGCTCCCTGCCGATCAGCCTTTTCTGCCACCAGAAACCGGCCGCACCGATCAGACCCACCACCAGCAAGCCATAGCGGATGACATCCGGATAGTAAGCCCACCAGTTGACCCCCCAGAGTCGCCAATGGGGGAAATATGACGCCAGCAGGAAAAAAACCAGGACAGCCAGACAGGCTGCCATCGGCGCTGTCGAGCCTTTCCCGGGATGATTTATCGAGTCAGCCATGATTTATACAAGGTAACAAGCTGAGCCGACATCATCAACTGTCTTTACAGAACCGGTGTTGTGATACTTGCTCCCGGCATTGAGAACAGTATATTTTGCCGCTATGCTATATGGCGGACAGACTGAAGTCGGACAGATTGAAAGCATCCTGATCAAACGTCCGCAGGACGGTTTCATTTCTCAGGACCATCTCAACGCTCAGTGGCAGAAACTGAACTACCAGGCCTGCCCGGATTTCCGGCGTGCCATCGAGGAATACGATCAGTTCGTACACTTACTGAAACAGACTGCCCCCCGAATGCACTTCCTTCCGCGCGCGGAGTCACTCTCTATTGACTCCGTATACGTTCGCGACGCTATGATTATGACCGACCGGGGAGCCATCCTGTGTAACATGGGCAAAAAGGAACGACGGGGCGAACCGGAGATCGCAGCCACCTTTCTGAAGGAACTTGAGGTACCGGTACTGGGCTCTATTACCGGCGACGGTCGACTTGAGGGCGGCGATCTGATCTGGTTGGACAACACTACGCTGGTGGTTGGACGGGGCTACCGCACCAACGATGAAGGTATCCGTCAACTGAGAGAATTGACGCATGACCTGGTCGACTGGCTGGTCGTGGTGCCGTTGCCGCACTGGTCCGGTCCGAACGACGTCATGCACCTGATGTCGCTGATCAGCCCCGTCGACCATGACCTGGCGGCAGTCTACTCCCGGTTGTTGCCGGTCCCGTTTCGTGAACTGCTGCTGGAGCGCGGGATACGCCTGGTGGAAGTTCCGGATTCCGAGTTTGAAACGATGGGTTGCAATATCCTGGCAGTCGCCCCGGGAAAATGTATCACACTGGAGGGCAACCCGCAGACAATGCGCCTGCTGGAAAAGGCCGGGGTAGAGGTGATGACTTACGTCGGCAACGAGATTTCCCGCAAAGGGGCCGGCGGCCCCTCCTGTCTCACCCGACCATTGCGGCGGAAGGTTTAGAACGGCCTTTTCGGCTCGGTGGCGCAAGCGGTGAGCCACCCACACAAAATCTGTAGCCCGGGCTAGAAAACAATGAAGACGGCGTCACTGGTATCGGAGATAGTGCCGCTGACCTCTGAAATTCGTACCAAGCAGGACGGATAGGGACCAGCCTTAAACACCGCCGGGTCAAGATACCAGGAGAAGGTTCCGAGGTCAGAACCAACGTTGCCGGCCCCGTCAACCAGATACCACAAAAAACCGGTGAAATACTCGATCTTAACCGTCCCCACAAGTCCGGTTTTCTCCCAGGTGATTGGGTAGGTGTTGCCGTTAATCCATTCTTCACCGCCGTTGGGAGATGTAATGGTGATGCTGGGGGAAATCGCCGACGTATCCTTGATCACCAGCCGCCCCTTCCATGCCGGGGCGTAACCGGCCAGGTTGTCGGCCACCAGCTTGTAGGTGCTGCCGTCGTTGAACGTCAGCGTGTCTATCACTATCGAGTCGCTGGCGCTCCAGCTTGACAGTGTGAAATAGTAGCTGGCCCACAACCGCGCCTGCCCGGGATCGGCGGTAAGACCGACTTGGAACATCCTGAAATCACCCAGCAGGAAGCGCCGGTTGGCGTTGGTGGTATCGATACTGCCGTTCTCGAACAGCACCGAAGCACTGCCACCCCAATCAAAAGCACTGGTGACCAGAGGCGTTGCGGAGGCACTGTCCATCTGCATATTGGCGTTGTCCCAGGAGAAGCCCATGGAGGCTCCAGCAAGAGCCTGACCATTGCGAACATACAGGTCAAGCTGCAGGGTGTCGTTGCCGGTGGCGGCATCCGGCCTTTGGACCACGACAAGTTCAACGGAATCTCCTGAGGGAGCAAAAACACAGTTCACCGAGCCCCCACAGGGAGCCGGTCCCCCCTGAAACATATACTCATTCAGGAATACCATGTCGCCAATATCGACATTGTCACACATATCCATGTTAGCTGAATCATAAGCCGGTGGTGCCGGGCCACCGGCGAACAGATAGTTGCTCAGGTACACGAAGTCAGAAATGTTTACAATACCACCTGACGCATCCACATCCCCGCACGCCACACCACCGGAGTCCGGGTGCCTCACCACCAAACTGCAGTAGACGTACTTGGTGGTGTAATAGGCATCGCCAGATGTCACTTCAATCGAATCGAAGTAGTCCCCCACCGACAAGCCGGTGATATCAACATACACCATCGTGCTGCCGGGGGTGGTATCAGAAGGATTGGTGAGCCATATCCAGAAGGTGTCCTTCATAGTGTAATCCAATGAGTAGAAGTTGCCCGCCTCGCTGACCAGAACTTGCTGCGCAGCCGGGTTGGCTCCACCGGAATCTGCCTCGAAGTAGAGCGTGTCAGGCTCGAACACAAGGAAGTTGGAGCGCACCACGACGTCCCTGTCCGTGAGCGCAGGAATGTGGATGTTGATGGACAAATCACTCAGAGGGTTATCAACCACGTCTACATCATCGCCTCCATCGATACCGCTGTTTTCAACCAGCGGGCTGATGTCGGTGATTTGGTTGTTATCGAGACCAAGCATAGTCAGTGTTGTCAATTCGGCCAGCGGGCTGATGTCGGTAATCTGGTTGCCGCGAAGATAAAGCACAACCAGCGATGTCAATCCAGCCAGTGAATCGATGTCGCTGATCTGGTTGGAACTGAGAGAAAGATAACTCAACGACGTCAAACCGGCCAGCGGGCTGATGCTGTCGATCTGGTTGTTGAAGAGTACAAGCGCACTCAGCGATGTTAACCCTGCCAGCGGGCTGATGTCAGCGATCTGGTTGTAGTAGAGATGAAGTAAATTCAGCGATGTTAATCCGGCCAGCGGGCTGAGGTCGGAAATCTGGTTGTAGGAGAGACTAAGCCCATTCAGCGAAGTCAATCCGGCCAGTGGGCTGAGGTCGGTGATCTGATTGATACCGAGATCAAGTTGTCTTAGCGATGATAACCCTGCAAGCGCGCTGATACTATCGATTTGATTGCCTTCGAGATCAAGGGTATCCAGCGCGGTCAAATGCTCAATACCTTCCAAGTCCGAGATACCACGGGAGTGAGCGTCGAGTGACGTGATCGTGTCCACATCACACACCCAGACGGTATCAGTCGGCTTGCCAATGTGGTCCCGCACAGCCGCTTCCAGACCAGGATCAGCGGCGTTCCACACCGTCGTGCAGGGGTCGGAACCAGTCGTCGTGAAATGCCACGTCTCCGACCAGTCGGAGGTGTCGCACGAAGATTGCGCCCGCACGTGCCAGTAAACGGTACCGCTGACAGGGATTTGAGCTACCACGGTAGTATCGGCAATGTACCCTGACGCCGGTGAATCAGTGAACGTGCTATCGGAGTCGACTACGACTTCATAGTTGTCGGCACCATCCACGTCATGCCATATAAGTTCCGGTGTATGACTAATCCCCGTGTCGCCGTCGATCGGCGAGACGAGTTCCGGGACAAATAGAGTGGTACAGTCCGTTATACGGATGTCGCCATAGCAACTGAAGTCGCCGGCCTTCACCAGACACCGGTATATACCAGTGTCGAGTTTTACGCTATTGCTATCCGTGAGATCCCATTCGATAGTCAACATACCGGCATCGCCGTAACCCGTGAACGTATTAACGATGGCGAAGTCCGCATCAATGTTATCGAGTATATACACCGTATAATCAGACCCATGCGGCAACCCAAGATTAATCTCCGTATAGTCATTGGCCGGGTTGGGACAGGCCGGAGGCATGCAGAACTGTATCGGCAGCGGACCACTACCGCAGTTGTCGCACCAGTCGGAAGTGTCCACTTCCGATGAGTCAACGACGCAGTCCACATCCGTCCTGGTGATACCGGTGAACCCCTCCGGACCGATGGCTTCAAAGGTCGACCCGTCAGACGTCATATATACAGCGTTGTCCGTGTTAATGGCGAACACCACGAAAAGGTAATATGTCTCGGCAATCAGTGGTGAGTAATCAAGCGGTATGTATGTCAAGCCGCCGGTTTCGCCAAGCTGCAAACTGGTGGCGTTGCTCCGGTAGAACCATATGACCGGTTCATCCCCCTCCAGGCCGGTCGGCCTGAGCATCATGAGATACCCCTGGTTACCGGCCACCGGGTCCCAGCTAAAGGTGGGACTGGTGGAACCGAAGAGGCCATCTCGCGGTCGCAAGTTCTCAACCCATGGACCACCTGATCCGTGCATTACCTGCCACAGGACTGCCGGCACGAAACTGACTGTATCGGAAGTTTCGCTTTCCGACCCGGCTGAGTTCACGGTCTTGATGTAGTATCTGTGAAGGACGGTTGACGACGTGTCGACGCCGTAGTCCGCCCATAAACAGTTGGGCCAGGCGGGATAGATGGGATTCCCCGTAATAAGGCTGTCGTTTAACGTGTCGAAAGCGCCACCACCTACACTCTTGTAAACGTTGTAGCCGGCGATATCGTGAAAATCGGGCTCAATCCAAAAGATCGCGGTCATGATCGTGTCACCATGTTCCGTATAGCCCATCAGGCCGAACGGCGATTCCGGAGCCGGCAGCGTGTCTGAATAATCGAGCACCTGTATGTCGCCGTAGGTTTGAAAGTCGTTGATCCGCAGACAGAAACGGTAGATGCCGGGAACAAGACGAATGCTGTCATCATCCTTCAGGTCCCAGTCGAAGTAGTGGTGACCAGCCGGCATGAAAGATGACTGGCCTACTTTCACCGTATCCGACAGACTGCCCAGCACGTACCAATCCAGCGTACCATCATCCATGTTGCTCAGCCCCACACTGACCGGCGTTGACGCCGGGTTGGGGCAGGCGCCTACCACGCCATATCGTGTTGAACCGTGATTCCTCCAATCCCGACTGTCCTCCGCGCCCGGCGGGTCGCATTCAGTTATTCCCACAAACCCCTCCGGGCCGATAGCTTCGAACGTCGCTTCACCCCAACGGTAGACGGCACGGTCGGCATTGATCGGATAGACCTGGAACCGGTACAACTGCCCGCCGACCAGCGGGGAATGCGCCGCTGCCAGGGGCATATAAGTCATACCCAACTGTTCCCCCAACTGGAAACTGGTATCGGTGTGGCGATAGAGCCAGATTGCGGGATCATTACCCGGTGTAACCGGAGTCAGCAGAATCATGTAAGACTCAGCACCCGGTTCGGAGTTCCACGTGAAGGTGGGGACGTCGGAGGCAAACCAGCCGTCCGCTGGTTGCAGATTCTGCACGCGAGTCTGTGCCGAATCCATGATGTCGACCGGCACCATGGCAATCGTGTCTGAGGAGCTGCTCTCACAGCCACTGTCACTCACTGCTGTGATATAATACCGCATCTGGATGGTTGAGGTCGTATCGAGATCATAGTCGATGAAGAGGGTGTTACCGTAGCTGGGGTCCATCGGGTTCTGAGTGATCAGGCTGTCGTTGACTATCGTGAAGGCACCATCGCCGGAACTCTTGTATACATTGTAGCCGGCAACATCAGGACTGCCGCTCTGAAGCCAATTTAACAATGTGGCTACTGTGTCACCATAAAGGTTGCCTATCAGTCCCACCGGCGAACCCGGCGGCAACGGCGGCGGGCACTGACCGATCTCAAGTAACACATGGACGTAGGATGTGTCGGTCGCCAACTGCGATGCTACCCGGATGGAATCGAAGTAGCTCGTCTCGTACGCCATCCCGGCCGTATTGATACCGACCGTGCAAACCGCCGGTGTCAGACCAGATTGCGAACTGACCGTGAACCAGTCAACCGATTCGTCAATAGCCAGGTTCCACAGGATGTTGTCGTTGCCGCAAGCATCTGTGATGGAGAACGTGTCCTGTAAGTATGCCCCGGATGCACTCACCCGGAAAGATAGCGTGTCCGGTGTCACCTCCAGCACAAAACCGCCAATAGTTACCGTCATGCCGTCTTCATAAAGCGAATCGGCCCTGGCGCTATCGCCGACCAACGTAATCACTTCAACGCTCAAACCAGTCGTATCGATACAGACCTCGGCTACCCGGCACCGGCACTCTATCGTCGCCAGACCCAGGCACCAGATACTTGCCCCGGTGTCTGGCGGAAATGAGTTCACGAAAACGGCAATGTAAAGACTGTCTCGACCAGCGCTGAAATAGAAAGAGTCTACGTTGTCGCCGGTTGCACTGAGAACTGTCAAGACCGACGTATCGATTGCGATTGCCAGCTCAGCGCGGCTCAAGTCAATGATATTGCAGGCGCGGACCTCGACAGTGAACGTATCGGCCGATTGTACCGAGCTGAACTTAGGCGACAAACGTACGATGC
>SDBU01006355.1_pt1 | contig 13902 bp, 7 predicted proteins | sample 2277071 | NCBI WGS metagenome assembly SDBU01 (sample SAMN10397929, study PRJNA504765) | marine sediment metagenome | isolation source: marine sediment core GS08_GC12, 126 cmbsf | place: Arctic Ocean: Gakkel Ridge, Loki's castle | collected 2008
CGTCATCCCTGTGGCGGCGCGTCCGAAGCGAGCGCCTTCTCGTAGAGGAACTTCGCCATCGCTGCAGGATAAGTCCCCGGCCCCACCTCGATTGCTCTGGCCCAGTGCCGCAGTGCTTCCTCGTGCTGTCCTTCGAAGACGCTCTGCTCCGCCATCCTCAACTCGTGGAAAGCCATACTGTGCCCCCAGAGGAACCGGGCGTTGCCGTCCTCCGGATTCACCTCGCGAGTCCGTCGGAAGCCGCCCCTCATGTCCTCGAAGACCGGCCCGTATTGCTCGTGCCCGGTCCCGATGGATCGCAACACGACCGCCGCATGCTGAGCCCTTATGAGATGCTGCGTTCCCGTGAACCACCGTTCCAACCGCGTCCGGACCTCATCGCTCGTCTGCACCGGAACGTTCATCAACAGCGGCCAAACGGGCTCTCGCGGATCGCCCAGGAACCGGATGTTCTGGGGATGCGCAGTGGGCAGCACCGGCCGATTGCAGCGGAACTCAATGCGGGGACGATCATCCGTCTCCACCACGCCAGGCCCGACTGCCCCGCGGATGGCGTCCTCGCCAGCGCAGAACGAGTCCAACAGGTCATAGACGTCCACCCCGCCGCTGAGCGCCAGATGCTCCCGTACCACCGGAGATTCCACTCGCCGCTGGATGTCCTGGAAATCAAGCTTGAGCGGCTCCGGCGTCCCAATCAGCATGCAGAAATCCGACGTGTATTTGTACCAGATGCTCGCATGCGGGAATTCCGCCAGGAAAGACCTGATGAGCATTTTGAAAGAGTCGGGGGGAATCCCATGGAGCGGCAGCCACTGGCACATCACGCCGTCGGGCGTCAGGATGCGCTTGCAGTCGCGGTAGAAGTCGGTCGTGTAGAAGCCCGCATTGCCGCTGCTGATGCCGGGATGGACGATGCCGGCCTGGATCATATCGTACCTCTGTCGCGTGCCGAGCACGTAGTTGCGCCCGTCATCAAGGCGCAGGTGCACGTTCGGGTCGGACAGGATGTCGTCGTTATACTCCGCGAACCAGGAGCTCGCGCGGCCCACGCCGGGACTCAACTCCACCGAGTCCACCGCGACCCCGTGGGCGCGGCAAGCCGACGCAGTGAAGCCCATCCCGAAGCCGATCAGCAGCGCTCGCTCCGGATCCGGGTGGAGCAGCAGGGGCACATGGGCAATCATCGCGTGGCTGGGCCGGTCGTAACGGCTCGTTTCCCCAACGGCGCTATAATCAACATACAGGTGCCGCGACAGACCGTAATGCTCCACCACGGAGACGGAAGACTCCGCGTCTTCATCGTAGTAGAGGACCTCCTTCTGGAGAACGTCCTCCAGCACCGGGCTGCACAGGATGAGGGGCGTCGGCTTCAGCAGCAGCAGCACGGGCACCAGGAGCAAGCCGACGACAGAGGTGAGAAAGCCGGCGCGCAGCAGCGGCGTTCGTCCCCGAAGCGGGTTCACGACAAACACCCACGCCGCCAGCGCCAGGTTGATCAGCGCCGTGGCGATGATGGTCCTCTGTATCCCCAGAAGCGGAATCAGCACGAACCCGCCGGCAAACGCCCCCAAGACAGAGCCCACGGTATCCAGGCAGCCAAGCACCCCCATCTTCCGACCGAACCCGCCCAAAGACCCCACGTAGATGCGCGCGACCACGGCAATCGTGGCCCCCATGAAACTGGTGGGCACCAGGATGACGACACCGGCCAGGGCGAAGCGCGCAGCCGTCCAGCCCCACCAGCCCCAACCTGCCAGCGCGCCGCGCAAGCCGTTATAGAAGCTCACCATCCACGGCAGCAGCGCAATCGTCATAAGCGCCGTGACAGCGATGCCGACCTCGATGATGCCCAGCATCCGGTAAGGGTCCCGCGTCCGGTCCACCCAGCGTTTCACCACAAACGCCCCCGCCGAAAGCCCCACCAGGAACGTGGCCACTATGGCCGTCACGGCGTAGATGTTCGTCTCCACGAAGAACATCAACATCCGCATCCAGGCCATCTGATAAACCAACGAGGTGAACCCCTCGATGCCGAACACCCACAGCGCCACCTTGACCGGGCCCGGCAGGCGCGCGCCCTCTCGCGGTGCGTCAGGCTCCGCATCCGGCTCCTGGCGCTCCGGCCCGGATCCGAGCCGCGCATCAAGCCAGAGCGCGATCGCGGCCACGCTGACGTTCACAAGCGCAGCGAGTCGGAGGGCGCCGCTGAGGCCAATGAGTTCGATGAACAGATAGCCGGCGAACACGCATCCCAGGAACGCCCCGAGGTTGTTGACCGAGTAAAGGCCCGCCACGTCGCCGCCGACCCGCTTGCTGCGCGACACATAGCCCCGGGCGATCACCGGCAACGTCCCGCCCATCAAAGACGTCGGCACCAGCAGCACCAGGAAAGACAACACGAACCGCACCAGGCTCATAAGGTAGTGGCTGTCACCCAATGCGCCATAAAGCGGGACATAGACCCGCTTTAGCACCAGCGTTATGGCAGGGAAAAGGACCGCGAATACGGCGATGCCCACCTCGAGGAGAGCAAAAAGCAGCATCGGCCTCTTCCATCGGTCCACCAGCCGCCCGAAGTAGAGGCTCCCGAGCGCCAGGCCCGCCATGAAGGCCGTAACAACGGCACTGGTGGCGTAGATCGTGACCCCGAATACAAGCGTGAGCTGCCTGGCCCATACGATCTGGTAGATAAGGGCCGCAGACCCCGAAAGGAAGAACATGAAAAGCATCAGAAAGCCAGCGGTTCGTGGGGACCCAGGCAGCACGGCGGCCTGAGAAGTGGCATCTTGCTGTGACATGTGCAGCGACTCTCTCGGCAAGTGACCGTACCGCACGCGGACGCTGCGGCCACTGTTAAATGACGGGACTGTGCATTATAATCTGCGGCCGACCAGTGTCAATCAGATGACCGGCGGCCCCGGCAGGGCCCCGCGACAGTGCGCTTCTTCTTGCTGCAGGAGGACTTCATCATGGACAAAGTCCGGGTGGGCATTGTCGGCTCGCGCTTCATAGCGACGATTCACGCAGAAGCCTTCAAGGCTGTCCCCGATGCCGAGGTGATTGCCACAGCTTCGCCCAACGAAGAACACGTCAGAGAATACGCCGAGAAACACGGCATTCCCTGCTGGTTCACCGACTACCGCGAGATGCTGGAGTTGGACGACCTGGACATGGTCACTCTATGCCTGCCGAACCCCCTGCACTGCGAGGCCGCGGTGGCCGCAGCGGAGGCAGGCAAGCACGTCCTGTGTGAGAAGCCGCTCTGCATGAACCTGGCAGAGGCGGACCGGATGATCGAAGCCTGCAAGAAAGCAAACGTCAAGCTGATGTACGCCGAGGAACTTTGCTTCACCCCCAAGTACGTCCGGGCGAAGCAACTGCTCGACCAGGGAGCGATCGGCAAGCCCTACCTTGTCAAGCAGAGCGAGAAGCACGACGGCCCCCATGCGGATTGGTTCTGGGACGTGGAACGCTCCGGAGGCGGCGTGACGCTGGATATGGGCTGCCACGCGTTCGAGTTCTTCCGTTGGCTCCTGGACAAGCCCAGGGCGCTGAACGTCTACGCCGACATGGGCACCTACGTCCACAAGGATCGCACCCGCGGCGACGACGACGCCACCATCATCGTCAACTTCGAGGGACCGGTGCGCTGCATTGCCGAGGAGAGCTGGGCCAAGAAGGGAGGGATGGACGATCGGGCGGAGATCTACGGCAGCGAGGGCGTCATCTACGCGAATCTGCTTCAGGGCAGCTCTCTATTGACCTACAGCGACACGGGCTATGACTACGCGGTCGAGAAAGCGGCCTCGACCATCGGATGGACCTTCACGATGTACGAAGAGATCTGGAACTATGGATTCCCTCAAGAGATGGCCCACTTCGTGCAGTGCGTCAAAGAAGACTCAGAGCCGCTCGTCACCGGGGAAGACGGCAGGGCCGACCTGGAAATGATCTTCGCGGCCTACGAATCGGCCGGAACGGGGAAGGCCGTCCAGCTTCCCTTCCAGACCGACGCCCAGAAGCCCATAGATCTCTGGCGGAGATAACTCACGGCGTGCGCTACTGGAGGAGGACGAGGAAGTGGAGCTACCGGAAGGCGTGAAGGCGGTCTGGGACCTTGAGAAGGCCCACCGTGAGGCCACAAGCACGCGAGAGCGCGTTTGCATCAACGGCCTGTGGCGCTTCAAGCCGGGTGCCGGGGACGACAAGTCGGTTCCCCCGGCCGACAGCGAGTGGGGCTACTTCAAGGTGCCGGGCACGTGGCCCCTTGAGCCGGGACGGAGGGAAACGGGCCGCAGCCAGCGCATCTACGCACCCGAGAGCTGGGCGGAAACGCTGCCCAAAGTCGAGGCGGCCTGGTACGTGCGCCAGATCACAGTGCCGGCCGAATGGGAAGGCCGCAGCATCGCGCTCTACGCCGAATGGGTGAACTCCCACGCCCGGGTGTTCGTGGACGGCCGGGAAGTGGGAGAGATCGTCTTCCCCGGTGGCGAGTGCGACCTGACGGCGGCGGTCCGGCCCGGTCAGACGCACGAGCTTGCCATCCTGACGGCGGCTCGGCCCATCTCGCCTAAGGGCACTTTCCTGCCCTACGACGAGGCCCCCCAGGTGACCCGGATGCAGCGCCGCGGGCTGTGCGGCGACGTGTTCCTGACCGGCGTGCCCTGCGGCCCCCGGATCACCGATGTGAAGGTGGATACGTCCGTCCGCCAATGGACCCTGACCGTCACCGCCGCGTTGGCGGGGCTGGAGGAAGGCAAGTACTACAGGCTGCGGGCGCGGGTGACCGACCAGGACCGGGAGATGCTGGTCACCCACAGCGAGCCGTTCACGGCGGCCGATCTGGAGAACGGCCGGATCGCCTTCAGCGAAGGGTGGCAGGCGCCTAAGGTCTGGGACATCCACACGCCCCAGAACAAGTACGACCTGGCCGTGGAGCTGTCCGAAGGCAGGACGACGCTGGACACCTACTACTCCGTGCGATTCGGGTTCCGCGAGTTCTGGATCGAGGGGCGTCACTTCATCCTGAACGGCAGCCGGGTGCACCTGCGCGCCGCCCCGCTCAACTCTGCCCAGATCAACACGGCGACGGCCAGCTACGAAGGCGCGTGCGAGACGATCCGGCGCCTGAAGTGGTGGGGCTGTGACGCGGCCTACACGCACAACTACGACTGCCGTCCGGGCTCCCACCTGGCCTTCGAAGATATCCTGAAGGCGGCCGACGACGTGGGCATAATGCTCGGCTTCTCCCTGCCCCACTTCAGGGACTACGACTGGTCAGGCGAAGAGCCTGAGAAGCGCAACGGGTACGAGCGGCACCTTGAGTGGTACATGCAGCAGGCGCAGAATCACCCCAGCGTGGTCATGTACAGCCAGAACCACAACTCGATGGCCTACGCCGACGACGAGAACCCCGAGCGCGTTCCGCTCGTGCTTGACTGCATCCTGCCGAGCCACCTCGGCGAGCGAGTCCGCCAGGCCTACGACCGTGACTGGATACGGCAGCAGTTCGACAAGGTGAAGGTGCACTACAATCACTCCGGTTCGAGCCGCGAGGCCTACACCATGAACTGCTACCTGAACTGGGTGCCGATGCAGGAGCGCTCGGAGTGGTGGCAGCGCTGGGCCGAATATGGAGCCCGACCTCTCTATCTGGTCGAGCATGGCGAGCCCTACGAAGCCAGCTTCTTGAACTTGCGCGGGCCATGGAGCAGGGTGAGGTCCAAGGACCTTTTCCAGTATCAATACACCGAATGGGGTGCGGCTGTTCGGGGCGATGCCGCCTTCGACCTGCACGATTTTGAGAAGGTCTGCCTGCGCTGGGAAGCCGACCGGTTCCGGCGCAAGGACCCGTTCGGCATGGGCGAGTACCCCATGCGGGAAGGCCTTCACATGAACGTGCCGAACTTCCGTGGCGTACAAGCCGAGTTCATCCGCCACACCTGGCCGTATATCCGCACACTCGGCCTGAGCGGCTTCAACATCTGGCGTGAGCTTTACCTCTGCCTCCTGTGCGAGGGGGCCTCTGCCGCGCGAACCGAGCTGGAGGTAGACTGGGACAACCTCCAGCGCCCTGGCTTCAGCCCGGACTTCTACGAGCCGTTGCCGGGTGACTCGATGCCTTATTCCATCGGCACGAAGATCGAGGACTGGGAGCCGAACGTGCGCGGCGTCGCCTTCCGCCGATGGAATCAGCCCCTGCTGGCCTACATCGCCGGCGGGACGTCGCGCTTCACGGCCCGGGGGCACAACTACCTGCCCGGCCAGACGGTCGAGAAACAGATCATCGTCATCAACGACTCGCGCCGCTACGTGGATTGCCGCTGCGAGTGGTCGGTCTCCCTGCCGGACGCGCCGGGCGGCACAAGCACGGTGCGCGTGAAGCCGGGCGAGAACGGGCGCATCCTCGTGCGGATCCCGCTGGCCGACTCGGCGGAGGCGGGCACGTACCAGCTGGCCCTGAAGGCCACCTTCAGCACAGGCGAGGTGCAGGAGGACGCCTTCGCGTTGCACGTGCTGCCCCCGCGCGCAACGCCCAAAGTGAAGGCTAAGATGGCCCTTTACGACCCGCACGGCGAGACCGCGAAGCTGCTGGACGATCTGGCGCTCCGCTGCGACGCCGTGCAGGCCGACGCCGACCTGAGCGCCTACGACGTGCTGGTTATCGGCAAGAAGGCCCTCACCGTGGACGGGCCCGCGCCCGACCTCTCACGCGTGCCGGACGGCCTGAAGGTGGTCATGTTCGAGCAGGAGTCGGCCGTGCTCGAACAGCGACTGGGGTTCCGCATCCAGGAGTTCGGCCTGCGGCGCGTCTTCACGCGCGTGGCCGGCCATCCGGTGCTGGACGGCCTCTCCGACGAGCACCTGCGCGACTGGCATGGCGAGGCGACGCTCGTGCCGCCCACGCTGCCGCTGGGCGACTACAGCTCGTACCCCAGGGTCAAGTGGTGCGGGCTCGAAGTGAACCGCCCGGCGCGATGCGGCAATTACGGCAACGTCTCATCCGTCATGATCGAGAAGCCGGCCGCGGGCGACTTCCTGCCCCTGGTTGACGGCGGCTTCCACCTCCAGTACAGCCCGCTGATGCTGTACCGCGAGGGGAAGGGCATGGTGCTATTCTGCCAGGTGGACGTGACGGGCCGCACGGACGACGATCCCGCCCCCGCGAGGCTGGCGGCGAACATCATGGAGTTCGTTGACGCATACAGCTCGCCACCGCAGCGCAGCGCCGTCTACGCCGGCGAGCCGGCGGGCCTGGAGCATCTGAAGGCCGCCGGAACGCGCGTCTCGACCTACGAAGGCCAGGCGCTCGGACAGGACCAGGTGCTGGTGCTCGGCCCCGGGGCAGCACAGCAGCTGGGCGAAGGCGCCGCCGCCGTAGCCAAATGGGTCGAGTCCGGCGGGCACGTCCTGGCACTGGGCCTATCCCAGGACGAGGCGCAGGCCCTTCTGCCCTTCCCCGTGCAGATGGAGGTGAAGGAACACATCTCCTGCCGTTACCCGCCGGCCGGGCCGGACACGGCCGTCGCGGGCGTCGGCTGCGGGGAGTTCATGATCCGCGACCCGCGCGAGGTGCCACTGGTGACCGGAGGCGCCAAGGTGATGGGCAACGGCGTGCTCGCCGTGGCCGGGGAGGGCAACGCCGTGCTCTGCCAGCTTGCGCCGTGGCAGTTCGACTACAAGGAACTCTACAACACCAAGGGGGCATTCCGCCACCTGAGCTTCGCCGTCAGCCGCATGTTGGGCAACATGGGCGTAAGCCTGGCGACCCCCCTGCCGGCGCACTTCGCTGCCCCTGCGGCGGCCGACGAGACACGCTGGCTTGACGGCCTCTATCTGGAGGAGCCGGTGCCGGACGACGACGATCCGTACCGCTACTTCCGGTGGTGAGGCCGACCACAAGTGGACTTTCGACACCGGACGGCAGGGCCGCTTCGGCTTCGTGGAGTGCGGGCATCCCGCAACTGCGGGACCGTGCCCCTACGAAGGCCGGTCGGGTCCACAAGCATGGGGGCCGCTTTGGTTGCTTAGGGAGCGGGACGCCCGGGATGCGGCATAGTCCCACGGAAACGGATCGCGCAACCCGCAGGCTTGACACCCCTTTTTCGCACACGTATAATCCGCGCCCATCGTAACTCATCACCAGGAAGACCGCTGAGGTGGGGACGAAATGAGGTTTTTCGACTGCAATTGCTTCGTCGGGCTGCCGATGAACGGCATGCGCAAGCCCGTCGCCACGGCGGCCGAGCTGCTGGCGGAGATGGATAGGTCCGGCATAGAGCGTGCCCTGGTCTGGCACGTGGCCCAGAAGGACTACGCCGTTCCCCCTGGCAACAGGCTGCTGGCCGAGGCCATAGCCGATCACCACGACCGGCTGGCCGGCTGCTGGAGCATCCTTCCCAGTCAGACGGGCGAATTGCCGGAGCCCGACGAGTTCTGCGCGCAGATGGCGCGGGCCAACGTCCGCGCCCTGCGGGCGTTCCCCGGCCTGCACCGTTACCTGCTCCGCGGGGAGTCCTGCGGTCCGATACTGGAGGCGATGGTCGAGCGGCGGATTCCGCTGATCCTGCCCATCATGGCCGGCGTCGGTTGGTCGAACATCCATCTGGGCTGGCAGAACGTCTACGACCTGCTGGCCGAGTTCCCCGACCTGATATGCATCCTGAGCGAGATGCATGCTTGGGGCCCCGACCGGTGGTTCCGGCCCCTCATCGAGAAGTACCCGCACGCCTACATCGAGATAAGCGATTACATCCTCGATGGCGGCATCGAGGCATTCGTGGAGAACTACGGCGCCGGGAGGATGCTTTTCGGCACAGGGTTCCCCGTGCAGGATCACGGCGGCACGATGCTCATGCTGAAGCACGCCGAGATAAACGAGGAAGACAAGCAGGCAATCGCCGCCGGCAACCTCGAACGGATACTGGCCGAACAGAACCTCTGAGACTTCCCTTGACGGACAGAGACAATATGAAAAGCCCTACACCCATCAGGCCGGAAAGCGATCTCGCCGCCGAGTTCTGGGAGAAAGGCCGCAGCGAGTCCTGCCCCATCTACGACATGCACGGCCACATGGGCGAGTGGCACTCCATCTATTTCCCACGCTGCGAGCCGGCACAGATGGTGCGCAGCATGGACACTGCCGGCGTGAAGCTCCTCTGCTTCTCCCATCACGCTGCGCTCAACTCGCCCGACATCGGGAACCGCGTCGCCGTAGAGGCCGTGCGAGCGTTCCCGGATCGTTTCCGCGCCTACCTCTCCGTGAACCCCCACTACCCCGAAGAGCTGGAGCGCGACCTGGCGGGCTACGACAGCGCGCGCGACGTGTATGTGGGACTCAAATTCCTTCCCGACTACCACAGGGTCCGTCTGAGCGACGAGCCCTACCGCCGGGCGCTGGAGTTCGCCGACGAACGCAAGCTGCTGGTGCTCACACACACCTGGGGCGGCAGCAACTTCGACGGCCCCGACGAGGTCCGCCGCATCGCCGGAACCTACCAGAACGTCGTGTTCCTGTTGGGACACAGCTTCAACAGTCAGTGGGACGAGGCAGTCGCCGTTGCCCTGGAGCATCCCAACACTTACCTGGAACTGACAAGCGTGCCGGGCAGGCGGGGCGTGCTCGAACTGCTCTGCGAGGGGGCCGGCAGCGACAGGCTCCTGTTCGGCACGGACCTGCCGTGGTTCGACGAACACCAGGGGATCGGCTCCTTGCTGTCCGCCCACATCACCGAAGACGACATCCACAACATCTGCCACCGGAACGCCGAGAAGCTCCTGGCCCTGTAGCCGCCCCGGAGGCCCCCCCGGCGCCGACCCCTGACGGACAGGACCCGCCCTTCAGTGCATCGGTTGAGGCACCTCCAAGACGCGCTGCCGTGCGGACGGCTCGCCCGGCTGCAAGACCGGTGCGGGAGTCGCGGCGGTGACCGGCAGACTGGACCCGACCCACTCGTCCGAGCGCAGACGGCGGGCGATGTCTTCCCCCTTGAGCGGGATGGGACCGCTCACCAACTCGGGCATCTGATGCATCTGTATGAACGAGTCGTAGAACGTGGGGTCCTTCTGCGGCAGGATGAAAGGCTTGTGCGCAATGCCGTCCTCATCTATGTAACTGAAGTACACCCTGAGCAGCACGCCGTCGTCACGCTTGCTGCTGAAGGCGATCCAGCGCCCGTTGGACGACCAGCAGTGCCAGGACTCGGATCTGTCGCTGCTGCACTCCAACCGCCTGTGCTGCCGGCTCTCCAGGTCCAACAGGTAAAGGTCGCTGTCGGGCCGGAAACTGGGGAAGCTGCTGTAATCACACATAGCGAACAGCAGGAACCGCCCGTCCGGCGAGATCCTCGGCTGAGTGATGCTCAAGCCCGTCTCCTGCGGCGAAAGCACGTCCTCCGGCTTGCCCCATGCCCCGGTGTCGATGTCGTAGCCGATCCGTTTCAGCGCGTAGCGCACCTGTTCATAACCCTCCGGCGGGGTGTTGTAGCGATCCTGCCACGTCAGAGGCGCCGTGCAGTAGTAGAGGTATCGCCCGTCGGGTGACCATTCCGGCCAGGTCTCCAGCACGTCGGGCTCCGTGATGTCCCGTGTGGACGTGACGGTCTGAGAGTCCAACAGGTAGATGGCCATGTCGGAGTCGAGGTCAACGACATCGCGCACCTCCAACGCCGTGCCGTGAAAGAACTGCGTGAACCTGTTGATCGAAAATGCGATCGCCCGCCCGCTCGGATGCCACGATGGGATGCCGGCCAAGCGAAGGCTGCGGGCCGTCCTGGTGTCCACCTTCGTAACGCGACCGTCCTGCACCAGCACCATCCCACTGCCGTATCCATCCGGCGTGTGGCGCATCTGCAGGATCATCCGGTCCGGCCGCCGGGAAAGGAAAGCGTGGCAGTGCAGGCAAGCCACATCCAAGGACCCGCTGTCCAAGATCAGGGATTCGTCGAAGTCTTCGAGGCTGCGCTGGCGGATACTCATCGTCTCCCACATGCTGAATACGCTGTTGATCAGGCGGTAAGTCACGTACGGATCAATCTCCTCGCGCGCGACGGTGTTCGCCACCGTCTCGAATCGGTTCCAACCGCCGTCCGCCGCCCGCACGTAGACGTCCAGACTCAGCTTCTCCCCCCGGTTGTCGTTCAGGAGCTTCTTCCACGCGCGAAGCGGGATCTCGATCCGTGGGCTGCGGCTGGTGATGGCAATGGGCTCTCCCTGCGCAGAGCGAATCTTCACGTGATACAGGCTGCCCGGCTCCTCGATCACGAAGTTCATCGGCGCGATGTTGGGAGGGATGACGATATCGCAGTAGTCGGGACGGATGCCCGGCGGGCGGTCCACCAGGCCGTGGCCGTCCAGCGCGGGTTCGCGGACCTCGAGTCCATAGTGCAGCACCCACGCCATCACGGCGGCGAGACCAACCAGGGCAAGTATGTACAGCCGGCGCCTTTTCATTCCTCAGGCCCTGGAACGAGATAGCAGAGGTAGTACAGGAAGTAGCTGTCGCCATAGTCCTTCGCAAGCGCCCCGAGGGCAGCCACCATGTCCGGCCCCTGGCGGGCGAGCGCTCGCTCGAAGCGGCCGAACCGCTGGACCGTCCCCTCGCTTGCAGCTTGCGCGCCGACACTGTGCCCGCTGGCCACGGCGTAGAGCACGGCGGCCTCCTGGTAACTGCGCGGAACACTGGCGTACCCAAGACCTGCCAGGCGGGTGAGATTATGAACGATGCCCTCCAGGTTTCCCGTCAGCAGGTAATAGCCCATCAGGTACTCAAACGCCATCCGGTTCTGCTCGTTCTTCTCCAGCAGCGCGAGCAACAGGTCCTCTAAAGAGGGCTCTCCCTTCCTTGAGTGCTCGGGCCGCAGAAGGCGCAGGCGCGCTATCTCCCGGTCCGAACCGAGGTATGGGTCGGCTTCGAGGCGGCGCAGCCACTGCCGGGCCCGCTTCCCATACACTACGTCGCCTTCCAGTGCGCGCAGGAACGTGCGAGCCATCGCCGTCCGCCCTTTGACGATGTTCACCAGAGCAATCCGTTCCAGGATCCACGGACGACGACCTCGGCCCTCCAGCGCCTCGTGCGCCATGTGCTCGGACTCGTTGACGCGTCCCAAATCGAGGTAGATGTCGCTGAGCCTCATGTAGGCCAACGCGGACGGCCCCCGGTACTCAGCACCCGCCGGCGGAAGGAACTCCCTCGCCGCGCACAAAAGGCTCCCACGATGCTGCGGATACCCCAGCAGGTCATAGGGAAGCCGTCCCTCGTGGTAGAGCGCCCAGTTCACGGTCAGATGCACCACCAGGTTGTAATGGCGACGCGGCAGCAGACGCGCCGTCTCCAGGATCTGCGGCCACATCCTGCGGTGCGCGTAATACTCCACCTGGAGGGCCCTCTTGGAATCTCCATCGAACGACACAAGAGCGGTCGCAACGGTCGTGACCAGAAGGGCCGCTGACCCGAGCCAAAACGGCGTCAGGCGCTTTGGGGGGCGGTGCGCGTCCTCCCCGCCGGCCGGTCCCGAGCGTTCCGCCAGGCCCGACCTACCAGCCCCCTTCAGCCGCCCTCTCACCGCCACCCCGAGCGCCGCCAGAGGGAAGAACGCGTAGAGACCTACTGCAAGCGTCCGCGCGATGGGCTCGACGTCCGGATGCCAGGGCAGCAAGCGTGCGTAGGAGTCAAGGGGGCGCGTTCGGAACAGGCAGGTGCCCAGCGCATGCGGCAGAATCAGCCCACACGCAAGGCACAGCACGCCCACAAGCCACCGCTTCCTCCGGAACTCGTCCAGGCCGCAGAGCCCCGCATACAGGAGATACGCGCCGGCCGCCAGGTAGTAGACTGGCAGGGACAAGCCAAAGAAAAGCACCAGCCGAGAGACGCGGCTCCGGAACCGGACCGCCACGTAGACGCACGTCCCGGCCACCGCCGTCAAGAGCGCCAGCGAAGTGGTGAGATGGTGGGCGTACCGGCTGCACAACGCCAACAGAAGGACGGCGGGGACGAAATGGACCACGTCCGGACGGACGCCACTGGTGGCCCTGACGAAGACCCAGGCGCCAAGGCACAAGAGCACCCCCACCAGCGTGACGACCAGGGCGCCGATCCAGGGGTAGTAGTAGAACTGCGAGAGCAGCGCCGAGACGTACTCCACGATCCCCCCGGGATAGGATGCGGACTCCCGCAGGAAAGGCAGGCCGAGCCGGAAATCCGGGAACCGCGGCGCCACACGGTAGTAAAGCAGCACCGGCTCAATGCGCAGCCAAACGTAGAGATACACCAAGACGAAGAACGCCACGGCACGGAGCGTCAACGGAACGCCTCGCCGGACGGATCCCGCTGTGACGACCGACATGCTCGCTAAGTCCCGATCAGACACGACCGCTGTAGACTCCGCCATTTGAGATCGCAGCTTCCGACCACGCGACGGAATAATATCACGCCCCAGACCGAACCGCAAGACAGAGCGAGGCATTTGCGATGTTAGCCTCTGGCGGGCAATTGTGGGCTCCTGCGCAAAGCGGAGCGTCCTTAGTCCGGCGCGGGGGCCGCCGTAGCAACGGCCTCCCGCCACATTACCTCTTTAGCCCCACGCTGAGTCGGCCGGCCACGGTAACCAGCCCCGCAGGGGGCGGCAGAACTCTACCACGCAACGAACAGCTCTGCCGCCCCCTGCAGGGGCTGGGATATTCCTTGCCTCTGGACACCCCGCGCTCACGCGCGGGGCTAAGCAGGTGCCGCCCGCATACGGCGGGCTTATACACAGGCCGGCAGGCCAGTATTTGCCGAGAGAGAAACAACTCTGGGGTGAAATCGCGACCGGCCAATCACAGAAGCCCTCCTGGGTCCCTCAGACGACCCGAATCTGGGGTAAGAACACTCTACTGTGTCTGCTAAAGCAACACCTCCTCAAC
>SDBU01006356.1_pt1 | contig 13902 bp, 5 predicted proteins | sample 2277071 | NCBI WGS metagenome assembly SDBU01 (sample SAMN10397929, study PRJNA504765) | marine sediment metagenome | isolation source: marine sediment core GS08_GC12, 126 cmbsf | place: Arctic Ocean: Gakkel Ridge, Loki's castle | collected 2008
GAACATCTTCGGCCTCAGGCTGGTCCAGGCCGTGGCTCGCCGCTACCTTAAGGAAGGGGTGACCGACAAGGAATACATCCAGTCAGCCGACCAGGTGCTTACCTACCTGATTCACTACCTGAAGAACCGCAACCGGGAGATTTTCCTGATTATACTGCTCAACGGCCGCAACCAGATTATCGACATTGTGACCATCTTTGAGGGGAGCCTCACCACCAGCGCGGTCTACCCCCGAGAGGTCGTGAAGCTGATCCTGGAACGAGACGCGGCGGCGGTCATCTTCGTGCACAACCACCCCTCGGGCAACCTCTCGCCCAGCAAGGACGACCACCGCATCACCAAGCGGCTCAAGCAGGCCTGCCAGAGCATTGACGTGCAGGTCCACGACCACCTTATCATCGGCGGCAACGACCACTTCTCCTTCGCCGATCACGGCCTGCTGTAAGCGTCCGGCCTCCCAAGCACCAGCCAACACGGCTATGCCCGGCCTCGGCGTAGCCTAGCCTCGACGTAGCCGGAGACTACGTCTACGGCGAGTCAGGCGAGCCTTGGGCAACGCCCAGAGGGGTGGGACCCTCCTCAATTCAAAATACCTCCACTGAACGCTGACTGCTGACCACTGACTTGTCCGGCGCTTGTTCGGTGTAACGTAGTGTAGCCGGGTAGCGCAGCCTGTCCCGCGTCGCGAAGCATAGCGGGGCGTAGACGGAGGGCTTTTTAGTACCCCGGGCGGGATCCACCGCATTCTGCGGGCCAGGCAGTTCATTGCTCTCCCGTCGTGAAACACAAAATAGGGCAGGAAGGTGGCCAAGCATGACCTATGCTAGATGTCTTCTAAAACAACGGGAGCCGATCAAGCAATGAACGCTTCAAATGAGGCGGCAATAGAACTTTGGAAAGGTAAAATGTATCTCGGAAGTTTTAGCATCGAGAGCTCATATTGTTTTGACGACGTACAATTTCCTTACTTCATCAAGACCATCTTGACGGTACGGCTATGGCCTGATCCTGCCAGGCGGGCAAAATAGACACCCGACGGCAGCGGCCGACCGAATCTGTCATAGCCATTCCACAGCACCTCGTGCTCTCCCAGGTCCAGCCACTCCTCTTTCAGGGTCGCCACCTCACGGCCCAGTAGGTTATAGACCCTCAGAGTGACCTTATCCGGTCTGGGCAGCGTAAACCTGATGTGTGTCACCGGATTGAAGGGGTTGGGATAGTTCTGGCTCAGTGCAAACTCCGATGGCAGCTGAGCAAGGATCTCCTGCACCGTGGCGTCCACCCATGCCTGCGAGCCAGCAACTGCCTTAAGATGATAGGGAAACTCTTCCCGGTAATCAGTGATGATCACCGGGCTATTCGCATCCAGCAGGTCATGGAACTGGCGGGTAATTACATCGAGCAAGACAACCTTGAAATCGGCTGGTACATCGCCTTTGAGCTCAGATGTTAGCGTGATGGGACCGGATTCTCCCTTCGTGAAGATATCCATATCCCAGACACCGTTCACTTTTTCACTGGAGCGGATATCCGAAGTGAATCTAGGTAGATCATTCCCCCAATCCGGACGTACCATAGCCAAGGAGACATAGCCATCCAGCCAAGGCGGCTCAGGATGATCATAATCATCCCTTCCTTCCAATGCGTTCTGCACCCGACCGATGGCGCTTCCTCCATCAAAATAGCGCTCGCCTTCCACTGTAAGGTGCAACAACCAGCCCTCCTCCAGCGAGTGATCTTCACTTTTCGCCAGAATGGCCTTGGCCAAGCCGGGGGGCTTGATCTCCAGACTCTGGGTCTCATCCGTGTTGTTGTAAACGATATACCCTCCCCAAGGCTTGAAGGTTGTCTGGACCTGCCCTGTGGACCACCCTTCCTGGCCATCGGAGCCAAACGGTCCGTAAGTAAACGGGCCATAAAAAATGCCCTGATCGACATTGACCGTTACCGGGAAGGCGTAAGGCGAAGAGATAAAACGCCACTTTCTCGGCCCGATCGTCAGGGCCAGGCCGGTCAAGTCAAAAGAGCTGCCGGCTCCCAGGCTGAAATTAATATTGTCTTCAACGGCCTGTATGAGCCAGTAACACTCTCCCGGAGCAAAGCTGGTAGCCTTGGCATACGGACTCGTTCCAGAGCCGGTATACCGATATAGCTTCCATGTCGGATCTGATGGTGGACCGCCCAGTTCGTCCTGGATGGTAGTGCTGAGGGAGTTCTCATCCAGGTCCCCGGGAAGCGAAAAGAGCCGCCATTTGGTTTTCGGGAAACCGTCTGGATAGGCACTTCCGGAAATACCTGTCGTAATGGTGCCGGAGGGAAAATGGATAGGGATGGAAATCGTATCCGTATAACCTGTATTCCCAATATTATCCAGTGCGGAAATAAAGAATGCTATACCCGACACAGTCACAATAGAACCAGGGATGATCCCTGTATAAGCACCTTCCCCCTGGCTGGTCATCGGGACGGTGGTATAACCGGCGGTACCGCCGCCTTTCAGATACAGGAGGTCCACGGACTGCACGCCTTTGGGGTCGCGCACTGTCACCTGAATGGTCACGGGCTGGTGAATGCTGGGATCAGCCGAGATATCGATGTCCGTAATCAAGGGGCCCTCGACATCGGGCTTATATCTCCCGATAGTGAACTGACTGAAACCCGAAAGGCCGGTAAAAGTAACCGAACTGTCAGTGGCGCCGGTACCCGCAGCACTGACCGTCCAGGGATCATCGCTGCCGTCCCGACGGAGGAGCTTCAGGTTGGCTGGAAACGCTTGATCCTCACCGCTAAATGTGCCCGGCTCCATCGCCAGCGTCATATCCACGCTGAAAAGCCCGGCACCCTTGTGGTCAATAGTCCAGTAGCGGGTCGTCACCACCACGACAGTATCCGGGAAGGTGCCCTGGGGTGCGGCCTGGTACTCGGCAACCTCTATGGTATCTGCTCCGGTCTGGCTGGTGAAGGTGAAATCCAGGGTGACCCCGGTGCCGGCAAATTCAACCGGCCCGTCGGAGGTGATGATCTCGGTGTGGGTAATAAGGGTAGAATCGACGATGGTCAGGAACTGGTTGACCGCCACATCGGTGAGGACCTGCACCGCACTGCCCTGGCCAGGCAGGCTGAGCCACTCAACGACGATGGAATCAATGATAGTTGCCTGGCCCAGGCCGAACTCGGCGTTCAAACTGTTCTGGCTGCCGTAGCCGGTCTGCGCGGAGATCTCCCGCAGCTGCCAGACGGGAGTAACGCCGTCGGTGGCGGCCAGCACCCGCACCTTGGCCCCTATGGCCGACCGGTTGGACACTGTTCCCACGGCCAGAATATTGATCCAGCTGTTGCTGTTGCCGTTGTTGGTATACAGGAAATTGCCTTCACCATGTTCCATACCAACAAGCAGGTCCACATCACCATCATTGTCGTAGTCCGCCCAGGCACTGCCGTGTGCGTAGAACCTGTCATTCGCTACCTGGCCCTCGGCGACCCTGGTGAAGGTCCCGTCGCCATTATTCCGGTACAGGGCATTGTTCTGTTCAGAATCTTCAGTGGTCACGAATAGATCCAGATCACCATCGTTGTCATAGTCCGCCCAAGCGCTGCCATACGAGTGCTGGTTAGCACTGGCAACAGCACTGGTGATTTCGTGGGTAAAGGTTCCATCACCATTGTTGGAGAACAGGAAGTCTCCCTGGTTGCAGCAATTGGTTACGAACAGGTCCAGGTCACCATCGTTGTCGTAATCCCCCCAGCTGCCTCCATAGGAGTCACTTCCGGTCTCAACCACCGGGCCTGTTGTTATTTTGGTGAAGGACCCATCGCCGTTGTTATTATACAGGCTGTTGTATTGGCTCCATTGATTGGCGACAAACAGATCCAAGTCGCCATCGCTGTCGTAGTCCCCCCAGATTCCTCCATACGAAGCCTCTTCATCGGTAACCACCGGTCCTTCGGTGACGCGGTTAAAGGTTCCGTCACCATTATTCGTATACAGGAAGTTGAACTCATTTTCGCTGTTTGCTACGAACAGGTCCAGGTCGCCGTCGCTATCGTAGTCTCCCCAGGTGCCACTTCGGGAAGTACCTCCATCGGTAACGACCGGTCCATCTGTGACTTTGCTAAAAGTTCCATCGCCATTGTTCTTATACAGGGAATTATTTTCACCGTTGGCATTAGCAACAAACAGGTCCAAGTCACCATCATTATCATAATCGCCCCAAGAACATCCTTGGGAGTAACCGCCATCAGAAACCACCTCTCCAGAAGTGACCCGAAGAAAGACTCCGCCGCCTTGATTGGCGTATAGATAGTTATGCTGGCCATGATCGTTCGTGATAAATAGGTCCAGGTTCCCATCGTTATCGTAATCGCCCCAGGCAACGCCCCGGGGACTGCCGCCATCGGTAACCACCGGGCCCGAAGTAACCCGGCTGAACAGTTCCCCCAAGGCAATACTGACGCGCGGCGTTAACCCACTGTCGAACCCATTGCTGTCGATGGCCTTCAATCGGTAGAAATAGGTGGTCCCACTGACAACGTTGGTGTCGATATAAGCGGTCTGGGGGACGGCCACGCTGTCGATGAGGGTATCGGCGGCTATGGACGTGCTGCGATAGACGTCGTACTGTGCGATGTCCGGCGTGGGGCTGGGCGACCAGGTTAGCCGCACGTGGCCGTTGTCGCTGTTGGCGGTGAGCCCTACCGGCTGAAGGGGGATGTTGAACTCCTCCGGTGTACGGATGGTGTTGGAAATGCGCACCTCGTCCATGCGGATAACACCGGTAACGTCATTGTGTCCGTAAACCAGTCCTAACCCTCCAGTATTATCAGGACTTCCCAGGGTATTGAGTGGGGTCGAATTGTCCAGCGCGCCGTCGATGTAAATCCGCAGCTCGGTGCCCGTGCAGATCCACGCCACGTGGTGCCAGCGGCTGTCGTTGATCTTCTGATAGCTTCCCAGGCCAGTGTTACCCTGTTCACCCGACAGGTTGGGGTCGTTGTAAACCCCCATCGAAACCGTCCCGTCCCAATTATAAGAGGTATACCAGCCCCGGCCATTATTACCCCGCTTATGATAAAAAAGATGACCGCCGGCATCGGGTTCTATATACACCCAGGCCTCCAGGGTGTAAGGACCTTCACCGAAGTTCAGCGAGGCATCATGGGGGACGCTAACCCATTCAGAATGGGAGTGGGATTCTCTAGCCTTCCCGAACCGGCCCTCCACGATGGTCGAGCCGTAGGCTACACCGTCGTTATGATGCCCACTGGCGTCGAACACCAGCGGCCCGCTGGGCTCGTTCATGTGCATGAGCAGGACGGTGTTGGCATCCCGCACGTACTCGCCGAGCAGGGTGGCGAAGGGTATGGTATAAGCGTGGTCGGTGAAGGCGCTCTCCACACCGATGCTGTCCACGGCCGTGACCCGATAGTAGTAGAGGGTTCCGTTGGTGACGTCGGTATCGGGATATTCGGCGGCTGGTGCCGCCACGCTGTCGATCAGGGTGTAATCGGGGAGCATGGTGCTGCGGTAGATCCGGTACTGCATGACGTTGGTCGTGGTGCTGACATTCCAGGCGAGCTGAACCTGCTGGTCGCCGGCGTCAGTGACCAGGTGCTCTGGTGGTTGGGGGACGTTGAACTCCTCCGGCGAGCGAGCCACAGTGGAAAGGCGGACTTCGTCAATCACCATGGCCTGTGAGCTGAAGTTCATGGAACCCGTGTTATTCAGGCTGCCTACCAGCCAAACGTCGGCACTGCCGTCGAGTATCCCGTCTACATAGAGCCTAAGAGATCCATCTTCCCGTACCCCGGCCACGTGGTGCCAGCGCCCATCGTTTATCGGGGTAGTGCCACTTACGGTTACATGATGCCCCTGAACTCCCGAACCATCGGATATCTGGATATGCATGGTCGGGCCACCCCAGTTGGCGATCTCATAGAAGGCCTGGCCCCATTTACTGAAAATATGGGTGTCGTACTCCGGGCCGGTGATCTTGATCCAAGCCTCGAGGGTGAAATTCCCGGCGCCGAAGTTGAGGGATACGCTGTAGGGCATACCGATATTTCCGTTGACCACGCTTCTGCCACTGCCAAACCTGCCCGAGACAACGGTCGTCCCGCTGGCCGTGCCATGGTTTCCGGAGGCGCTGGCGTCAAACACCAAGGGGCCGCCGACCTCGTCCATGTGCAGCAGCAGGACGGTGCTGGTGTCGGCGTTGTCCAGGGTCATGGCCGTGGAGGTGAAGCTGGCCTCTCCGCCTCTTATATAGAATAGCTGTACGGACTGGAGGTCGCTTTCGTCGGTGATCTGCGCGCTGATGACAACGTCCCCAGTAGCCGTGGCCACTGTTGGATCGGCAGTTATGCCCGCAATCGACGGAGCCAGGACATCGGCGAAGGGATTGTCCTTGGCGTCAGAGACGATGGTCCACTGGCTGAAGGCGGACTGCTGGAGGGCCATGATCAGCCGGTTGGCATGGTCAACTGTAACGGAGGCGGTATCGATGAGCTCCCAGGGTACTTCGGGTCCGGCCAAATTGCCTCTCCGGCCAAGTCTCAGCCTATCGGGATTGGTGATACCTAATAATGGCACTATAATCGAAAGTAATGTCAACAACATAGCCATCGGGAAGGCTACAAGTGATTTCCCAGTAGCAGTTTGCGTAAACGGGGTCTTCAACACGTCCATCGGGATCGAATACTGCCGTGGTGGTATCAACTGGGGGAGATCTATGGACACTTGTCACCTGGACTGACCCCCCTCCAGAGGCGATAAAATCGACAATAATACCCAAGCTGTTACCGTCATTATCGATGAGTTCAATGGGATCGCTATTACCCACCGGTATAGATGTATCGCCGCTGGCCAGTGTCCCCTCAGGTAATACCACCAGGTCAACATTGACGGTATCGGTAACCGTCATGATACCTGGATCGTTGCCGGAATTGGTCCGCAAATACAGGCAGCCATCATACTGGCCTTCGTCCAGATTCGCTGTTTCAATAACATTGACCTGAATAAGGCCAACATCTCCCGCCGCCACCTGCCCCGATGCTGGACTGACACTCAACCATTCGTAGGTCACCCAGACTGCATCGACAATGATTTCATAGTGCAGCGGGTAATTACCGAGGTTGGAAACATGGAGATCGAAGGAAATATCGTCCCCCTTTTCAGTCGAGAGGCCATACGACACGGAGCTATAGTAGGCAATCGGCGCCACACCGCGGCCTGTCAGATCTGCGGTTGTCTGGGGGTTATCCGGATCGTTGGAGTGAACAGTCAGTGTTGCGGAAACACCGCCCGTATCCGCGGGAGCACAGATCACCTGAACGGCCAGACTGTCTCCAGGGGGCACCTCGATCTCTGCCCCGGGTTCCGGTTGATCGGGGGAGGCAATTACAAAGGTCGGCTCAGATACAATCATCTCTTGTACTAGAAGTGTGTCATTCCCTCTATTCCGAACCTGAACCGTCAGGAGGCTATCGTAGCTGACCAGGATATCACCAAACGACAAGGTAGCGCGTGACAATTCAACTGCAGGCTTGATCCCTTGTCCTGTCATAGGGATTCGGATTGCCGTTGTGTCAGGATCGTTGTGCACAAGGGTGAGTGTATCCTGATACAGGATCGGCGCTGTGGGTGTGAACGTAACGGCTAACTCTTTGACTTCCGAGGGTGGAATAGCCTGAGAGGTGTAGCCCGGCTTAAAAACACCTACCGAATAGGCTATTTCGGAGATCCTCGGGGTATCGGTCCCACCGTTCGCGATAGCTATTGTGAGTATCCTCGAACTGTCCCGCCGGACTAAACCGAACTGCAATTCAGACACCGACACCGCTATCTTAGGCACGATTCCCCTTGAACTCACGGCATTGGAATAACTGCTTTCGTGCAACACGGTATCCACCGCCGTTACCACGAAGTAGTAGGTGGTGTCGTTCTCCAGGCCGGTAATGGTGGCAATGGTGTCCAGAGGATCGCGATCGGTAGTGGAATCAGCCTGGGTCCATCCGGCCTGAGACGCCTTACGCTGGTATTAACGGTAGCGGAGGAAGTCCGCCTCGCTGTTCTGGTCCCACTGGAGTTTGATCGAGTCGTTGGTAGAGTCGGCTACTACCAGGCCGGTGGGGGCGGCGGGGGGAGGGCCGTGACCCTTTTACCTCTCCCGAAGGGATCCATTCGGAAACTCAATTTTACAGAAATTTATGGACACAACTGTGGTCTTCAGCGTCTTCAGGTGCTTAATCAATTGTATCTTTTATAGCTCAACGATCTGAATATGATGGTTGCTGCGCCACGCATTTCCGGCGGATGTCCTGGCTGGCAACTCTATGCGGAAGGCATCCCCGGCCTCACCCAGGTCACCAATATAATTTTCCTGAGAAAACCCCATTTTTCCCTTGCATAACCGATGTAATCAATATTATTATTCGACCTCATGATTATCATTATATGCTCAAGTAATCTACAGCCACAACCAGTCTGATCGTTATTCTAAGGAGGGTTTCTATAATGTACAGGAATATCTCAACCCGCATTCTGGCACTGTTACTCATCGCAGCGGTGCCTGTTATCCTCTCTGCCCAAGCCGCTACGATTACCGGCCGGGTAGTGGATGAAGCTACCCTCGGGCCGCTGCCCGGGGCCAACGTCATGCTTGAGGATACCCGACTGGGAGCCTCGGCGGACGTTGACGGCTATTTCAGAATCCCCGTCCCGGCAGCATTCGTGCTGGGGCAGGAAGTGAACCTGAAAGCCAGCTTTATCGGCTATGTCTCCCAGACACAGGTTATCGTCCTGACGGCCGGGGAAATCACCCAGAATTTCATGCTGGCAATAGACGTCCTCGAACTGGAATCGGTCATCGTGACCGGCATGGGCGGCACACGGATAAGAGAAAAACTGGGCGTAAGCATTTCCAGCGTCAAGGCTGAAGAGATAGTCACGAGCGGCGAGGAGAATGTTGTGCAGGCGCTGGCGGGCAAGGCACCGGGCGTGGCGATTGTCCAAACCAGCGGTGACCCCGGAACGAGTTCCTATATCCGGATTCGGGGCGGCGCCTCGATTGACCGCGGGACCCAGCCGCTCTTTGTGGTCGACGGAGTACCGATCGATAACTCACTGGATCGGATGGGGGGCCTATCAGGATTTGGCGGCACCGGCACGGGGAGCCTCACCGAGACGGCGAACCGTGCGTCGGATATAAACAACGAGGATATCGCCTCCATCGAGATTCTTAAAGGATCGGCGGCGGCGGCGATTTACGGTTCACGCGCCTCCAATGGCGTGGTCCTGATTACGACCAAATCGGGCCGGCCGGGCAAGACCAATATCAGCTTCAAGAGCCAGTATGGCATGACTGAAATGTCCAGTGGCTACCCGCTCCAGACACGGTGGGGCCAGGGGTCGGACGGAATAGCCAGTACGAGCAATTCCCTTTCCTGGGGACCAGAGCTGAGTACGCTGGATGGCATGACCACGGAGGAATTAGCGGCAGTTAAGCTTACACGTGGCGACGATGGGAAGTATTATAAAGGTGACATATTATATTACGATGGCAGGACCTTTGACCACGGCCGCATGTATTCCGACGGGGGCTACATTATCGATAACAACGTTACCGTTTCCGGCGGGAATCAGTTCACCACGTTTTTCCTCTCGGCGGGGCAGTTCTTTGAGGAAGGGCACTGGGAAGCGGGTTCGGACTACCAGCGGACAACCGTGCGGCTGAAAGGGACCCACGTCATTTCCGAGAAGCTGAACCTGACCGGCAATGTAGCCTATACCAATGTCTTCGCCAATGCCGTCCAGAGAGCGGACAATAAGGCTGGTATGGGTATTTCGGCGCTGCGCTCCCCACCTAATTTCAACCCCATGCCCTGGATGCATTCTGAGACCGGGTTACACCGTTCGTACAGGTACCAGTCTGCGGCAGTGTTAAAAAAAGGCCGGGGTTCCGACAATCCCTACTTTATCATGTATGAGGATAAGAATCCGAGCGAGGTTAATCGCGTGACCGGGTATGTCAAAGCGCAATACGACCTGACCGACTGGATAACGCTTGATTATCATGTCGGTTCGGACCACTATGTCGATGAGCGGATGCATGTGCAACCACCGAGCAATTCTCGACTAGCTAGCGGAAGGCTAATACGGGCTGACATTACCCGGCATCAGATCGACCAGAACCTGGTTGCGACCATTCGGGGTGACAAGTTCCTGAGCGAGCTGCCATTTATTGACGGTACGCTGATGCTGGGGCATAATCTGAACATAGAGAAGCGTAGAAGATATATTGTGGTGGGTACAGATATGGGAACTTTCGAGGGATTTGACCAACTCGATAACTGCGTTGATTTAACTTCGTTTGAGAGCCAATTCCAGGTAAATCTCGAAGCCTTTTTCGGACAGCTGACCCTCGACCTGTTCGACCAGTTATATATCACAGCAGCCATCCGGAACGACGGGTCCTCGACCTTTGGCGCCGCCCAGAGGCGCCATTGGTACCCGAAGGCCAGCATGGCGTGGGATTTCACCAAGTCGCTGCCGTTACCCTTCGTCAATTTCGGTAAACTCCGTTTCGCTTACGGTGTCTCCGGTGTCCGACCTAGCGCCTACACCACGATCGATGCCTATAAAGCCGCGGGTGAGGGATTCGGCCGTTTTACCGATGCAACCCTGACGTCGACCTACAATGGGAAAAGTGGGTTCAGGCATAGTACGACTCTCGGCAACGATGCCATCAAGCCGGAGCGGACACGGGAGTACGAAGGCGGACTCGATATGTCGCTTTTCAATTCCCGCCTCGGCCTCGAATTCACCTACTACGACCAGTATACAACCGACGTTATCTTTGATCTGAACGTGGCGCCTTCAGCCGGGGTTTTCTCGCAGACACGTAACGCCGCCGAAATTTCCAACAAGGGCGTGGAACTGGCGGTCAACCTGACGCCGATCAGAAGCCGGACCCTGACCTGGGATCTGGGGCTCATTTTTGCGGCGAACCGGAACAAGGTCGAATATATGGAAGCGCCAACGCTATGGGAACACATAGCCGGTGATTCCTATGCTATAGAAGGTGAAGAATTGGGTGTGTTCAGACAAACTTCCTGGATGCGCTTCGGCCATGGCTTGTGGTATGATGTCGACGGCGACGGCACTAAAGATAGCATTGATGTATTTCCGGCCTATGTAGGCAAATGGGAAAAGAATGACGTGTGGGTTGACAGTCTTGGAAAGCCGGTGATGGCGTTGACTGCTTTGACTTCCCCTTATTCTACGAACCCCAGGTGGACCGGGAGCATCCGGAACGAAATCACCCTGTTCGGCAACTTGACGTTCTCGGCGTTTATTGATATAATCAATGAGCGCTGGATGTCAAATCGCGGCGAGGGACAGCAATATAGATATGGAACGTCCGCGGCTACGGATGTCCGCGGTCAGGAACTTCCAATCAATCACTGGCTCAAACATGGCGAGAAGGCCGTTGGCCCCGGGGCGACTGACGGTGAAGGAGTGCCATTTGAAATGACCAAGGAGTGGTTCCGAACTGACGGCGGTTACTCCGGCGACCGGTGGCAGTTTATTGAAGACGGCGGCTATATCAAGCTGCGCGAGGTCGCGATCTCTTACCGGATGAGGGGTGACTTCATCAAGAATCTCGGGCTGAGCGACCTCAGCCTGCGCCTGAGCGGCCGGAATCTGTGGACCAAGCACGATTATACCGGCTACGACCCGGATACCAACCGTTCTCAGGCATCCAACAGCCGTGGGATTGACTATTACAACTCCCCGCAGACGCGGGCCTGGACTATGACGCTGCGAGTTAACTACTAAACCGGGAGACGAAAAAAATGTTGAAGAAAAAACTCTTAATTTACACTGTCGTACTTTCGCTCGCCGGTTTGATGGTTAACTGCGAGGGCTTCCTCACCGGGGGAATCCTTGATGAAGACCCGGGCCGTGTAACGGAGGTACCGCTGTTAGAGCAATTGGTTAATACCCAGTCGGTAACGTATGGATTTATTGAAGGGGACATCGGTATCTTTTCGGTGATGTTTATGCAACAGCTTGCCGGTGTCCAGCATCAATACACCTCGTATGAGGTGTATAGCCTCTCCTCGGAAGACTTCGGTTATTGGTCACAAGTGTACCAGGAAGGTGGCTTGATTGACATGGATGAGATTGCCGAACGGGCTGAGAGCGAGGACCCACCTTTGAGGACTGTTGCCGGTATTGCCAAGATGCACGAAGCCCTCATGATTGCCACTGCAGCCGACGTCTGGGGCGACATACCCTATTCGCAAGCGGCTCAAGTGGATGAATACCCGATGCCGGTATACGATGACCAGTCTGTGGTTCACGACGCTGTGCTTGATTTGCTCGACGAGGCTATCGCTGATTTCACTGCCGGACAAGACGATTTCGATGGCAGCTACGATTTCGCTTTCGATGGCGATACAGATAAGTGGATTGCGGCGGCCCACACGCTGAAGGCGCGCATTCTGCTGAATTGGGCCGAGGTTAAGCCCGGGAACTATGCGTTGGCGCTGGCTGAAGCCCAGGATGGAATCGGTTCAACGGCTGACAACTGGCAGGCGACTCACAACGATAAAACTGGCGAGGAGAACATATTCTACCAGTTTAAATACCTGGAACGCTTTTATGTTAGAGTTGGAGCACAGATTGTGGACATGTTGCAGGACGACAACGATCCGCGCCTACAGGTCTATTTCGATACAACCGCTGCAGGTATCTACCGTGGTTCGAAGCATAATGAATGTTATGAGGGCGCCAGCTGGCTGAACGAGGAAACGATAGGTGGTGCCGCATCAAGTTACGACCTGGTAACGTGGGAAGAGAACCAGTTCATAATTGCCGAGTGCCAGCAGCATGCCAACCAGGATGCTGCTGCGCTGGCTACGCTGAACGCCACCCTGGCCGGGATTGAAACCCGGTGGGTAGATGATCTCGGTGGGGTCAGCATTCCTACCTATAGCGGGCTGACCGACACCCCCCTTCTCGAGGCGATTATGCATGAGAAGTACAAGGCGCTGTTCCTCAATCCCCAGGTCTGGAGCGACTGGAAGCGGACGGGATACCCAGTGTTGACCTTGGCTGCCGGATATACAGAAGTTCCGCGTCGGTTCCTTTATCCGGATGATGAGGAAAACGCTAATGCGAACTTTCCGGGTGTTTTAGGACTCTTCGTGCATAACGAGAACGACCCGAATTGACGTAGAAAGGTCTGGCTTTAATGATAGCCCTGCTCCCCAAAAAGGAGCAGGGTTATTCTTTTAGCGCCGGAGGGAGAGCAGTCCAGTACTGAGTTAAATATGGTAGGAGAACAATCCATTGTCTAACCGTTTCAGATACAACGGTCCGCACCTGTAAATCTGCTTCGGTCCGGATGATACTCCTTGTAACTTAGGAGATGAAAAATGCTTAAAAGACTAGTAATTATACTTACCATACTTTCGCTCGCGGGCTTGTTGATCAGCTGCGGCGATAATTGGCTGACAGGGGGATGGGGAGACAGCGACGAAGAGCCGGACCAGACTGAGGAGGAGAACTGACAATCTGACCCAGGGTACGCAGGGCTTGATGCAGGGAGTGCTGGAATCCGATCTTTTAACTACCATGTCAACCAGTAAACCGGCCTGATCGGCTTGTTTTTAAGAACCCTGCTCCCGTAAAAGGGGCGGGGTTTTTTTATTTCCTGGATTCAACTACTAAGTGCAGCATCGGTGTCGAACCCCGCCCTGGCGGGGGCTAACCCAGCCGACCGTCTGGCCGCCGGACAGGTTCACGGCTGAGGATAGATGGCAAGGCAAACAATGGGCGAGGGCGTTCACGCCCTTTTATATGCCAGAGGATAACGCCGTGAACGGCGTCTCTTGGTC
>SDBU01006357.1_pt1 | contig 13901 bp, 14 predicted proteins | sample 2277071 | NCBI WGS metagenome assembly SDBU01 (sample SAMN10397929, study PRJNA504765) | marine sediment metagenome | isolation source: marine sediment core GS08_GC12, 126 cmbsf | place: Arctic Ocean: Gakkel Ridge, Loki's castle | collected 2008
GAATATTCCAGTTGAACTATAAAAAGCCTGCCATGCATCCTGAAAATATAGCCCAGAAAGCTGGCAGGAAATTGGATAGGGCACCTCCGTATACATTTTTGTATCCAGAGTTGTACATTTCGTAATGCGGTGATAAAACCGGGACAGCCCAGAGAAAAACATAAGCTATTAAAATCTTGAAGTTAATCGTTACCAACAAGAGTTGGCATGCATCTTGCTGTGCCTTACAAGTACAAGTACCGAAGTGAAGGAAAATATTAAAAGACAAAAATTTTACATATAATTCTATAGATCACAAATGTCAAAAGAATGTTTCGTAGGAGGGAGTATGAAAAAGCTTATTCTGACATTAATATTTTCCTTAAACATGATTGTTTCCAATGTTTATGCCTCCAGCTACTATTTACATCCAAATGGAAATAACGGAAACTCAGGCACTTCCCCTGGTTCTGGTTCAAGTTGGCTCTCGCTTTCATACGCCTGTGGTCAACTAAGTGCTGGTGATACTCTCTACATTCAGGGAGGTACTTATACATCTACTAGTGATTTTTGCGATCCTGCCGATGGAATTGACAATGTGACAATCACAAATTATCAAAGTGAAACCCCTATTTTCAGAACGGTTGGCAGTACGGTTCCCGGAAGTCCGGGCAATAAAATTGTTGTTCTTCTTAGTAACAACTCCTCTTGGACTTTTGAAAATCTCGAATTTCGTCCTACAACAAGCATTTTAGGGCATACTGCCTTTAAGTTGCAGAGTGGGTCCGATTACAACACGTTTAGGAATTTGACGGTAGTTTCAAGTGCATCATCTGGTACAGCTTACTCCTTTGCATCGGCTATTTTTTATGTTTTTACACAATATAATGAGTGGGACACTGTAACACTTGAAGGTGCGGGAGATGATTTAAATGTCCCTTCGAAAAAAGGGCAAGATGGAAACCTTATAATTCTTTATACAAGTAGCGCTGATTATAATTATATCCATGACAGCACGTTTAGCAAGGGATTGCATGACTGCATTAGAGTCGATGGTAGTTATAACGAGGTTTACAATAATACCTCCACTGATTCTGATGGGTATTTAATCCTATTTCAACCTGGTTCATCTTGGAACATAGCTCACGGTAATACGGCATCCGGGGCGGATGCGTCCTTACAATCAGGGAAAATGGAGTATTATAACAATAATAGCGACGATAATATTTGGAGGTATAATGTAGCTTATAATAGTGGAAATCACGGTGCAGAGATGCGATTCGGCTCCGCTCGTATTTATTTTTATAATAATGTTCTTTACGGCAATGGTAGGGACGGGTTGCAATTTGATTCGGGTTTTGGCAAAGCAAGTGCCAATAGAATATATAACAATGTAATTGCCCACAACATGGAGGGCAGCACACAGAGTTATGATGATGAAATCTCTGATGCATCTTCCCCTGGTGGTGTTTATGACGATGTAAACGATAACGACTTTGAGAATAACTGGATTTATTCTTATTCCGGTGGCTCGTATAATAATAATGATAATTTGGTCTTTTTTTACGGTGGTACACGCAAGACCGTCCAAACTATGGAGTCCACTTACGCCGGATGGCAGAATAACCTTTATGATTCATGGGCTAACCCTAACTTCGCCGATCCCGATAGTGCGACTCCGGATTTTACTATTCAAGCTGGTTCAAGTCTCATAGATCAAGGTAGGTGGCTTACGCAAGCGAATGGTCCTAATAATGACTCTTCATTGGAAGTAGATGACGCAGGGTTCTTTTGGTACTCGGCTATAAGCTCAACGGGCGACCAGATAGCAATTAATACTTCTGGAGGTGTCCTATACAGAACTATCACAGGTATCAGCGGCAATACTCTTAATTTGAATGCACCAGTTACTTGTAATGATGGTGATGAGGTTACACTTTACAAAAGTTTCAGCGATCCGAACACGGTTCTATTTTCTGATTCCGCTCCAGACATTGGGGCTTTCGAATATCCTACAGGCCGTCCAGCGCCACCTTCCAATTTAAGAATCGTTCAATAGTCCAATTTAGGAGACGGAGACGGAGACGGAGATAGAGAGTTAGGTGTACTGTGGATTTCTCTTTCGGGTAGTATGCCGAGTCTTTTCTCCATTTTCCTATTTTTGACCCTGCAGAATGGTTCGTTTCTTGAACTCTACAGATCAGGCTATATCTCCTGTTCTAGGCAGAACTCTCCCAAGATATATCTCACCAGGTGTCCCTGCGGTTGGATAAAAGGCGATTAGCTCAAGCATTCGCCTGTTGCAAAAACCTGGACAAGTTCGCGTTTTAGCTAATGCCTAAACTTAGAATCCTAGTCATAGGTGCCTCCGATCGGATCGTCGGGGGACACAGCGTTCAAGCGCGAGAAATCGTAAAATATTTTCAAAACAGTAAGGCCTTTGACGTTCGCCGATTTCACATAGATTCAAACGTGCCCTTCTTCATCCGTAAAATTCCTTACCTTCGCACTGTCGTGAACGAGATGTTTTTCTTAATTGGCCTCCTCCCCAGGCTGTTGTGTGTCGACGTTTTGCACATTTTTTCTGCAAGTTATTGGTCCTTTCTTCTTGGTCCCACACCAGCCATTCTTCTAGGACGAATATTTGGAAAACGCGTCTTATTAAACTACCATAGCGGTGAAGCAGAGGACCATCTGTCAAGGTGGAGCATTATTGTTAAGCCTATTCTTAAATTAGTTGACGAGCTAGTTGTCCCTTCTGCCTACTTACAGAAAATATTTTCTCGATACGGAATAAAAACCAAAGTTATTCCTAATGCCGTGGATTTTGGAAGGTTCCAATGTGATCGATCTAGTGACGGCCGACCACTCCGTATGCTCTGTACGAGAAATTTTGAAAACCACTACGGAATACCTCAAGTTATGATGGCTTTTAGAAAAATTAGGAACCAAGTGCCAGGCGCCCAACTTACGCTAGTCGGAGACGGACCGAGGCTCCCTGAGCTAAGAAAATTAGCAAGAGAGTTGAACCTCAAAGGCGTGTTTTTTGTGGGTCAAGTTGATCATTCAGACATTCCAGGGTTTTATAAGAAGGCTAATCTCTTTCTTAACGCTTCAACTGTAGACAATATGCCACTTTCCTTGATAGAGGCGATGGCGGCGGGTTTGGTGGTCGTCAGCACCGCATGCGGCGGGATTCCATTCTTGATCAAGAATGGAGTTAACGGAATTTTGGTCCACGAAGAAGACGCAAACTCATTGGCCAACAAAGTCATCGAAGTGTATCGGAATCCCCAACAGTGGAATGACCTACGCAGTCAGGCCATAGAGTACGCACAAAAACTCACCCCTGACATTGTTGGGAAACAGTGGGAGAGTTTGTATGGGAGCTTATGTGGCTGACCTTAACAAGTTTGTCAGAATCAAGAACTTCGATGAGTTAAGAGTAAGATCATCCCAACTCTTGTCTTCGTGGTTAGACAGGATTTGGATAAGGCTGCCAGATCTCACCAAACAGGAATCTCAGTTTCCTGAGGGGTTTTCGCCAGTTCTAGCGGCCTCGTACCCGTCGTATCATGAGAATTCGGCCAAACATGTGGAGGAAGTGGCCAAGAAGATTCTAGCTGGCAAGATTGGGATCTTCGGGAGGGAAGTGGAATTTAAGAACCCGTTCTCCTGGCATGAGGATATTTTTCATGGCTGTGCGGCACCCCTTAGATTTTGGAAAAACGTGCCCTTTCTTGATGCATCGAAGATCGGTGAGTCGAAGGTTATCTGGGAGCTCAATCGTCTACAGTTTCTTATTCCTGTAGCCAAAGCCTATTTTCTGACCGGAGATCCGACTTACTATAAATGGATCCGAAATACGCTTATAGACTGGATTGAATCAAATCCTTATCCCAAAGGGATCAATTGGGCAAGTAGTTTAGAACTGGCTTTTAGAGTTGTGACAATAGACTGGATAGTTCGTTTTTGCACAAGTGCGCTCAATGAGGACAAGAAATTCTCCATCTCTCTTCTAGAGACGCTGGCAATTCACGGGCGTCACATCGCACGATACTTGTCTACATATTTTAGTCCCAATACCCATCTTACTGGAGAGGCGCTTGGTTTATATCTACTCGGATCACGTTATAAATTTCTGCCAGGAGCTGAAAAGTGGAGAATTGTTGGTCGCAGAGTGCTTTTGGATTGCCTGGACAGACATGTTTTACCAGATGGAGGCTACTTTGAACGAAGCCTCTGGTACCATCGATACACACTTGAGATTTATCTTCTTTTCTCCATTCTTGCAAAGGAAGCTGGGGACCCGTTGCCAAACGTCATAGAACAGAAGCTGAACGCTTTGAGCGAATTCGTGGTCCAGGCCATGCGAGATGATGGAACCCTTCCGCTTGTAGGAGATGACGATGGGGGCCGACTGTTAGCACTTGATGATGAAGCCCCAGGGGACTTACGGGGCCTCTTGGCCCTGCTTGCGGCCCATCTGGGAAGAAGTGATCTGAAATACATGGCGGGTGATCAAACTGAATCCATATGGTGGACACTCGGGGAAGAAGGCATTCAAAGATATAAGGCAATCAAGAGGGAGCCGCCTCAGAGAATCGGAGGTGTCTTTAAGGCCACGGGTTACGCTTTCTTAAGAGATAAGTGGGAGTATCCAAGCGCTGTCATATCAATGTACGCAGGCCCTCACGGCGACGGCAACTGCGGACATGCTCACGGGGATGCCCTCAGTATGACCCTTTCGCTTGGGTCAGAACACATTGTGGTTGATCCCGGAACCTATTGCTATACACTTGATGTGAAAAAGAGAAACTTGATGAGGAGTCCTGAAGCCCACAGTACCCTGCTAATAGAGGGTCTCCCCACGAGTGTACCTGACGAGTCACCATTCCAATGGAAATCATACAGCGATAAGGTTCGGTTGGAGGACACTTACTCTGGGTGGGATCTGGATCTCATAATTGGTTGCAGCAAAGCTTACAAGAGTCTAGGTGGTGACCTGATCCATAGTCGAAAACTTCTTTTTCTAAAGCCCAGGAACCTGTTACTCGTATGGGATTTTCTCAAAGGCTATGGCACCCATGAGGTAGTTGTCCAATACATCCTCCGAGACGATAAGTGGAATACGGAAAACAACAGTGCTTCTTTAAAAACTAAGGATGACACATATGTTACTATAACGGCATCAAGGGATAATCTCAACGAGACTGTCCTGAAACCATTTGAATGCTCGCCAGGTTACATGCAGATTTGCGAGGGCAGCCGCTTGAGATTCAGGTACAAGTGTTCATTGCCAACAGCGTTGGTCACCTTATTTGCATGGGGAGATGATCGTAGGGAGGCTTCTCTGAGTCAAATATCACCTGAGACCGTCGTTATCCAGGAAGCTGGGGAAAATATCTGGTGTGCAACTTCTATGGATAGAGATAGGACGTCGAATTATGCTTTGGTTTCAGATGGCATGGCCACATGTGTAATATACGATGGCCAACAAGTGACAAACGCCTGGGCGCTCTCAGTTTCCAAACTGACTTTTCGTTCTGAAACACTCTTGACATCAGAAGATCGCCTGGATCGCTGGGAGATGTCCTAACTATGTGCGGAATATGCGGCATAATAAATAGTGATCTCAATGCTCCTGCAGAAAGCAAGGTTATTGAGGTTATGTGCAACAACCTCGTTCATAGGGGACCCGATGATTCAGGTGTATTCATAGACGGAAAAGTCGGTCTAGGACACCGCAGATTGAGCATAGTAGACCTGGAGTATGGCCATCAGCCCATGTGCAACGAGGATGAGACTGTGTGGATTACCTACAATGGCGAGTTTTACAATCATAAAGATTACGTCTCGGAGCTAAGCGCCAACGGACACACGTATAAGAGTCGCAGTGATACAGAGACCATAATACACCTTTACGAAGAATATGGCCTTCATGTCGTTGACCATTTACGGGGGATGTTTGCCTTCGCCATCTATGACAAGAGACAGGACAGACTCGTCATTGCCCGGGACCGCCTCGGTATTAAGCCCTTATACTATCACTTTGAGAACGGAAATCTGATCTGGGCCTCTGAGATTAAAGCCATATTGGCATCTGGATACATAAAACCCCGGTTCCGGATCCAGTCTCTTCCAGATTATCTGGCTAACCGCTACACTTCAGGCGAGGAAACCCTGTTTGAAGGCATTAAACGACTCCTTCCCGGACACATCATGGTGTGGCAGGACGGCAAAATGGAGATTCACCGATATTGGGACCTGCCGCTCGGTGATCCGAATGAACCGGTCTCGGAGGAGAAGGTTGTGGATGAGTTTCGGAGCCTATTCGAAGAAGCCGTAAGATTAAGGCTCATGAGCGACGTTCCCTTGGGAATGTTCTTGAGTGGTGGTATCGACTCAAGTGCAATCGTAGGTGTCATGAGCCAGATGGTTGATCAGCCGATTAAGACTTTTTCAGTCGCCTTTCGGGAAAGAGAAGGAAATGAGCTCCACTACGCCAGATTAGCGGCTCAAACTTACGAAACGGAGCACCATGAAGTCATTGTTACACCTGAGGCCTTTTTCGAGAAACTGCCAAAGCTTATCTGGCAAGAAGACGAGCCCATAGCTTTCCCTTCTTCCGTGCCTCTTTACTTTGTCTCAGAACTGGCCAGAGAGCACGTTAAGGTGGTTCTCACTGGTGAAGGTAGCGATGAACTCCTGGCTGGCTACGGGAAATACAAGAAGACACTTCTGAACATACGGCTAGGTGGACTGTATTCAGCCTTTCCGTCGTCAATGAGAGATAAGGTGAAGGAAATGATTGGCCAGGCGTGGCTACCGCCTTCAGTGCAACGCAAAGCGGTTCGGTCATTTCTCTACCTTGATCCAGACATCGAGAGTATCTATTTCGACAACTTCTCTGTTTTCCCACGGAAAGACATAGGGAGTCTTCTAAGCCGCCAAGCACTTGAGGTTCTTGAGGGAGTTGACCCTCACGAATCAAACCTGCACTATTTCAACCGCAATGGTGGCTGCAATATACTTGACCGCATTCTTTACACGGACATAAAAACCTATCTACACGAACTGCTCATGAAACAGGACCAGATGAGCATGGCAGCCTCTGTCGAGAGCAGAGTCCCGTTTCTGGATCACAAACTGGTGGAATTCGTTGCAAAGCTGCCTGTGAACCTAAAACTCAGGGGATGGACAACAAAGTATATTTTGAGAAAATCCATGAATGGCACGATTCCTAAAGAAATTCTGGAGCGGAAAAAAGCCGGCTTCCCGGTGCCAATCAAGAAATGGTTTCAAGACCGGACCTTTTCTGATCTGCGGGAGTATTTACTTGGGGATCGGGCAGGTCAAAGAGGTCTCTTCAGAAGAGAATACGTGGAGAATCTGCTAAATTCGCATACTGCTGGTCACGAGGACCAGTCCGATCGGCTCTGGTCCCTTCTTAATCTTGAAATCTGGCACCGGATTTTCATAGACGGCGAGGGGGTGCCAGGGTGACTTCAAGCCAGCTCAGAATACTCTGGGTGAAAAGCGGTCCTCTTCATCCCTTAGATACTGGGGGTAAGCTTCGCACTTACAATATGCTTAAAGAGTTAAAAAAGAGACACCATGTGACCTTCTTAACACTAATGCCGCCTTCAAATTCAGTGGAAGAGACGGAAAAGGCTGATCAATACTGCGACGAAATCATCGGCGTCCCCTGGAAGGAGACTCGAAAGTTCTCCTGGGCCTTCTATGCTGAACTTTTAAAGAATACCGTTGCATCGACCTTGCCCTATGTTATCGAAAAGTATCGTTCTACAGCCTTGGAAGAGAAAATCAGAGAGTTAGGGAGAGAAAACTTCGATCTGATAGTATGCGATTTTCTCACCCCGGCGGCAAACGTCGATGGGGATCTTCCCCTTCCTACCCTCTTGTTCCAGCATAACGTGGAGTCTCAAATCTGGAAGCGGCATTACGAAGCGCAGAGAGGCCTGATCAAGCGCAGGTATATCCGCAAGCAGTGGAAACGTATGTTGGCCTTTGAAAAGCACTATGGTGGTCGATTTGATGGAGTCGTGACCGTCTCTGCCGAAGATAGCGCAACTCTTTGCCGTGAGCTTGGCTTTACCAATGTTCTCGGGGATGTTCCTACTGGCGTTGATGCAGTCTATTTCCATCCGGATGGAAATAGTTCGAAGAGACTGAACCACCTGGTGCTCACTGGATCAATGGACTGGGGTCCGAATGAAGATGCAGCCCTCTATTTTGTTGGAGAGATCTATCCAATGATTAAGGCCGTCGTGCCAAATGTCACCTTTGCTATTGTGGGCCGAAATCCATCCGTGAAGGTGAAAAACCTGCAAGACATGGATCCCTCGATTCATGTCACCGGGACCGTGACAGACATTCGTCCGTATGTTACCGCTGCAAGGGCAATGGTTGTTCCCCTGAGGATAGGGGGAGGAACACGCATCAAGATTTTCGAGGGGATGGCGATGGGAATACCCATTGTATCCACTAGTGTTGGCGCTGAAGGGCTCCCCATTCGTCACGGCAAGAACATCTTGTTAGCTGACGCCCCGCACCAGTTTGCCGGCGAGGTGGTTTCACTTTTGAAAAATGGTTCTAAGGGTAGGGCTATCTCAAATTCCGCCCTGCGGATGGTACGAGAGCGTTACAGTTGGGAAGCCGTTAGCCGGGCTTTTGAATCACACTGCTTCGAGCTTTTGGCAAGAAGTCATTCGGTGGAAAATCATGCAAATTAGTGTCTTTGGATTGGGATATGTGGGAATCGTTTCCGGGGTCTGTCTGGCCGAACAAGGACACACCGTGATTGGCGTTGATGTTAATCCTATTAAGGTAAATCTTATAAATGAAGGGGAAAGCCCACTCATTGAAAAGGAACTTCCAGCACTGCTGCATAAGGTGGTTACTAAGGGACTTTTCCGGGCCACTCAGAGTGTATCTGAAGCGTTGTCACACTCAGACATCTCGTTGATATGCGTTGGGACCCCGTGTAACAACAAAGGGAATCTTGATCTGACCTATGTGGAGAGAGTATGCACGCAGATCGGCGAGGCGCTACATACTAAGTCAGACTACCATCATGTCGTGGTTAGGAGTACGATACTTCCGGGTTGTACGGAGGAGACTGTAATACCCACGCTGCAAACTGCTTCGGGGAAGAGAGCTGGAGCCGATTTTGGTGTTTGCTATAATCCTGAGTTTATGCGAGAGGGCAGCTCGGTGCAGGATTTCTTTCATCCCCCCATGAGTGTGATTGGCGGGAGAAAAGCAACAGATATCGACACCATAGCGGCTCTGTATGAAAATATTGGGGCTCCAATTGTACGAACCGAATACCGGGTAGCAGAGGCAGTGAAGTATGTCTGTAATGCCTTTCATGCCCTAAAGATTTCCTTCGCCAATGAGATCGGGAGCTTATGTAAGGAGCTTGCGATCGATAGCCACGACGTCATGGAGACATTTTGCCTCGACAGAAAGTTGAATATTTCGACTGCTTACTTGAAGCCAGGCTTCGCTTTTGGAGGTTCTTGTCTTCCTAAGGATCTTCGGGCGCTAAATTATAAGGCAAAGCAGCTCGATGTGGATATCCCGTTGCTTAATTCTATACTCCCCGCGAATCAGGTCCACATTCAGAGGGCTTTGGATCTCATCTATCAACACAAGAGAAAAAAAGTAGGAATCCTGGGCCTAAGTTTTAAGGATGGAACAGACGATCTTCGGGAAAGCCCCATGGTGGCACTGGTTGAAACGTTAATTGGTAAAGGTTTTCAGGTTAAGATATATGATCGAAACGTTTCATTGGCAAGACTCACTGGCTCGAACAAAGAGTTCATAGAAACAGAAATTCCCCACATTGCCTCAATACTTGTGGAAGACATTTGCGAATTGCTATCTTCTTCTGAGGTTGTGATAATAGGAAATGCCGATGAGGAATTTGCGCGCGCTGTCTCAAGAATCCACCCCGCTCATTTTGTTATCGATCTTGCCCGAGTAATAGACAAAGAAACCGTATCACAGGCAGGCTTTACTTATCATGGACTATGTTGGTGACGAGGCCTTTGAAGTAATTTTGTGTGGGAATGGGGATGTCCATAAAAGAGGACAGCAGGGGCGAGGCGTGGCCTCTAGCTCAAAGCTGAAAGCTCAAAGCTCAAAGGGAATAGAAGCGGGAATGGGGCAAGGGCCTATGGCCCCTTAGAGGTCGGAGGCAGATGGCTGATAGCTCATGGTTCATATGGGAAGGATAAAAGATGGGTGGTTGAGAAGATGGGAAAATTATGGTGCAGGACGTTGGGAAGATGCTCTTTAATTTCTATTTGGCTATAGCTTCTTTAAATAGCTCATAAATGTCCTTACGATGACTGACACTGTGAATTTCTACGGTCTGATCATTATCTCTGATCTTATAGATAACCCGGAATCGTTTTGCCCGCATGGACAGATAGCCAGAAAGTTCCTTTTCAAGCCATTTGCCGGAAAAGGGGTTCTGCCGAAGCTTCTCTGTTTTTGATTTAACAACCGGTTTAATTTGAGGATTCAATTTTCTGATTTGCTTCCTCGATGTTTCGGAGTAAAGAAGCTGGTAGGACATCAAGGTTTCCAAACTTCATCGTGAGTGTATACCCTGCCGGATTTAAAATCCTTATGAGAAGCCTCTAGCGCTTGCAGGATCTTATTATCTCCTAGAATCTCAATGGTTTCCAACAGAGCCTCATACCGGTCGGGAGTCATTATGATGCCGACAGGTTTGCCATTTCTGGTAACCGTGACGGTGGCATAATCCTCCTCCATGGCTTTTAGGATTTCAAGGAGTTCTCTTTTGACTTTTGTTACAGGTAAGATTGTTGGCGATTCGACCATGGCCACCCTCCTTGTCCTTGTGTTTAATAATGGTCATTATAATTTACAAATATTCTGCTGTCAAGTTAAGATTTAAGGGAATTTTCGGTCAGTTGTCTGTGGTTTGTTGCAGAGAGGACAGCAGGGCGAAGGGCCTGGTGGAGCGCTTCGCTTGAGGCGTAAGGTGAAGGGCGCAGGGCAAAAGGCATGGGGCAAAGAGCATAGTGCAGAGAGCGAAGAGCTGATAGCGAATATTTCGAGGTGTAGGGCATAAGGCGCAAGGCGTAGCCTCGAGCTGATAGCTCACAGCTGATAGGTGATAGCATAGAGATAAGAGCGAAAGGCGTAAGGGGGCGGCGCGTAGCCGCCAGCTGATAGCAGATAGCGAATATTTCGAGGTGTAAGGCCTGGTGGCCCGTTGGAGGTTGGAGGAGCGCGTCGCTTGAGGTTAGAGGCAACAAAGAGCTGAAAGCTGAAAGGCGCAAGGCGGAAGGTGAAGAGCTGATAGCTCACAGCTGATGGCTGAAAGCTGCGTTTGAGGCATAGAGTTGAATATGGGAGACGCCTACAGCCAATTTTCCAGCCTCAGCCGCTTGACCCTCTTGAACTCGTTGACATTATTCGTAACAAGCACGAAGTTATGGGCAAGGCTGATCGAGGCAATCAGAAGATCCATGGGACCTATGGGCTTTCCCGGTTTTTCAAGAGTACACCGAAGCCTCGCATAGGTGCCGCACGCTTTTTCGTCAAAGGGAACGATTTCAAAGGTGGAAACAAATCGTTTGACCTTTTCTCGGTTTCTTGCCTTGGCTTTGCTTTTTTCGACACCGTAATACAATTCTGCCACTGCGATTGAGGGCAACCTTATTTGGGAGGGTGACAGCGCCTTGAATCGCTTAATAATTGTTTCTGAGGACCGGTTCAAGAAATAGATGCACGTGTTGGTATCTAATAGCCAACTCACAATGTCAGATCCTCTCTTTGTTCGGTTTGCTCTAAAGCTTTTCTTATGTTAGCCATAATCTCTTCGGGCGTCTCTTCTCCTTCCCAGCTGCCGGCTAGTTCGAAAAAGCCTTCAGGCCATTCATCTTCCAATTTTGACTTGATCAAATTGGAGACCCATTTAGATCTTGATTGTCCTGAGGCTCTTATGGCTTTATTCAGTTTGTTTGACAACTTATCGTCAATATAAATAGCCAACTGCGCCATAAAGACCACCTCCTTTGGTATATAATTACAAATATATTTTATCATTGTCAACTGAAAATGGCAAGATTCTCAGGATTCTCAGGAAAGGAAAAGAAGTTGAGGACAACAAGAGAGGACAGCAGGGGCGAGGCGGAGCCTCGAGGTGATAGCGAATGTTTGGAGGTGTAAGGCCTGGTGGCCCGTTGGAGGTTGGAGGAGCGCGTCGCTTGAGGTTAGAGGCAACAAAGAGCTGAAAGCTGATGGCTGATAGGTGATAGCTGATGGCTCATAGCTGATAGGGCATAGGGAAAAGGCGTAAGGCGTTAGGTGACAAGCTCAGAGGAGATAGGTCGTAACGCAGGAGGCAACAAAGAGCTGCAAGCTGAAAGCTGCGTTTCAGGCTGACTGGGAAGATGACAAATTCGGAATATGGTGATAAGGTTCTTTAAAGTATCTGATATGGAAGGGCAACGATGAAGACAATTCAAACTGAGGTGCCGGAGCAGCTTTACAAAAGAGCCAAAGCTTTGGTCCAGGAAGGGTGGTTTCGAGACGAAAAGGATGTTTTTTCTGAGGCGATACGCCGATTTCTGGCCACTCATCAATCTGAGCTGATGGAAGGGTTCGTGCGTGACGACGTGGAATGGGGCCTCCACGGCAATGATTGAATCGGGAGCGAAGGTAGTATGTGACGCTGGGCCAGTCATACATCTCGACGAAATCAACTGCCTTGACCTCCTCACTGATTTTCAAGAGATTATCGTGCCCGGTACGGTCTGGGAAGAGATAGAAAGACATCGGCCGTCAGCCCCGAAGGCAGGGGCGAGGCAGAAAGCAAAGAGCATGACGCTTGCGCGTCGTTGGAGGCTAGAGGGGCGAGGCGTAGCCTCGAACTGATAGCTGATAGAGCAAAGGGCGGGGAGGCTTCACTTGGATTTACTCTTTTCTCATTTGGACTTTTTCATAGATGTCTTTTCTATGACAGATACCCAGCACCCGTACTTCCTTTCGTACAACTTTGAATACAACGCGGTAGTCTCCAATTCGGAGTTTCCAGTATCCTTTCAGGGTTCCCCGAAGAGGCCTGCCATAACGCTGAGGCTCAACCAGGAGTCGTTCTTCAATAGCTCTTTTGATGAGCTGTTTGGTTTTACCGTCCAGCCGTACTAAGTCAGTGCGCTTGACCTCCCGATGGTAGGTAATTCGGAAAGGGAACTTGCTCAACCCCAAACCTCTTCGTGACTCATACTTTGCTTTCTGTGGAACGCCTTATCGCGCTCCTCTGCCCATTGAGATAGCGCAACGTCTTCATAGGACTCGAGAGCTTCCTTAATCAGATCTCTTGCCGTTAATGACAAAGAAAGCCCCTGCTTTTTCGCTATCGCACGGATGGTCCTGTACAGAGGTTCATCTAAGACAATGTTGATGCGAGGATTCCTGGTGGGCATGAGCTCACCTCCTTTGATTTTTGTGAAGTGTATCATATGTGTATCACCGCGTCAAGTGCAAATGAGAAGCAGGCGAGGCGTAGCCTCGAGCTGATAGCGCATGTTTGGAGGTGTAAGGCATAAGGCGCAAGGCGTAAGGGGGCGGCGCGTAGCCGCCAGCTGATAGCATAGAGCATGGAGCATAGCGCTTTCGCGCTGTTTGAGGTTAGAGGATCGCTACGCTGAGGTTAGAGGCAACAAAGAGCTGATAGCTCACAGCTGATAGCTCATTGCTGATAGCTCGCAGAGGGTATAGAGTTAAGGGCGTAAAACGAAACAAGAGGGGTCTACACCCATAAGCGCTAAGTTATTTTTGCGCCGGATGGACTGAAGGTTTACCGAAAAAAATGAACATCGAACATCGAACGTCCAACATCGAATGTTGAATGG
>SDBU01006358.1_pt1 | contig 13901 bp, 11 predicted proteins | sample 2277071 | NCBI WGS metagenome assembly SDBU01 (sample SAMN10397929, study PRJNA504765) | marine sediment metagenome | isolation source: marine sediment core GS08_GC12, 126 cmbsf | place: Arctic Ocean: Gakkel Ridge, Loki's castle | collected 2008
ATTGCGATCGTCCCTATGTGAAGTCTTTTGAATTTGAGCGTACTGACAGTATTGAGGAAGTTCTGGTGAAGTTAAAAAAAGAGAGCATTACTCATCTTGTTTTTAATCAATATCTATGGGAGCTTGGTAACCGGGGTGGGAGAAAATATCCTACAGTGATTAATGTGCTCAAGACAGAGTATCTTGATCTTGTTTATGAAAAGTACCCTTTTATGATATGGAGAATAAGGAGAAGAGATATCTTTGAATATTTGCCAAAATAGATTATGAAGATGGGTCGTGGGGATCAAAATGTCTAATAGGCTAAAAGATTCAGGGAGGAAAATAGTGGAGTCATTCTCTAAATTGATTCCTTCTATATATCGCCAAGATGCAGCTGTAAAAAGGAGTATCTATAAATGGCTCTTGATCGGACTTTTAATCAGGCTTATTATCATGCCAATTACGGTATATTTTCCTGACCTTCTTGGTATTTATTTACGCTCTGCCCTCATTGCTTACCAGGGGGTTATTTGGATAGGTAAATTCCAGGCAGCCATTCACTACATTCATGCTTTTTTCTTGTGGATCTTCAAACCGTTCATGCCTTATTTTAGTGCCATTCTTAGCAATCCTCAAATGAGAGGCGACCCGACCTGGGGAACGTTTATTACCTTTGTTAATGATCTGTTCGTATTTAGAACTCTCTTTATCTTTAAATTACCCTATCTGATTTTTGAATTAGGCTGTGTTTTCATCCTCCTGGGCATTTTTCAAGATAGCAAAAAAGGTCTAAGGGCTTTTAAATTTTGGATGATCAATCCTGTGGTAATTTTTGCTACCTATTTTGCTGCTCGATACGAGGTTATAGCTATATTTTTTATCTTGCTAAGCCTTTACTATGCCAAGAATAATTTTTCCAGAAGATCTCTTCTTTGCTTAGGGCTGGCCGTTGTTATTCGGTTTTATCCCTTAATTCTACTGCCTTTTTTTGTCGTTATCCTGGGAAGGAAATTATGGAGACGGCTGGAATTAGTCTTCTGGGGATTAGTTCCTCTGGGGATTATTACTGTTTTAGGCAAATTGTTCTCAGGAGAAAATGAGATAAGTACGTTGTTGGGAACGCATTACTCCGATTTCCTGTTGAGCATGGGTTTTCATTTGGGATTTGTGGGAGATTATGTATTCATATTTCCCCTGGCTTTTACTGTGTTGTTACTTTATACTTGTTTTCATACGGATCATTCTTTTGCGAATCTGTGGAAGAGCACGCTCGTTTTGTTATTAACATTCTTCGCCACTTCTTTTTTCCATGCACATTACTTTATGTGGCTAATGCCATTTTTGGTACTACAAATGGCAGAGGATAAGAGATTTCTAAAGCTTTTTGGCATTCAAGTCTTATGTTTCGCTGTTTATACTTTTCAATGGAAAAAGGCGTTTGCCGGCCAGCTCTTTGCACCTATTAATCCTTCTTATTTTCTGAGTTTGCGTAGTCCATTTGAGATCATAAACCAATATTATCCAGCGGGTCAATTTATCGGGATCTTCCGTAGTATCTTTTCAGGGGTTTGCTTTTGGATGATTTATCTACTGTTCAAAGAAATTTCTCTTAAGGCTAAAAGGGGGCGAGAATGAGAATGAAGATTAAAATAAGAATTAATAAGAGAATCCTGTTATTGGTGATATCGTCAGTAGCTGTAGCTGGCTTAGTCTTTGGAGTCTGGCAAAAAGTGAGGGAAGAGAGAAAATACTGGGGCAACTTGCTTAAGAATTTCAGTTTTGAGAAAGTGGATACGTCGGGTGAGCTGCAATCCTGGGAGGAAGATTCCCGCGCAGGCTGGTCCGTCAATACCGAAGAAGCTTATGAAGGAAGAAGATGTATGCAGGCTGCGGTAGGATGGAGCTGGCTCTGGCAGGAGGTTCCGGCAAGACCAGGAAAATACTATACTTTGAAAGCCTACCTAAAGTCAGATATGGTCATACCTACAAAAACTGATTATGAAAATGCTTTTCTATCTCTGGAGTGCTTAAATGAGGAAGGCGAAGTTATCAAAAGTGAATACGGGATTGTTAACGCCAGTTCTTCTTGGGAGCAAAAAATGCGCCAGATTTACACTCCTGCGGGGACTGTTAGGGTAATGGCAAAATTAGCCAAAAGACAAGGGGAAGGAAGCGTCTGGTTTGACAACATTGAGTTAGGGGAGTCTCCTTCTCTTTTGCTTGCTAATGCGGGTTTTGAGGCAGTAGATCAGTTGGGCAGATTAGATGCCTGGACAGAAGATCCTATGGGGGGCTGGTTAGTCAATACCAACGAAGCTTATGAGGGAAAAAGATATATGCAGGCTACTGTTTCCTGGAGCTGGCTTTCTCAACAGATTCCAGCAAGGTCAGGAAGATACTATGCCTTAAGCGCCTATTTGAAGTCTGACATAGCTGTGTCAGGAGAGAAAGATGATTGGAATACTTTTCTGGTCGTGCAATGCCTGGATGAAGAGCGTAAAGTCATTTTAGAACAAATGGGCCAGTTACAGGCTGCTCCCTTTTGGGAATTAAGGCAGACAGGGCTCTACGCTCCTGAAAATACTGATCAGATCAGGGTAAAATTGGCCAAGAGACAAGGCCAAGGAAGTGTCTGGTTTGATAATCTTAAGATTACGGAGTCGGCTTGGTATATGAAAGTAGAACTCATAAGGAGAATTCTCGAGGATAAGCCATTTTTCATTTTCTATTTTTCCTTATATCTGACCTTATTAATCTGTCTCATCTGGATAATTGTGAAAAGATAATTCCTCACGGAAAAAGTAGAAAGAGAATTCCTCAGCAAAATTGAATTTGACTGACTCAAGGTAAAGTATATTTTGGAGCATTGGGAATTAATTGATGGGAACAGTGAGAAGAGCAGCAGGAAATTTTTTGTCATTGTCAGCCGCTCAAATAATGTCACAGGCTATTCTATTTTTGATCATCATATATCTAGCCAGAATCCTAGGGGCAGCTGGTTTTGGTAAAATTGCTTTTGCCCAAGCGGTAGTCCTCTATTTTTCCTTGATGGCTAATCTGGGGCTAAGCACACTGGGGACACGGGAAGTAGCAAGAAATAGAGGGGAGATGGATAGTTATGTTGGCAATATATTGAGCTTAAGGCTAGTTCTAGCACTGCTTTCTTTTTTCTTGTTGTTCATCTTTGTTAGTTTGATTAAGAAGCCTACTGAAGTAAAGTATTTAATTATCCTTTTTGGCCTCTCATTGTTTCCTTCTGCTTCATTGCTGGATTGGCTTTTTCGGGGTATAGAAAAAATGGGCTCTATTGGGATATCGAGAATTCTGGACAAACTTTTTTGTGTAGGGTTGATTTTTCTTCTAGTAAAAGATGCAAAGCATATATGGGTGGTTCCCTGTCTATGGTTGGGAGGAAGCTTGCTTGCTAGTGGGTTTCTTGTTTATGTCTTCACCAGGCAGTTTGGAAGACCACGATTAAGGTTTAATCTTCCCTTCTGGAAGGAACTGGCAAGGCGAGCATTACCTATGGGTGCTGCCTTCATAATGATTCAAATTTATTATAATCTTGACACGGTAATGTTGGGGTTCATGAGGAACGATGAGGTGGTGGGATGGTACACCGCTGCCTATAAGGTAGTATTATTTGTCTGGGCATTTATTCCTATCTTCATAAATGTAATCTTTCCTTTAATGTCCAAGTATTATCAGCAATCTAAAGAGAAGTTAGAGCTTGTTATCTCCTCTGCCACAAAATTGATGAGCACTATTGCCTTACCTTTGGGAATCGGAGGAACAATACTGGCCAAGCCAATTATGAGTTTCCTTTACGGGGAAATGTATATCAATGGAGTGATTGCATTTCAGATTCTAATCTGGACAGTGGTAATAATCTCTATCAGGTGTACTTATGAGCAATCTTTTCTTGCTTGCAACAGGGAGAAAAGGTATCTATTAGGAGTAATAGTGGGAGCTAGCGTCAACATTATCTTAAATTTGATTTTGATCCCCTATTTTGGCTTAAAAGGAGCAGCTATAGCTACAGTCATTAGTGAGCTTATCTTTTCCCTGTATATGCTTGCTTATTTCAAAATATTGAGAAGAGTAAGAATATTAAAGTATCTTCTGAAACCCTTTCTTGCTGCTTCTCTTATGGGCTTCTTGCTCTACTATCTTAGGAATCTCAACGTTTTTCTCTCTATTTTAGTAGGGATTACCGCTTATCTGGTAGCCATTCTGTTGTTAAAAGGGGTAACCTGGAAGGAGGTAACCCAATTAAAGGCGCAAGTTATGGGGAGGGCCGAACTTTAAAGAAATTTAGAAAAGAGAAAGAATGCCTGATTTATCCATAATAATTGTCAATTGGAATACCAGAGATCTGTTACGGGAGTGCCTTAGGTCTATCTATAGCAACACTGGGAAGCCAACTTTCGAGGTTTTTGTTATAGACAATGCCTCCAGGGATGGAAGCGTGCAGATGGTAAGAAAAGAGTTTTCCCAGGCTCGTCTGATAAGAAACAAAGAGAATTTTGGTTTTGCCAGAGGGAATAATCAGGGTTTTTCACAAGCAAAGGGAAAGTATGTTTTGATGTTAAATCCTGACACGGAGGTGGTCGACGATGCTCTATTCAAAATGGTAAATTATCTAGAATCGAACCAGGAGGCAGGTGCAGTAAGCGGAAGGTTTGTTTATCCTGACGGGACTTTCCAGAGGTATTATCGTCGCTTTCCTACTTTTCTGTCAATGCTGACTACCTGGTTTCTGCCCCGAAGCGTGGCCTATAAATCAAGACCAAGTCGAGCTTATCTTATGCTGGATGATGATTTTGAGAAGGTGGTAGAGGTTCCTCAGCCGGCAGGTTCCTGCTTAATGGTGAGAAGAGGCCTGTTTTCAGAAGAGGATCTTATGGATGAACAATTCCCTATTTTCTTTAATGATGTTGATTTGTGCCGAAGAATATATAATAAAGGGAAAAAAATCTATGTTTTGCCTGATGCCACAATCATCCACCACTGGTCAAAAGGAGGGTCAGAAGAGGGAAAGAGATCTCTTTTTCTTTCGGGGGAGTATTTTATAAGTATGGTTGATTATTTTTCCAAATATGAAAGGGCTGTGAAGGCGGATTTATTAAGAATTCTCATCTCTTTAGGTTTTTTGATAAGAATCCTGGCCTTTTTTATTGGTTATATTTTCCGGATAAAGAATAGGGAAGAACTTAGAAGTGAAGCGTCTAGGTTTGATATGTTTTTATGGCGAAAGTCTGTTTTTGAACGCAAACCGCTGGCGGAAGTTGAAAGGTAGAGTTCTGTGATTCGAACGGCGATGAGAAATTTTGACCATTTTTCTCGTAGAGAAGGCTTGTTTTTGGTATTTACCGCAGTAATGCTTTGCCTTGGACTCAGTATTTCCTATTCTCTAGGAATCTTATCGCTGGAGGGAGTTTTCCTTTCCCTCGTTTTACCCGTTGTTTTTTTACTTTTCTTGGTTCGCCAGGAAGCGATGCTGCTCGCCATTGTTGCTGCCTATTTTGGGGCCGGTTATCTCTTTCCTGAACTATTAGCTCAGAGCTTTGTAAGAAGTGCACTATTGTTATTGATGGGGCTAATGCTAATATTACGCTCTGGAGTTACAAGGACAATAACTAGAATTAGTACTCCTTTAGATAAGATGATATTTCTGTGGCTGGTTGTGATTTTTGTATCGCTTTTTTATGGTTTATATAGGGGAAACGAGACAAGATATTTGATAGGTGATTTATATAAGTTTGTGGAAATAATCTCGGTTTTTTGGTTGACTACTTTTATTGTTAAAACTCGGAGGCAGATTAGATTTCTTATCTGGGGGTTTTTATTTGTTGCTTTTATATTGGGAGTTATAGATTCCGTGGTTTTTTTCATCCGAATGGGTTTTGTAGGAGACATTTTAATGGCGAGGGTAAGAGCAGGAGCTCAGTTTTCTTCTATTTTTGCTTTCGTATTAGCAGTAGCTCTACTCTTACACGAAAAGAGAATAATAGCAAAACTTATTCTCATATTTTTGAGTCTTATCTTTCTTTTAAGTTTTCTTCTAGGTTTTCTCAGAACAGGTTATCTTGTCATTCCTCCTACTTTTATTGTTATTCTCTTTTTGTATTTTCATAAGAGCAAAAATAGAGCATTCCGGGGTATCAAAAATATTACTCTTCTGATATTTTTCTTATTGGTATTCCTTGTCTTATTCAATGTTACGCTTATCGCTGTTAATCCAGAATTAAATATAATTGAAGCAACTTTTACCCGTTTTTCCAGCATCATCGATCCTTATTCTGGTGATCCGATGGGAATTAGAACACAAGAAACTGAATCTATAATTTCTTATGTGTTGGCACAAAATCCTCTTCTTGGGAACGGGTTAGGAGGGGAATATTATAGTGTGGAAAAAATTGCTGGCGAACTACGCTGGGGAATGAAACATTATGTACATATTAATTACCTTGATTTTATTGTGAGAACGGGTATATTGGGGTTGTTTGTGTTTTTTGTTCTTGTATTTAAGTATCTGAAGGATGCTATAAAGTTCTATTTAAGATCTAAAGATGATTTTTATCAAGGAGCTTTGCTGGGGTGTATGGGGATCTTTATTTCCTCACTGATGATAGCTTTGTCAGTTAGCATATTTTATTGTCCACTTGTATTTTTAGCAATGGCAATGACATATTGTATAGCTCATTCTGAGGATAAAGTTCGTTCAAAAACTAAAGAAAATGAGTGATCCAGACCTTACTATATCCATTGTTAGTCATAATACAAGAAATTTACTTAGGGACTGTCTGAGCTCAGTTTACGAGAATATTAAAGATATCAAGTTTGAAGCTATTGTAGTAGATAATAATTCTACTGATGATAGCCTGGAGATGGTTAAGAAGGAGTTTCCTCAAGTGGCCTTAATTGAGAATAAAGAAAATGTAGGATTTGCCAAAGCCAATAATCAGGCACTCAATAGGGGGAGAGGGAGGTTTTTTTTGCTTCTTAATAGTGATACTAAAGTTCTATCTTATTCTATCGAGAAAATGGTTGAGTTTATGGATTTGCATTCTGATGCAGGAGCGGTGGGGTGTGAACAGATTCATCCCGATGGTTCTATTCAGCCTCATATTGAAAAGTTCTTGAATTTACCAAGTGCTTTGTGGCTGGTATTTCTGGGCTTTTTCAATGTTAAGGCATTAGTGCCAAGTTCAAAATGGAGAAGGTTCATAGCTAAGTATTTCGGTCTAATAATTGGCAAGACTATCAATCTTTATTTGAATCATTATCTGGAAGATAAGAAAGCATCTCAAGAGGTGGACAGAGTAAGGGGAGCGTGTTTTTTGGTAAGGCGTGAAACAGTTGAAGATGTAGGGATGCTAGATGAGAACTTTTTTATGTATACTGAGGACGCTGATTGGTGTTTCCGAATGAAGCAAAAAGGCTGGAAAATTTATCTTCTTCCAGAAGTCAAGGTAGTGCATTACGTTGGACAGAGTTCTAAAGGAATGTTTACTGGAGCTTCTCCTGAGAGATACAAGAGTACTTGCTACTTCTTTAAGAAATACTATGGTAAGAAAGGTTTAGTGTTGTTAAAAATTTTGGTAATTTTAGTGGTGACTATTCAGTTAGGATTCTTTATTTCTACTTACCTTTTATCTAATAATAAGAAAGAAAAAGAGAGATTAGGGTCACGTTTAGAGCTAATTAAGCTCAGTATAACATCTCGACCGTAATGTAGAGATTATAGAGAAATCTATCAAAACGGATAATTTTTATATAACTCAAGATTCAAAAAAAAGCTATAGAAAATTAGAAGTTTCCTTTTATTGCAATGGAAAGGGGAAAAATTTATTTTTTGATTTTCAAAAAGGAATAATAGGAGATGAAGCCCAAGGAAATTCTTGAATGAAGAAGACTAATTTATCAGAGGTTTCTATAGTGATTCCTATGCGTAATGAAGAGAAATATGTTGGAGAGTGCTTGGAGTCCATATTAGAAAATAACTATCCATTAGAGAAAATGGAGATTTTCGTAGTTGATGGGATGAGCGAAGATAATTCAAGAAAAATTGTGAAGCAGTTTGCTTCTGAGTATTCTCAAATCAAGTTATTAGAGAATCCGAAAAAGATAACTCCTGTAGCTCGTAACATAGGAGTACGTAATGCCAAAGGGAAAAACATTATTATTGTAGACGCTCACCGCTTTTTGGGGAAGGATTTTATTATAAAAAGCATCAAATGTTTACAGAATATGCCGGAAGTCAGTTGCGTAGGTGGAATAGCAATTTCTATAGGGGAAAATTTTTGGGGTAATCTCATTGCTTTAGCTTTGAGTTTCCCTTTCGGGGTGGGAAACGCAAAATATAGGACCGGTAAATTTAGAGGCTTCGTAGATATTGTAGCCTGTCCTACCTATAGAGGTGAAGTTTTTGATAAGATTGGATTTTTCGATGAGACTCTTATCCGAAATCAAGACAATGAATTCAACTTTCGACTTACTAGAGCCGGAGGAAAAATATATTTAGATCCAGAGATTAAGTCTTATTATTATGTTAGACCTTCATTATCTAAACTTTGGAGACAACATTTTCAGTATAGTTATTGGAATGTTAAAATAGTTCAGAAGTATAAACGCACTACTTCCTGGCGGCATTCAGCACCTGTCGTTTTTTTGATTAGTTTAATAATTAGTGGTATGATTGGAGTCTTTACTGAATGGGGGCTTTATCTTTTGATGATAATAGGGGGGGGTTATATTGGAGCTTCTTTATTATCCTCCCTAGTAATTGCAGCCAAGAATGGATGGAAATATTTTCCTTTTCTTCCCCTTGTTTTTGCTATAATCCACTTTGGATACGGATTTGGATTTTTGAAGGGTATCTGGGATTTTTTAATAAATAAGAAACATCTTAATGAAAAAATTGAAGATGTAAAACTTACTAGATGAGTAGCATACTACCTGCTGGAAAAAACGCCATTCCTGCAAACTCATTATCTAGTAGTTGATAAACAGTATTTAGAAAGTCTAAGTTTAAATAGGAAAAACAATGAGAACGGATTTTCTCTCCTTTCATAGGCCTTATATAGCAGAGGAAGAGATTCAGGAAGTTCTTGATACTTTAAGGTCGGGGTGGCTTACTACGGGTCCCAAGACCGAACAGTTTGAAAAGGAATTTGCTGGTTACATTGGCTCTAAACATGCTATAACTGTTAATTCTGGGACGGCAGCTCTTCACCTTGCCCTTGATGCTATTGGGCTAAAGCAAGGAGAGGGGGTGATACTGCCGACAATGACTTTCGCTGCTACGGCTGAAGCAGTTATTTACTTCAAAGCAAAACCCGTGTTAGTGGACTGCCGAAAGGATACTTTCAATATAGACCTGGACCAAGTGGAGGAATGTTTAGATAAGAATTCGTACAAAGTCAAAGCTATCATTCCTGTCCATATAGCTGGTCAACCTTGCGAGATGGATAGAGTGTTGGAGATCGCTAAAAGATTCAATTTAAAGGTAATCGAAGATGCCGCCCACGCTCTTCCAGCTAAGTATAAAGAAAGAGTGATTGGTAAGACTGGTGATATTGCCGCCTTCAGCTTCTATGTTACTAAGAGTATAACTACCGGGGAAGGAGGAATGATTACCACCGACAATGATGAATATGCGGAGATGATGAGGAAGATGAGCCTTCATGGCATCAGTAAAGATGCCTGGAAAAGATATACTTCAGAAGGTTCATGGTATTATGAGATTTTGCGTCCAGGATATAAGTATAATATGACTGATATTGCTTCAGCAATTGGTATTCATCAACTCAGAAGATGTGATTGGTTTTACGAAAAACGAAAGGAGATCGCCCAGATGTATACCAGAGCTTTCAAGGAGATGGAAGAGATTCAGGAGCCAGTAGTTAAGCCCTATATCCAGCATGCCTGGCATCTATACATAATCCAGTTAAACCTAGAGAAATTAACTATAGACAGAGCAAGGTTTATACAGGAAATGAAAAATAGGAACATAGGAACGAGTGTACATTTCATTCCCCTTCATATGCATCCGTATTATAGAAAAATGTACGGCTACAAACCTGAAGATTTTTCTGGTGCGAAGTATCTTTATGAGAGGATAGTCTCTTTGCCTATTTATCCAAAAATGAAGAAAGAGGATGAAGAGGATGTAGTCTGGGCAGTTAAAGACATCGTGGCCAAATACAGGAAATGAAATGGGAAAGAGAATTTTTGATCTTTTTTCCTCGGCGGTAGGATTAGTTATTTTGAGCCCCTTGTTTCTGCTAATAGCTATATTGATAAAGCTAGACTCCACGGGTCCCGTATTTTTTAGACAAAAAAGAATCGGTCTAAAAGGAAAGATGTTTAATATATATAAGTTTAGAACGATGCTTGCTAATACTAAAGCAGAGGATAGACAAATTACTATTGGGCTAGATTCAAGGATAACCAGACTGGGACGTATTTTAAGAAAATTTAATCTAGACGAGTTATCTCAGTTGATAAATGTCCTAAAGGGAGAAATGAGTCTGGTAGGTCCCCGGCCAGAGGTTCCTAAGTATGTAGAGTTATACTCTGAAGGACAAAAAAAAGTTTTATCTGTAAAACCGGGAATGACTGATTATGCTTCGATAGAGTTTAATAAAGAAAGTGAGATCCTGGCAAGCAGTTCCCATCCAAATGATGATTATGTAAAGAAGATTATGCCCCAAAAAATAATTTTGAACTTAAAATATATTAATGATAGATCTATTCTGCTGGATTTTATGCTGATACTGAGAACCCTAAGAGAAATTTTGGGAGATGTTAGATGAATGTTATTAGGATGTTTAAGGATTGGCGAAGGAGTGCAGTAGTTCTTTTAGATATAGTTATCATTGTCTTTACCTTTTGGCTGGCGTTCTGGATTCGCTTCTTGGAGCAAGGATTCTTCTTTGATGAATATTTCGTTATTTTTAGACAAACTTTGCCCCTGGTAACTATAGTCTATCTTTTCGGTTTCATTTTGTTTGGCCTCTACAAAGGACTGTGGCAGTATGCTAGTGTTAAGGAGTTATTGAGGATATTTAAAGCAGTAGTAATTGGCTCTTTCTTGACTGTGGGAGGGATGGTTTTTATTCTTAACTTGCGAGGCTTTCCGCGTTCAGTCTATATAATTCATCCTCTCTTATTGTTTCTATTTGTGGGAGCCAGCAGATTTGGAGGAAGGATTTTTAAGCATATATTGCCTGCATCCTTGTTAAATATGTCCGATTTGAAGCAAGTTATTTTGGTAGGAGCGGGAGATGCGGGAGAGATGATTCTGCGCGAGAGCCTAAGACATCCAGAAAACGGATATAGGGTGGTAGGTTTTGTGGATGATAACCCGGAGAAGGTAAATAAGGACATCCATGGAGTTAAGATTCTAGGACCTATAGAGACCCTTCCAGAGATAGTAAAGAGAAAAAGTATTGATGAGATAGTCATTACCACTCCTTCTGCTTCAAGAGAACAGATACGGAGGATTATTGATGTCTGTAATGAGACAAAAATTCCTTTTAAGATAACCCCTTCTTTATCTGATGTTATCGGAGGAAAAGTTACTTTTGACCAGGTTAGAAAGGTAGAAGTAAAAGACATTCTGTCCAGAGAACCTGTGGAACTTGATCTAGAAGGAATTTCCCATTATATCTCTGGCAAGAGAATACTTATTACAGGAGCGGGCGGCTCTATAGGTTCGGAGCTTTGTCGGCAGCTAACTCGATTCAATCCAGAACTACTCATCTTATTTGGTCGGGGAGAATTTAGTCTTTATAATATTGAGAGAGAATTAAGAGAGAGATATCCTTCCCTGGTAGTTATACCAGTTATTGCCGATATCAGAGACGAAAGTAGGACGCGGGCAGTTCTAGATTGTCATAAGCCTGATGTTATTTTTCATGTCGCTGCTCATAAACACGTTCCCTTGATGGAGGCTAATCCCTGTGAGGCTATTAAGAACAACGTTGTGGGCAGTAGAATCTTAATGGAAACGGCCGAGGATTACGGTGTGGAGCGCTTTGTGCTTATCTCTACCGATAAGGCGGTTAATCCTGTTAGTTTTATGGGGGTATCTAAAAGAATAGCAGAACTCTTATTACAATCTATGGCTAAGCGAAATAGGTGTAAGTTTTCTGCAGTGAGGTTTGGAAATGTTCTAGAAAGTAGAGGCAGTGTCGTGCCTTTATTTAGACAGCAAATTAGCAAAGGTGGCCCAATTACCATAACCCATCCTGAGGTAACGCGTTACTTTATGACGGTCTCTGAGGCAGCACAATTAGTGATTCAGGCTGGAGCAATGGGAGAAGGGGGAGAGATTTTTGTCCTGAATATGGGCGATCCAGTGAAGATAATAGATCTGGCGCGGGATCTTATCAGGTTGTCTGGTTTTGAGCCGGAGATAGACATAAAGATAAAAATAAGTGGTCTTCGCCCTGGGGAGAGAATGCACGAGAAACTTGTGGCTGAGAAAGAAAAAATTCAAGCTACTCAACATGAGAAAATCCTGATTGTTAAGCCTAATGAGGTGGAGGCAAAAAAGTTAAGCGAAGTAGTGAAAGAATTAGAGAAATTAGCTGCAGAAGAGGATATTCAAGGGCTGGTGAGGAAAATTAGAGAAATTGTCCCCGAATTTAATCATCAAATCCGTACAAAGAAACTAGAACGTCTTGGGAGATAAGAAGACTACTATGTATGATATTCTAGTGATAGGGGCAGGGCCAATTGGTTCTTATATTGCTTCTCAACTTGCCGGCCTGGGATTTGAAGTAATCCTGCTGGAAGAGGATGATGAGGTGGGCAAGAATGTTATTTGCACAGGTGTTATTAGTACAGAGGCTTTCCAGCGTTTTAACCTGCCTAAAAGGTCCATAATTTCTGAAATAAAGACTATGACTTTTTTCTCCCCATCTTCTGTGACTATAGACTATACATCTTCTTCTACTTTGGCTCTGGTAGTAGATAGAGGTTTATTTGACCGGGGTATCTTAGAGCAAGCCAGGAAGAGAGGAGTGGATGTTCATCTGGGGGAGAAGGTTTGTCGGGTTAGTGCTCATCAGGATTTTGTGGAAATAGAATCGGGAAATGAAGATTGCAGGAAGAAGATAAGAGCAAAAGTGGCAGTGCTCGCTACAGGCATTAACTATCAACTCCATCGGAGTTTGGGGCTAGGTTTACCTGACGGTTTTATGCAGGGGACTCAGACGGAAGTGGAAGTTGAAGGTCTTTCTCAGACAGAGATTTATGTGGGGAAGAGGATTTCACCGGGAGCCTTTGCCTGGGCACTGCCCCTGGGCAATGGATGGGCAAGAATGGGGGTTCTGGCGGAGAGCAAAGGAGTTTCTCATCTGAAGGGATTTCTTAAAGAGAGATTTGCTGGAAGAATCAAACAAGAAAATCCTCGTATTTTTCAGAAAAGAATAGCCTGTGGAGCAGCCAAAAGGAGTGTCAAAAATCGTATTCTTACGGTAGGAGAAGCGGCTGGTCAGGTGAAGACTACCACGGGTGGCGGCATCTTCTACGGTCTTTTATGTTCTGAGATAGCTGTGAATATTCTTCAAGAAGGTTTCGCCAAGGCGGATTTAAGCGAAAGGCAACTTGTTCGGTATGATAAATTATGGAAGTCTAAGTTGGGAAAAGAATTGAGAATGGGCATTTGGATGAGGAAGATTATGAAAAAACTTACCGATAGGCAAATAGATAAGATATTTAAATTTGTTCAAGAAAAAGTATCAGTGAGGGAAATGCTGGAGAGAAGAGTGAAGTTTGACTATCATACTGGTGTGATTTCTTTAGGGTTAAGGCTTCTACGAGGACTTGTCTGAGGTTATGCTGAGGTCAAGACATTTCTTAATTGTATATCGGGAAGGAAGAAATTTTCTCTCCTTTTTGTGTTT
>SDBU01006359.1_pt1 | contig 13901 bp, 11 predicted proteins | sample 2277071 | NCBI WGS metagenome assembly SDBU01 (sample SAMN10397929, study PRJNA504765) | marine sediment metagenome | isolation source: marine sediment core GS08_GC12, 126 cmbsf | place: Arctic Ocean: Gakkel Ridge, Loki's castle | collected 2008
CTTTTAGACATTGGCGGCCGCATTGGACTCAGCATAATTGGTGCCCAGGACATCGAAGGTATCATACGAGTACTGGGTCTGGTCGTCCTGGGTATCATTCTGGTAGCGCCAAAGGCTTGCCTGCGCTCCCTGACCGCTCTTATCTCATGGCTGACCAGACCACCAAGAAAGGCACCCGCTCCACCCAGACCAGCCCGGGAAGAATTTCAGCCTCTCCCCCGCCCGCAGATTGAGCCCAGGCGTCCCCCCGCCAGACCAATAGAACCACCGGAAGTGCTGGTGCCACCGGAAATCCTCCCCAAAAGAGGCATACCCACTGAAACCGTCAGCACGGCACCCACTCCAGCCAGTGCGAAACCCGCAGCGGCTCCGGCAGCGCCAGATCTCAAGCAGGTGGCGCAGGAAGTATGGAAGAAATACGGCGAATCCCCAACACCAATTATTGTTGACGGCTGGCAATTGCCGCCCATTGATATTCTGGACATAGCGCCTGAGGTTGACTTTAGTCAAGTGGATAATACCCAGCGAGCCAAGCTGATTGAGGACGCCCTGGCCAGTTATGGGGTCGAGACTAGGGTAGTCCAGGTAAACGCCGGACCAACCGTAACCCAGTTTGGCGTCGAACCAGGCTGGGACCGAAAGATAAAAGAAATCAAAGAACGGGGCGAGGACGGCAGTGTCCAGATTAGACAGGAGGAGATATCCAAGACCAGGGTTAAGGTGGAGAGAATCACTTCACTGGCCAATGACCTCGCCCTGGCGCTGGCGGCACCCACCATCAGAATTGAAGCCCCGGTGCCGGGCAAATCAGTAGTCGGCATCGAAGTGCCTAACCGCACCTCCAGTGTAGTCAGCCTCCGCGGCGTAATAGAGACCAATGCTTTTCAGAAAACGCTGGCCAGGTCTAATCTTGGCCTGGCACTGGGCAAAGGTGCCGGCGGGGAGGCGATAGCCGCTGACCTGACCCGAATGCCACACCTGCTTATCGCCGGGGCTACCGGAAGCGGCAAGACGGTCTGCCTGAATTCCATCATCTGCTGCCTGCTGCTCCATAACACGCCTAACGACATCCGGTTTATTATGGTCGACCCCAAACGGGTAGAACTGACCCCGTTTAACAGCATCCCCCACCTGGCCACTCCGGTAATAGTGGACACCAACAAGGCGTTAATTACGCTTCGGGGGCTCAACATAGAGATGGACAAACGGTATCAAATGCTGGCTAAAGTCGGTGCCCGTAACATAGAGTCTTACAATCGCTCCCGGCAGGGTACGGAGAGGATACCATACCTGGTACTCATCATTGACGAGCTGGCCGACCTGATGATGGCCGGCTTTGACGAAGTGGAGCATATCCTGTGCCGATTAGCCCAGCTGGCACGGGCTACCGGCATCCACCTCGTTGTCGCCACCCAGCGCCCATCGGTGGACGTGGTTACCGGCTTAATCAAGGCTAACTTCCCTACCCGCCTCAGCTTTGCCGTTACCTCACAGGTAGATTCGCGCACCATCCTTGACATCGGCGGCGCCGAGAAGCTGCTGGGCAGGGGCGACATGCTCTATCTGCCTACGGAGGCGGCCAAACCCAAACGCCTCCAGGGATGCTACGTCTCCGATACCGAGATGGAGAGGCTGGTCTATTTCTGGGGAAACCAGCGGAAGGAGGAGGTAGCTTCGCTCAATATTGACGAGCTGGCGCCGGCGACTACCAGAAAGGGAGGCTTTGCCCCGGACCCGCTCCTGGAAACTGCCCGGCAAATGGCCAGGGAGCACAAGCACATCTCCACTTCTTATTTGCAGCGGAAGCTGCATATCGGCTATCCGCGAGCCGCCCGCATTATGGACCAGCTTGAGGAGGAGGGGATAGATAGAGAGGAAGAGGAGAGTTAGGGTGGAGTGCTACGCGGCTCACGACAAGCTAATTCAAAAATGTAGACATGACCACTGACTTTAGCAAGATTCAACGGTTCATGAATACTATTGAAGCTTTCATGATAAATGACATCCAGGCTGCCATTGGTGGGAAAGCTAATTTCCTTGCCGCACTTGGGCTTCTCGACTACACGGAAATCTTAGGCGGTATAGTGAGTGGTTCTCTTCTCTCTGGGCCAAAGGAAAGCAATTTCAAAGCGTTCCTTCCATACTTAGATGCCCTTTATCTAAGTTCGGGAAAGAAACCCTACCAAGACCTAGAGCAGCAACTGAATCAACAGAAGAAAAGCATATATGGCAAAGTCCGCTCTGGCTTAGTTCATCAATACCTTTTGAATCAGAAAGGTGAATTGAGGATGACGGAAAGGCGCGGGGATGAATGTGGCATAAGGGTGGTTGTAGATGGGTCAATAACTTTTGTCGTCCAAAGATACTTCTGTGATTTTAGAGCTGGACTCGCAAAGTATAAGGACGACCTTCTGATTGGTAAAAAACAGGAACTAATGGGTGCTATTTCCAAAATCCCGATGGACAATATTTAAAGGTTCAATCGCAGAAACTAATCATGAAACTCCTACCAAGGGTTTTACCTTTTATACAACTCGGCTAATGACTCGTACTTACAGACCCTTTAACCTTCTAATAACTTCCTGACTAGTCGAGTCGTCATATTTCTGAAGGATGTTGATTATCCTCTGCGTTGCTTTCGCTTCGATCATTTTCTGGTGGGCGACCCATTTTTCGTATTCCTGGCGCCTAAACAATCGACGCCAAATCCAACCGACAGCAGTATACCTTCTCTGAGTTTCCTTATAGATAGCTACCATAAACGCTGCGTCTTCTTTCTCTTCTGGTTGGTCATAAATACCCTCGTGGAGTCGCATAAGTTCATCGTCAGGAAGTTTCCTCAAGTGTTCTCCCGCCTCCTTGATGCGCCGTTGCAGTTCTACATCGAAGTGGTTTTGGTCATAACTCATATTAGCCCTCACTTCCCCCGCCGCTTCAATCTCTTCATAATCGCATCCATATATATCCTAGCCAGGTTTTTTCCGTGCTTGGGTATCCGTTCCCGCTTCTTCCTCAGCTTCTGCTCCCGGCGCTCCTGCCTTGTTTCGGACTCATTCACCTGAGACTTTCCTCAACTCAATGATACGGTCGCGGAACAGCGCCGCCTTCTCAAACTCCATGTTTCTGGCCGCCGTCTTCATCTGCGTTTCCAGTTCCTTAATCAGACGGACCACATCCTCCTTAGCTATGGGAGCCGCCACATAAGGCGTGCGGGCTTCAGCTACTACCCGTACCCGCGCGGTAATGTCTTTGATTGCCTTCCTTATCCCCTGGGGGGTAATATTGTGCTCTTTGTTATAGGCTTCCTGAATCTTACGACGCCGCTTTGTTTCCTCAATCGCCCGGTCCATAGAACCGGTAACGGTGTCAGCGTACATGATAACGTGCCCGTCTATGTGGCGGGCGGCCCGTCCCATGGTCTGAATCAAAGCCCCCGCCGACCTCAAAAAGCCTTCTTTGTCGGCATCCAGGATTGCCACCAGGCTGACCTCGGGCAGGTCAAGCCCCTCCCGCAGCAGATTGATACCCACCACCACGTCATAGACCCCCAGGCGAAGGTCACGCAGTATCTCCACTCTCTCCAGGGTATCAATCTCAGAGTGCAGATAATGGGTCTTTATCCCCGTCTCTATCAGGTAGTCAGCCAGTTCCTCAGCCATCCGCTTGGTCAGGGTGGTTACCAGACAGCGTTCTCCTTTATCAACCCTGACCTTAATCTGGTGAAGCAGGTCATCAATTTGCCCCTTGGTCGGTTTCACCTCAACGGTAGGCTCAAGGAGACCGGTGGGGCGGACCAGCTGCTCCGCCACCTGCTGACTGTGCTCGTACTCATACTCTGACGGTGTCGCTGAGGTATAGATAACCTGGTTAACTCTCTGCTCGAACTCGGTGAAATTAAGCGGGCGGTTGTCCAGAGCTGAAGGCAGACGAAAACCGTATTCCACCAGCGTTTCCTTACGGGAGCGGTCGCCGTGATACATCCCCCGTATCTGCGGTAAGGTCATGTGAGATTCATCAACAAACAGCAGAAAGTCCCTGGGGAAATAGTCCAGCAGTGTCCAGGGCGGACTACCCGGCGCCCGTCCTGACAGGTGGCGGGAATAGTTCTCCACCGCATTGCAGAAGCCGGCTTCCCGCAGCATCTCGATATCATAGTTGGTACGTGCCTCCAGCCGGGCCGCCTCCAGTATCTTCCCCTGCTGTTTCAGCCAGGCCAGCCGCTCTACAAGCTCCTGCTTTATGTTTTCAATAGCCCGCATCAGCTTGTCATGCGAGGTTACAAAGTGTTTGGCGGGGTAGATGTCCACGAAGTCCAGGTCGCCCAGCACCTCCCCGGTCAGCGGGTCTATCTGGACAATGCGGTCAATGGTGTCACCAAAGAACTCAAAACGCAGGGCTAATTCCTCGTAAGCCGGCTGTATTTCCAGGGTGTCCCCCCGCACCCGGAACTTGCCCCGGGTGAAGCCAATATCGTTACGCTCATACTGCATACCAACCAGCTGCCGCAGCAGCTCGCTTCTCCGGTAGCTGTTACCCCTTTTCAGGCTGCAGACAAAGCTATGATATTCCTCCGGCTCACCCAGCCCGTAGATGCAGGACACCGAGGCGACAATAAGCACGTCACGTCGTTCAAAAAGGGCACGGGTGGCGGAATGGCGCAGCTTATCAATCTCCTCGTTGATATCCGTCTCCTTCTCGATATAGGTGTCGGTCTGGGGGACATAAGCCTCCGGCTGGTAATAGTCGTAATAGCTGACAAAGTATTCCACGGCGTTATTGGGGAAGAACTCCTTGAACTCGGTGCAGAGCTGGGCGGCTAATGTCTTGTTGTGGCAGATAACCAGGGCCGGTCTCTGTACCCGCGCCACGACATTGGCCATGGTAAAGGTCTTACCACTGCCGGTTACCCCCAGCAGAGTCTGGCGCTTGTAGCCCTTGTTTACGCCCGCCACGAGCGCATCCACCGCCTGGGGCTGGTCACCGGTCATGCCAAAATCGGCGACTATCTCAAACCGGGGCATATTTATAAGTCCTTCCGTTCACACGGTTAATCAATCCTTTTTTATGACCCCAGGGTTGCCCAACCCGGCGGCTTTATTTCAATAACCAGGTTCTTTGAATATTTACTGATATGACTTACCTTTATCCGGTACACACCAGCCGATGAGGCCGTAAAACTGAAGTCGTGGTGCTGAGTACTGAGGATATTCCCTTCCCATTCCAGCAGTATCTCATTGGCCGCCCCATAAACTTGAAAATCCCAGCTGGCAAACTGGTCCGCACCTTGACGCTCACCGCTAAGCTCGACAAAACCATCTACCTCCTGCCCGGCTTCAAGCTGTTTCTGGTAAGAGACCGCATAAGACGAACCCGCGCCGGGGGGCATTTCGTATGTTATCGTCTGGTAGACTACCGCTTCCTTGAAATAAGCGACCACGCTCTTGTGTAAATTCATCTTGATATCGACAGAAGCTGAAGTCCCGGAAGCAGCACCTCCCCAGTGGTCAAATTCATAACCTTCCGCCGGTGCAGCCGTCAGGGTAACTGATTCACCAGTTTCATAAGTGCCACTGCTTGGGTTGACGCTGCCACCCCCGCCCGGTTCTACGGTAACGCTGAGATTATATTTTACGGCAGCCACCGGTTCTGGCTTGGGGGCTGGTTTTGGTTCTGGCGCTGGTGCCGGTTTTGGCGCCGGAGCTGGAGTCGGAGCCGGGGTTGGTGCCGGGGCCGGCGCTGGTTTAGGTGCTGGGGCTGGGGCAGGAGCCGGCGGTGGTGGCGGGCTGGTCGCCCCACAGCCAGCCAGTCCGACTACGATGATACCCGCCGTGAGCAGAAATGCTACCTCCAAAACAAATCTACCACACTTTCTTCCCCTTACTGATTCTATTAGCGCCACTTTTGACCTCCTCTTCCCGGGCATAGTTGGTTCTGCGAAAAAGACCTCCTGAAAATAGTATATCTTTTTGCATTAGCGGTTACAATTAGAACTTTCGTACCAACCTCACCCCCCCCCCCTTTATCCCCCCTACTTATGAAGATATATTCTTAGCCTGAGGAGGAGGGATATAAAAAAAAGAGGCTTCGCCTCTCTTGGACTTTTCTTGGAGTGCTAATAAGGATAATTTCTAAGCTGTTAGTTGTTGTCTCTTGTCTTTAATTTCCTCTAAGAAAGGTATAAGAATAGCACCTTTCGATAAATTTGCGATACTCTCGTCATTTAAGTCTATGTTAAAAACTAATTTAGTCTCGTATTCTTCTTTGCCTACCTCCAAAGTCCTGACTTTAAGGTTGTAGTTGCCGGCTAATAACGGATTAGTACCAAAAGGGAACCGTTCATGCTTTGAAAGGGCAAACGCAATGGATTTATATAATTTTGACTTACCTGCTAAATGAATTGGGTAAAATGGCTCATTGGATGGATCACTAGTAAGTTTTTTCCCGAAAGTAGACTCGGTTTGCATGCCATATTTAGTGTAAAAAAAGGCTGGAACAGCCATGTATTTTTTTCTGACTTAACTACAATAGCTATATCACTGATAACTCCGTCCCGTGCTCCAGTGTTTACAAAATATAGAGGCAAGATAGCAGAAAACCTAATAACCGTTCCACCATCTTCTAGTTTGAGAGGCAAAGGTTCTAGTCTGGGATTTCCGCAATATATCTTAACATTAAAAGGGGAAAGGTAGTTCTTCCATGCTAAAATTCCAGATATTATCAGGGCTATAACGCCAGTAATAAGTCCAGCTATTTCCATACTATCTACTTCCCTCCAAAATACTGTAGCGCCAGCTTAATCTTCTCCTCCAGGCTCAGGTCGGAGGACGGGGGCAGGGTGGCTACGGCGCGGTTGGCTTCGGCCATAGAGTAGCCCAGGGAGACCAGCGCCGTCAGCACATCGGCGTTTTCCTGCGCAAGCTCGGCAGCCGGGGTGGTTATCCAGCCGGCGCCTATCTTCTCCTTAAGCTCCAGGACAAGGCGGCTGGCCATCTTCTTGCCTATTCCCGGGACTGCCATCAGCAGGTCGGTGCTGCCGGTAGCAATCGCCATCGTCAACTTCTCCACATCCATCGCCGAAAGCATGGCCAGTGCCAGCCTTGGACCCAGCCCGGATACGCCAATCAGGGTTTGAAACAGCCCCAGCTCCTCAGCCGAGCTGAAGCCATAGAGAGCGGCGTTATCCTCCCTGAGGTAAAGGTGAGTATAGAGCTTGACCTCCTCACCCACACCCCCCATCGTACTCAAAGTAGACGTCGGCATATATACCTGGAAACCTATACCGCCAACATTGACAACTGCCCAATCACCACCCAGGGACTCCACCGTACCATTAAGACTAGCTATCATCCTATTTCCTTCATCCCTGCCCATCCAGCAGGTTACTCAGATGCACTTCACGCAGATGGCAGATAGCCACCGCCAGGGCATCAGCGGCATCACTGGGCTGTGGCACCTCACCCAGCCTGAGCTGTAGCTTTACCATCTCCTGAATCTGCTCCTTGGAACTGGCTCCGTAGTCGGCCACCCGCTGCTTTACCTGGGTTGGGGTATACTCATAAGTCGGGATTTGCCGGTTAGCCGCCGCCAGAATGGCTACTGCCTGGGCTCTGCCTATAGCCAGCGCCGACTTCACATTCCGCATCATGACAAAGGGTTCCTCAACTGCCACCACATCCGGCTGAAAGCGCGTGATAACCTCCACCAGCCCGTTATACAGATAACTCAAACGCTCCCCAATAGGGGAGCGCGGTGGACTTTTCAAAACACCATAATCAACCAGAACGGCTTCTTCGTCCCCACCCTCTATCACCCCATAGCCCATGACTATCGTGCCCGGGTCAATGCCTAAAACTCTCATCTAAAATCAAGCCACCAATTACGTAAAAGAGATTATAAACTACGCTAAGCTTGTTGCCCCTGCTTTTCTAAAACAGAGTCGGGAAAGTCAGCGTTGGTGGTCACTTGCTGAACTTCATCCAGTTCCTCCAGCTTCTCCAGTAACCGAAGCGTCTGGATAGCTGCCTTTTCCGCAAGGTCAACCATACTCTTGGGCACCATAGCCATCTCGGTAGAGGCTAAAGGTATCTCCTTCTGCTCCAGTGCCTCCCTGACCCTCACCAGTTCCTCAGGCCTGGTATAAATCTCAATATACTTGTCCTCTACCTTGACGTCCTCGGCGCCGGCATCTATCGCCTGCAGGGCTAATTCCTCAGCATCCTGCGCACTAGTCTCAACGGTAATCAACCCTCTCATCTCAAAAAGCCAGGCGACACAGCCGCTCTCCCCCAGGCTACCCCCACTACGAGTAAATATGTTTCTTACGTCCTGCAATGTCCGGTTACGGTTATCACTCAGCGCCTGAACCAGAATGGCCGCCCCGTCAGGCCCGTACCCTTCAAGAGTCATCTCTACCAGAGAAGCCCCCTCCAGCTCACCGCTACCACGTTTGATAGCTCTTTCTATGTTATCCAGCGGCATATTATTATCACGGGCTTTCTGGATAGCCAGACGAAGACGGAAATTAGCCTCCGGGTTGCTGCCGGCCTCACGTACCGCCATGATAATCTCCCGGGTCAACTTGGTAAAGAGCTGACCGCGTCTGGCGTCAGCTACCCCCTTCTGCCGCTTAATCTGTGACCACTTAGAATGACCTGACATTTCCCGCACTCCTTAGCCGCTAGTAGAAACTATTACCTAGATTCTAGCACCTAACCACGCTATTGAAAAGCGCCTTCTTATACTCCCTCATCCGGATTTAGAAACAGCAAGGCGGGAGGCTAACCTCCCGCCTTCACTTGGCAGCTTATTACTTCATCACTCTACTTACTTCTTACCCTCCGCCTCAGCTATCAAGTCCTTGGGCAGAGGATTACCACCATCGTATATCTTGCCGCCGAATATGGGTATGAACTCTCCCCCCGTGCGCTGGTAAAACATCGCCTCTCGGCTGCCGTCACGGCGGTCAGGGCCAAAGGTTAGCGGCAGCATGGTGCCCGTCTCCCAGTTCTTTATGGTCTGGAGCGCCTCGTAAATAGCCACGCCGTCCAGCTTCTCCACACCAACATTCTCAACCGCCCTCTTGATTCCCTCAACTATGGTCTGAGCCGGATTATAGCCGATCATCATACCAATTGTAGGCCAATACTCCGTCTTGACGTACTTGTCCCACAGCTCAAACATGCGCTTTATGCCCGGCGTGTCCATGCTCTTGTGGAAGTAGCTGGTGCTATGCAGGGAGCCGTCCACACCTTCCTCACCCAGAATCCGCAGGACTGTGTTAAACATAAAGACGCTGTAGTCGCCCCAGATGAACGGCTTGAGGTCCATGCCATGTGCTTTGGCCGTCTTCAGCAATGAGGCTGCCGGAGGAGCAATTAACGCCATCCAGACATAGTCAGGGTCAATCTGCTTCAGACGGATGGCATTGGCGCTCATGTCCATCGTTCCCGGTGGAACAATCTCGGCGGAAACAAAATCAATCGTGGGCAGCTTGGCCGCATAGAGTTGTCCCGGCCTGACCCCCGTGGTTCCCATAGCGTTATCCCAACCGGCGTGGACATAGCGGGCGGGACGGCCCATCCTGCCGACGTCCCAGGTGTCATTAATCCAGTTGAGAATAGCAATCACCTGGCTATCATACATACACACCGTGACAAAGGTCCATCCCGGTGGGTCAATAGCCTTGGTACCGCCTCCATAGGTGACAATTGGAATTTGGTCACTGGCACCGTACGGCTTGAGTACCTCAGCATTGTCACCAGTGTAAACCTGGATAACCAACGGGTTCTTAGCCTGCAGCCTTTTGTAAGCGGTAACAATCTGGGCACGGTCATAGCGGTCGTCCTCGGCAACAAACTCTATCTTAATGCCGGGAATGTAATTGGTCTCATTCACCCAGGTATACAGTGCCTTCGATATCGGCAGGACACCTTTGGTGCTCGGTTCCGCCAGAGGACCGGTCTGGTCCATAATAGCGCCAATGGTTATCGTCCTCACCTTGGCCGGAGCTGGCGCCGGGGCCGGGGCTGGTGCCGGGGCCGGGGCTGGAGCCGGTGCCGGGGCCGGGGCTGGAGCCGGGGCCGGGGCTGGTGCCGGGGCTGGCTTAGCGCAAGCCGCCAGCAGCGGTACCGCCAGCAACGAGAGTGCCAGTAATCCCATCACCATCAGTTTAATCGTCCTTGTTTTCATCCTCTTCCTCCTTTCTTATTAACGAAACAGTCTCTAAGCAACTGTAATACTCTACATCACCCGCACCTCCTTATACAATGTAAAGTTTCACCGTAGTCTCAGGTAACCTCTTATTCTATTATACATCACCATAATCAATAAGCGTAGGGCCAGAGGCGGTAAGATGCCTTAAATATCCGCCACCGGTGCGCCAAGCCTCTAGGTTCATATATCAGGAAAACGACAATAATTATGGCAAACACTAACACCCGTACCGCAAAGACAATGCTCATCGCCAAGAAGGGGAAGGTAGCGCTCAAGATAGGAGCTATATAGTCAGTGAGCACGTCCAAAAGCCGGAAAAAAACGGTGCCCATAACAGCACCCAGTGAGCTGCCTATACCGCCGATAACTACCATACCCAGAAACCAGACAGAATCATGCAGGCGGTACAGGTCAGGGTTGATATACAAATCGTAATGAGCCCGCAGGGCACCGGCTATACCGGCAAAAAAGCAACCGATGAAAAAGGCGAGAAGCTTATAATAAAAGAGGTTAATGCCCATTACCTCAGCCGCCAGGTCATTGTCCCTTATGGCGACAAAGGCACGACCAATTCGTGTCCGGGTAATATTAAGGGCAAAAAGCCCCATAAGCACCGTCATACCTATGATTAGATAATACATTTTAAGGTCGGTGTCAAAAACCAGTCCAAATATTCTGGCCTCGGGAACATTCAGTCCCTCAGCCCCCCCGGTTAGAAACTTCATATGGGTCAAGGCCCAGACGATAATGAACTGAGCCGCCAGGGTAGCCATTGCCAGGTAGAACTCCTTTATCTTTAGAGAAGGAGCGCCAAAGATAATTCCAACTACGCCCGCCATAATCCCAGCAAGAGGCAGAGTAATCAGGAACGGCAATCCCAGCTTGCTCATGAGGATAGCGGTGGTATAGGCACCTACCCCCATAAAAGCCGCCTGACCCAGGTTAATCAGACCGCACAGCCCGGTGGTGATGTGCAGACCGAGCACAGCGATAAGAACAATACCGGTGAAAGTGATAATGTGCAACCAGTATATTCCACTAAAGTGGGGAAGGACAATCAGGGCGGCGAAGAATATTGCCAGCATAATCCACTGCAATCTGGTGCGCACAATAGCCATGTCCTGGGCATAAGTTACATCAAAGGTACCCGCCGGCCTCATTTTCTAAATCCTTTCTATCCTCACCCAGCCAAAAAGGCCGTAAGGCTTAAACAGTAAAATAAGTAGCATCAGGATGAGCGGGATTATATCCTTAGAGCCACCACCAACAAAGGGGTCAATATACCCCGAGCCAACCATCTCAGCAACCCCAACGATGAGCCCGCCAATCAGAGCCCCGGGCAACGATTCCAGCCCACCGAGAAGAACCACCGGCAGGGCCTTTACCAGCCCAATATTAGCGTTAACCGCGGTAATGCTCTGGACAGCCCCGTAGAGGATGCCGGCAATAGCGGCCATTATCAGGGCCAAAACCCAGGTCTGGGCGAAAACCTTCCTGACATCTATCCCCAGACTCCGGGCTACCTGATGGTCTTCAGAAACTATCTGCATCGCCAGCCCCTGCTTGCTGTACCGGAAGAAGATAAGAAACCCAACAAAAAACATCATAGCCACCAAGAAGCTCCACAGATAGGGCTGCTCAATGACAATAAACCCTAAGGTCAGCGGTGTTTCCGAAATGAAACCATGATAGGCTTGAGTGGAGCCACCCCAGGCAATAACTTGGACGCCATCCAGAGCATAGCCCAGGGCAAGGGTAACAATGATAGTAGACAGAATAGGCTGACCGGTCAGAGGGCGCAGGATGAGCCGTTCCACTCCATAACCCAGGGCTACGGAAACGGCCAGCACGGAAATAATACTGAGCCACATCGGCATTCCCATCTGCTCAGCGAAAGACCAGGCTAAAAATGACAGTACCATGAAGAAACCGCCATGGGCCAGACTGAGGACACGGGAGGACTTATAGATTAACACCAGGCCCAGGGCTACCAGACCATAGAGTGCCCCCAGCATAATCCCGGTGACCAGCAATTGAAGAAACATTTCCATCTTGTTATCTCCTCACCTGCCAGCTTCGTTCATCAACAATCATCTTGTGCTCCTCGGGAATTGTCCCCTTAGGCACAAAGTTAATCTTATCAATCCGCAGACGGCAAGCATCCTGGAAGCTACTTTGAAGCTCGCGGGAAAATTTCTCCCTATCAATAGCTTCATCAGCCAGCTCAACGTTAAAGGTCATCTCATCCCGGTATCCCGCCCGGCTCACCACCACCTGGCATTGCGCTATCGCCGCTAACCTGGAGACCACGGTCTTCACCTGCCCCGGAGTGAGATACAGGGCTCTTACCTTGACTGATTCACCCACCCGGCCCATGATTCCCATCAATCTGATTGAGCTCCGGCCGCAGGGGCAGGGTTCCTCCTGAAATGACGAGAGGTCACCGGTCATATACCGGACTACGGGAAAAGCATCATTATCAGTCAGGGCAGTTAACACCATCGCCCCTACCTCGCCGGGCCCTAATTGTTTCCCCGTCTCCGGATCCACTATTTCCACAAATGCCTCCTCAAGCATATGGAAACCTGCCTGCTGCCGGCACTCGTATCCCATCCAGACCGCAATACCTATCCCCAAAGAGTTGGTCAGGCTGATACCATAATCCTGCTGCAGGGTATTCCTCACCTCAGGAAGAAGCGGCTCGGCTGACACCACGCCACACCGTAGTTTGAACTCTTTACGAAAATCAAAGCCAAGTTCATCGGCCTTCTTAACCAGGTTCATCAGAAAGCTGGGAGTTCCAGCGTATCCCTTAATACCCAGGTCGCGTATCATATTAACCTGGAGCTCAGTGTTACCCGCACCGGCCGGGATAGCCACCATCCCGCCCAGTGCCAGCGCATCTTCAATTGTGGCCCCAGCGGCAAATAGGGAAGGTAAAGAGCAGATTACCGGGTCACCTTTCCGCAAACCGGCGGCGTGAAACAACTTCAGTACCGGCCTGGCGTATTCCAGCGAACTGACCGGGACATAAAAGGGGCCCGGCGAGTAAAGAATTTTGTAAAGGCTTTCCAGCGGCACCGCCAGAAGCCCACCGAAGGGCGGGCTTTTTTCCTGCAGCTTTATCACCTCGTCACGGGTAAGCAACGGGATTAGCTCCAGGTCTTTGGTGGTACGTATCTGTGACGGCTTGACTCCCGCCTTGTCCAGCCTACCCTTTACTTCTGGAGATTTTTCATAGGCAAATTGAATTAGCCGACTTACCTTCTCATTATAGTACCGCCCTCTCTCCTCAGCGGACATCGCTTCTTCAGCGCCAGATAATTCCTCCCTTGTCAATGCACCCTCCCTTGTTTAATTAAGCCAGCCACCTCTTCCGCCGCTTATAATGCTTCACCTCACGATATGACTTCTTTTCCCCTACCGCGCTCAGCCCAAGGTAGAACTCCTTCACATCGGGATTATCGGCCAGCTTGGGCGCCGGGGCATCAAGGACTACCCGGCCTGTCTCCATCACATAGCCATGCTCGGCAATAGCCAGCGCCGCACTGGCATTCTGCTCCACCAGTAGTATGGCCGTCTTTTCCTCGCTATTAAACCTCTGCACTATTTCAAATATCTCTTTTACCAGCAAGGGAGCCAATCCCATTGACGGCTCGTCAAGGAGCATAATCTTGGGGTGGGCCATC
>SDBU01006360.1_pt1 | contig 13900 bp, 10 predicted proteins | sample 2277071 | NCBI WGS metagenome assembly SDBU01 (sample SAMN10397929, study PRJNA504765) | marine sediment metagenome | isolation source: marine sediment core GS08_GC12, 126 cmbsf | place: Arctic Ocean: Gakkel Ridge, Loki's castle | collected 2008
AATGATGCTTCTGGCAATAGAGTTCTATCATTTTCTTGATAGTGAGCTAGCCCTCCTTTTGTTAGCAGACTATATGGATAGTCTTTTCGATGCATCGAAGAGGCCTATGCCAGTTCAAACCCGGTAAGATGTCGATGGGCAGTTCAGGATTCGTCCCCCTTATTAAGTCATATGAACAACCACTTTCTCTAGCATCCATCAAGGCTCAGCCATAATATTCCCAATTCATTTGAAGGGAATAACAGACACTATTGTTTCATGGAGTTCTAGTTTCAATCATTTTTAGCGTCTTCATTTGGGAAATACCAATTTACGCTTTATGTTTAACTTTTGATTTCTCCCACAATATTGGTAATTTCTCTATTACAAATTCTTGGACAATCAGTATTTGTTTGTCAGCTGACTTTTCGAAAAAATCATTTTTCATGAAATCTAATGATATTTCGGGATATGAAGGGTTTATTTGTTCATTCTCTAATGTCAATTCAAGAATACTAGGTTCGTCTGTGCAGACCCCTAATGAAAATGTCTGGTTTTTGTATGTAAAATAAAATCCATACCAGCTTTCAGGACCCGTGTAGATATTGTCACTTCTCTTTAACTTGATACTCGGTTTTTTTACTTTTACTCCTTCTAAAGCTAACTTTAAAATGGCAATTAATCGGACCAGATCTTCCATCACTTTCTGATTAGCGTAGGTGCCCTTTACTTCTTCTAGTGGCATCTCTTTTTCCTCCAAGAAATACATGAAAGAATCGAGTAGATATTTGGTCGTCTCGTTACTTTTATCTATAACTGAGATTAATTTATAAATCTGGTGCCAATATATATGCGAATCGAGTGCGGTAACATCTTTATCTTCAATTTTAACTAGAGGGCGACTAATTAATACGAGACCTTTGTAACTTGCATTGCTATCTTTTATCAATGATTTTTTATAATCTGCCAGCTGTCCCGGTCGAACAGGTGCTGTATCTTTGACCTCGATTTTTACTTCCCTGCTAAAACCATCGGAACTTTGCGATTTTATGGTGATATCAGGCCGTTTATGGTCTCCAGTTTGTAGCTGACAATCAAATACTGGAGTTTCTTTAGCAGTCCATGAAGGATCCCCAGTTTTAGTAGCAATCAAATTCAATATCTCGTAAGCTATTTTACGATCTCCAGTTAATACTCTTACATTCAAAAGTTCCTTTAATATTGCTACTAAGGTATTAGTAAGGTAATCCTCAGATATTTTGTATTTCTTAAGTTCTGAAATTAATTTAGACTTTTGCATCTTTTGACCTACTATTGTAACATTGCCATAGCGTCATTCCTTGAGGCGCTTAGGAATTTGGTCTTTCGCTTTAACTGTCTTGTTGAGAATCTCCAATGCATTAATAGAAATCGAGTGGAGATTGGTCTTCGTGGGCTTACGGTTTCTAATTGCCGATGCGGCAACAGAACCTTGCCCGTTGAAGACTACATCGAACTTGCCGTTCCCGTGGAGCTTTATACCAAGGTAATAGTCTGGAACATGGTCAGCCGGGAATGTTAAGGAATTCTGCATGGTCGTTTTTATCTGTACTTATCGCCCATCCGAAGCTTCCGCATCATGATGTTTCCGCAATCCTTTGTGCAAAGTAAGATCATAATTTTCAGCAACGAGGACTTCACCGAGGTCACCAACCAAACGTCCGTCCAGAGTGAACTTTTTCCCCGGATACGAATTATGTAGACGCTTTACTATGCTGAGTAATTCCTCAATGGCGACAGGGATGGAGATGGTTTCCATTCTTGCAACCCCCAGACTAAGCGCGGCATTGGCGCTCTGAATCCTAGTCTATTCAGATACCCGAATTCTACGCCGATGACAGAGTTGGTGCAAGCGGCACTACATGGGACAAGTCGATGGCGAAATTCCACCAAGCGACTTTGCTGGACTTTCGTCCGGTCAGTTGGATTCTATCCGTCAAACACTATCGTTTCATGGTGTTGCCACGTCTGTTCCAATTTGATGTAGTTTGCTATGAAAGATAGATACAAGACGGTCTAATTGATGCCATCGCGCATCCACTGGGGGTGGACTGACCTGCCCGGGAACGGTCAGAGAGAATCATTAGTAGTACAAGGGGTCAAAGGCGCCGATGTTACCGAAGAGCAGATAGACAAAATCTACCGGCGGGAGCTTAAGAAGATATCCCGCAAGGTTACGCACACGAGGTATTACTCTTTTCTTGTCTATTTCGGTGTAGTTAAACGATTCGGCTGGATGGAGCCGACTGGGGAAACTGAGGCCTCCATCATGCAGGATAACTACTCCCTTGCGCCGAGCCGCACAAACTGTCGGCTTACCAAGAAAGGGAAAGAGGCTGGGGATGAGCTCTGGTCTAACCCTCTTTCTGCGCCACACCAGAAAGCGGCCCCAGTCATATAAAGAAGGCGGATTAGCCAGCGTTAGCACAGTTCAGTGCCGTTTTCTCACTTCTTCAAAGGTAACCTAATACTTGATTGTTGAGTGTAATGTGGAGAAATTGTCATTCAAGACACAGTTATGCCGATTACTTTTTGTATAACCGTATTCGTCTCGTGCTCACTATCTAGAAGGACGTAGATTCTTCTTCTTGTGACGTACACTAATAAGTTTTACTAGGTGATCTTTCAGACCCGGATCCAGCCCGGTTATGTCGGGCCCTCCTCTCCCGACCAAGAAACCCTGAATGTGCCTAATTCCCAGATCATAAAGTGCCTCCAATGAGACTAGGCTACTGCCATCGAAACCCTCGACAACAACTCTAGTTGGTTCAAGGCGTTTGGTGCCAGTAAGGGCAACAACGAAGCTGATGACAAGATCACTGAATTCATGCTGAAGAGCATCCCTGTCAATTTTGACATGAGATGGATTCAGCCACGCAAGTCTCGAAGGGGATGCAAAGCCAACACTAAAATCATCAACTGCAAACGAAATCTGGAAATCACTAACATAACGCTTGAGTCTCTCTCTGAATGTATTAAATGCCCAACCGATACCACTACCACCTTGCTCTTCCGGAATTAATTGTTTCTCGGAAATCTCCAACACAAGCTTTTCAGGCAAGATCAAACCCTCCTGTAGGATATCTCTCATTAAATCGAAATATGCTTCTCGCATTAACGATTCTGGATACACGTTGACTGAGAGTTCATAAATATCTTGTACATCCGATTGGCCGTGCAATTTAAGATATGTCTTGTGGTAGCTGGTAATTGCCAATTCAAGGTAGTATTTATCGAGTGCAACCATGAATTTGTGGCCCCATTTTTCAACAGCATCAAATAGATCTACAGGAGCATGCGACCCTCCCGGATCCCTAGCCAGCGCCTCCCAACCACTAATGCGCATGAGGTTTGGATGTAGATATAATACAGGCTGGAAATGCACAATAGTGTCTTTCAAACGCTCACAGAATAATTGGTATCTTCGATTGTACATTGTTATCGGAACAAATCCATATCTCGTCTTAAGGTCATCTATCATAGCCGCTTCAATTAATGAATTGTCGACCAATGTAAGTTCACGGCTTGCTGTATAGATTGCCGTTAGGATACGTGCGTAGGGTTCCTCTAATAGGCTAGATTCTTGCGGAAGACCACATACGAACATAATCTCGGTTACTGGGCTTTCTCGTAGTGGTACAATAACAATTGCGTTGTTGTCCTTAGTCTGTGCTCCCTCATCACGCAAGACATAAGTACCATAGCGGTCATGGCCGAAAATTACCCTATTCGAAATAATCGGCTGTACGAAGGACATGACACTTTCAACATAGGTACTTGTGTCTGCATAATCAACACTCAGATTACTATGTGCCCGTATGGAAACGGAATCTTCGTCAATGCGTAACAAAAAAGCAAATTCTGCATAAGATGCCCGTCTGATCGCTTCCAGAATAGAGTGCTCCGGCTCCCGACTTGTAGCCGTCGTCTGATTGCCTAAGAACGCCGTTACTCGGCTTAGTAGTGGTTCATACTCCTCTAGGGGATTGCTCAACGGATTACAATTTTGTAGAATCTCCTTTCCCCGTGGTTCAATAGAATTCAAAGCAGTATTAGCATCAAATTGCCAATACTGCTTTTTACCTGGTTTTGTTAGAACGATACGCCCATAATCCTGACCATAGCGTCCTGGAGGCTGTTCGGGTGGTGCGTAAGCTCGTACATAGGCACATAGACTGTCAAGCGTAACCTCGCCAGTGGTTGATTCAACAGCTTCACCCCTGAGACCTCTTAATAAGTAGTGAGTGAAGATTCCATTCTGAAGGGACGCATTCTCACGAGAAGCAGTATCCGGTGGACATGCTACAAGCGCAACTCTACCAATGCCTCCAGAAAAAAAGCGATTATCTATCAATGCGGGTATTGGTCTTTCACCCCGACTACTAATCTTGGGAGGGATAAACGCGCCGCTGTGACAGCAATCCAAAATAAACAGAACATGTTGAGCAGGCGAAGCCATGAAAATAGCATCATGAAGAAAATCCATCGCAATTCCGGCATTGGGTTGCGACAGAAGGGATGTGAGAGATACATCGCTTGTTGCTAGGTAGGCCTTTTGCCTGCTCCCTGTAATGAAACCATGCCCTGAGAAGTACACTAGTACAACATCGTCTTGGGTGCGATTAGTAACTACTTGGTCTAGCAGAGTGTCTTGTACATTACGAGTTGTTGCCTCCGCTCCGAGTAGCATTGAAGTATTTGTCGTCGAGAACCTACCTATGCTAGGATCCGTAAGTGTTTCATACATGTCTAGACAGTCTTTCTCAGCATAAGTGAGTGGGGCTAGCAGGCTATCGTTGTAGGTATTGCCCCCGATTAGGATTGCGTAATTGCTACCTTCGATTTCCACAACCTCCCATCCATAATCTTGTAGTAGCTTAGAGGAACGTGGTCTCTTAACTTGCTCAATGACCTTCTTATGGGTCCATCTCATGGAATTCTACTGGGATACTGTCAACTAAAACCATTTCTGGTATTTCATTTGGCCCGCCAAGAAAAAAGTATTTGAATTGTATCATGGCAAGCTGAAATGGTCAATTCGCACGTACATGGAGGTGCCGTCAGATCTCATCGGGCACCTAGCCTAATCACGGTGGCCTACCCCACAAGAGGAGTCCAGTTGTAATGCTAGACTGGAAGGGGCTGTTGCCGAACTCAATCAAGGTCATCTCGTCCACAGCGATTGCCTTGGCCACATCCACCTGTTTTAAAACTGGCGTTTCCAGTTCAGCAGGTTGAACTATTCGTTCTCTCCAAAGCTTGGTAGCTTCCGACAACCTGTTAGCAACCGAGTCAAATACATTGCGATTACCTCGAAGAAGGGATTTCCGGGTATTATCATCAATATCTGGGGTCAGTAAGTAGAGCTCACGGGAAGTGATATGGTACTTAGAGAATACTCCTCTATTCTTTTCAAGTGACAACAATTTTGAAGCTCTCGATGTATTCTCTTCAATTTCACCCACGACCATTCTGAGTTCAAAATCGTTAATGGGTTCTCCAGCGCTTGCCGCTCTCAACCTAGAAGCAAGTCTGTCAAGAGAATCAAGGGATTTCTTTATTACCTCTAACCATGAGTATTCCACTGCATTCCTCTATTTCTAATGTTGGTCAACCGCTCAAATAGAGAAAGCTATCCGCGTTACAGCTATCCTCGACCAAGCAAGTCTCTGTACCGGTAATCTCCTCGTTCACCAAACAAATTGACTATTTTGCGGACATTCTCCTTTGCTTCTTCCTCAGTTGATCTGTTACAGGCTTCCAAAATCTGCCTTACAGGTTCTTCCCTTCTCAGGTATATATTATCGGGCACTTCTCTGGCCATCTTCAGTAAGAGCAGACTTGCCTTTGTGGGGAATAGCTTTGCCTGCTCAGCGATGTATTCCAGAAAGTGTCGTCCGTGTGTGCCTATCTCTAAATAAGGCACGCTAGGTTCTAGCAAAGCATATAGCTCATCCAAGTTCTCAGGGGTGTCTTTCAACCACCAAGCGTAACTTGACAGCTCTTCACGCATCTCATAAGAGACGTTCGCTTCCGACGCAGCCGCAACTCGTGTCTCCCAAAGACGCCTTATTTTAAGCCACAAATCAGTTCCTTTTCCAGGTTTCTGCTCTACTAGAACGCGCCATAGGAACCATACTGCGTGTTCGCGAACATGGTCTGGGGCACGGCGGTAGAAGTGGATTAGCAACCCCTCTGGGTCCTCTAGTTTCTCTAAATCGTTAATATAAGCTATCATCAGGTGCTCCGCTACTTTTTCGTCCGGTCTTTCACGCCTTGGCTCAGTCAAGGTGCCTTGTTCCATGTTATTGATAGCTCGCAGGTATTGTGGTCTAAGAAGTCGATAGATGTCAGTGTAAAAGTGGCCAACGTAGCCCACGTAAGAATCCCAAGCTGCTTCCCAGTATTCACTAGCTTCCGGCTCGCTGGGGAAAATCCGTGGCAGTGATTCCTCTAGCCATTGGCGGTCAAGGTAAAGGAGATTCGGCAAATACCATCCGAACACGGAATGAACAGCGAAACTGGGGTCTTTAGTCTTGTCCAGCTTGTTATCCAAGACCCTGTGCACCTCTGGATCCATTCTTCCACCATTGGGGAAGGGGTCTTTACCACCCTCCTCAGCTTTTCTTACCCTCACATAGCGGAGTGCATAATCAATTAAGGCATGCATCGCTTTACCACGATTACAGTTTAAGGACAGCATGGCGGCACTCCAGTTGCCACCTTTAACCATGTCTTTTTCTTCTTCGGGTGTCGGGTGTGGATCCTCAACCAGTCTGAAAATCAATTCTCGAACACGAAGAAGAAATCCAGGTGGTATTGCATGTTCATCATGCTTCAAGCCTTTTTCCAGAAGGTCTGCGATTGTACCAGGTATATGAACCCACTTCACGGGATCTTCTTCAGGCGAATCAGACCCTGAATCCAGCTTAGAGATTTGCGTGCGAGAAACCAGCGATTCACACAGACGAATAACAGGTTCCCACTCAAAGTTCTTTCCATCTTTCCAGGCCGTTTCAAGTCCACTTAAAAAAGCATATACGTACGAGGCTTTTATTTGCTCGTCGATAAAAAATGGTGCTAGCCGGGCGAATCTGGCTGGGTCACTGAGGACTGCAGACTTGAGAGTGTCGGAAAGCCCCTCCGAAGTAGGATCATGAAGCCCCATTCCAGATGCAAATGTTTTTAAGAACTCGATGAGTTCATCATCTGGCATCTCCTCCACTTGGGTTTGAGTCAATGGACTTACAGAGCCCCACCCTGATGTAGTGTACATAAGGAAGTCGGGATGCTCCGGCTCACCAAACTGCTTGTTCAACGACTCTAACAGAGAGACAAGATCTGGCAATATGTGCTCCTTTATCATATGGAGTCTGTCTCTTATCCAATAATTCTTCCTTAGTTCCTGCTTTTCTTTAGATTCATCCTTACGTTTCTTCGGCCCCTTCATTATCCAGTTCAACAGTTGTCTTTGTTGATCGGATGTGAGCATATCAAAGCAATTACGCAACAAGTGCATGTATTCGTGGTGAATAGGCGGATCGTAAAGTGACTTTCTATTCGTTAACGACTGCCAGGCTAACTCTGAACACGCTTCCTTATTAACTTGAATCACATATAAAGCTATTCTCCGGAAGATAGAACACTCGTGCTGTATATATCTTCCAAGAATGGGCACCACCCTTGTTGCATCACGGCGGCTCCAATCGCACAACAGATCTCTGATTGCTTCCATAAGGACGTCTTTACATTCTCCATGCCCCATGTTCTGGGGACTGTCTTCAACTGCATGTCGCCAATACGGGTATTTTGGATCCGACTGATCTAAACTCATCGTCTTGACCAGTTGTCTCTCCAGAAGCTCAATTACTTCTTCGAATTGGATATCAGCCAAAGCGGGTATTCGATCTCGAATGAATCTTTCAACTTCATAAATATCGTGCTTGAATCGTGAATGAGGTCTAAAATATGGATTATCTTTCATGCTCTCGGGAACAGGACTGACAGTCGTCTCGATCAGAGCCTCGCAGAGCGCCATTGCCGATTCCCGTTCATTTCCTGCAGCAAAATGAACCGCGAGTTCACCACAGTGATCCACGAGGAAGAACTGGTTAGGAACTGCGAGCCACTCTGTTGCTGCCCGAGAAATTTTCGAAGCAAGTCGAGCGGGCATCTGAAGAGCTGCCTTAGTAAGCTGCTCGTAGACCCGGAAATTCTCAGTTTTGATATGAGTGATTATTTCGGCAACTTCGTCAGCATAAACGTTAGCCACCCTTATCAAATATTCCGTTGATTCCCAATACGGCATTATTATTCCCTTGTCCGTTTTGATGGGCTCGGGTGGTTTCTCAAATATCCCTTGCTTGGCCAAGTGGGGAAACCAAACCGGATTATCCAGTCCTTCGAAAAAATAGCGAGAGTGGGCTTCAACATCTTTCAGGCTGTCACAGAGAATCTTGACCACTTCCGATGTTGGGTTGAGCTGCTTCTTCAGAACATCCAGACAGACCGCTCTGGTGTAGAAGCTGAAACCAGAGTCAGGTTTCAATAGCCGCCGAACAAACTCACATTCAACATCGGGCATTTCCTCATGGTACATCATCTGTGTCCATCGCAATACTCCAAAGGCTTCTACTTCATCAAGCTCTTTATACAAAATATCAGGTAGAATCTTACGTCGCATTGATGCATCCCACGCATACAGATAACTGCGCATCTCTTCGTGGAAGAAGCTGTATCTCTCACCTGCAAGGCGAACCAATATACCTCTACTAATTAGTTGCTTGGTTGGATCATCTGGAGCAATGTCTAATACAAAATCACCCTCTCGCGCTTTCATACTGGATTGGGCAAAATCGACGGCCTTAGCCAAGGCGTCTAGGCCCTCCCGCTCGACTATACTTTCTCTAAACCTGTTCCAGAGAGAAACTTCGCTGGTCACATCTGATACTACAACACCACTTTCCACCAAGCTGCTTATCAAGCTGAGATTTAGGAATTTCCGGGCCAACATAACCAGATCTGGAGATGGTTCTTCTATACCAAGTTTGCCCAGCAGCCTTAGGACTGTCTCATCCATTAAAGGCTTAACTTGAACGCTTGGAAACTCCAGTGTGCGTATCTCGCTTCTCTCGCGTGCATCATAAGACCGGCTCACGGCCACGACTTTGATTCCCGGAAGGGTAGACATTTCCTTGAGAAATCCACACAGTGTGCGACACAAATCTGTACCGCCTACCGAATCAAGCTGGTCCACGACAACATAACAAGTACCCATTATCTGACTGACAAGCCTAAGCACCTTTGGGAGTGGCGTCTCGACAGGCATAATGCTTGTGACAACATCAAGTGAAGTGGCCGTGCGAGGCAGTGTGTTAGCGTTCAAGAATAGAACAGGTTGTCTTCTACCTATCAGCTCTCCGTCTATGAACATAGTGAGCAGGCCGCTTTTCCCAGTGCCTGAATCCCCAATGACGAGGGCTTTGCCATTGATTGTCAGCTCAGACTTCAGTTTATCTATCTCCGGACGAGGCTCAGTACCGATGATCGGAGTAGACATAGTCGACCTATCTAGTTGTGCTTCTGTATGCTTCCTCAGACAGACTAGCCAGTCATGAATGCCCTCACGCAAGGGAGTTCTCGTCTGCTTCTTTCGGCCTTTGGGCACCTCAGAAAGGGCCTGCAATATCTTCGATTTGAGGTCCTCTGAAGAATCGAAAGGATTTCGGAAATGTCCACTTTCCCATCTGCTTATGCGTGTCAGTAACTGTTCCTGTTCAGACTCTCTGTCCACAGAGTGCACAAAAACCTTGATTTCCTTTTCGTTGAGTCGGGCATGCCAATACTCCTCTTCAACTGCTGAGAGGCCGCTTTCGGTGAGATCGCCATAGCACTGCCCCAGAATCAAAACAAATACATCGCTATCATCAATGCCCTGGCAACAAACCGTCTGCGGACTCAAACTTTGGGCAGGAAAAAGCTCTGGGTCCTCTGCCATTACGGGCTTCATACTAGCCTCAATGACAGCATCCCTAGCTGCTCCTCGAAATTGTTCGAAACCTCGGATGACTGAGCTTATGAAAACTTCCACCATTGGCATCATTATACACTGATCATAACTTGAATTCTAAGATTTATCGTAGGAATCCCGTCTCCCTATAAATTGTGCACCACACTGGAGCTTGGCCAAGATTGAGGAAGCCTACCCTACGAGCGAAGACTACTGGAAGTTAGTGAACCTACCTCACTTCCGTGATTTCAGAACAAGCCTCCCTTTCGGCAGACTTTTTGTTTTTCATTTTCTTCGCCAACCCCCGGGGAAAGGTGATCATATAGCTAGTTCTTGATGTATCTCAATTTGACTTTTTGTTTAGCAATAAAGCTAAACACGAATAAAAACAAAGATGTCGAACAGACACTATGTTTGGATAGTGCGTCGTATACTAATCTACAGTCAACCTCAAGTGTAAATAACTTGTACCGATTAGTTTACCCAACCGTAAACCACAAGAGACTGTAAATACTGCAGAAAAGCTGAATGTTTGAGAAATGCCGAATTGCCGAGTGTATTTCTTTGCCCCAAGAAGAATCTAAGTAACTCATCCACAATAAAGTATCGCGGGCAATGGTATTTTTAGCTTTACTCTCTTCGTCGCATACTGCACGTATTTTCTCGTTAAGGTCTCCTAAGGCTTCCGTGGCCATATTTTGACTAGTTTCATGTTCATTTGAAGATTTCCACTCGTTATCCACATGCGCAAGTTTTTCTAATACTGTCAAAAACGGTTCTTCATTAATATCTGATTGTTCAGAATAAGCATGTCCTGAAGTGCCGGGACCCAAGTAAGCCAAATGTTTATGCCCTGTAAGCGGAATTGCGTTAATGAATATGGAATTCGAAATAAGGCTGGAATGTATAGTATTCCAATAGAGGTCCGCAGATTTTGAAAATGCAGGGCTCGCATATCCTACATAGGCTCGATTACCTACGTTCTTTGCCAGATTAGCAAGAACACTTTGCTGATCATTATCTATTGTGAATCGGTAATAAGGAGAGTTACCGCTATAGCCTAATGTTCGCCTCTTTAAGTAATTAGGTCTCTTTACCTGAAGCATGAGATTACACCGGAATGATGGCAGTCGCCTGTGGAAAATGTTTAGAGTGGGAGCTATGAGATCTAACGCAATACCACTGGGAGTCGATAGGCTTCTACCAACAATCCTCCAGAAAGTTGAATTTCGGGTGAATTGGGTTCCATCCAAACCTAAACGTTTTTCAAGTACTTGTCCTGGTGACCACACGTATGGCGATCCATCCGCTAACTCCACATACAATGGGATCTCATATTCTTTTTCCTCAAAATCAGCGATTGGCATTAACAAACTCCTATAAATTAAATAGCATAATATGCTCCTCAAACCAAGCTAACGATTCGGAATGTTCTAATTACTAAATATATTACCTTCTGCGATGCCTCTTTTCGTCTGTAATAAAAAAAGACATTTTCATTCGAGTTATCTTTCATCGCATTTATAATCGTTCCAAGCTTACAGACCTATATCGTTATCGTGGTGGTCTTCCGATTTCTAATCGCTCCGGACTCCGAAGATGGACCGTACAAATGCTTACATGTCGATGAATACCTTTAACAGGAATTCTGAGCCCATACCCTCCTGTCCCATGAATGCCCAAGAATGGGTACTCATTGAGCAACTGAAAAATCTGCTGATGGAATTGGCCATACGCTGAATCGAGCAGAGCGACTTTAACTCCATCTTCAACGATCCGTGGACATTGGGAACTGGTTCTTATTTTCTCGCTTGATAATAAAAACCTTATCGTACTGGCTAAAGCCCGGGGATCGTTATCAGTCCTCAATTTTATTATTCTGTTAGATGATTCAAATCCGTTTTTATTGATTGCCTGCCAGAAATCACGCATGGTTTCCCAACCCAAATCGTCGTCAAGTCTGCCCCACCCAACTGCCAACGTTGGAGGTTTACAAATTGTAGTTTTAACAAACTCTGAATGTTGACTCCAAACATCGTCGTTTCCTTGAAAAGGAAGTTTGACGACCTCCTCCCACGACATGTGTGAGCTATACGAATAGTCCTTGTTGAACCTCTGGAATTCCTTAATCGCCTCTTGTCCGCGAGAACCTTTTGGCTTATTTCTGGTATTGAATGGAGTTAGGTATGTCATCCAAATTCTATAGCCATCGTATTTCTCTTTTAAACGGGTTAAATAGTCATCCAACTGACCCGGTTTCACACTTGAATCCGTAGTCTTAGCTTCCACAGCAATCAGGCAGTGTGACAAGGAGTTGGTCAGAACAATATCCACTCGCTTCCCGCCATTAAGGACATCCTCTTCAACAACACGAACGCGTTCCGAAAACGTGAGCCAATTCTGATCTTCCGCCGTGGCCAAAGCCCAAAACTGACTTACAAGCTCCGGACTCTCTTTGAGACAAGACGCTAGGTAAGCAGTATGGAAGGGTTCGATCCGCGATGTTGTTCGGCGATGCACGTCGAAAATATTCACGCTTCCCCTTTTCCGAGTACCGTTAAAAAGTTAAACTAGACGAACAAGGCCATAAAGGTGAGTACTACGTTAACTTTAAGCAGTTGCGAATTTCCGCACAATAAATTTTCATCTTTTGAATGGCTAGGTCGGACGGAGTGCGAGAGTGGGCTATGTCGTTCCTAATTGGTTCTAATTCTCCCAGCCTAACATCGACGAAGTTCTGATTCCCGAAGAACCTGCAAAAGACCTGCTGCCAATTGGCGGGCTCGAGAATAATCTTCTTATAGTCGGAGAAGTCTAGGTAATCGGTAGCGTTCGTGGAGGACGGGAGGTACCAAGGCCACATAGTCTCGGATCGTGACTTTTTACGCTCCGCGTTGTTTTTGATGTTTGTTGGTACGCGTTGCCACCAATCGATACTGACTTCGCTCAGTTCTCGTTTAATAAATCTTCTTAGAGTGGTTTCTAACGTTTTCAATTCGCTCTGGGCATCAATAAATCTAGGTTTGGGTAAAACTTGCGGCAAACTGGAATTGTAAGCTAAGCCCTCCTTAGACATAGTTTGCAGTTCCAAGATCATATGCTGCAATCTAGTTTTGAGTTTCTTGTACCTAGTCGCTCGCGTTATTCGGCGTGTAAGGGAGCCGCTATTTCCCGGAGCCTTTATACCCGGCACAGGATATGACACTTGCTTCAGGAAGTTGAGGACTTCGTCTTCCCATCTGGCGACGAAACCCTCGTACTTTTGAAGGATTGTCTGCCGATTTGCCCTGATATTTCCCTTAATCCAGGTTTCAGTGAATTTTCTGCCGTATCGCTTGGCTTTCGTAGTCCCGAAAAATTCAGAGAATAGTTGCCCTCCACCTTCAACGATCAAATCCTTTGTTACTGAAACGACTGGATTCTCCAATTGTCGGAGTTCATTCAGAAGCCCCTCAAGAATATTATTACCTTGAGTAACTAGGTTGAGCACACGTACAGATAATGCCATATCTACCAGATCCCGCATCTCCTTCAAAGACCCCCCTAAACAATTCATTCCGTCGTTAGACGCGCTTTGAAGAGCACGAGGTTCTTCAGAAAATAGATCCATCAATCCATCAGGTGCTCGTCTCTCCGTGACGTGTGATGATGCCAGTGTATATTTATATCGTCGTGAGGTCAATAGCAGTCAAGGGCAGTGACTTTCCGAAACATCTGGCGAAAGCAGAGAACAGACACTATGGAGGGATTGTGTTCGACGTCCCAAAGGCAAGGTAGGCCAGGCTACCCACCTGGCGTCCTGATGCGGTGAGTAAACGAAGGTCTGCCCGTTTCGCATCAAGGTACGAGGAAAACGGAACATAAAGATAGACG
>SDBU01006361.1_pt1 | contig 13898 bp, 19 predicted proteins | sample 2277071 | NCBI WGS metagenome assembly SDBU01 (sample SAMN10397929, study PRJNA504765) | marine sediment metagenome | isolation source: marine sediment core GS08_GC12, 126 cmbsf | place: Arctic Ocean: Gakkel Ridge, Loki's castle | collected 2008
ACCCGGACGTCTTCCTTGGCCCGTGCCAGGTCACCGAAGAACCTATCCCATCCACCGAGTACCGGGCCCTGGACCGCCACGATGCCGTACACTATCCCGATGTCGGTCTCCGTGATGTTCACATTGGTTATCAACAATTCGGCGCCGCTCATACCATACAACGATTCGGTATATGTAAGAAGTTGCCCCGGCTCCAAACCGAATGTGGTAATCGAGAAAGGCACCTGTTTACCCGCCACGGCGTACTTATCTAATAAGGCCTCTGCTTCATCTATCGCGTCGTCGGAGTCGATTAGTGCGGGGTCGTCGTCTACATGATCCACAAACCCCGTCCCGGACCCTTCAATCGCCAACTGCGCGGCTATGGCGTCGGTGTCTTCGGCCAGGGCGATTATACGAAACTCACCGTAGTATTTGATTTCCACGACCACACCAGCTCCAGGGGGAACTGCGGCGACTATGACCGGGTCACCCTTTGACCAGTAATAGTCCTTCGCACTGTCTATTCCCTTGATACCGATGGTCTTACCTGCGGCGTCCTCCGTGATACTGACGGGCACCTGGGCCAACGGGAACCCTACGGCGAAAGACAGAATGGTGGCGTCCTGGGTCGTGAAGGTCTCGGTCTGCTCTGCTGTAACTGACTTCCCGCCACGGATCCACTGTCTATTTCTATATTTGGGGTTTCCATGAATTAGTGAGCTGGTCCCCTTGAGCATGTCGGATGTGACGGCAAACGGCGCCGCCACGGTAGTGCGCAACTGGAAAAATAGCTTCTTATTTGAGTCGATGTACCATGTAAACCCCGCTCTTAATGCCAGGGCATCGAGTACCACACTGGCAGGGGCGTAATTGAAGACCGCCTCCGCGATGGTGGGTCCGGCGTCGATGTTCCCCACCGTGACGCCCTCATCAGCTAGATAGTTGGTCCTGATATCCGTCACGATCGCCCCAGCGGTCTGCCCTGTATAGGACTCGGCCACTAATCGTTTGTCAGCTAAATAGTGCCAGTCCATGCACTTTACATTGTGGTGCAACCCGCCGGCCGGAGCCATCCGGGTTTCCTTGGAAGAGTAGACCACTCCCTTGAATAGAGTATTTGCCCCTTCAAGTATGATCACCGGTTCCCCGCGAACGTACTCATCAGAAGCGTCTACGTCTTCTACTATGAATGACGCGGTACTCCGGGCCTCCACCACGTTTTCTATTCTCAGAGTGTTCTTCTTCAACTGGACAGATGCCCCGTCTATCTCAAGCGTGACGCCATCCGCAAACACTACATGAGCAGCGTTTAGAACAGCGGTGTTGAGCATATGGACGTTGGGCATAGCAGTTGCCTTATTCTGTCGCGGCTCGGTACGCTGTTATAACCTCTGGCGTGTGTTCTACGTTCACGATTGCCCTAATACGCTCAATGTCGCCAGCTTCTACCCTTGCACATCCCATCGCAGCAAGGTTCTCGTTTACGGCTGCCATCTGATCGTCGAGTGAAATGCCTGGTGGCAACGATGTGCGGTGATACTCAAAGGCTAGCACATTGCCGTCCTCGACAACTTCCTTACGGAACCGTATTTGAATAATCCGGCTCCGGGTCAGTTCAATCTGGTCAATGATGGTACGTTTGATAAGCATCTATAGATTGTCTCCTTTTTACCCGATGTCTATTCGCACAAAAGATTATTCGATGTGCTACCAACCCGTACAACCAAGCAGTTTGTGAGTTCGTTCCAATAAATCCATGCTCTATTCTGCCCGTTGTCCATGAAGGCAACCTGTCCCTCAGTACTACTGGGAGAGCCTAGATGATTTAGTATTATCGCGCTGTCTCCGTAACTACCTGAACTGACGATACGCTTAGTGAAGTGAAAAGAGTCGAGTGATTCATCCCATTGCATCTGTGGGTCATCTGTTACGCCCACATGAATGAGATTCTGGTCTATATCGCTCTCACCTATTGTAATGGCGTAGTTTTCGCTCCCTCCGGTCAAATCTTCAACAAAAAGGCCATGCTGGGCTTGCGACCCATCTGCGTCATTTGAAACATAGAAACCCGCCGTCTGCTGCACGATGTCCTCATTTAGGCCTGTCGCATCCTTTTGGAAGCCAATAAGCCAATCTATCTGCCCTGCGGCGCCAGGCTCAACGGTGTTATGGGCCGATATCGCCGCATTTTTGTTGAGCGTCCAGTCCTCTGTGTTTGTGCTGTCTACAATGACAGCCCCACGCACAGGCCGGATACCACTTGTGAAGTCCTCTTCATCGTTCTGGCTGTACTGCACAACCACTTGTAGCGCATCAAAGCCCTCTGGTGACAGATTCTCTACAAAGTAATTTCTGTGGTCGGGTTCAGGATTTTGCGCATTGGCTGGTATCGCAGCAAATATCATGACAATCAGTAATAAGACCAGCGGCATAATCTTTGACACTCTTATCCTCGTCTTGCAAATAGTTTGGCGTAACATTCGATGTCTCCTTCTATGCCGCTGCTCTATAGGCTATCCCGCCAGTAAAATGCACCGTGCCGCCAGTAGGAGCATCACCTTCATCTGCGCCTGTAACAGCCTGTCCAGACCCACTGAGGGTTATTGTCATCACTACTGCGTTGGAACCGATAACCAGTACTGCGTGAGTATAGCTAGCATTGGTAATACCCCGCCAGAAGAGTGAGCCAGCAACCTGTCCGTCGGCCAAAGTCTCACTGGTAAACGGGAGACCGGTAATCTGAAGATTGCCGGTAGCGGTAGTGTGGGTGAACGTAGAAGTCCTAACCTGTAATTGAAGGTGCGCCAGCCTTCCTACCTTTGTGTATGTTCCCACCTGACGGTTATATGCAATACTCTGGTCACCTGGGGTCGGGAAGGTCAGAGCGGGAGTCCAGGTACCCTCCTCGTAATCATCCAGCGTATTTCCATCAGCACTAGCGTTTTGTATGGCGGGAAAGATCACCTGTCCGTCATCTAGGGTTACCGTAGTAAACGTCCCTGCCGCCGCCACTGTCCCGCCTATGATTGCTCCGTCGACCGTGCCGCCGTCAATGTCTATGGCTGCTACAGTAGTGCCGAACTCAACCTCGTCTGTGGCGTTGATCTTGACGATGTCCAGGTCCGCGCCATCGGCGTTATTGCGTCCTCGGAGGTACGTGTCGTTGGGAAGCCGTTGAAGGTCCAAGACCTGACCAGCCGTCCAGCGATTCTCTACAACGGCTTTGTTTCCGTGGGCTGTTGGAGTCGTACTCTCGTACCCACGGGTTAGGGATGAGAAGGTATCATCCGTCTTTGCCCCCACGTAGATAATCTCGCCGTCTATAGAGACAACGAAAGGCACGGCGGGGAAGTCGTCCCCATCCCCGGGGTCTACGACCAGGCTGGTGACTACTGAGTCGATCCCACCTAGCAGCGTTGAATTAGCGTTGTTCGCTACGTTGAGGAAGGCCATTGTCTTACTCCTAAGGTCATTACATACCCACCCCGGTCTTCAACCTGATCTGGTCCACCAGAGGTATACCGACCACCCGGGCTACGGTCTCACCGTCCATTTCAAGAGTGAAGTTGATGGCCTGCGCCCCGTTCATCGGGGATACCCTTTCGGGGCCATTCTCTCCCGCAACGGCATAAGGTCTCATGGATCGCAACCCGTATAAAAGGGTGGGTTCGTTAATGACACCGCCATGGGCCATCTTGGTGATAAACGCCCCTTGACTCGTAAATCTCGCCCGGAGTCGTTTGACCTGTTCCGCGACCCATTCTGCGGGCGCTCCACCAGCGGCTGCACCCATAGCAGCGGCCAGCATCTGGATGAAGCTCTCAGGAATTGTCACCCCGGCTTCAACCCCTTTAGCGTAGAAACGACCACCCGGCATGAAGTCCCGGAGCATAGCGGAACGGCCCTCCGCAGTCGTCAGCCCCTCAACGTCTTCTTGGGTGATCCTTCTAGCTCCACGTTGGGATGCGCTCTCGCCCCGCCTAAGAATCTCGAAGTAACGCTCCCACTGTCCCGCTGTGCCCTCTACCGCCTCACCAACCCTCAGGATGCTTTCCGTTGCCCTATCGAAGTATTGCAGATCGGTGTCTTCGTCTTCTGCGAATCCGCTGAATTCCTCCTTGAGGGCTTCGACGGAATCCTTCGTCTTCCCCAGAATGAAATCCATAAGCTCTAAATCTTCTATCATGGATTCCGTCGCGTCTTTTACCACCCTAACATTGGTCGTAAACACGTCAATGACTGTCTTCTTTATCGCTTCAAAGGTACTCCGAAAGTTGAACTCGACCTCTTCCAATGGGGCTATGTTGACCCATGGGAGTCGGTTAGCCGCCCATATCATCCCGTTGATTATCTTGATGACGTTGTTCGCCATGTTCTGGACACCTTCCATAATGATGTCGCCTACGAAGAAGAAGGTGTCGTGAATAGCTTTCCATACTGCGTCCCAGTGGTCCTTGATAGACAGCATTGCTTTGATGAATACTCCGCCAGGCAGTATCCACCCCCATTTACTTCGAAAGGCCCTACCTATCGCATTGCTGATATTGAGGAATGTTGCCTTGACCGTGTCCCAGTTCTTCCATATTAGAACCAGCCCCGCGACCGCAGCAGCGATCCCCAGGATGGTCAAGGAGATGGGAGCCGCAGCCGCAGTAACCATCCCGAAGCCAGCCGCTACAAAAGGCAACGCTATCACCAAGGGCCCCAGGACAAACAGAAGCCCGCCTACGGCGGCAGCGCCTAGAACGATTACCCTGGTGAGTTCTTTGTTTTCCTCCATCCAGTCGCTTATTTGTCCAACGATCTCCTTTACCTTCTCGAAGAACGGTATCAAGACGGGGATTAACTGATTACCAATCGCAACCTTGATATTCTTGACCTCGGAACCCAACAGGGCCATTTGCCGGTTAAAGCTCTTGTTGATCTCATTGAAGGCGTCAGTGGCGGCACCAGCACCCTCAGACGCCGATCTCACCGCCTCCAGGTCTGCCGCAAAAACCTCTGCATTATCACCGGCCAGGGCCAGGATAGCCTGCACACCCTCAACAGACCCAACAAGTTGACGGAGTTGGGACATATTCCCGCCCGTCGCCTCCAAAAGAGTTTGCATCGTAGCGGCCAGCCCGTTAGTTTCAAGGGCTTCCTTGCTCATTTCAAGGCCGAGTGCTTTGAGCTGTTTGATCTGCCCCTCTGTGGGCGCGCTCAATGCTTGTATTGCGGCTCTGAGTTGGGTGGTGGCTACATTCGTCGGGACACCCTGCTTGGTCATTGACGCAAGAGCCGCCGCGACCTCTTCAAATGAAACACCCGACGCCTTGGCTAGAGGGGCGACATTGAACAGCGACGCAGACAGTTCTTCAAAGGTAGTCTTGCCGCCCTTGACCGTCTGGAACATGATGTCGGCCACTCTCTGCGTATCGCTGAGAGGTAGCCGGAAGGCGTTGATTACCGTGGTGAGTCCGTCTACCGCTATCTCCGTGCTGGTGACGCCCGCAATAGCGGCCTTGGTAGCGATTTGGAGGAATTCAATAGCGTTGTCTCTCGGGACACCGGCGGAGATGGCCTGATATAGTGCATTGGCAGAGTCAACAGCATCAACCCCGAGGTCTTTGGATAGGTCCTGGACCTCATCGGATAGTTCCTGAAACTCAATCTGGCCCAGGCCGATCATGGAGTTGACCTTCCGCATGGCGCCTTCGAAGTCCGCCGCCGCCTTGGTAGCCAATCCCAGGACTCCGAGAATGGCACCACCCGCGATTGTCATGCCAGCGCCAATGGCCTTGAAATTCTTCTTGGTCTTCTCCTTGATGCCCTTCATGTCCTGGTCGAAGTCTTTGGTGTCTATGCCGAGCTTGAGGACGGCATCACCGACGCTAATCGCCACGGCTCACCACCTTTACCAAATTAGATGCCTGGGCGAACAGGTCAGTGTCGTTGACCTTGGGCGGTGCAGGCTTGTTCAGGCGTTGTTTACGCTCTACCAGCTTTTGCGTCATCAAGCTAAACTTCTCTTCGGTCCAGTTGTCCAGGATGTATTCAGGTGTTAAGTGCCACTCAGCCAATAGGAACTCGAACACTTCCCCTATCGAGACGGGTTCGTCGTTTACATCCCTAAAGGGAAGGCGTACTCACACACCTTTTCCCACGCCTTGCCGAACTCCTGGTCGTCGGCAACGGCTTCAATCTCGTCTCGGGCTAGGTCTTTGGCGTATGCGAAGAAGATGTCAATGGCTTCGTCAAGCCGTTCCAACATAAGCGAACGGAATGCTTGCTCAAATGCTACCGGGTCGTCGGTGTTGACGGCTTGTATCGCTATCAGTTCTGCCCTGAATGGTGCCGCCTTCTTCCTCCACTCCCTGGACAGTGCCATTGGTAAAGGCTTAATCCAGACCTCTTCACCGCCCAGAATTACCGTGATGGGGGTCTGAAATATCTTGTCCTCTTCGGTCCGGCCCTCCGGAGTCTCGGGTTCTTCAGGTGGTGCTTGGGATGCCCGGACTCTCTTGGCGTGTTCGCTCTCTCTTGACGTCATACCCCTCTCCCTTTCTTTCAATCCTTGTGCGTAGAATCGGCCACTGTCGCACTTTCAAGGGGCGGGGCTATCATCCCCCGCCCCGAAGCGCCAACTGCCGAAGGGCCTTATGCCGCGTTGTCAACGATGGTAACCACGGGTGTGCTGCTTCCCTTGTACGCTTGGAACGTCAGCGGGACCATCGTCTTCTCGCCCTTCCGGTAACTCATCCCAACCGCGCCAAGAGCCGTGGCATAAGGGATGAAGATTTGCCGTATGAGTCCCGCGGGGGTCACACCCTCTATCCGCAGGTTCATCGTCTTCATCACCCCTGCCCCAAGGGTCAGGATGTTCCCGGACAACACCGCTCCGGCCATCGCCCGGTTGAGGTCGGCCAAGGCGCTTTCCGCCACGTTGACCGTGACCTCCATCGTCTCTTTGGTGATCACCCTTTGGATGGCGAAGGTTTCCTCTTCGACCTCAATGTCGGCGGTGTCACCGGTATAGGTCAACGTCACCCCGTCTTCCGTGTACCCTATATCAACGTAGGGGCTACTCAGAGACATGGCCGGTGCGGTCCCACCTGGCTCAATGGTGTACGCCACGTTGTTGACCACTATGGAGTCAACGTAGCAGGTCCGTTCCGGTGTGGCTTCCCAGAGCTCCAGCCGGACCCTTTCCAGGACCCAGTCAGAGGCACTGTCCACATTGGCTTCTCCGTTAACAGCCGCTTCCATGCCGGTCATTTGCGTAAGCGGGCCAAAGTTGAAGAACGACAAGCCGGTCTCTCCGATTCCGCCGTAACCACCTTCGTCGGTAGTTATCAACGGATGCTGTACCCACGCCTCTGTACCCAATTCATTCTGGAGAGGCATGGCCGTAATCTCCGCCCATGCATCGGTGTTCGGATCTTCAAACCTGAACTCCATCTGGACAAAGTTGGCCCTCAGTGCCTCCAGCCAGTGGTAGAAGCTATAATGCCCAGCGTCCAGGTCTATAGCGATTTGCCAAGCCGCCAGAGTTATCCCGGCGGGTGGCACCATCTCGAAGTGGGTACTCCCATCGTCCCCCGATCCACCCTTGAACAGCTTCACGGACTGCGAACCCGCGAACTGTTGAACGGTAGACCACTCTGCCAGGGCGTCGTTCGGCTCCCGGACACTGAGCTGCGCCACTCCCACAAGGACGTTCGCCAATGTTTGTACCATTTACTCGCCTCCTGATTTTACTTTTGCCAAGTGTGCCTGATAGCGAGATTCGATATCAAGCGTGGGAGCCGTTGGCCTCCGGTGTGATCTCCGGCTCCGGGGTACGGGTTCGGCATTGGACGCCCCTGTATCACCTACGTTTCCTGTCTCTTCCACGGTAGGTTCATTGTCTCCGGGGTTGTCCTGGTCATCCTTATTGTCATCACGCATGGTTACCCCCTATTCTAACACCCGAATCATAAATCGGAAAAAGGCCAGCACCCGGAAGTATTCAGGGATGCCCACATCCTCTATCACATCCTGGCCCTGAACCTCTTCAATGGCGCTCAGAATGTAGTACGTCGTTCCATCGACTATAACCGCCGTCCTCTCCATTCCTTGTAGAGCGTCGTACAGCGCGTTGTACACCGCCCGGGATCCTATCGCGTTGTCATCCCAACAATCAAATTGGATGCTCGGCTCAACTATTCCAGGGATGTACGGAGAGGATGGCCCACCGGCGGTACGGAACCCCAACGCCGGCAGAGCGGTGTCTTGCGAAAGTCTCGGCGTTATTATCCTGGCACCCACCAACGCCTGCAAGGTAGCCGCTTTAGTATTACTCGCTAGGTATTCCCGGACTATGGCGTTTGAATCGGCTACCATTAACCTTGCCCATTCCCATATTGACCGTGCGAAACGCTTTTCATAACTACCGGCATCGTTATAGCCGGGTTCCTTTCGTATTGAGGGCAATATCCATACGGGAACATTTCGATACTTCTTCCCCCCCCATGCAATCGACAATCTATGCTGTACGTTGTTTTCACACCACGGCTACATGAGCCGCAGCACTCCGCGACCGAATAGATGTAATCACCCGGGTGGAAATCAGGAAACATTGCCTTGATTTCGTCGGTAGTCATTTCATATGCTTCCTGATATTCGGCGCCAGCTCTTTGCCGTGCCGGTCTAGTGCGGGCCGGATGTACGGACGGGCAGACATCCTGGAAGAACCGACCTCCAGAGTCCCGCCATATCCAGATGTAGAATACAGCGCGGCCTCCAGTTTGCTATCATCGACAACTCTTCCGCTAGGAGTCTCCCATGTATCACCAGATTGTCTCCCTCCCGCTGTTTGGCGGGCACCGCCCATCCCCGATACTTCGTAATGAAGGGATCGCCTATTATTGCCAGTCAACGCTGGTGATTTTTTCACGGCAAAGTTCGCCATGGCGACGATGGTATCCCGCAAGCCCAAACGGGTGGCCTCTTCAACCAATTTGGTGACTCCGGCTTCGTCTATGTTTACCTTTATATCAGCGGTGATCTTCAACGGACTGCCTTCATGTGACATTCCTTGTGGTGGTCCACCGTGCTATCTTGCCGGTCAGACACCAAAAGGACTTCGTAGGTCACTCCACCCAAAACGACTCTGTCCTGCTCTGTTATATCTATATCGGCTATGAATAGTTTATAATCAGCCACCACGACCTTCGCGCCTACCAAGACCTCTCTCCCGGTGGTGGCGTTGATTCTACAAGCCTGGTCGGTCAAATGGTCTGCCCAGGTCTTCATCGGGACCCCGTAAATATCTCTAGCTCCCTCCGTGTACCTCTGAACGGTACAGGTTTCTATCAATAGAGAAGCAAAGCTCACGCCACAACCCCCGTGTTGTTGAATTCAGCCCAGTCCATTACCGGGTTTGTCGCGGCACTCTTTCGCAACCGCTCGGCCAGTTTCAGCATGTTCGCAACGTCCTTCTTGGTGTAGCTGTAGTCGCCCATCTTCTCAGACGTCTCATTCCTTGCCAGTGTTGTAGCCCATGCTTCTAATGCCATAGCCCCGGCAATAGGGACAGAACCCCCGGAAGCGGTCAGGAAGACCTGCAATTCTTCGTCGCTGAATTGTGCATCGGAGGTCGGGTCAATGTCCGTGTCCCCGATATTCAACCGGACCTTGCCGATGGAGGTTGTCAAATCGTAGGTATGGGCCACGGCTTACCTCTCGTACTCATGAATACCGACTATGAAATCAACGGTACAGGTGTCTTCTCCAAAACCCCACAGAGAAGTGAAGAGCTTTGTGCCTGCGGCCAGTCGCGGGATTCGGATGTCCTCTGGGACAGTCCCGGACCTATTTGAGAGAGGGATGAAAACGATCTCTGTAAAGGTTCCGGCTATTATGGCCGCAGCATAACTCGAACCCCATGCTAGGCGTACCTTCTTGTGGGCAGTTTTGGCATTCTCCACAGCTGTAATGAGTACATCATGGACATCGTAAAACGCCATACCTGCGATGATAGGACTGTCGCTAGTTCCCATGATGCAGACCGCAGTTCCCCATGTATCGTTACCCGCATCCATCTGAAACGGGTTCAGCCTATCTGGGTCAGTGGCATTGACTTCGTTGGTTCCATCCCATCCCGCAGCCGCCCCACACCACCGCTCTCGGCTGTGGTGATGAGCTTCGATCTCGAAGACTTCCTGTTCGGTTTGACGGAGCAGCCCGATCTTGTCTATCATGCGAACCGCCGCCGTTCCCGTTCATATATCTGCGCCCACTCAGGCTGGGTCAATATCCGGTTCCACGCTCTCGGACGCCACAGCTTACCTTTGTAAAAGTTGGCATCCTTGGTATATCGAACCCCAACAACAAGGTCTCGAGTAGTGGCCTCGGGGTCTTCCAATGCCCCGGTCATAGTCAGGGCCACGCCGTTTCGGTAATGGACGGCATTACCCCCACCTGTCCGGCTGATGCCCATGAAATGCCACACATCCCGAGACCACCCATCGGAGTATATCCCCGTCCTGACTGCGGCTCCACCCGCATGATGGTGGCGAAGGGTCAGTAGATTTGTTGGAGAGAACAGGTAGACCTCCCACCCACCGACATCAAGTTCCCATCTCCCCATGACGATTTGGGAGTCGTCGCCGTCTTCCCACTTGAGCCAAACCGAAACGCTATAGTCACCAGTGGTGAATCCAAGATCCGCTGTATCGGCATTCAGGCTTTGAAGGTACTCGTTTGCCCCGTTCAGACTCAGGACACTCAGGTCGGTGTCCAGTGTGGCCCAGGTAGGGGTATTGACCAGCGCAACCGGATGATGAGGCTTGGCGACGTCCTGAGTGATAATCCCGGTCGCTTCGCGGAAGGGCAGGTCAAGTAATATTTCACGGTTGAAAGGGACATCGTCATAATTCACGGTGCCACCTCATAGAACACTTCCCAAGGATAAGCCCGGTTGGTACCGGCGGTCTTTTCAATCGTCACCTGGATACCGAACCGGTTGGGCTCAAGGTCAATATTAATAAGTGGCACAGTAGGCACCCCGATATAGGTCACTCCGTCCTGTTGGATGAGGTTCAAGCCGTCACCGATACGATAGTAGACCCTCAGGACGACGGTCTCTGTGGCTTCGTGGGCGGTGAAGTCGATTTTCAAACATACCGGCCGGTAGACCCCCGCCGGCGCGTTGTTGATATAGATATTTTGTACTGCCCCGTCCGTGGTCAGTACGCCCCCGGTCTCTTCTAATATGGGCTCGGCATCGGTGACCGCACGGATAGCGTCCACATCAACCGCGATGGCGTCAACAACTGTATTAATGACCGCGACGTTCGCCAGAAGGATAGTATCGTCGTAGGGGTTGTGTACGGTCATGGCTGATGCCCGTCGCTGACGGTCAAATTTGTAGTGTCCTGTTCATCGTTGACCGAGATACCATTGACCACACCAAGGAAGAGGTTTTCGGTGCCGATATGGTAACTCCCGCCCTTGGGGTTGAGTCTTATTCCAGAACCAACCACGGCGTCATTACCTCGTGCCAAGTAGATAACTTCAGCCCCGTCATTCACTAATTCGACGTCCAACCTGTTTGGATCAGCAGCCAACACCAGGGTTGTGACGCCAGCGACCAGGACAAAGGTATCTGTTGCACTCGGAACGGGCCATATTCTTGGATCAGGCATCTTCTGGTATGTCCCCTCTAGCTAGATTGCCCTTCTTGGTGTAATAGGCCGCCCGCTTTTCGTTCCCCACTCGAGCACACTCCGATAGAGTACACCAGATACCGGTTCCGTGCCGGTAATGGCACCGTGTACGGATACAGTAGTGGATGTTGTAAGGTGTCCTCTGGAACGGGGGGGTAGTCATTCTCTAAGTCACCATGGCCGTGATGTCGGCCACCAGGGTGGCATCGAAGCCGAGATACAGCCCGGTCTTGAATTTCAACCCATATGAGAAGTTGATTGGCTGTACAGATATAGAGGCCGTCGGGTCAAGGTGAAGAACGGCGATAACCGCCCCGGTCTCCGTCAGGCTATCGTAAAGAGTAAGGTCCCCCGCAGTCGTCAGGCCGTTGAGGACAAGGTTGTGGAGAATGCCCTTGCCGGACTTCACAAGGGTATCAGCCGCCACGTGGAAATATGGGTTCCCGAAGTCCAACACCATTCAGCGCCTCCAGTCCAAAGCTCCCCGCGCCAGGGGGAAAGAGAAAATAAAACCCCCTGGCGCGGGGAGCAGCGGCTAGCTCACCAAGCCTCCGGCGTAGGTGGCTCTCCAATCCAGTTTGGTTGTACCGAACACTACCCGCACCCGGTAGAACACATTGTCCGTGGCGAAGTCGCCACTCATGGGTCCAACGAGTCCACCACCGATGGTGACCTTGTCACTGGCCTTCATCACGATCTCTGGGCGCTCGTGACCCACCAGATGCGCTGCCTCCAGAGCCGCGATATCGTTGGGGTCAGCGAACAAATACCAACCCGTGCCTCCATTGGTGGCGTCCATGACGGGCAGGTAAGGGTCAATGACCAAGATCAAGCCCTCGTCTGCTATCACGTTTTTTGTGGGCCATACCGTCGGGTTCGCCCCTGTACCCTCCACCCACATCTTGTTGGCCGAGGTAAGTATCTGGCGTGCCGTGAACTTTAGAGCTGGGGGAACCACAAGGTACTTGGGGCTGTTCATAATTGGTTCACCCCCAGTATCCAAGAAGCCCTCCATGGCCTCTACCCCAGCCTCAAGATTGGCAATGGTGAGCAAAGCCACCGAGCCATTGATCTCTCCGGCAGTCGCCTTGTCGTACAGGTTCCCCGCGCCGTGGGTCCCGTCGTCATCGGCGTACAGGTCGGTGAGCAAGCGATGCTCAGTCCTAACCGCAGCCTTGGCGAACCGCATTGGGGTATCCTTCAACGCCCCCACGTCGTCGTTGATCAACGCCTCCCAGGAGATGTCAAACTGCCGCCCGTACTTCCTGACGGTCAGCTCATACTTTTTCTCGTTGCGATCACTCGCAAGGTACTCGCCCTTTTGCGACACTTCGGCCAGGAATTGGTCACCTCCGGATATGGCGAACCGGTATCCGCCAACCTGCGGGTATATGCGGGGCACCGTGGACTGGCGTGAAAACAACTTCCATACCGGGTCAACCGCCTTGTAGTTTGCCAGTACCTGTCTGTCCAGCACGTCACCGAACAGGAGCGGGAAGTCCGAGGTTGTCAAGGCCTCCCGGATCAGATAAGTCCTCTCATACGGGCGCAGGTTCTGCCCGTGCCATTTGCTGTTATATACCAGGTTCCAAACTTCCGTGATCCTAGCCTCGGGTACTTCCATACCCCGCTCCCGATTGGTTATAAACCCCGCAGACTCTTGCAGGGATTCCATTGTCAATGCTTCAGGTGGCATTTCTTTACCTCCGTGGTTTTATATTTTAAGGAACTTCTCAAGTGCCATCAAGACACTCGGCTCAATCTCCAACGTATCTGGCACGGCCACCTTGTCGAAAACCACCTCAACCTCTTGGGCCATTAGCTCGGCGTATTCCTCGGCAAACTTTGACCAGTTCTCGTCTCCTGGTTGAATCACCATTTTCTGCGAGTCCTTAGAGTCTGCGCTGCCATAGGTTCTAACTAGTCCATCCTGCACCTTTTCGGCTGGTATCAGATGCTCATTCAGCTTCTGTACCAGCTTCAACAGTGCAAGGCTAGTCTTTACCGGGAACTTCGTAGCCACCAGTTGTTGCAATGGTTCTTTTACGTTGAAGAGTTCCGCGTTTGTTAGCTTCACCGTCTCTCCCTTTCAGTCACTATTTAGGCTTCGTAAAGCCTGATCACCCGGTCAACGCCATCGCCGGCCAGCCTTACCCTAATGGCAAAGTCAGCGTCAGCGTCATTGTTGGTCTCATCCTCCAGGATCATGGTATTCCCCTCGGCTCC
>SDBU01006362.1_pt1 | contig 13896 bp, 16 predicted proteins | sample 2277071 | NCBI WGS metagenome assembly SDBU01 (sample SAMN10397929, study PRJNA504765) | marine sediment metagenome | isolation source: marine sediment core GS08_GC12, 126 cmbsf | place: Arctic Ocean: Gakkel Ridge, Loki's castle | collected 2008
CTGAAAACTTAGCGGGAGTTTCTTCGTTAACATTCTGTGGCGGATTAGGTCCATAAACGGCCACTGAGCTAATATATACGATCTTCTTTACCCCTTCGCTAAGAGCTATTTCACATATATTTCTAGTTCCTTCTTCGTTGATGCGGTTATTTAATTCAACATCATTTGTTTTTCCATAAGCACAGTGAAAAATGACTTCGCAACCATTCATAGCATTTTTAACGGATCCTTGATCTAACACATCGCCGGGAAACATTTTAACAGGAAGGCGTGCTATTCTTGCGGCATTGGAGAAATTGTGAACCAGGCAGTGGGCTTTAGTGCCATAATCTATCCATAAACGTTCAGCAACTCTTCCACCAATAAATCCAGTAGCGCCTGTTATTAAAACTTTTCCGTTAACCATTTCGCAAAACATTGTTTTTATTTTTCATGAAGATCGAGAATTGATATTCTTTCCAAGACTCTCAAGGCGGGAATTAGGTTGGAGCCACTCTAAGGAAAGCAGTTTGCGAGAATGATAACATGATTCTACAAACTGGATCGTTTTCAGACTATCTGAACCAGATACTTCCGGATTGTTATGGTTTTGAACCGCGCTAGTAAAGTTGTTCAAAAGATCCTCAACTGAATTTTTCTTATTTGCCTTTATTGTTTCTTGCCGTTTTGTACCTTTCTGGATATAAAGTTTTCTAGGATTAAAAGGATTCCATTTAATATTCCCTGCTTCAAAATTAATAGTGTAATAATTATTTAGGATGCTTAAGCGGCTGAGCTCTATTGTGCCGGTTATATTATTTGCAAATCCAATGTCAATTTTAGCAAACGCTTCTACACCTCCAAGATTATCGTCTTCATATTTGAAGTATTCTATATCAAAAGGCAGCCACCAGAAGAGCAAATCCAACAAATGAGTTCCGATATCCATTAGAACACCGCCACCAGACTTGTTCTTGTCAAAATAGAACCCGGAAACCGAAGGCCAGCTAAAAACCGTTCCTTCTTTGAAATCGAATGATATTATATTGCCAAGTTTTTTGTTTATGATGATTTCTTTAATTTGTCTTACAGCCGGGTAAAAACGGCGAACATGGGCCACACTAAGTATTAGAGAATGTTTTTTTGCTATAGATATTAGCTTTTTACATTCCTGACTTGTAATAGTTATCGGCTTTTCGCATAATACATGTTTCCCTGCTTCCAAACATGCCATTGATATTGAGTAATGGAGGTGGTTTGGTGCAGCAACAATAACTGCATCCACATACTTAAACATAGATCGCAGATCTTTACCGGCATAGCTGAGATCAAAGCCTTTAGACAAGGATAGATAGCGATTTTCGTTGGTATCGACAAGACCGGTGAGGCGTGCTGTCCTTGATTTTTTAAAATAAGGCAAATAGGTTGATTCTGTTATTGCCCCGCATCCGATTATGCCAAAACGCATAGCCATGTATTAATTCCAATGAGCTTGACTGGAAAAAGTTTTTTGTTCCAACAATGACCTGTAGAACTGATCTAAAACGTTTACTTGTATATCTGAAGAAAATCGCTTACTGACAGTCTCAAACCCATTGAATCCCAGGGTCGCCGACAAGGTTTTGTTTTGAATCAATCTATAAATGGCTGCCTTTAATTCTTTTCCATTGTTGGGAGGCACCAAAAGACCATTGACGCCGTCTTCAATGATTTCCGGGATAGCATCAACCCTGGTGGCAATTACCGGAAGCTTGAGCAAAAAAGCTTCAATTATAGACATGCCGAACCCTTCTTCCAAGGTGGGGAGCACAAAGATGTCCATGATATTCAACATGTCTGCCACGTCACGCCGGTATCCCGTAAATATGCAATGGCTTTCCATTCGATAATCCCGGGCGATCTTCTTCAGTGTTTCAAGATGCAGCCCGTCCCCGACCAAAACCAGTTTGACCTCCTGGCCCTCTGCAATAAGGGCCTCTACAGCCTGAATCAAAACCCCATAACCTTTTGCTTTTACCATTCTTCCTACGCTGCCGATGACAAGATCCTGAGGAAACAAGCCGAGTTCATGCCTCATCGCGCTTCGGGTTTGTTTCGGCCTAAACGGCTCTGTATCTATAAAATTGTAAATTGTCTGTAACTTGTTGAGGGGGATCTTGCTGCTTCGATGAATATGCTTTTTAGCTGCATTCGAAACCACAATGATTTTATCAGATATAAGGGCCAAGACGCGATCAATCACAAACTGGCGTTTTTTTTTCCACCGATACAACCCATGCTCGGTAGCTATAACGACCGGCACATTAGCAATAAACGCTGCCGCTCTGCCTAAGGTATTTGCCGGGTAAATATGGGTTTGTACAATATGGGGTTTTATCTTTCTAATGAGGCGAATCAAATGAAATAATCCTCGTATATTATAAACATAGGGATCTATATTAAGGGTATAAATAGGTATCCCCATATTTTCAAATTCTGGCCCTAAGACGCCCTTGTCAGTCAAAGAACAGATATGAATACTGTAGCCAAATCCCTCCATTTTTCTACAGGTATTAAGCAGAAGTACTTCGGCACCACCAATAGGTAGTCGCCCCACAATGTGCATTAATTTTATTTTGCCATGATATTCCACTTTTTACACTAATAACTCATTGTAGATTTTTTGTATTTTAGATTTTTGAACTTTAACTGAAAAAAGTTTTTTAACCTTTTTTTCTGCATTATTAACAATAAACATCGTATAGGTCTTATTCGATAGTAAATTCAAGATTGCCGTTGCAATTTGGCTTGGATCCTTCGGTGGAACTAGTAAGCCGGTTTCTTTATCATCAATTATTTCAAGCATACCGCCAACTGAGCTGGCTACGACAGGCGTTTTGGCTGCCATTGCCTCTATCACAACCATTCCAAAGGGTTCTGCAATTGAAGGAACTACTAAAATATCTAAACATTTCATTAATAATTGTATATCATCTCGAAAACCTAAAAATGTTATATAATTATTTACACCTAAATCCAATGCCGCCTTTTTGATTTTCTTCAGATAATATTTTCCATCATACGGAGCTTCTCCTACAACTAATATTCTTGTACTTTTAAATCTTTTTAAAATATCAGGCAAAGCTTTAAATAAATAAATGTGTCCTTTAATGGGGACTATCCGCCCACAAATACCAATTAGGTTATCTTCTGAGTACCCTAATAACTTCTTTCTTATTTTTAATCTTGATCGATTTGAGTTGTCTTTTTCTGACAATTCAACTGCATCATAAACAACAGATATTTTTTTATCAATAATACCAGCTTCAACAAGTTCTTTCTTAACACTTTTGGAAACAGCAATAATTCTATCTGCCATTTTTAAAATAGTAATATTGTTCCGTTTCAAGGTTCTGCTCAAATATGGATCTCTAATATGGGCAACTGATTTGATATTTGCTGTTTTTGAAGCTAAAATAGAATATTGAGATGAGATTAAGTCATTGGCATGTATGATATCAAATTCATTTTTTTTTATAAATCTGGATAACCTGTATGATAACTTTAAAAAGCTAAGAAAAGTCAATTTTGTCAAAGTGACATTGGTAAACAATCCATAAGGAATATTGTATTTGTTCAAGTCAGTAACTAACGGGCCATCGACAGTTAAAATGTGAATATCGAAGCTTTCAATTATTGATTTTGCCAAAAGTGTGAGGCTTTTCTCCGATCCCCAATACAATTGAGTTGAAGTTATAAAAAGTATCTTTTTGTTTGACATAACAATTGGCCCTTTTAAAACGTAAATATTTAGCCTACTAAGATAACAGGAAAATTACCATGATAAATTAATAACATCTGTACGAAATAAAAATCTTGATTGCTTAGGTTCGGCCAGTATATCTCCCTCCCAATAGTAAGCGCTTCAATTCCTTTATTATTGCTATAATAGTATATTTATGCGTTGTTTGCCATGAAGAAATTAGAAGCTGTAACGCGAATTTAACATTTAGGGTTCGCAATTGATAACTAGCCTTTTTACTTAAAAAATTAGATAGGCTTACATCGGCATCATCGATATTTTCTAAGAGGTGACTATAGCGTTGGTATATATAAATACTTTGGAGAAAAATATCATTATTTCTTATAATGCTTTTTGAATCTTTGTGTATTCGAAATTTAGATAATATATTTGATGTGTATTTAACTTTGCAGTAGGTTAATAAATTACACAAAATATCATAGTCCAATGAATACAATAGTGTTTCATCTAAAAGTCCTATTTCTTTTATTAGATTTGCTGGGAAGAAAAGGCCTGGTTGATGCCAAGAAGCAAATTCTTGCGTTCTTTCCACCCAAACCTTCCAGAACTTTATGACATACTCCAAAGTAATATTCTTTTGATGAAAAATATATTCTTCACCAGTATGATTATCAAAGTTAACCACATCACCTGCAATAATACTATTTTGGTTAGCTCTGTGTTGTTGACCTACAATTTTTAGTGTGCCATTTAAATAAATATCATCAGAATTTATCCACGCAAAAATGATGCCCGTTGATTTTAATAGCCCTTTATTAATAGCATGAGATTGTCCATTATCTGGCTCGGTTATCCAATAAACAAGCCATTTTTCATATTTTTTTATTATTTCAACGGAGCCATCTTTAGAGCCGCCATCAATGATGATATGTTCAAGATTAGGATATCCCTGGAGAAGGACAGATCGAATGGTTTCTTCTATGAATTGGCCTTGGTTAAGACTAGGGGTAACGATGCTTATCCTTGGCCATAGCGAGCCATCGGGCATGGTATCAGGTAATTGAGGAGATTCCTCAGTCCAGGGCCAACCAGTTTTATTTGGAGGGGGAGGCGAGAGTTCTTTTAATGTAGGACAGCGCAAATTTCTCTTCCCGGTATTTATTACTTAAGTATTTGTTCGTAAAGCTCAACATATCGCTGGGCTTGAACTTTTAAGGAATATTCTTCAACGGCTATACGGCGACAGTTAGCCGCCATTTCTCTTCGTCTATTATTACCCGTTAGCAATTGGATAATAGTGGTTTGAAGCGCTTTAACATCCTGTTGCGGTGCCAACAAGCCAGTGACACTTGAGCGCACCATGTCGGGTATTCCACCAACATCAAAGCCAACTACTGGCGTTCCGCAAGATAAAGATTCCAATACCGTATTAGGCAGATTATCTTGTAATGAAGGGATAACAAAAAGGTCGGCTGCGCTATAGACCAAAGAAAGAATACGCTCATTTGCAATATGTCCCAGATGCAAATTGGGGATATGAGGCTTGGCAAATAAGTCTCCACTGCCTACGGACAATAGGAAGAGATTGGTCAAGTCGCTCAATTGACCAGCTAAGGCTTGTAGCATCATTGCAAAGCCTTTACGTCGATTGTTTAATGAATGTGCTACAAATAGGACCACCTTAGCTTCACGAGGTATTTCTAATGCATCTCGTGCAACACTACTATTGCGGGGAGCAAAGATTTCAGTATCCAATCCGTATGGGATAATCGATATGAGGAATCTACGCAACAAACTACTTTTTTTAACTTCATTTGCCATCCACTGGCTTGGCACAACAATATGTAACCTATTTGGCTTTATCAAGCTAAATGTATTATGCTTACGCTGCCAGATTTGCCGTGAGAGATCGTTTGTATTATTTGATCCTAATTGAGGGCAATCGCCGCATTTATCTATATATCTACCACAGCCATGATCGTAATGGCATCCCCCGGTGAAAGCGTTCATATCATGCAATGTCCATACAATTGGGGCCTTTGTGGTAGCTTTGGCAAAAAAGGACTGATAATCTACAAAACCTGAAATCCAATGCAAATTTAACACATCCCATTGTGGTAGTTGGCTTAGCAAATCAATGTCATGCTTACTCCGGTCATCACTAAACAATTCATATCCAGCGAGGCGGTATTTTCGATAGCGCGCAAAACTGCGAGTAATTAACTCCCATCGCAAGCGACGACGAATTCTTCTTGCCAAACCTTTGGAGGGGTGAAAGGCTATTACAGCGTTATCATCGATGCTGCGGCTATAAACAAACATTGATGAATTCTGCCCCAATAAATTCAAACCAGCATGAAGTCTATACGCAGCCCGAGCAGCCCCACCAGCAATATCATAAGTATTAAGATGCAGTATTTTCACTAGATGAGACTGATAATCAGAAGGTTTAAGCAGTTCAATTTCATTCACGAAATGAATAAATATTTAATTGTATGTCCATATCTAGGTAGATATTACGACGATAAAAAGGTTGTGGAAAAGGAACCGATGGTTGGATATAAAGTCGAAATCCTGCTTCATCTAGTATATTCACTATATAATGTAAAGTTTGAGGCTCATTCGTAAATGAATGATATTCAACAAATAAATTGTTTACATTGAAAAGCATCTCTTGGCAATCTCTAATTACTTCCACCTCAGCTCCTTCAATATCCAATTTGAGCAAATCAATAGGTTGTTTTAAGTAATCACGCAATCGAGCCGTTGGAACTTGATAACTATCCCATTCAGATTTAATATGAACTATCCTGCCGGCATCAGCACCTTCTGCCATAAATTCAAGATTTGTTTTTGAGTTCCAAATTGCCTTATTAATTAATTCTACGTTCGACAACTTGAATTTTCGAATGTTCTTTTCTAAAATTTGAAAAATCTTTTTGTCTGGTTCAAATGCAATAACATGGCTTTCAGGATAAAGCTGTTTAAAATAAATAGCACTTAATCCAATATTTGCACCACAATCTATAATAACCGGCTTATTATTTTTTGCTTTAAATCTAAAAATCTGCTGCTCAAAGATCTCTTTATACATAAATAGAAAAGAAGCAGCGTCTACGAGTTCAATTTCAGTGCCGAGCAAATTTGTAGATATTTGGGTGTAGCGCGGTGTTTTACTAAGCTTTCTAAGTGCGTAATGATGTTGCCGGTATCCTGACCGCAATAACAATTTGACGAAATGTTTAAAATCCCACATATTATCACTTGAAGTTATTTAGGATCAGTTTGTCCAACTGTTGAGCACGAAGGTTAAAATTGTGGCTTTGTAATGTCCGCTGTTGTCCTGCCATAGCAATTTTGCGCCGCTCATCATCATGAGACAATAAATAACTGACCTTTTCGGCTGCTTCTTCAGGGTTTTGGTAAGTGACAACTTCATCATCAGGCTCAAATATTTCATGTAAATTTTTTTGCCATTCAGTCATAAGGCAAGTTCCGACACCGGTTGTCTCAAATAGTCGCATGTTGGAGGCATAAGAGGCAGAAATGTCTATATGGCTATTCAATGCTATTTGCGATTGAAAAAGCTTTTGATACATGGAAATGCCAAAAAGAGCCGGTTGAGAACGATCAGCAATAGCAGCATCAATATACTGCGATAAATCAGGGCGCTGTTCCATTCCGGCATAGTTTTTGACTTTTGGAATAACCTCAAGAAAAGGCTTGCTGCCTGGAATAGATTTGGCAGCTTGCATCAAATCATAAACTTTACCCTTTAAAGGCAAAAGACATAATTCCCGACTTGATGGCTGGCGAATATCCGAATAAATTTGCAATTTAGTTTCTTGAACTAATTTTTTTAACAATTTTTCCCGTTGATTGTGAAAACCTAAAGCTTTAGTGACTGAACCTATAAAAGAAAAAGATGTTGCTTTTGGTGAATTACAGTCGATTTTATCAAGGATTCTTGGTTCAAAAGCATGACACATATATTCACATCGATGACCGTTCTCTCGAAAATGTTGCACTAAATAAGGAATATTCGAGAGCACAAGATCGTAGGCACTAAATACACTGCCATCAGAATATGGTGCACCACACCACCCCATCACAAACCGGATTGAAGGACACTCGTTTCGAAGGTGATAAAGGAAAGCTGCCGTATATGTTGTATAGTCGTTGACAAAAAGAACATCAGGCTTAAAGTGCTTTACTTGGGTCGTAATAATGTCAGTCAGCCATTTTGCATTATCGTATTTAATTCCATTTTCACGTGCCCAAGCCTTTTGCATCGGCTCAGCATTGCCGACAGGTTCCCAAACTTCGTATCCCAATTTGTTTAGTGCATGAGTCCAGAAATCAGCCCATCCGAAACAATCAGCCATAAGAGTTTTATACTGAAACTCAAATGCTTCCTTTTTTAAATCGGGATGTTTAGCGTAAAATTGTTTTAGATAGGATGGATAGTTTGTAGTAATACGGATTAGACGCATGTAGTCTGAAAGTTGTTTCTTTTATAGAGCAGAGTCTCAATTGGTTTCGGGGTATTATAAGCATGGTATGCTTTATAATTTTCATCTACATCAACAGCCATATGAATTATTAGATAAAAGATACATATACTCCCGAAAAGCAGTTTTTCAGAAGAGAAGTTTAATCATCAAAATGGCCATAATATGATGCAGGTATAATTAAAAGAAACGCTCATTGCGCATAGCGTTGGCGTTGGTACAAAATGCAATTATTAACAATTAAGCGCTTTTATACAAAACATCATGATGAGACAATTCTGCTATGGGCTCATATAGCGAGCCTATGAATGATTCTATTTCTTCTCTATAGCGTGCTTCTATAAGCATATATTTTGGCCTGTGTTTTTCAAAATCAATTCCTTTTAATGCGCTAAGCTCGAAACCTTCTACATCTAAACATAGCAAATCAATTTTACTAATAGAGTGTTTGTCAAGAACCGAACTCAGTGTTGCTGCTGGAACTTTTATTTCATAAGTTGAAATGTTTTGGATTGCACAACCTTTGTTAATATGGTTCAGTTCATCGTCTTCTGACTTCATGGACCCTTTGACAAGAGACATAAGGTTGCAGTATCGCATTTCAACATAGCTCCCTTTAAAGTCAAAAGGTACTAATGCTACATTTTCAACGATACATTTAGGTCTGTTAATCATACATTTCTGCGCCAATTCGTAGATTGGCTCAATTAAAATCCCCGTCCATTCCTTATATCTTTCAAAATAAAGTGTATTACTTTGAGCCATGCCATCATTCGCTCCAGCCTCTATAAAAAAACCATTTTTATAATTCAAATAAGGCTCTAACTTTTTGTCAAGATTGTTGAGGGCAAATGATTGTTTTTTAACTAGCGAAATCGATTTATTAATTATATTGGCAATAATATTCAAGGCTAACTCTATATTAGTTTTTCCTCAAATCAATTAACGTGCAATAAGTTTCCAGTCGCCCCTAACCAAAAATGGCGTTGAGCTGCCAAATCCTTTACTGCCTGAACCGAAAAAATCCCCTGTTTCGATATCCAAAAAGGCAATTCCATCTCTTGGCCAGTCAGCTTCTTCTCCGCTAGCCATGATACGAGCTCCAACTCGGTAACGACCTGATGAGAGCGGTATATTTGAAACCAAACAACGAAATTCGCCAACAGATGGCACGTTCTGAAATATTTGTCCAAGATATGAGCTATAAAGCACAAAAAGTGGTTGTTCATTACTTGAATGAATTGAAAACCCCACATCAACATTTTTGGGGACCTCACCTTCTCGGCATTTAAAGCCAAATACAAACACCACATCCATTCCACTACGTGCAGAAATCAGATTATTCCCCATTGAATTTTCAATATGGAAGCTTGTCAATATTACTCTCCCATTTCCTGATCGATCCTTTCGCTCCGCCAATGGAACATCATCGATTACAGAAGGAAGAAAAGTTTCAATATAGTAGTTTATGATATGCTTGCTATCGCCTTGTCGAATGACTTCTCCTTCATTCAGCAACATCGATCTCCCGCACAGATTTTCGATAGCTGGCATATTATGACTCACAAACAAAACAGTCCTACCCTCTCTTGTCGCATCCCCCATTTTACCTAAACATTTCTTCTGGAAAGCGGAATCTCCTACGGCCAGCACCTCATCTATCAGCAGGATCTCTGTTTCCATGTAAGCTGCTACGGCAAAAGCAAGGCGCATATACATGCCTGAGGAATATCTTTTTACAGGTGTCTCAATGAATTTTTCAAGCTCAGCAAAAGCGACAATCTCATCAAATTTTCGGGTCACTTCCCATCGATCCATCCCTAAAATAGCACCATACATATAGACATTTTCATGTCCGGTGAGTTCCGGGTGAAAACCGGTACCAACTTCTAAAAGAGAACCAACCCGGCCTCTTAGCTCGATACGCCCTTTAGTAGGTTCGGTAATTTTTGATAAAATCTTTAATAGTGTGCTCTTGCCGGCTCCGTTTCGACCAATGATGCCGACTACCTCGCCGCGCTTGACTTCAAAGGAAACGTCCCTCAGAGCCCAAATGTGATCATCGCGTTGCGATGATAGCGGGGAGCGGGGAGCCGGGAGCGAGGAGCTTTTCTTTTTGCTCAATGCTCTATGCGCCATGCTCCATGCTTCCTGCACACGCAGGAACGGGGCTTTGGCGGCGTCGGCGAGGGTTTCCCGGAAGGTTTTGTAGCCAGATTGAGCGCTACCGATGCGGTATTGCTTGGATAGGTTTTCTACTTTGATTACGGTGTCAGACATAGTTTAAATTTGTTGAATTGGTTTTGATTGGTTTTATTTGTTCGATTGGTTGCATTTGTTTGTTTTGTTTGATTGGTTAGATTGGTTACATTTGTTTTGATTTGTTTTATTTTCCTTTCTTTACTGATTTGTTGAGATAAGTGATAAAATTATTGACTTTTTTCCACACGATATCGGCCTGAACCTTAACAGATTCCAATTCTTCTTCGTTGATATAATGTTGATCAAAGGCCACGTAACCATGACTTACTGTTTCTGCTACAGAAGATCTTGAATAATCCAAAAACTTCATGAAATCTTTGTTGCTTTTGCGATGGAATCCCTCGGCTATGTTTGCCATTGAAGAAACGGCACTGTTTGTGATTTGCCGTGCCAGTCCAAAGTCTTTGGAAAATTCTTTGTTTTTTGTTAATCGATAAATTAATTGAACGAGTTTTCTAGCCTCTTGCCAACATTCCAAATCTTCAAATCGTTTTATAGTAGCCATGGATATAGATTGGTAATGTTAGTTTATAGTGTTTAAATTGGTTGCATTGGTTTTGATTAGTTTTTATTGGTTCTATTAGTTCAAGTTGGTTTAGGATAGTTACGTTTGTTATTGAATTCTTCTACTTTTTTTATTATTAAGAAGGAAGTGGGCGGAAACGAAATTTTTCTTTGTCAATAACAACAAAATGACCGGGCAAACGATCACCATAGCGTTCTATTAATATTTTCAAGCGGGGCCATTTCATATGCCTTTCTTTTACATCGATTCGGATAAGGATAATTCCTTTTGAAGGTTTCCTAAGCCGATAAACAAGCTCACCAAAATCTTTATCCTCTGTTAGCAATATTCGCTCATCGTTGAATGCATCAAGCAAAACTTCGTCGTCAGAAACACCTGCATTATTTTCTAAAACATATGAGACATCATGCCCATCACCTCTTAGAAATGTAACCAAACCAATATCACAGCATTCGTCAGCCAGAAACTTCAATTTATCCTCATTTACGCAAAAGCAATCATCTCATCTGCCAAATAATCAGCTGCAAATTCCTGAGCGGCATAAATGTCTTCACGCTTTAGATGAGGATGGTCTGCGATGATTTCTTCAATCGTCATGCCACCTGCCAACTTGCGTAAAATTTGTTCCACTGTAATTCGCGTATTCTTGATTACTGGTTTTCCGAACATGATGTTTGGATTAATCTCAATTCTGTCATATTCTTTCATTACTTTGTCCCTATAGGTTATCAGCTGTTGGTTATATGTTATTAGTTATTGGAAACTTTATTCCTCACCCACATCCTGCAATATTTTCATTCAGCCTTTTCCAATCGATCATAATATGTTTTTGCTTCGTTGGCGCTGAGGACTTCTTCGCCCTCATTCTCCTTCATCATCTGGACCAAAGCATAATTCTCCAGGAGTTCCTCTAATTTCTCAAAGGTCTCAATGGGAATCTGAACCGCAATCCTTCTGTTTTGATCATCAACAATATATTGCTTATTGATTGGCTCCATTTTTCGTCTCCTCGGTTTTCGGTGAAATATTCATGTTCGCAAGAAATCGAATGCCTGACAAAACAGTCTCCTATGCTGTTGATAACAGGTGAATTTGGTCTGAGACAACCCAAGCGGCATACTTCATTGCTTGCTTCACGTCATCTGCTTCCAGCTCTGGATAGGCATCGAGCACCTCTTCCAAAGACTTGCCACCCGCAAGCATTTTAAGGATCACACTCACAGTGATTCTCATTCCACGAATGGTTGGTTGCCCTAAGCAAACATTAGGGTTAATTATAATACGGTCAAGTTTTTCCATTTTTCGATCCTCTTTCTCTTTTTATGATAGTCTACCTCCTATAGACTTTCTTCCGATGGCCAACCCAGATAATCAAGATATCTTGAGTTTATGGAACTAATCAAACTAATCGAACTAATGAAACCAATGAAACCCTTTATACTCCCTCTTTTTTAGACCAAATATTTAACCTAAATTGAGCGTTTCAAATAGCGACAGATCAATATAGAGGCAATGATTTCAACCAAATATGCAGCACTTAAACAACTAATGTGTCCAACCCGCTGGATAGATTAGTTTTAAATAATAAATTGTCACTATTTGAAACCCTTCTGGCTTGCCGATTTTACCGAATCTGCTGCGTTATGAGACATTTGCAGTAGCATACTACGGCCGCATGTCTCATGCCTTGCATCTTCGGTAAACTCGACAATCGCTCAAATTAGGTTACTGTATTGATGATGCTCCGCCGCTCACGGCGGGGCGTCTTGTTATTGTTTTCCCGCCGTTCATACCCGCCGGTTTTAAGGGCGGTTGCTTGCCGCTTATTTCTTTAACCTAAATTTTCCAGCAATGCATCGATTCCGGCCTGCGCCACCGATTCATCCTGGTCGGGGTGGCCGGAACTGCACCCGATGCTCCCCACAATCTGGTCTTCGATGAAAATCGGCAGGCCGCCGGCAATAATCATAAAGCGCCCCTGGTTGCTGACATGTATGCCGAAAGTGGTCCCTCCGGATCCGCTGGTTTCTCCGTAAGCACGCGTGGATTTGCGGGCAGCGGCAGCGGTATACGCCTTACTGATGGCAATATCGATGCTGGTGATGCGGGCATTGTCCATTCGATGAAACATAAGCAGGTTGCCGCCGTCGTCGGTAATGGCGATGTCCATATCGACATCGATCTCGCGCGCTTTATTCTCGGCCGCGAGCATCATGATGCGAGCATCTTCCAACGTAAGTTTGGGAATCATTTTCATGAGTAAACCTCCTATGATGTTGTATGTCCGGTACAAATATGAAAAATAAACAGAACAATGTCAAGATTCATCAAAACCGTTTGGAACCATCGGTCTAGATTCAAAATCCTTTTCAAAATACCGATGACGGTCCGATAAGATGCTGCACGTTGCTTTTATGCACATAAATTTGTGCATGGCTGCCCTGTTTATTGTGAACCGGCGCGGCATTTTTTGTTTGAAAATGATATCTTCAGATATTGTTTTCGCGACGCTGGTTATTAAAAACTATAAAAACAAAAGGTTATAATGTTTTTAGGATGGAAATCGATAAAATCTAAAAAATTGTAAAAACTGGCACAAAGTTTGTATTCTAAAAAGATAAAACAAAGCCATCCGAAAAAATAAAATGAAATATAAACCCATTATATTCGAAAGAAATCAAGACGGAGATCAGTACATCATCGTAAATGACGATCACTTTGAATTTGAGGCGAATTTGGGTGATAATGAAAATATAATCGGTCAGTTATCGAGCAGACAGTGTCCGATCGGCCGGACGTGTATAGATTATATTGAAGAAGATCACATAAGCCGTTTCTGCCAGCACTTTATATGCTTTTTGCAGATAGCGCCCCAT
>SDBU01006363.1_pt1 | contig 13894 bp, 16 predicted proteins | sample 2277071 | NCBI WGS metagenome assembly SDBU01 (sample SAMN10397929, study PRJNA504765) | marine sediment metagenome | isolation source: marine sediment core GS08_GC12, 126 cmbsf | place: Arctic Ocean: Gakkel Ridge, Loki's castle | collected 2008
GGCCCTCCGTGAGCTGGTGATCCAGTACGTCCGCTCAGCCGCCGATATCGTGACCCCGACGTACCGCGACTTCCTGCGGCAGTTACCCGGCGACGTGATCGTGCACGTGGTCTGTCCCGACCGCGCCGATTTCGACGACCTGACCCGCCGCGTCGGGCCGGTGACGTGCAGCCTTTCTCCCATCGTGGTCGGCCACGCGATCACCGCATGGTCGCGCGACCGGTGGCTGGCGCTGGCCCCGGCCGCGGCAGGCACGGCCACCGTGCTGCTGGCCCCGCGGGCGGAGGACCTCGCCGAGCACTGGCCCGCCCGCCTGGGCGACCAGCAGGTCGCCGCCGACATCGCCGCCACGGTGGACCCCGCGGCGGTGTCCCGGCGGAGCCGCCTGTACTTCGACGGGGGCGATTTCGTGGCCGATCGCCAGACCGTCTTCGTTACCTCGGCCGTCCTGATGCGGAACCTCCAGAAGACCGTGGCCACCCGCGACGAACTGCTCGAGAGGCTGGCCGATCTGCTGAAAAGAAAGGTCGTCCTGCTGCCGGAGGAGGCACCGGACCACCACGCCGGAATGTACATGATGCCCGCCGGCGACCGCACCGTCCTGGTGGGCGATCCCGGTCGAGCCCGGGAGATCCTCCAGGCCGCCGGCCGCCTGCCGACAAACATCTCTGACGAGTCGACCGACCCGCTTTGCCCGCCGGCGGGCGACGACTTCAGCGAGGCCATCGGAGCCCGGTTCGACGCGGTCGCTTCCCGCTGCGCCGCCGCCGGCTACCGCGTGGTCCGCATGCCCGTGGTCCCGGGCCGGGACGGCCGGACGTATCTGAGCTACCTCAACGTCATCCTCGACTCGCGCGACGGCCGGCGGGTGGTGTACATGCCCATCTACCGGCACGCCGCCGAGCTCAACGCCGCGGCGACCCGCGTCTGGCGATCGCTGGGCTACGAGGTCGCCCCGGTGGACTGCTCGGCCGCCTACACCCATTTCGGCAGCCTGCGTTGCCTGGTCAACGTCCTCCGCCGCGACTGACCCGACCCGGCCGCCGCCCCATTCTCCCCTTTTCCGCTTGACCCACGCCGGCCAGCCCGTAAACTACAACAGGAACGCATTATGCGCCGCTAGCTCAGTTGGCAGAGCAGCTGACTCTTAATCAGCGGGTCGTAGGTTCGAGTCCTACGCGGCGTAATGACTTGCGACGATTCGGCAGTTTGCTTGTCGTTCTGCTTGTCGTCCTGAGTCGGAAACGGCACGGTTTCGGGCACCGCATCGTCGGTGCCCGTTGCTTTCTTGGCTTGCCTGTCTGCGGCTGGGCCTGTCAGGTCCGGCAGGGCTTCCACGGCTTTGGCCCGATCCGCGACCACCGTATGGCTGTAGACGTTCATGGTGAGGCTGACATCGCTGTGCCGGGCGAGGTCCTGAACCACTTTGACGGGCAGCCCTGACATCGCACCGTGAGTGATGAAGCTGTGCCGCAGGGCGTGGAAGTCCACCCGGTTCCCAGCATCATCGACGGGGGCGATGCCGGCCCGCTTCAGGTCCTCTCGCAGCATGTCCGCCGTCTTATCTGAGTTCGGCTTGAAAACGGGCGCTTCCGGGTCCCTGTTGGCCAGAAAGTGCCCCAGGTCAGCCGCAAGGGCTTGCGGGATGGCTTGCACGTCCGCCCGCCGATGCTTCGAGTAGGCCGCCTCGACGGTGATGGTGGGGGGGGTGGACTCCAGATCGAAGCAATCGGGGGTGAGGCTACGCAGTTCCCCAACGCGGAACCCCGTCCGCAGAGCCGTCCAGTACAGAAGGGCCCGTTCCGGGCCGGTCATGCCGTAGCTCAGGCCGGCCTTGGCGGTGGTCTCGATCAGGACCCGGCATTCGTCGACCGTAAGGGCCCGCCGCCTGACACGCCGGTCCGTCTTGACGTTGTAGGCCCTCAGATGGGCAAGGGGACTCGTCGCGGCTCGGTCGTCGGCGACCATCCAGCGGCAGAACTGCTTGACCGCCTGCAAGTAGCTATTCGCTGTCCGGGCCCCGACGCCCCTCTTCCCGTCACGGTCCTTCCGCATGCCTGCGATGAAAGACTGGACCTTGCTGGCCGACATATCCGGCCAGAAGGTGGCCCGGCAGCCCGTAAAGACCACCCGGGCCCGCTTGGCCTGTTCTGTGGCATGCTTCTCCGTGTTGCCCTTGTCCCGCAGCGACCGCTCCCAGTCGGCCACATGTTCTGTCAGCGGCCGTTTGCGCTGCTCAGCGTGCCGGTCGATCAGCCCGGATTGCTGGCGTTCGGCTTCCCGCTCCAGGCGAGCGGCTTCCTGTTCCGTCGCCCGGCGGTCGGTGTACCCGGCCTTGCGGCGGAGGATCCCGTCGCCGTCCCTGAACTCGATGCCCCACCGTTTGCCTTCCAGGATCACCTTCTCGCCGTCCTTGGACAGGGCCCCCGTCACCGTCTCACCCTTGCGGCTCTTGAACCGGGCGAAGCGCTTTCCCTTGCGGGTGAAGACCACCGCGCCTTCGGGCAACGGCTTGGAATAGGTCTGCTTGAAGATTCGTGCCATCGGTCTATCCCTTTCCCGTGGTTCCCGGATCGTCCGTCAGCCTCAGTCCCAGCGCCTTGGCCAGTTTCGCCGCTGTCGTCAAGGTGACCGTCCGCTCGCCGCGGGCAAAGCGAGAGATCATCGCCGCGGCGACCCCGGAGAGCTTGGCCAGCCGGTACCCGCTCAAACCGCCTTTCCGCTTGGCCTCACTGACGATCACCTGCCGAAGTGCCCGTTCGATGTCTTTGGGAAGTGCTTTCATGGTACTGGATTCTACACGCCCGCCTTGTATGTGTCAAGTGGTAATCACACTTTCTTTTTCCTGTCCTGAAATGCCGGGCGCACACGGTATGGGTTCCCGCGTGAGCCAAGGATCGGCCCCACGTTCACCCGATACTCGTTTACCCGCTTGGTCCTCCCCCGCAGCCAAGTCAAGACCCCGATCTCTTTCAGGGCCTTGTTGTTCAGTTCAACCGACCGGCAATTCTTGTAGCGCAGGTCGGCAGCCAGTTGCTCCCGGGACACCCGGGCCACCTTACCCTTGCCGGCATAGCCCAAGATGGCCCAGAGCTGCGCAAGCGCTTGCGAAGCGCTGAACTTGTCGCGATTGCTGGCCCTGTGGCGTTCGGCAAGAGTCTGCAGGCGTTCAAGGATCGCCCGCATTGCCGCGTGGGGGACTTGCTCAAAGCCTCCTGCCCACCCCACGGGGCGCCGAATCTTCGCTGCCTCGATGGCCTCTGACAGTTCCTGCGGCGTCAAGCCAGACAGCAGCCAATCTCGCAGATCCTCGACCTCCCGGCCGTGCGCAATCTCAGGAGGAACCAGAACTCGACAAGGGATACCCGCCTCCAGGAAGCGTTGGGCCTGTTTCTCAGCACCTGCCGGACCGGTGTCGTCGTTGTCGAAAACGATGCACGGGCAGGGAACCGCGCACCGCGCGATGAACTCCACGGCCATGCTACCGGCACCGTCCATTTTCGCCCCCGGCATGCCAATCGCGGCGAAGCCCAAGGTCAGAGCCGCGGCCAGGTCAGACTCGCTCTCTGAGGCGATCTGAACATTGCCAGAGGTCACCCCCTCGGGAATGAACAGCCCGGCCTTGCTGTCTGTCACATACCACTTCTGCCTGAGATCCCGGGCAGAGCGTTTGCGTATACCGATTATCTCGCCATTGGCGTTGCAGACACGAAACGTGTAAGTCGGGTCTGAATTGTCGAATCCGACCTCCATTCTCTCTAAGGCTTCCAGAGAGACTCCCCACTCCCTTCCCAGGCTATCAAGACGCTTCCCCGTGATGTTCCCCCTATACCCCTCTTGGAGTCTTACCCAATGATCTACTGTGGGAAGGGTTTCTCCCTGAATACCAGTCGTTATCTTCTGTACGTCTTCGAGGGGCGAATCGGGGATTCGCGTTAGAGGCGAATCTGGGATTCGCGTTGGGGGTGTTCGCGACGCCAGCGCCTTGGCCGGCAGAACACCTGTTCCCGGGGGGGCAGTATTCACGCAGGCCAAGGTCAGGACCTCCCCTTTCGAGACAGCCCAGCCGGGCCCACTCGGCGACGGGCTCCAAGTGACCAACAGGTCCGACGCCGGGAAAATGCTTGGCGAAGGCGGGGCGGCCGGGTAGACTTGTGATCGAAGAGTTGTCGTCGTCGCCCGTTGCCGGTTGCCGCCGGCGCGGGCGGTTTCCTTATCACGGGATCCATGATTTGGCCTCCTCCTCAGTCAGGGCCTCGAACTTCTTGCGGTCCGGGCACCCAAGGGCAATCCATCGCCGCAGGCCAGAAGGGCCGTCGATCGGCCAGCGTTTCGACCTGCTCGACCCGCCAAGGAGGACCGGGGCCGGCATCTTCCCGGTCATCACCAAACGGTCGACCGTCTTGGTGCAGACGCCGAGGAGTGCGGCCACCTCCGCCTTGTCCGCCGCGAGCCGCGGCACGGCCGGGGCCGGCTGGAGTCCTTGGGGGGCCGGGGTCGGGTTCGTCATCGCTTCCCCCCCGATCTGGGCCGGCACCACGGGCAGCCATCAGCAATCCAGCTCTCGATGACGGCCCGGTTCCAGCGGGATAGCGCCCCGAGTTTGATCGGCCGGGGCATTCGGCCAGAATTGCACAGCCTGTAGATGTGACGCTGTGAACATCCCCCCAGCAGGCCGGCAACAGCGCCAACGTCGAGCAAGGCGGCGTCAAGGGCTGGGGCCTTATCGGGGGCAAGTGTCGCTACCATCTGCCAATCTCCTATACCTGTGGCAACTGCAAGCTCGTCCAGTCCGAGCCTGTCACCGTAAGCATAGGTCTGGCAATGGGGCGGAGTCACACCGGTGATCACCGGAATCACCGGTCTCAAAACCGGAATCACCGGTTTTATCACCGGTTAGTAGGCTAAGATTGCGCTCTCTTGGACTTGGCCTTGAGGGTGGACACCAAGTACCAAGGGTGTGAGTGTGATGTACCTGGGCGACGCCAAATGCGACCATGAGGGTCCACGCCGAAACGGGTATCCCCAGTACGTGATCCATCCGCTCGGTAATGCTTCAGCGTTTCAGTTGTTACCCCTTCAGTCTTCGCCGCCGCGGTATTCCTGACCCAGTCGCCGCTGTCAGGGTCCCACTCTGGAGTTTCCTTTTCCAGCGCCGCGAGTTTCGCCTCACTGGTCAGGGCTGTCTCAAGAGGCTGTTCTGTGCTCTGAGCATTCATCTCAATGTCTTCACGGACGCATGGCTCCAAGCCACTTGCTTTGTGGTAAAGGCGGGCTAAGCGATCGGTCTTCTTGTCATGGGGTAACCCGGCATCCTCACAGACACCGTGATCAAAACCGAAGGATCCCATGAAAGCTAGCCGCCTGACAGAGTGCCGGAACTCCACTCGTTGGGGGAGGGCTATGTCTGTGCCGCTGACAAGGTCGAATTGCAGTGGTCTTGTCTCGCTCGACTGCTTGTGCCGGAACATCTCCAGAAGTTTCTCGGCGACAATCTGCGTGTCGGTCATATAGAAGACATCGGCCGGCTCTTCATGCGAAGAAGGTGGCGCATCGGGTGACTTGTGGTGATCGCCGGTTAAGGGAGTCACAGGGAAACGGACAGTCAAAAAGAACGATGGCATGCTGCACCACTTTCTCTTGTAGCGACCTAGCCGGGCTGCCAGTGGTGCCGAACAGCCCAGTCAGGCCGCGCCGCCCGTCGGCGGTTTACCAGCAGGAACGGTACCGCGCAGCCGCGCCAGCGTCAAGCGAAAAGGGACACCTTGCCTACGCAGATCAAAGCGAGTGCAAGGCGTCCGGTGGGTGAGAAGACAAGTCTACAGACCGGTCGCGGGTCCAGTCCATTGTTGCCAGGACGGCGGCGATGTCAAACCTGCTACGCGGCGGCGGCATCGGTCCGCTCGCCCAGGCCGTCGGCGAGCTGGACCGCAGGAAGCAGAAGCGTAGCGCGTAGCCCGAGGCGTACGGGTCCCCTCGGGGCCACCCGGCCGGGGCGCTGACCTCTCCCGCCCCGCGCCGGGCCCTATTCCCATCGAGGCATCCCCATGACCACACGGACACGCCGCCGGGCCGCCGGCATCAGCGCCACCAGCGGCGCCGGACGAGAGGCAACGTCACCGGCCGCCCGACTGGCCCCGGTGCCGCGAATCTGCCCACCCTTGCCCGCCAGGGCGACGACCTCGGGCAGTCTCCCTGCCGAATACCGCTTAGGTAGGCAACCCCTGACGCCGTCAGATTTTGTCAGGTTTTTCTCTTGGCGCGGCGCTCCCTGGGGTCCAAACTGCCCTGCGATCCAATAATCGTTATCGGACACCACGGCTCAAGAATGCTGCCACGGTGGGACGATACAACTGGTGTCGGCTCGGGGTGACGCCGGTTTGGGGTACTGTTTTTGGGTGTCTTGTGGTATAATTCGCAATGGCGGTTCATCTTGCTTGCAGGAGTCAGGGCGCCATGGTGAGCAACCACAAATGTCGCCTCCCCCCTCTTGACGCATGCGCCCGAGGTGGTGCGTGCAGCCGCCAAGAGCGTGAAGAACGCGGCGGTGGAGTTGGTTCCCGGTGCAGAAGCATAACTGAAGAGGCATGGCCATGGCGATCTTGAGCGCGGGCGATGTGGCGGAGTATTTCCTTGCACAACTGAGTGAGGATTGCGGCGACACCATATCCAACATGAAGCTTCAGAAACTCGTCTACTACGCCCAAGGCTTCAGTTTGGCGGCGCTCGGCAAGCCGATATTCTCGGAGCGCATCAAAGTCTGGGCGCATGGGCCTGTTGTGCCCTCTGTGTGGGTGACGTATACGAAACATGGCGCGGGCGCGATACCAGCTCCCGATGGTGTTTCATTTGGCAAGTTCACGCAGGAGCAGCGGTCGTTATTGGATGAGGTATACCGGGTGTACGGCCAATTCTCAGCGTGGAAGCTCCGCAATCTGACGCATGCGGAACCTCCATGGCGTGACGCCCCCAAGAATGGGGTCATTACGCACAAGGCCCTGAGGGAGTACTTCAAGACGCAGCTTCGGCAGTAGCTCATGACCATAAAGCCGCGCCAGCCAAGCAAGGGGGCAGTAATACGGACGCCGCGTTCCGACGCGCCGCCGGTTAGTTCCCAGTATCCATCTTTCAGCCTGAGGTATGTGAAGCCGAAGTACTGCATCAGCAGGTGCGAGAAGAAGGAATGTGCCAGTTTCGCCAAGAAGCTGAGAACATTAAGCACGATGACTTGGGCGCAGATTATGAACGCGCCCAAGCACAGCAACGGTGGCGAGTATATAAAAGAATTGAAAGCAAAACTGCCCCAGGAAGCCCCCCGAGATTCGCGAGCCATCGCCTTGCGGTTCCACAGGAATGCCCCCATGGTCGGATTCAAGGACGGCAGCGTGTTCTATGTGGTGTGGTTCGACAGGAAGATGAACCTCTATAAGCATTGATGACAATTGCAGGAGCCCCTTCCCTTCGGTGGCCTGCCGGGGGCGACCACCTCAGCCAGTCTCCCTGCTGTGCGCTCACCGGCGCCACATGGCTCGCCGTACTCAACCGAGCTTGCTGCCCTATTCTGCATGTTGGTATGATGAGAGCCATGAAGGCCATGCCAAGGAAGCACCATTACGTCCCGCAGTTTTACCTCCAAGGCTTCACCGTCGACGGCAAAGGGGATGGGCAGCTGTGGGTCCTCGACCAGAAGACAGGGCGGCAATGGCAATCAACCGCCAAGAGCTCTGCCCGCCAGACTGATCTATACAGGGTGGAACTGAAAGGATGGAGGCGATCCGGCGGCTCTGGAGAAGATCCTGTCTGTGATAGAGGGTAAGCTCGCGCCCATTCTGCAACAGACCATCGAAAGACAGAGCTTGCCGGAGGGCCAGGACTTTGAAGTGCTCCTCAACATGGTCGCTCTGATGGCTCTGCGTGTCCCTTCACTCATCTCCTATTCGAAGCGTATCGGTTCTGCCGTGGCCCGGCAGCTCACTCGTTGTGTCGCTGCCACACCGGAAGCATGGAAGACAGTCAGTGACCGAATGAGGGCTGAAGGGATCGAGTCACCTGAGGTGCCTTACGAGGAGATGAGACAGTTCGTCGAAAGTGGCAAGTACTCCATCGACGTCGACTTGGGCCAGAATTGGCTGCCGCAGATGATGATTGATGCTTCCGGTCGCATACTATTCCATCTGGCGAGGAGGCGGTGGTACATCACTGTGGTGGCCCCGGATGCGCCCGATCTTATCTGTTCGGACAATCCTGTTTCACTGTCTCTGACGCCCATGTCGGCCTCGTCACAGAACGTCGGGTTTGCAGTACCGGGGACTTTACTGCTGTTCCCGCTGAATCGTCGTGTCGCGCTCGTAGGAAGCTTTGAGGGGAACATGTTGCCAAGCCCAGCCTCAGAGAAGACAGTGGCGCTCATCAACGCAGCAACGGGGCGAAGCGCGGAGAGGTTCCTTTTCAGCTCAAAACCCGACTTCATATGGCATGATCGGAAGAAGAGAGTTCGCCACGCTGCCGATTTGCTGGCGTTAGTTCGTGATCGAAACAGGAGTTCTTAGTCTTCTTCGCCGCATCACTGCCAGTCGACCGAGACCCAGCAGGGGAAGCTTGGGCGATTCGGGGACCTCGGAGACAGGGGTCCGCACGTCGGGCCCGCGCCAAGCCAACCCTCTGGGCGAGCAATGCGAATCTGTGATGAGGAACGGAACCACGGCTGGCTGGCAGTGTTGCATCCAATGTCGAGGGGAGACCGACTGTAAAGCGACGCAGGTCAGGCAGGGGGAGACCTGACCCGCGTCTGTGTACGGGCTGGACAGGGGGAGATCCAGCCCGAATGTAGGTTGCGCAGAGCATACACGGCCTCTGGGGAACGTCAAGAGAAAAGCGACGCAGGGCAGGAAGGGGGAAACTTGGCCTGCGTCTGTTAGGGCCGGACTGGGGGAGATCCAGCTCTTTCGGGGCACTGGGATTCTATGATGTCCACCTGAGGCGAGCCCCCCGGCGGGCCGCGCTTGGTCTGTCTCAACATGTTCCCTGGCCCGCAGGAGGCCACCGCCGCCTTCGCCGCATCGCCGCCAGCCCGCCGAGGGCCAGCAGGGAGAGCGTGGCGGGTCCCTGGCGAGCAGGCAGCGGGTATGCCCGGACTGCTCCCAGAAGCGGCGCCGGGCGACGAAGCGGGCATGGGCCCGGCGGCGAAGATCGGATTCTTTCGATGTAGACAGTTAAGTCGTTTCTGCTCTCACAAAACCCCTATAAACAGGGGCTTTTCTGACAGCCAAAAACGCCCAAGGTACTTTGACCTCACCGCGCCGTTAAGTGTCTACATCTTGCGCAGTTTGACACCGCCGCAGCGCCCACGGAGAGCCGGGCGCTTGGCAAAAGGGAAGATGAGCGGTAGACTAACCTGCGCACGACATCCATTATGTGGGGATGGTCGCGGACAGCGGAGGTCCATGAACATGACGACACTTGGGGAGTTGGCGCAACGTGTAGACGACCTGTTGGCACTTGAGCCTGAAGAACTGGCCATATTTGTGCTCAAGGAGCTTGTCCGTTGCGAGCAGCGAGGAGACCGGGGCGAGCTGAACCGGCAGAACTTCAGCAACAGGTACAACCGGCAGCCTGGCACCGTCCGAAAGGCCCTGATGGAGGCATGGGCTTGGCTTGAGCGGGAAGGGCTGATTGCCGCCGATCCAGATCACCAGAGCATGTGGGTATTCGTGACGAGGGGTGGCCACAAGCTCGCAGAGGCCGCCGACACGACGGCCTACCGTCGCACGAAACTGTTGCCGAAGGAGTTCCTCCACCCGCAGATCGCCCAAACAGTCTGGTCGGCCTTCCTCCGGGGGGACTACGACGTTGCGGTTTTCCAGGCGTTCAAACAAGTTGAGGTGGCGGTCAGGAAAGCCAGCTCGGGGGATCCGAACGACCTCGGGGTCAAGCTCATGCGCCGAGCCTTCAACCCTGACTCGGGGCAACTCACCGACCGGGAGGCAGTGCCCGCTGAGCAGCAGGCTGTTTCCGATCTATTCGCCGGTGCAATCGGCTCCTACAAAAACCCCCACAGCCACAGGAACCTGCCTCTGGATGATCCACGCGAAGCGGCGGAGATGGTAATTCTCGCGAGTCATCTTCTGAGGATCGTCGACTCTCGGGCCGCCACCCAGCCGTAGCGGTACCAACGCGATAACCTGGAAACATTTCTGACCCCTTTGCCCCTTTGTCCCACCATACCGAACGCCTCCACACAGGCGTGACTCATGCGGAATGATGGTCTCTGCCGGGAGCGCCGCCTCCGGAGCGGTCGTTGAGCTGCTTGGCGAAGTAAACCCCGGGAGTAGCGGGGTACACCATCTTGACATCAACGACAACGTTGTACCTAGGGGATACTCCCATCAGGACACGCTTGCCCGGATGGAATCCCTTGGGCACAAGCGTAATAGTCGCGAGGGCACCTGCATCCAAGCTTCTCGCGATGAATATGCGGTCTTGACTCTTGCGGGCCAGGCGTTTCGGCAGACCTCGAATCGCTGGGCTGAAAAGGTGGGCTAGCAAGCAAGGTCTGCTGAGTGGGAGCCACGGCCCGACATCCAGTTCCGCGAGCGGCGGATTCCTTCCAGACCGTACGTGAGCTTTACCCGAAGGATGGAGAGAGAAGTGAATGTCCATGAGGTGCTCACGTGGCAGCGTCGTCGCATCCGCGCGGGTAATCGGCTTGAGCTGCCCGTCGACCTCGACCGCTTCGCCAATGGCTACTACCGGGCCAAGCTGGTGGAACTGCGCATACAGCCCACCATCGCTGGCGAACCTGAACCAACCGATCTTGTAAAGCTGGCCGTCGTGTTGAGCCACCAAGTTCGCCTTCTGATACTTGCTTGTTGCGCCGATAATGCGTTCGCTCATGTCTGTGCCCCAAAGCCGCTGCCCCAGCAAGTATACGAGAAGTCGTCCGCAAGGACAATCCCCATCGCGACGAGAGAAACGGAAAGAAAGGGGTCAGGAAACTTTTGCTGGTTGATGAAACAGAAGTTCGTGACCCCTTTGTCTCACTAATATAGAGCAAGTTGGTAAAGAACAACGTCGAAATCCACTCCCCTGGCTGCCCGGATTAGCTGTTCGTCGATGTCGAGAGTGAGAATCATGCCACGCACCTTCTGAGCTGGCTTGGCGACATGCTCGCGAACATCTGTAACATAGCGTGCGAGTTGCCCAACAGTCGCGTCCGAGCTTCCCTTCTTCAGTTCCACTACCACCAGATCTCCCTTGGCGTCTTTGCACAACAGGTCGATGATGTTCCCCGGTGTTATCTCGCTCTGCCGGTCCAGAATCTCCAGCCCCACTTTCCGGAGAGCGTTCGTCGCGTCGAGAAGTTCCTCGAACTGCGTCTCTGAGACTTTGATGTAGAGGCGATTTCTGTAGTTGATTCGGAGATTCTGCATGAAGTTCCTGATTCCCATCATCTCTAAGAAAATGTCCTCCGGTACGTTGGTGGACGGACTCCGAGACAGAAGCTTCGTATATCGCGGTGGAAGCAGATGTTGATTGACGGGGAAATCCCACTCCGTAACATCGTCTATTTCGTAGTAAACGTCTCCAGCCTCATCCTCTTGAGCGTCCGATGCAATCCGAAAACCCCCGATGAAATCTTGACTTCCGAATACCTTGAGCAGGCAGAGATCTTTTGCGGCGAAGTCCCGCTTCCTTCTGCGAGGGAAAAACCGTCCTGACTTCAGGAAGGTATCTGCGGTCCATTTGGAGCCCCAGTCACGCGTGGCTTCGTCTCTTGAGTGCTTTGAGCTAACAATCCAGTAGTTCATCTTCCCGGTTCTCCTTTTCTTGCAGGGGAAACGGGTCAGGAACGTTCGCTGGTTGACGAAAAAACAATTCCTGATCCCTTTGTCTTCTTCGGGCCGCTGTAGTTTCCAAGACCGGGGCCAGCGGCGGCCAGGACCGAGTAAACGACGACGGCAAATCATGAGATGGCGGAAGGCTACGTGCCAGTCCGTGCCTCCGCGGTCACTTGGTCCTTCACACGCTTTCCGAGGCACTCGAGCCTGTGGAAGAGGGCCTCGTGGGTTATCCCCTGATCCAGAAGCTTCCGGTGCAAACCAAGCTTGGCCGGTCCCTTGATTTTCACCTTCCTGAGCACATCCGACAGGCTCTTGCCATTGCCGCGCATCATGCTCTTAAGGACGCACTGATGGTCCTGTGTGATGTCAGGGCACATCGTGAAAGAGCCTTTCTGGCCACCCAGGCGCTCCTCGGGGATCGATTGCGTGAAGTAAAGCAGCTTGTGGCCGGATTCTCCATCGGTCAGCTGTTGGTGCCTCAACTCCCACAGTCCTTCAGACTGCATGCTCCACGGCCGCCGTGCCTCGTTAACTAGCTCAGCATCGAGGAAGAGGAGGGCGCCGTCGATCGCGTCCCTCTCCTCACGGCCGTCCTCCTCCACGGCAAAGAACAGGGCATAGTCCGGGTTGGCCGTCCAGTCCAAGAGGCGCGTGGGAGCTCCATAGTGCTGCATCACCGTCCACCACAACAACCAGTGCTCCCAGGAGAATGTGTTGCAGTATGGACTATCCGCCCTTCCGCTTCTGAACGTCTCCAGCGCGTTCTGTTCCACCTTGCATGCCCGTTCGCGCGTGATGTCGTCGGGGAGCATGCGGAGCAACTTCGGTTTGAGCGTCCATCCGCAACACCCGTGTCCGCGGAACACGAGTTTCTTCCCTTGCCGCATTTCGCCGAACAGGTCATCGCGGAGACTCTCGTAGTCTTCCCACCCGTTAATCGGATCGTGCTGTCTCATGGGTGCATTTTCTCAAGTCAGCCAGCCAAGCGTCAACTGCTCCCCGCCATTGCCTAGGGCGGCCCCAATCCGCGAGACCGCCGCCTTCGCCGCATCACCGCCAGCGCGCCGAGGGCCAACAGCGACAGCGTGGCCGGTTCAGGGATGATGGCTCCGGCTGGCGCCGGGCCCGTCCAGTTGCCCAGGAGGATGCTGAGGTCATCGTCGGCCACATCACCATCCCCCTCGAAGTCGCCGGTTTGCCATACCCGACCGGTGCCGAGGGGGCCGGTCCAGTTGCCCAGGAGGATCGCCAGGTCGGTGTCGTCAACGAAACCGTCCCGGTTGCAGTCGCCAGGGACGATGGGGATCCCAGGCCCATTGGTCCAGACTACGGCCGCCTCGTGTTCACCGTCATAGGCATAGCCCACGACCCACCCCATGTCATTGATGGCCTGAACTGTGCCATGCCTCCCTTCCACCAGAGCGGGCAACGTGATGAACGAGTCTCCGCCGTCCCAGACGAACGGCATTGTCGGGTCAAGATAGGATAATGCTCTGTACCGACCGACGAGAACTCCCGCGTTGTTGACGTCCTCTGCCCAGCCGTACGCAACATCAGCATACACCGGCTCGGCGTCGCTGCTGGGCCACAACACCGGCACCTTGACGTTGTAGATCTTCTCGCCTTGTCCGACGATGTCGCCTTGAGCGTTGATGCCTTTGGCCACGTAGTCTCTCTCGGGCCATCCTGGATAGATGTCTGTGATTCCGTCCTCTTCGGTCCAGAGGAACGCATGAGGATTGCCATCGGCCAATGTGGCGCTACCGACGACCTGGCCCAGATCATTGATGTCGTTAGCGACTGTCGAAGTCCCTCCCAAGAAGCCGATATTCCGCATGCCATCGGCTTCCGTCCAGATGAAGGCATGGCTTTCACCGTCTGCGATGCGAATGGCCGACCCGACTACTTGGCCGTGGTTGTTGATGGCCCTCGGATAGAACCACTGGTAGCCGGGTAAGTCGCCAAAGGCCAGAGGGACCCGACCCGGTCGCCACAGTGCCGTCTTGTTCCCAGAGAAGCCCATGATCCAACCGTGGTCATTTATCGCGCTGGCC
>SDBU01006364.1_pt1 | contig 13893 bp, 12 predicted proteins | sample 2277071 | NCBI WGS metagenome assembly SDBU01 (sample SAMN10397929, study PRJNA504765) | marine sediment metagenome | isolation source: marine sediment core GS08_GC12, 126 cmbsf | place: Arctic Ocean: Gakkel Ridge, Loki's castle | collected 2008
CGCAGTCGGGACCCTGGGAAGTGTGAGATGATTCGATTGGTGTTTGAGGACAATAAGACTCGTCACGATGATCTTGTCTTGAGGTTCCCTGGTGGCGAAACCCAGCCGAATTGCCCACTCACGCCGTCGGAGCGGCGATTTCACACGCAAAAACCGCCAGTCAATCCACGGAACTTCGGGCTAAGCGCCATGCACGTAGGGGCTCCTGCGTGTCCTCGTCCGGCGCCGTTTGTGTTTTAAACAGCCAAACCTCGATATTTTCACATACTGTGAATTTATTGACACAAATCCCATAGCTTATTGTGCGATCGTTGTTTACAAGGTTCAATCCATTTCTTCAACAGGGCGGAGGCGTCTTAGCGGGAAGATTAGGTATTGCCTTCACGCCTTCAGAAACCACAATTGTATCGCATTGGCTGCCCGCCATCCTCTTGGCAGCCAAGTTAGCCGCATCGGGCTCGACTCGTTGTGAGTAGTCGGCCTGAGGCATCGCAGCCCCAAGACAGGGCGGCAGGGAGGGCTTGCCCGTTGACGCGTTAAATCGAGCCGGCGCATCATGGACGTTCGTCGGTGTGGGATCTTGGAGACCTACGAGTGTCTCCCTGCGTGAGGAAAGGACGAGATGCCATGCTGCTTTGGGAACGTCTGAGCGTACCGCCCAATGGTGACACAAAGGAGGCACTTCCCACCGATCGTGATATCATCCGTATCCACCGGCTGCCCTACGACAAGCGATGTTCCGCAATTACGAAATACGGGCACCGTTGCCGCGGGCGCATTCGCCGGGGCCAGGAGGTCTGCCCGTTTCATGACCCTGCGGTCAGCGCGGAACGTCGGCGACGCATCGCCGCCAAGGGCGGTCGCAGCCATCACCGCTTGAGTCGTCTTCCCGACGGTTACCTTCGCAGGCTATCCAGCAGGCGCGGCGTGGGCGAGGCCATGGATCGCCTATACCGCGAGCTGCGACTGGGGCTTGTCACTCCCGAAATGGCCTCGGTGCTCTTCAACATTCTCACTCGGATGCTCGATTCCGGGCTATGCGACTCGGGCGCAAGAAGTGTACGGTCGTCGGGCCGGTCCCGGGCGGATCGCCTGCGGCCGAAGCTGGGCCGGATGCTGACCCGCGCGGAACGGGCCGCCTGGCGCGAGGCGGTTGCCAACGCCCCCGCTGCGTTCCTTCGGACCCGCACACAACAGGAGAATCCCGCAAGCCGCCCGGGTGCGCCAGACACTCGCAAGGAAACGCAGACCGCGGACGGTGCCCCGCTACCGGCGACCCTCAGCGCTGCGTCCTGATGCCCTGTTTCATAAACAACGCGACTACGACTGACCAACCGAGCCGCAGGTTTTAGCCTGCGCGGACGTCCGCGCGGGCCAAAGGTCGCGGCTCGGGTCATCACACATAGTGGTACGATTTACGAAACGCGGTACTCGCGGGAGGGTGCCACTGCCGGCTTGTCCACCGGTGGACATCCGCCGTGCCTCCTCCGCCGGCGCGTCTTCAAGGAGAATCGACCGTGCGAGGGAATGCCATCGCGTGCCGTGTGCTGCTTGCCGGTCTGACGGCCTCGGGTTGGATGTGCCCGGCCGCGTGTCGGCAACCGCCGATTGGCGGTACGTCATGGGGCGGGCGGCGAATCACCGGGCCGACGCTTCACAAGGCCAAACCCGGCCCCGTAAACATACGCTCGCTGCTGGGCGAGATGACCGACCTGGCGAACCTGGCTGAGTTTCCCGATCCACCCTATACCTGCAAGCAGTTCTCCAGCTACGATCCGGCATCGATATCCCCACAGCAGCGAGGCTGGTTCGCCAACGCCGACCGCGGTCACTTTCTGCGCGTGGAAGAGCGCGCCGATCGCAAGGAGTACGTAATGCTCGACGCGGACGGCCCCGGGGCGATCGTGCGCATCTGGTCGGCCAACCCGGAAGGCACCATGCGGATCTATCTGGATCATTCGAAGGAGCCGACGCTCGAAGCCCCCATGACCGAGCTGCTGGGCGGCACCATGCCGGGGGTCCCCGCTCCGATAGCCGGTGAGCGAAGCCGCGGCTGGAACTGCTATTTCCCATTTCCCTATGCGCGCCACTGCAAGATCACCAGCGATAATGGGGATCTCTATTACCACGTCAACTACCGCACCTACTGGGCGGGCACCGAGGTGGAGACCTTCCGGCTTGGTATGTTGGATGAGCTGGCTGAGGAGATCGACGCAGTCGCGCAGGCTCTGTCAAAGCCGAAAGACGCGACGAGCGTCCCGCCCGCGGCGGTGCGCACGTCGTCCACCTTCGCAATAGCCCCGGGCGCATCCTATGCCGTGGCTCAGTTTGAAGGACCGAAATACATCTTCGAGTTCATCGTGCAACTGTCATATGGCGGCACTGCCGAGGCCCTGCGAGGTCTCGCTTTGACCATGACGTTTGACGGGGAGGAAACCGTCGCTGCCCCCCTGGGGGATTTCTTCGGGGCGGCTCCCGGTATAAACCCCTATGACTCGCTGCCCGTCACGGTGGAAAAAGATGGGGTGATGCGCGCCCGCTGGGTGATGCCCTTTGAGAAGTCAGCCAAGATTCGTATCCACAACTGGAGTGATCGGCAGGTGGTGGTCAGCGCTGAGTACGCCGCCGCCCCGTACACATGGACTGAAAGGTCCATGCACTTTTCGGCCAAGTGGCGGACGGAATTCGATGTGCCCACGCGCCCCAAGCGCGACTGGAACTACCTCAGCGTGGGCGGGCGGGGCGTTTTCTGCGGGGCAGCATTGGCCATCGCCAACCCGGTCAGAGTGTGGTGGGGCGAGGGCGACGAGAAGATCTACGTTGATGGGGAAACGTTCCCCAGCCACTTCGGCACCGGCACCGAGGACTATTTCGGCTACGCCTGGTGCTCCAACGAACCGTTCACCAGCGCCTACCACAATCAGCCGCGATGTGACGGGCCGGCCAACTACGGTCACACCGCGGTCAATCGCTGGCACGTCATGGATCGCATCCCCTTCACCAAAGACTTCCGCTTTGACATGGAGCTGTGGCACTGGGAGGACACCAAAGTCGATATGTCGGTCGTGACGTACTGGTACGCCCGCCCCGGCGGGGCCGACGCTTTCCCGCCGATCAAACCCTCGGACCTGCGCCTGGTGGAGCTGCCCGAGTATGAGCCGCCGCGCGTCGAGGGAGCGATCGAAGGCGAAACGATGCGGGTGATCGAGAAGACCGGTTGCGCCGGATGGCAGGCGATCCCCGGTTGCAGCAACGACCAGCACTTCTGGTGGCGCCGAGGTCAGCCCGGCGACAAGCTCGTGCTCGGCTTCGACGTACCCCAGGCCGGCACCTGGCGGGTCTTCGCCCGTTTCGTAAAGGCCCTCGATTACGGGATCGTGCAGCTTTCCATAAACGGCAAGGACGTCGGCCAACCGCTCGACCTGTTCAACAACGGAGTCCTCGTCTGCGAGGAGGTCGACCTGGGGGTCATCGATCTGACGCAAGGCGAGAATCGCCTCAAAGCCACGATCATCGGGGCCAACGACCAGGCCGTCAGAGAATACATGTTCGGCCTGGACTACGTCCGGCTTGGAAAACCGTAAGCCCGGGTTTCCCACGCTGGTAGGTCGGGCTCAGCCTGACATCGCCTGGGTGCCCAACCTCCTGTGGAGGTAGGGGAGCCGATGATCGTCGCGGATAGCATCACCAATTCTGTAGGGTCCGCTGTGCGGACCAGATGGGCTGCAAAACCGAGCGTAGACAATCGTCTCCCCCATGTCCCAATGACATGGGCCACCCGCCATAACCCCGGATTTGCCAGGCTGGGATAGGGGTAGGGCCGACCCGCGTCCGCAGAATATTCCGTCCGGTGTTGCGAATTCCAGGGAAGGATCGGCGCGCGTGCTGCATCGATCCCGACTAATAACGTCCAAGAACGTCGGTGAGCCGGCGGGGACTTTTGATGATGGATGTGGCCACCGAGGAGATCGTCGATGCACCGCCCGGGGACCGGAAAGGGCGAGCTGCCCCGGTCGCCTGCATCGACCTGGACCGCTTCTGTGGCAACTGTGGGTACAACCTCCGCACACTCCCGGTGTGTCGCGATGAGCGCACGGGCATCCCCGTGGTGCGATGCACGGAATGCGGCCGGTTCCAATCGGCCAACGACGCCTCGACCGCACTGCGGCCTTGGCTCGACCGGCTGACGTTGTTCGTGCTGGGTATCTGGGTCCTGTTGCTCGTTGCGGTCTTCGCTAACTTGTGCCTGGCGGAAGGTGCGGTGAGCTACGCCAATCTGGACGAGCTGACCAGGCATACGGGCTCTAACATTCAACGGATCGGCAACACGACGATCCGGTACTCGGTCGACACCTCAGCCACCTTGGAGGTCTACACGGAATTTCCTGAGTACGAGTTCTTCATCGCAGCGATCGTGCTTGGCTCGTTTATGATCGCGTTTACGTGCGGCATGTTCGCGGTGATTGCCATGCCGCACTGGCCCCGGGCTGCCTATGCCGGAGTCATGCTGGCTATGCCGGTCATCGCCGGCGTCGTGGTGGCCGTCATGTGGAAGTACGAAGCCCCGCATTTGCTCCTATGGGGTATGCCCTACATCGCCGCCCACGCCGGTGCACAGCTCGTCGGCGGTCTCGCGGGCATAACGTTCGGCCGCCCACTGGGCCGACTGGCCGTTCGCATCTTCCTGCCACCCAGCGTACGACCCCGGCTCGCCTTCCTCTGGCTAGCCGACGGCAAACCGTCCCCGCGTCCACAAGTCGATCCCAACCCTGCACCCGCCACCGCGACCGCCGGTCGATAAGGCCAATGCCCCCCCCGAAATGAGCCGGTTCGAGACGGAGATTCCGACGAGCCTAAAAGAACCTGAAGTTCTTGATGCACGCGCCGGAGAACTCGATTGATCGCGCTGGCCAACCCCGGTCCCTGGACAAGCTGATCCTTTACTTGAATCCCGGCGCGCCGGGAGTGGGCGAGACCTACGGACGCCGGGAGCGGTGGCGATCAGCGGCGCCTGGAACCCAAAGCGAGGTACGAGCGGAGGCAGTAAAGCGTCGGCCACAAACCAGGGTTAGGCGGGATAGGCGAAGTTATTCCTGATTCCGTCTATCGTCTCACATACGCTATGTTCAGGTATCAGGAACCAGGCACGGAAGGCCCTACCCTGGCCTTCCGTTACCTCGCGAAACCCATTTGCTTCCAGGGCGTTCTTTACCCAGTCAAGTTCGTAACCTCGGTAGTCTACAAAGCACTTGAACTGAAACCCGAGTATCGAGTCGTGCTCTACTTCTATCGCCAGCGTCCCCCGATCTCCAATCTCCCGAAAGTAGAGTTCCTTATTCAGCAACGGTCCGTGATCTGGGACCTGGTCTTTTCCATCTCTCACATACAGTAAGCCGAATCTCAATGTGGTGTTTCGGAGTGGGTGGCTCAGTGTAATTGCTACCGTAGATTGCTTACGTCGATTGTTTACTCGGGCTACGGCATTGTCCGAGGACCTAGGTGTATCGGGCATTCCACGCCCAATTGTGATGTCACCGGTCGTACCCCGAACCTGTACATTGATACTCCCTTCCGACGCATCGGCCTTCTGTGTAGCGCTTGGACCCGAGCTAGACGTTTCCGAATGAACTGACCGGCGGCGGAACACCCAACTGATCGCGCCGATAACGAGCGCAACCCCTACACCACTGAATACCCATTCCTTGTTTTGCATTAGCCACTCGAGCATCTACTTCTTCCTGCCTGACAATAATGCGCTTGATCCGCAACATGCGGAACTTCGGTTTTCTGTCCGCATAACACGCCTTTGGATCGCCTGCCAGAGGGGCGATGAGTCCTGGATCTTCTGTAGGTTGCGCGCTGTCTCGCAGGTTGTCACGGCATTCTGTGCGGATCGGCATAACAACCGGCCTCCCTGGATGACCTCAAAGCCCGTCGATCGGACTTAAGACCGACCGCGCCCGAAAAGCCTCGCAGAGGCGACAGATAATACCCCAGGGCGTGAGCCTTGGGATGAGGCGCCGCGCGCAAAACGAGCCCCGGAGGGGCGGCAGAAAGCACGCTGGTCGAAGGATTTGTGCCGCCCCTTTGGGGCTGGAAACCGAGACGCGAACCGAACCCAGGGCTCACGCCCTGGGCTACATTCTTGCGCCCCTCCGGGGCTGTGCGGACGCCTTTCATACACGCTCCCTTACCCTTGACATCGCTGCGCGACGTAAAGGGCGGGCGGTCGCGCCTCGGTTTGTTGCGACGCTTCTCGAACACCCGCGGAGACCGACGGTGTTCGGGTTACGGGGGCTTTGTTGCATAGGTCAAACTCCCGCCGGTGAAGGGCTTCTGCGGGCGCCGTTAGACAACCTGCAGGGAGCATAATATGGAGTGGCGGCCGCTGCAACGGCACGGTGGCCGCCCGCGAGGGCTTGGCAGAGGGTTCGGCGGTTCACCGGCTGGAAGTCGGTGCCACGGGGGTGGTCAGCGTGGGTGACGCGGCGACCGGGCGAAGGCCGGTCGCGGCGCGCCCGGATGGGGGGAGAGGTTGATGCTGGGCGGAAGTGGGGCGGGATCGTTGTCGCGGAGGCGTCAGAGGGTGGATTGGGCTGCGCTTTTGGGAATCGGCACGGGCAAGCTGCTGCTTGCCCATGCCACCCCGCCGGTTCGCACGCTTCCTTACGGGCGCGGTTCGGATTGGCCGCCTTGTCGGCGGGTGCGGAAGAACACCGCGTCTCGACGGCACCAACCTAGTATGGTCGCCCCGGCCAGCACGGTGGAAGACAGGGCTGCAAGGGCTACGTCGAAGCCGAGCGCGTCGATGAGCCCCCCCAATCCGGCGAAGCCGATCAACAAGCCCAGATCACCCGCGGCCATGATGAGTGACGTGCCCGTGCCACGATGCCGGGGAGGCAGACGCTCCGCGGCCAGGTCGACCATCGAGGGAAACACGAAGCAATGCCCCGCCCCCATAATCAGCCCGGGGAGCACAAGCTGAGCCTGTGTCTGGACCCCGGTCAGACATAGTATCCCCACGGCCAGCAGCAGCAGCCCACCCAGCACCGTGCGTGTTCGGCCGAGCCGCTGGGGCAGCCGCCGGAAGATGATCCGCAGGGTGATCGCGGTGGGTCCGTAGACCAGGAAAAACACTTTGATGTCCTTGAAGCCGCGCTGCTCGGCCAATCGCTCAAGGAAAGACAGTTGCATGCAGAAGACCATGCTGAAGACCACTCCGACGACCAGGATCGCCCCGGGCCAATGATCGCGGATTACGCGCAGCGTTGCCCCGGCGGACTCCCCGGGGAGGGCAGGCGGTGTAACCTGCGGATCGTCGGCGGCTTTGTCTGCCGGCGACGCGATGAACAACATGACCAGACCGGCCAGCAGGCTGCACACCGCCCCGGCGGAGAAGAACACGCGATAGGCCAGGATGGAGTCGGTGTCGCCCGAGAAGATCTCGTCCCCCAGGCTCGACCCCACGATCATCCCCAGAAAGCCGGCCAGACCCATCGTGCCGATGCTCTCCGCCCGCCGGCCGGCCGGGGCGATCTGGGCGGCGAAGACCGCAACCGTGGTCATCACCGACGCGATGGCCATTTGAGAAATGGTTCGCAGCGTCCCGATAAGCCAAAGGCGCTCGGCAAACTGCATCGCCGCCACGGAGACCGCCACCACTAGTGTTCCGGCGAGCCACGTGGGCTTGCATCCGAACCGATCGATCCACCGCCCGAGCTGCAGTCGGATCAGCAACGTGCCCAGGGTGGAGATGCTCAGCAGCAGGCCGAGTGTTTCGACGTCGTGGCCCAGGTAGCCGATGTATTGGCCGAAATGAAACTGCAGGGCGACCCCGGACATAAACAGCCCGGTGGCGGCGAAGACCTGGAAGAACTGCCCCGTGTAGAGCCGATCGGCGTCCGTTTGCATCGTGGCGGCTATCGTACGGATTGCGGCCGTTTACGCACGCGCTAAACGCCTCGATATTCCCGTGCAGCTTGCACGCTCCCTTACGGTCGCGTCTCGGTTCTTCCGCTGGTGCGAGGATCCCTTCTTGCACCTCCCGTCGCGGTTCGGGTTGGGCGCTCCCTTACGGTCGCGTTTCGGTCTTCCCTCGGTTGGCTACGGCTCCGCGACCACCCATTGGCCGTGCTCGGTGAGCTCGAAGTGGTAGATCTGAAAGTCCCGTCGGCGCAGCTCGCTGTTCGATCCGTCGATTCCCAGGATGACGATTCGCTCCCAGTTGATGGGCACTCGACCGGTGTCAATTGAGAACGCTCGGACCTCGTGGGTGTGGAGGTCCAGCTTGTTGCGCTTTCGATCGAACGACCCGGTCGCCCACGCTCCGGCTGAGAAGCTGCGGATCGACTCGACGCGGAGCCAGCGAACGGGATCGTACACCTCCACCGGCCAGACCGGCGGCTCGGGAGGCGGCTCGGGAGGATCAGCCTCTGCGCTTTTCGCGGTGAGATCGGATTCGTTCGCAGCATCGGGCGGCGGACCCTCCGCCGGCTTGTGGCAAGTGACCGGGGTCAGCAGGAAAACGGTGCAGGCCAGGAGCGTCGCCGTCCGGGTCGCTGATGTTCTCGGCTCACACATAAGCGGGACCTTCTCGAACCAGTAGCTTTCAGCCGTCAGCCATCAGTTTTTTCCTGGCGGACAAACGTTTCAACCGGTCACTTGACCGGCTGGGAAGCCGGTCCCACAGGTTTTGAGCCGGGGCGTAGCCGCTCGTGCACGGGTGGAGCGGTTGCAAAGCCGCCCGGCATCTTGTACCGTCCTGCCACCTGGGAGGATGCACGCTGGTGAGTCACTGTGAAAGACAACCTCTGATCCGGTCAACTACGGTCCTATCGGTCCGGCGTGGCGGCCGGGTGGCCATGGGGGCGGACGGACAGGTCACCATGGGTGCGATCACCGTGAAGCACGACGCCCGGAAGATCCGCACCCTGGCGGATGGGGCGGTGCTTTGCGGCTTCGCCGGGTCGGCGGCGGATGCCTTCGCCCTGTTGGAGAGATTCGAGGCTCAGCTCAAGGAGCACAAGAACAACATCCGCCGTGCCGGCATCGAGCTGGCCAAGGAATGGCGAACTCACCGCGCCCTGCGCCGGCTCGAGTCGCTGCTGATCGTCGCCTCGACGGAGGCGTGCCTGCTGTTGGGCGGATCCGGCGACGTCATCGAGCCGACCGACGGCGTCATCGGCATCGGCTCGGGAGGGGCGTACGCCACCGCGGCCGCCCGGGCCCTTATCGCCCATACCGATCTGCCGGCGGAAAGAATCGTGGAGGAGGCTCTGAAGATTACGGCGGACATCTGCGTCTACACCAACCGGGAGATCACCGTGGAAACCCTGGGGTAGAATTGCGGATTGACGATTGACGATTGCGCGGTAAACCCATTCCAAACCCGCAATTGATGGTCTGTGGTAGGCTAGACAATGCAAGAGTTGACTCCCAGGCAAATCGTCGCCGAGCTCGACAAGTACATCATCGGGCAAAACGACGCCAAGCGGGCGGCTGCCGTGGCGATTCGCAACCGCTGGCGCAGGCAGCAGCTCCCCGACGAGCTTCGTGAGGAGGTCGGGCCCAGCAACATGATCCTGATCGGCCCCACCGGGGTGGGCAAGACCGAGATCGCCCGCCGGCTGGCCGGCCTGGTCAACGCACCGTTCATCAAGGTCGAAGCCACCAAGTACACCGAGGTCGGCTACCACGGGCGGGACGTCGAGAGCATGGTGCGCGATCTGGTGGAGCTGGCGGTCCAGATCGTCCGCGACGAGCAGACCGAGGTCGTTCGGGTGGAGGCGGAGCGGCTCGCGGAGGAGCAGCTCATCGACGCCCTCATGCCCCCGACCGACTTCGACCGCACCGACACCGGGGCGGACAGCGAAACCGCCCAGCGCCGCCATCGAAGCAGAGAAAAGCTGCGGGCCCAGCTTCGATCTGGCGAGCTCGACGACCGCACGGTGGAGTTGAGAGTCGAGTCGAAAGCCACCCCCATCGGGTTCATGGCCACGTTGGGCATGGACCAGGTCGAGCCGGACCTGCAGAGTCTCATGGAGCGGCTGATTCCCTCGCAGTCCAAGGAGCGCGCCGTCCCCGTTTACGAAGCCCGCAAGATCCTCTTCAATCAACAGTGCGACAAACTCATCGACCGCGAGAAGGTCGCGGAGATGGGTGTCCGCCGTACCGAAAGCAGTGGGATCATCTTTTTGGACGAGTTGGACAAGCTGGCCGCCCCGGGCGAGTCGCACGGCCCGGACATCTCGCGGCAGGGGGTGCAGCGGGACCTGCTGCCCATCATCGAGGGCTGCTCGGTGAACACCCGCTACGGGCCGGTTCGGACCGACCACGTGCTGGTCATCGCCGCGGGGGCGTTCCATGGATGCAAGCCGAGCGATCTTATGCCCGAGCTGCAGGGGCGGCTGCCCATCCGCGTCGAGCTGGACGATCTTACCCGTGACGATTTCATCCGCATCCTCACCGAGCCGCAAAACGCTTTGACCAAACAGCAGACCGCCCTGCTGGCCACCGAAGGTGTTCTTATCGACTTCACCGAAGATGCGATTGTCGCCCTTGCGGACATCGCCTACCGCGTAAACCAGGGCACGGACAACATCGGCGCCCGCCGGCTCATGACCGTGGTCGAGAAAGTGATGGAGGAAATCAGCTTCGAGGCTTCGGAGCGCAGCGGCGAGACCATCACGATCGACAAAGCCTACGTCACCGACCGCCTGGCGGAGATCAGCGAAGACAGCGACCTGAGCCGATTCATCCTGTAGAGGGCCAAGTCGTTCTTGTGAATAACGGTCACGGCTACCAGTGTGGAAGCGGAGGAGATCGTCGCTACGTTCCAGCCGCAACTACGACCCTTCCTTCGCGGCGAGGCATGTCAGGCGGATACGGCATTTGCCCGACCCATTCGGCGATGCACTCCACACCCCGGGTCACCCTACCGCAAAAGCGGTCGGCGAAACCACCGGGAAGTTCTTGTGCCAGCGGGGTCCTCGCGCTCGCCTCGAGCGCCTTGGAACCGTGGAAGTCGACGTACGCGAGTCGAGCGGTGAGTTCGTCCTTGGATCTTCCAAAAACGCTGCCTGGAAGAATCGCCACATCGGCCTCGTGCATAAGCCGATTGCACAGCGCTTTGTCGTCTCGGATTCCACGTCCGGCAAGTTGCGCGCGCAGCGGCGAGAAGTCGAGAAACAGGTAATAGCCGCCCGATGGCAGGTGGGTTTGGATTTCCGCTCCGTTTAGAATCTCGCCACTACTTCGGGCGAGCGCAGACAGGATCCGCCGTATGTGCCGCAGGTACTGATCGATCTCCACGCCCCCCTCGAAGGCTCGAATGGCCGCGTGTTGGATCGGTGCGCTGACCGACGTGTACGTTTCGCTTGCTACCGCTGCCAGGGCGTTGGTCAGCCAATCCAACTGCGGTGGAAAGACCAAGGTGCCCAGACGCCAACCACCGGCGCCGCACCACTTGGACAGGCCCGAACTGATGATGGTTCCCTCCGGATAGTACCGCCCGATGGATACGTGTTCGTCGGTGTGATGCAGGCGCCCGTATATTTCATCCGAGAGCACGATCATTCTGTGGCGTCTGGCAACCTCGGCCATGCCTTCAAGCTCACCGGGAGTATAGGTGGCCCCGGTAGGATTGGCGGGATAGTTCAAGATCAGAAGAGGCGGTCTGCGATTGTCCCGTACAACCGTGAGAGCTCTGCGAAGCCGCTCGGGAGTAAGCTTCCACTGTTCTTCACGGCTTGTGGGAATCAGGTTGACCCGGCGCCCGATGATCTTGCCCTGGGGAATGTACGATACCCAGCACGGCGTTGGAACAAGAATCTCGCCGTTATACACCAACTGCAACAGAAACATCAGTTCCTTTGAACCCGGGCCGATGATGACGCCGGCCGGGTCGACATCGAGAAGATCTCCGCTTCGATGATACTCGGCCACTGCCTCCCGCAACCTGGGCAGCCCCTTAACCGGCAGATAATCCTTCTCCCGTGCCGCGGCCCGTAGGGCCTCGACCACCGGCATTGGTACCGGGAACGGAGACTGACCGAGGCCGAAGTCGTATACGGTATGTCCTTCTCTTTTGAGTTCGTCGCACCGACACTTGAGCGCGAGGGTTGCTGACTGGCGAAGACCCCGCACGTTGGGGTTAAGGCGGTCAACGTTGTTCGTGGGGGGCGTGCTCATCGTGAGTCACAGCTCCTTGCCGACAGTTTCGTGAAGGCGAATCTCGCGCCGACCCGGACGATCGCGGGACATCGCCCCTTCAATCGGCACGCCCTTCGATCGCTCCCGGCCCTGGAAGGTAATATCGGACGAGACCTGCACGTTCCACCGTCCGAAACCCATCCAGGCTCGACGCGCCCGGCGTCCCCCGCGGGGTCAGGCAGACGCCGGAGCATGGTTCGTTTATCGGACAGGATTGGCCGTAACTTCGGAATCCTGCCGAATGGCGATAAGGCTGCCTTCTCAACTCTTCCCCGGGATACGTCCGGGACGGCTCCACCGGCACCTTCGTTCTGCTGGACCGCCACATTCGCTTCGATGTCCCAAGAGAGCGAGGCCAAGAGACGGCGTTGTGCCTGGTCTCCACCGGCGATGAGGCGCTCACGTATGACCACAAGGTCAACCAAGTTCATCCCTCCAAGAGCCCTTCATGATTCTGCGAGCGATCGAGAAGGGCGTCTCAAAAGGGCGAATCGCCGCAACCCTCAACGGGGATGTTGCCCGTATTCGTCAGAAACGGGATCTTCTAAGAGGTGTCTGCCGCGAGGCCGTTGAGCTATTGAAGGAGAGGTCACCCTCGCCCAATGCGCTCCGCGAGTTCCGCCGATCGCAGAATTGGATCGGGCCACCCGGATGTACCTTGGCGGGCGCCACGTACGTCCCGCCTCCACCCGAAGAGCTGATGAACTGCTTGTGCGATTGGGGGCGGTCGCTTCGTGACAAGAGTCTGCCACCGTTGATTCACGCCGCGCTCGTTCTGGACATGCTCGCGGGCAATCCGTTGGTAACCGCAAAACAAGCGGCAACACATTTGGGTGTTGCCTTCACCACTGCCCAAAGGGGGATAAACAAGCTCAAGGATGCGTTGATCATTGAGGAAGTCGGCGATGCCCGGCGCGACCGTGTGTACCGTGCGAGAGAGGTATTGAACATCCTGGAAGAACCGACAAGAGTGACGTCCGCCGGACGGTGGCGACCGTAGGTCCGACGATCGTCGGTCCGTCGCGCTGGTTCCGGGCGATGCTCAGGGAGGCGAATCCGGGATTGCCGGAAGCACGGATTGACGCGGCGGTGCGGAGATTCCTCTCGCCGTGGTTCCGGTTCTCAGTGCGACATGACCCAACCAAGACGCTCCAAGCGGTCCGGCGCGTGGTAGGACTTCTCCGGGTCCTCGATCAACACGCGCGGCTCCAGCCTCGGCCGGTTCTCCTTCCCGATCCACGTCAATTCAAGTTTCGTCTCCTGCTTGGCCGTGTGTATCTGCCGTCCGTTTACTTCCAGAGCAGGTGCGTCTTCCAGGCTGCCGTTAGCCCCATCAGATCGGCCGCATTCGCCACCGAAGGCGGTTGATCCATCAGGGTTTCTACCCGAGAGCGCCACTCGGCAGCATAACCTTTAGCGGTTGGGCAATGCGTCATCAATGCGTTGAGAATCAACAGGTTTGCGAACAGGCGGCTGTTGCTGGGCAAATCGGGTGCCTGCCAGACACGGCCCGCAGGTAGCAGAGGCTTGACGGACCACTGACGATCCCACAAACGGGCATGGTGGGCGCACAGGTTCCGTACATATTACCGGGAGCGGTAAACATTGAACATTCTCATCCTGCGGCGTAACGGACGGGGTCGGCCTGGAAGTAGCTCTTGACGATTCCCGGCTGGCGTTGCG
>SDBU01006365.1_pt1 | contig 13891 bp, 20 predicted proteins | sample 2277071 | NCBI WGS metagenome assembly SDBU01 (sample SAMN10397929, study PRJNA504765) | marine sediment metagenome | isolation source: marine sediment core GS08_GC12, 126 cmbsf | place: Arctic Ocean: Gakkel Ridge, Loki's castle | collected 2008
CCGCGAGATTCGCACTCTGAAGACCAAGCTAATCTTTGCCGGCACTATAGGTCTTTTCATGCTTCTTGTCGCTGTCTCTGAATTCTCCGGGAGATGGATGCCTTCATTCCTGGGCAATCACTACCTTCTCTGGGCATTGGCGACGCCGGTTCAATTCTGGGCAGGCTGGCAGTTCTACCGGGGCACCTGGGCCGGCTTGAAGCACCGGAGAGCCAACATGAATACCCTCATTGCCGTAGGTACATCGGCGGCCTATTTCTATAGCGTGGCCGCCATCCTATTCCCCGGCTTCTTTGCCGCTGGTGGTCGGGAGGCCAGTGTCTATTTTGATACCGCGGCTATCATTATCGCTCTTATCCTGCTCGGGCGCTTCCTGGAGGCCAGAGCTAAGGGTCAGACCTCAGAGGCTATCAAGAAGCTTATGGGTATGCAGGCCAAGACAGCCAGGGTAGTGCGCCAGGGTGAGGAATTAGACATACCGGTGGAAGAAGTGGTTGTAGGAGACATCGTCATCGTACGACCGGGGGAGAAGGTATCGGTGGATGGCATCGTCAAGGAGGGTTATTCCAGTATTGATGAGTCCATGGTTACCGGTGAAAGTATGCCGGTAGAAAAGAGGGTTGGTGATGGGGTGATTGGTGCCACCATCAACAAGACTGGTAGTTTTCAATTTGAGGCGACCAAGGTGGGCAAGGATACCGCACTGGCTCAGATTATCAAGCTGGTGGAGGAGGCTCAAGGGAGCAAGGCTCCCATCCAGAGGCTAGCCGACGTTATCTCGGCTTACTTTGTACCTGCGGTTATCGTTGTTGCCATTATCACCTTTATCCTGTGGTATTTCTGGGGGCCAGCTCCAGCGTTGACTTTTGCCCTGCTTAACTTCGTCGCCGTGCTCATTATTGCCTGTCCCTGTGCCCTTGGCCTGGCGACTCCCACTGCCATAATGGTGGGTACCGGTAAAGGAGCCGAGAACGGTGTCCTTATCCGCAGTGGCGAGGCGCTGGAGACCGCCCATAAGATAAAAGCAATCATCCTGGATAAAACCGGTACCCTCACCCAGGGGCAGCCGGTGGTAACCGATGTAGTAGCTGTCTCTGGCTTTAAGGAAGAGGAACTGCTCATGATGGCAGCCTCAGCGGAACGAGGCTCCGAGCATCCCCTCGGAGAGTCTATCGTCAGTGCGGCCAAAGAAAAAGAACTCTCTTTGGTCAATGCCGTTGAGTTTAACGCTATCCCCGGACGTGGTATTGAAGCCAAGATAGACGGGCAGAAAGTGCTTTTGGGCAATCTGAAACTGATGCAAGAGCAGGGACTCTCCCTGGATGGACTGGAGGAAAAGGCTATCCAGTTCTCCAATGAGGGGAAAACCCCCATGTTTCTGTGTATTGACGGTCGGGCAGCCGGCATAATCGCCGTGGCTGATACCCTCAAGTCAAGCTCAAAAGAAGCAGTGAAAGAGCTGCACCGTTTGGGGCTGGAAGTAGTGATGCTTACCGGTGATAACCAGCGTACCGCTGAAGCCATTGCCCGGCAGGTCAGCATTGACCGCGTCCTCGCTGAGGTACTACCAGAACATAAAGCTCGGGAGGTAAAGAAGCTCCAGGGTGAAGGGAAGGTGGTGGCGATGGTAGGCGACGGCATCAATGATGCTCCAGCGCTGGCACAGGCAGATGTCGGCATTGCCATCGGCACCGGGACGGATGTGGCTATGGAGGCAGCGAACATTACTCTTATCAGCGGCGACCTGAGAGGGGTGGTTACCGCTATCTCCCTTAGCAAACGAACCTTGAGAACCATTAAACAGAACCTATTCTTTGCCTTTGCCTATAATGTTTCCCTGATACCGGTGGCGGCTGGGATACTGTATTTTGTTTTCGGTCACAGTGGGACGCCGATAGGATTACAGTTTTTCCTGGGCGATTATGGCTTCCTTAACCCAATGCTGGCCGCATTTGCTATGGCAGCCAGCTCTCTCACCGTAGTATCTAACTCACTGCGTCTAAAAAGGTTCAAGCCCGCCGGATTTACAGATTAATTGAAGGAGGGTAAAAATGAGACGTTTACGAATCTATGGAGCGATTTTTGTGATAGTGCTGAGTATCGTCAGCATAGTGGTCGGTGGAGTATTCATCGGGCAGGAGTCGGCACAAAGCAGCTTATAGTCGATGGACTCCGTTCCGAGAGAGTTACTCTCGCTATCAGGAGAGTGAGGCACTGAGTAGCGAGATGGTGGATACCATGGAAGAGGCTCAGGCTGCCGCCGAAACCATAACACAGCATCTCCGTGAGAGGTATGGGACCTATGCTGATACACCCAGGGGATCCGAGGAGCGGGCTACGTACCTTGATGGCCTGACTCTTATTAACTCCTTAACCCTGGCGGTAAGAGGCTTTGGCATGGTCACGGTGGTTATTGTCAGCGGTGTCCTGCTGATTATCATGGGACTCGCTACTGGTACCATAGGGCTAGCCATGATTGAGCTCGCGCGGAGAGTAAATTAGGAACAAGCAGAATGGTGCCGATAACTTATCGAAAATCAACCGTCTCTTGGCGAGGTGAATTCCAATGAGTGCACAGAAAAACCACTCAGGTTTAGCATTAAACGGAAGCGACAAGCTTAATGACAAGGTAAGCATTGCCCTTACTGGAAGAGATGTACTGCTCATGGACCTATGCCTGGGATTGCTAGCCCGGCACTACGCCCAGAAGGGCACCCTGAGCTTTGAAATGCAGCGGTTGAGGGAGAAGCTATCTAAGAAGCAGCAGATGCTGGCAGACGCAACACCAAAAAAGTGATAGAGATGAATGCCAAAACAGGTGATGGAAGAATGTGGAGATTCAAGAGTTGCCCAGGATGTAAGGGTGATATGCTGGTTGACTGGGACTATGATGGCTGGTATGAGTGGTGTCTTCAGTGCGGCTATCGGCATGACCTGATAGGCATGGTCAAAGTACGACTACGCGCTAAGATGGAGAAGGGGATAGCAGAGAATGTACCGTTGCATTTTAAGACGTAACGGAAGGAGGTGATAAAGATGAAGGTCGTGGAATTGTGTGGCTCAGGGCACTGCCCGGTGGTCAAGCTGGACGGCGACAGGGTCGAGATAGGTGAGGCTGGTAACCTCTGTGTCTTGACCGACGAAGAGTGGGCCGCCCTTAAGCAAAAGGTACTGGACGGGGAGCTCTAGAAACCGAAACCGGGGGCTAATTTGCTCCCGGTCGCTAGGTAAAACCTAGCTTGAAGAGGCTAAAAAGGAGGTGTTCCAGTGGCAATTGATCCAGTTTGCAAGATGGAAGTGGAAGAGAGCAAGGCAGCAGCTACCTCTGAGTACCAGGGAAAGAAGTACTACTTCTGTGCTGTCGGTTGTAAGAAAGCGTTTGACCAAGACCAGGAGAACTACCTAGCAGAAGAAAAGAAATAGGCTCAGTTTTAAAGGCAGAATGGGGATGACAAGCAGTTCAGGGACTTCCTTCCACCAAGGCTCGCCTTCAGTGGAGGTAGTTAATCAAGACTTCCAGTGACATATTAAGGAGAAAGAAGCGGCGTGGCCTGGCTCTATTCCAGCTATTCATTGTTATAGGACTCCTGGCCGTGGTGTGGTTCAACTTTGGGCAAAACGTCCTGGCCCCCCAAAAACAATCGGGTGTGCCGGAACAGCTAGGGACCCTGGAGCTTATCAGCAGTAGTGAAGGTTCTGAGGCTCTGGCTCAAATTGGGAGGCTCCACGGCACCGATATCAAGATAGTGAGCGCCTATATTGCCGAGTATGCTTATGGTACTGAGCGGGCCACCGTCTGGGTCGGTAGAGCGGAAAGTAGTAACGCTGGAGCAGAACTTATTAAGAGAATGCTCCAGGCTATAGAAAAGGGGGGCTCAGGCTTTACTAACCTCCAACGATTAACCATCACTGACCACGAGGTTTTCCGAGTCGATGGCCCTGGCGGGGAACATTTCTTTTACAACTCTAGGGAATCGAGGGAGGCGGTTGTCTGGTTGGCCGTAGAAGCCGCTGATACCTTACCCATTTTAGAACAGGTACTCAAGACTTTCTGAAAGGACAGAGAATGACTAGGTTTGTTAGAAGCTCGGTATTAGCCATCTCCATTCTTATGGTAATTGTCACACTTGCCGGGTGCTCCTCACGTTTTGTGTCTCAACAGAAAAAAGACACTTCTCCCCCCTCCCCCTCGTCTGGTTCTTCTTCTCTTGAGCCCATTAATGGACTGGTTCAGTCCAACACCGGTGGCGCGGTGACTATTGATGTGGAATGGGTTAAGACAGGGGATGGCTCCCTCATATTCAATGTCTCCATGAACACTCATTCGGTGGACCTGGACCGGTATGACCTAGGCAAGTTGGCTGTGCTACGGGATAGTGCGGGCAACGAATATCATCCTGTCTCTTGGGACTCCGCTACCGGGGGTCATCACCGCCAAGGCACTCTGGCTTTTCCTGTTCCTGATTCCCTGAGCCAGGGGAAAGCTAGGTATGTAGAGATGGTGATTCGAGATGTAGCCGGCATTGAGGAAAGGGCGCTTAAGTGGGAGCTATGAAAAGGCATATTATAATCGGGTTAGGCGCTGCTGTCTTACTAATTATAATTTATCTGGGCATTATCACCTGGGCGCAGGACTGGACCCATGCCCTGGAGCAGACCGCCGAGCTATGGTACTGGGTGCTGGCTCTAGCTGGTGGATTTGGGATTCAGGCCGGACTGTTCTCTTTTATCAGGCAGGGTATCCGTGAGCGCCGAGCGGCCACCACCGGCTCCGTAGCCGCCTCTGGAAGTGTCTCTGCTGGTTCAATGGCGGCATGCTGTGCCCATCACCTGAGCGATGTCCTGCCTCTCCTGGGTTTGTCCGGGGTGGCTATCTTTTTGGTTCACTATCAGCTTTTTTTCATCATTGCCGGTGTTCTCTCCAACATTGTAGGTATAACTATTATGCTAGAGACTATCCAGCGCCATGGTCTGTCTGACAGGTTAGGACGCTGGAAATGGAACATGAACTGGGTCAAAAAGGGAGCGATGGTCTCGGCGGTGCTCATCATTGCCGCCACTTTTTTTCTTGTCTCCTGATACAGGGAAAGAAATACTATTTCAGTGCCGTGGGTTGCAAGAAAGCGTTTGACCAAGCCCCCGGAGAAATGCCTAGCTGAAGAAAAGAAATAGGCTCAGTTTTAAAGGCAGAACGGGGATGACAAGCGGCTCATTCCAGAGGAACTGCATGCTGGGTAATTTCCAGGTTACAACTTTGATGCTGTTCACACCACTGCTGGCATTTCTCCGCCCGCTCTTTTTCTTTGTAGGCAAAACCGCAGGCTTCGCAGATGTAGAGTGTCTTATTATCCTTATGCGTCTCTTTAACCATCTCTTCTCCTCCACCATGGGATGTAAGATTACTCTTGACTTGCTGTCACGACTCTATTTTAGCTCCTTCATGAAATCCACCAGGTCATCTAAATCCCGTTCCGACATTCGCCAGCGTGGCATCTCCTCGCCTAGTGGCTCGCCCGCAGGATCAACACCACTAATGATAGCTCTCTTCAACGTCTCTTCAGTATAGGGTGGATGTTCTGCGTGTTCTTCCTTACCTGGCTCTTCCTCATGATTCTCTTCTTGGGTCAAGTTGTCCCAGGTGATATTAGGCACATCGAAATAGGACATCATCATGGTAACTCTACCACCTTCGCCTTCTGGCCCATGGCAATTGACGCAGGCAATAGGGTGCATCATTCTGATTCCGCCGGAATAGGTGATAGGCTCACCAGATAAACTCTTCGTGGTGAAATATATCCTCTCGCCGTTGGAACCATATTCGTAATTGCCTGCCGGTCCTAAGGGTGAAGAACAAGAGGTTAACAGGCTTGCTACGGTTAAAATGAATGCCACCAACAATAGGTCGACAATAGAGCAAAGAAATTTGTCCTCTTCATCACCTCCCCTTAAAGTTATACTTTTTATACAAGTATACACCAAATTTTGAGAAGTTGGGGCTTTCTCCGAATTACTGTATAATGCGTCAAGAATAAATATCAGGAGCTTGCAAAGTTGTTAACTCAATACAGGGCCACTGAGATTACTAGAGGGCGGTACAATCGAATTGCTCCTCTCTATGACCTCATGGAGAGTCTTATTGAGAGGTCTCGCTACAGCAAGTGGCGGGAACTGCTGTGGAACAAGGTAGAAGGCAATAATATCCTGGAGATTGGGGTTGGTACTGGCAAGAACTTCCCCTATTATCCTCCCGATGCTGAAATTACTGCTGTTGACTTCAGCGATGAAATGCTGGAGCGCGCCAAAGATAGAGCTAGCAAGCAAAAGGTGAAAGTCCACTTGGAGCAAATGAATGTGCAGAATCTCGAGTTTGAAGACAACACATTCGACACGGTAGTAGCTTCTTTTGTCTTTTGCTCCGTCCCCGAACCAGTTCGCGGATTAATGGAAATTGAGCGGGTGTGTAAACCGGGGGGTAAAGTAGCTTTACTGGAGCATGTACTGAGTGCCAACTACATTCTGGGCGGGCTAATGAACCTTGTCAATCCATTGGTAGTGCGAATGGTTGGAGCAAACATCAATCGGCGAACAGTCAATAATGTTATTAAAAGCGACCTAGTGTTAGAACAAGTTACTGATCTTGGAGCAGGGATTTTTAAGTTGATTGAAGGGCGAAAGAAAACACTGTCTTCATGAAAGAACTCGGCTTTAAGCGATCTTGGGTAAAAGGGGCTCAGAGGTTAGCTCTGATGACAGGCTATGCTACCAGTCGCTGCAGGTAGCGGTGGGCTTGAAGTGCTGCTTTGGCTCCTTCACCGGCGGCGACAATGATTTGCTTCTCGATTACATCAGTTACATCGCCGGCAGCATAAAGACCAGGGACAGTGGTTTCACTGGCACAATTGATGGGCACCTCTCCCCACTTATTGAGTTCAACAAGTCCTTTTATCACGTCGGAGTTGGGTATCAGCCCAATTTCAATGAAAATGCCGGTAACATCCAGAAGTTTCTTCTCGCCGCTCTTCAGGTCTTTTACCACCATTCCTTCTACCAAGCCTTGCCCTTTTATCTCCTCCGTTTGGTATTCAGTAAAGGTGCTGAGATTCTTGGCATCGGCTAGCTTGTCGATAAGAATGGCATCACCGGTTAACGGGGTCAGTGAAACCAAGTCAACATGTTCAGCAATTTTCACCATATCCAGCGCTGCCTCCAGTGCTGAGTTGCCTCCCCCCACCACCGACACCCTCTGACCGGCAAAAACAGGACCATCACAGATGGCGCAATAGGTTACTCCTCTACCGGTCAACTCAGTTTCCCCGGACACATTTAGCTTCCTGGGGCTCTTCCCGGCGGCAAAGATTACCGCTTTTGATTGATACTTGTCGCCTGTCTCGGATATGGCTTCAAAACCTCCCCCAACTTTTTCCATCCATGAGACCTTGTCGCCAATTTTCTGGTCAATAGGAAACTGGCTCATCTGGGTTTGGAATTTGGCTATCAGTTCTGGCCCCTCGATGAACTGATAGCCAAGGTAGTTTTCGATACCCATGGTCTGGTTTATCTGTCCGCCAATATCAACGCTAATCAGTAACGTTTTAAGCTGCTTGCGAGCCGCATATACACTAGCAGCAAGTCCGGCTGGACCACCACCTATTATCATCAAATCATACATGGCTGCCTCCTTGCGCGAGACAATCGCCTGCTACCCCATAATTATTGTGATAGCAGTTTGTCAAGCTGGGCTTGATTAAAACCGACGATGATTTCGCTATCAACCATGATAACAGGTACGCCCATTTGTCCCGACTTCTGTATCATCTCCTTGACTTTTTCCTTATCCTGAGCCACATTGATGTCAGTGTAGGGGATCCCTTTTTGGGAAAGGTAATCCTTAGCCCTTTTGCAATAAGGACAGGCAGGAGTAGAATAGATAACCACTTTTTTATCAGCCATTCTATTACCTCATGTACAGAATAATTGAGAGTTTAGTCTTCTGGTTGGATATGTTCACCCACTACCGGGTTTCCACATGCTGGGCAGGTAGCTACTGACGGCACCTGGCAGTTTGGGCATAAACCAACAACTTTGGATTCATGACCACATTCCGGACAGACAAACTTGATATTTTCCATTAGCCCCCCAAACCACTTAATAATGGAATTTTAAACTCGCATAAAGAGTATGTCAAGATTTGCGGTTAACAGTACACGAGCCAGCGAGCTTGAGTCGCCCAGCCTGGATGGTTGGGAGCTACCTGAAAATCATTTGTGCTATAATTTGTCCACAGGAATTCGCTTTATACTGATAAACTGTCTTTGAAGGAGAGCCGCCAAGTTGCCGTTCAGTGATAAGATTGAGATTCTAAGGAACTCCTCTATATTCTCCAGCTTGAATGAGGATGAACTTGCTGAGCTAGCTGGCTTTGCTATCGAGCGTAGCCTCATGCCTGGTGAGTTCGTTTTCTGGGATGGTGACGACCCTGAATGGTTTTACATGATTATCGAAGGTAAAGTAAAAGTCCTAAAACATTCCTCGCTGGGGAGAGAGTTTACCATAGCCTTTTTTGGCCCTGGTGAAATGTTTGGCGAGGTAGCTGTTTTTGAGAATAAGCCCTATCCTGCTTCAGCCGAGGCTGTAACTGAAACTAGGGTAGTGGGAATTAGGAGAAAGGACTTCCTATCTTTCCTTACCCATCGCTCCGAGGTAGCCCTGAGAATTATCAGCGTTTTGGGGGGACGGCTCAGGGATGCCCAGAGCCGCCTCAGAGACCTTGCTGGAGAGAGAGTTGAACAGCGCCTGACCAGTGTACTGCTTATGCTCTCGGCAAAGCTTGGGCTTACCCTCCCTTTTACCCGACAGGAAATCGCTGACATGGTAGGGACCACTACCGAGACGGCGATTCGGGTTATGAGCCACCTCAAGGACCGGGGGATTATTCGTACTGCCCGCGGTAAAGTGTTTATCCTCGATGAGGATAAACTTAAGCTGCTGAGTGAAGGGCCACCACGAGTATAGAAACACGAGACTATCCTGACTCCTGGCTTTTTCTCCTCCGTGTCAACAATTACTAATAACTTCCCACTATATATGATTCAAATCATAGTAGGCAATGCCACCAAGTTGTATTATTGTTGCAGAAGCTAGAACCAAAATGCTCATCAATAGAGGAGGTTATAGGAATGACCAGCAACTGTCCCGGCCATAATTTCAGAAATCTACGGGTGTCACTGTACAAGTGCCCGAATTGTGGCGCTGAGGTGGAAATCTTCTCCGATGAAATAAAGATGAAGTGCCGGAAGTGCGGCACAATGGTTTACCAAGAGAAGATACCTTCCTGTATCGACTGGTGTGCTTCAGCCCGTCAATGCCTAGGAGAGGAAAGATGGAAGGAATTGAGGGGCAAGGACTAGCAGGACTTATCCTTTTAAAAAATATCAAGGAGGCAGACAATGACTACCACCAAAACTACCAGGAAAATCATAAGAATCGACGAAGAGAAGTGCGATGGCTGTGGGATCTGCGTGCCAGCCTGTGCTGAGGGTGCCCTTCAGATTATTAACGGCAAGGCAAAACTCGTTAGTGAGAAATATTGTGATGGTCTCGGTGCTTGCCTTGGGGAATGCCCCCAGGGAGCCATTACCATTGAGGAGAGAACCGCCGAAGAATTCAACGAAGAGGCAACGAAGCTCTACTTGGAGGAAAAGAAGCATACTATGGAAGAGCTTCCCTGTGGTTGCCCCGCGACTACGGCCACCCAGTTTGCGCGGCAAGAGGTGACAGGAGCTACCCCAAAGGAGACAGCGGCCCAGCGGTCAATGCTCGGTCACTGGCCGGTTCAGCTTACACTGGTGCCTCCAACGGCGCCTTTTCTCCAGGGGACTGACCTAGTACTGGCAGCCGACTGTGTTCCCTTTGCCTACGCCGGCTTTCATCAGGATTTCTTGAAGAACCACAGCCTGTTAGTAGCCTGTCCCAAACTGGACGACTTCCAAGCCCATTTGGGGAAGCTGACTGATGTTTTGAGCCATTCGTCAGTGAAGAGCCTGACCGTGGTGCATATGGAGGTGCCTTGTTGCTCGGGATTGGTCTACATGGCGAAACAGGCAATGCAGTTAAGCGGCAAAAATATCCCCCTTAAAGAGGTAACTATCGGAATTCGGGGTGACCTAAGTGATGGTTAGCCTCTCCTGATTTTTAGCTTCAAAGTGAGCCGCACACAATACAGGGCAATCCTGACCCATCTAAAATATCCACCAGCCTTGCAGAACGCCAGAATCTTACTATGCGAATGAGTATGAGGCGATTTACTAGGCTCACTAATGCTTTCTCAAAGAAGCTAGACAACCATATGCGTGCGCTTGCTCTCTATTTTCTGCACTACAACTTTGCTAGACCGTACAAGACACTAGCCAACCCCTATCCAAGAACACCGGCAATAGCAGCGGGTTTGACCAATCACATCTGGGCAATAGAAGAGATTGTAAAACTTACTGGTTGACAATCCCCCACTAAGTATTACTTTTTAGATTTTTTGTATACATCAACAAACCAAAACTAAGAAGAAGGATACCTAGACCACCAAAAAAGATACCTAGACCACTCAGCGCTTCCATATTTTCACTTCCGAAATGATAGTTTATCTCAGTATATCATATCCCTAATCTGCTTCAACACCCCATCGTCATTCAAAATGATACACTACCAATAATTTTGACCTCTTGACAAAGGAGTGAACATATGATAATAAGATAATAATAATTCGCATACCCGTACAAGATATAGGCTTGTACGCAATTACACGGCTGGCACGGGAGTATTATCGCGATTAACATAAATACCCGATTACCCATATGAATAGTACCCTGCCTGTTTAGTAACTCGATTCATTTTATCTTTTAAATTTGGAGGGGGGTGCCATGGCAAAAAAACTCTATCGCAGTCGAACTGATCGGAAGATATGGGGGGTGTGCGGCGGCCTGGCAAAGTACTTCGATATGGATCCTACCATTGTGAGGGTAATCGCTATATTGTCACTATTCTTTGGCACTCTGGGTATCTGGGCGTATATTATTATGACACTAGTCGTTCCTGAAGAAAACTAAGGGGTTGCCGCGATCAAGGATACAATCAAGGAAAATGCACAATAGACAAACTAGTTATTGTTGGGGCTAATTAGGCTCCAAATTATATAGCAAGGAGGAAATAAGCTATGAGGTGGAGTTGGATTGGAATTATCTTAATCGTCGCTGGTATCTTGATACTGGTCTTACCCCATCTTATTAATTGGCTAATAGGGATAGCCATAATTGTAGTTGGGGTGTTACATTTTATCCAGAGGCAATAGCCAGTCACCTCAGGTCAAATACAAAACGAGAGAGTCTTGTGCAGGTCAGGTAGCTTGTGGTGTGTCCTACCGATACAGGTCTCCCTATACTTGTAAATGTGGGTAACCTGGCCTTAACCAGTCCGGAAATTACTATTTTCCCACTTTACATCGTTAAAATAGTTACTTGCCGGGGTAGATTGTTTAACCATTAATAGAAAGTGCGAGGTAGAAAAGGAGGACCTATTATGGCAGTCGAAAAAGAAAAGCTGATAGATATGTACCGGACAATGGTTCGAATTAGAACTTTTGAAGAGAGGGTCCGAAAGGAATTCGCAGCTGGTAATATTCCAGGGTTTGTCCACCTGTACACTGGTGAAGAGGCAGTAGCTACAGGCGCCTGCGCAAATCTGAGGCCAGACGATTATATCACAAGCACTCATCGCGGACATGGGCATTTGATTGCCAAAGGTGGAAAGATGGACCAGATGATGGCTGAGCTATACGGTAGGAGTACGGGCTATTGCAAAGGTAAGGGGGGTTCCATGCACATTGCTGATATGGAGATAGGCATATTGGGTGCTAATGGTATCGTAGGCGCTGGGATAACCATTGCTGGTGGGGCTGCACTTGCAACCCAAATGAAGGGAACAGACCAAGTCACTGTATGCTTCTTTGGCGATGGCGCATGCAATACTGCCAGATTCCACGAAGGAATAAACCTGGCTGCATGCTGGGATTTACCAGTGGTTTACGTTATCGAAAACAACCTGTACGCTGAGAGCACTCGTATTAGCGACACCTGCAAACTGACCAACCTTGCTGATAGAGCCTGTGCGTATGGAATCCCAGGCAAAACTGTGGATGGCAATGATGTTCTAGCGGTATATGAAGCAGTGGGTGAAGCAATGGTAAGGGCAAGAAAGGGCGAGGGGCCTACCCTAATAGAGTGTAAAACCTACCGTTTACAGGGGCACGAAGAAGGAGACACGCAGACCTACAAGAATAAGGAAGAGGTTGAGGAGTGGCTGAAAAAGGACCCCATTCCCAGATTCAGAAAACAACTCATTGAAACGGGCGTTCTAACGGAAGACGATTCAGCCAGAATTGAACTACAAATAGCCGAGGAAATAGAAAAGGCAGTGAAATTCGCCGCTGAAAGCTCATGGCCATCCCCCGAAGAAGCGATGGAAGATGTCTATGCCTAAGGAGGTTAAATAGTGACGAGAGAAATAACCTATACTCAAGCTATTGTTGAAGCCCTTGATGAGGAACTAAAGAGGGACCCAACGGTGTTTATCATGGGGGAAGATATAGGACAATATTGGGGAGGGTCGTTAGGTGAATTTCAAGGTCTATTTGACAAATATGGACCTAAGAGAATAAGAGAGACTCCAATCTCAGAGACAGCGATAATGGGAGCGGCTATAGGTGCGGCAGTAATCGGCATGAGGCCAATCGCAAATATTATGTTCGCTAACTTCTTGGGCGTACCGATGGATGAGATATTCAATCAGCTGACAAAAATGAGATATATGTTCGGTGGAAAGGCAAAGCTACCAGTGACTATCGCCTGTATTTGTGGTGGCGGTGTGTCAGCTGCCTCTCATCACTCTCAGCGTGTTGAAGGATTCCTAATGAGCATTCCAGGGCTTAAGATTGTTTCACCATCGACTCCGTATGACGCCAAGGGTTTACTTAAGTCAGCAATAAGGGATGATAATCCCGTAATATTTTTTGAGTCGATATCATTAATGATTGGAGGTCTTAAAGGCAACGTGCCAGAAGAAGAGTACACAATACCTTTGCAAAAGGCAGATATCAAAAGAGAAGGTAGTGATGTTACCGTCGTGGCAATAGGCACTATGGTTCATAGGGCTCTGGCCGCTGCCGCTACACTTCAAGAAAAAGATATAAGTGTAGAAGTTGTTGACCCCCGAACTCTCGTGCCACTAGATAAACAGGCTATTTTTGACTCAGTTAAGAAGACGAACAGGCTGGTGATTATGGATGAGGAGCCTAAAACCGGAAGCGCAGCCTCCGAAATCGCAGCTATAGTAGCTGAGGAAGCCTTTGACGTTCTCGATGCACCAATAAAGAGAGTCTGTGCTCCTGATACTCCTGTTCCTTTCAGCCCGGCTCTGGAGAATTTCTGGATACCGACTGAGGAGAACTTGATCCAGGCTATAACTGAGATTATGTAGTGAAATTCGGCTGATGCCTGAAAAGGACAATAGATTAGTAGAACTGTAATAAGTGCAACTTACGGGACTGCGCGTAATGTGAATAAAGAGATGAATTTCCGCTTGCTTATATCGCCTTAGGACGTTTGATAAGGAGGGTAAACACGTGGCACAAACAAGCCCAGCTAAAGTTAAGGTTAAGAGTATTACACAGGTAGGCATTGTGGTTAAGGACTTGCAAAAAGCCATGGAGAGCTACTGGAATATCTTGGGCATCGGCCCATGGAGCGTTTATAATTGGGAGGCTCCTCTAGTCTATAATCGAAAATATCAGGGTAGGCCAGCTTGGGGCAGGGAGAAGATAGCCGAAACTATGGTAGGGTCGGTA
>SDBU01006366.1_pt1 | contig 13891 bp, 13 predicted proteins | sample 2277071 | NCBI WGS metagenome assembly SDBU01 (sample SAMN10397929, study PRJNA504765) | marine sediment metagenome | isolation source: marine sediment core GS08_GC12, 126 cmbsf | place: Arctic Ocean: Gakkel Ridge, Loki's castle | collected 2008
CCCACTGTCTGATTCGGCTGGAGACGAAGGCCTTTTATGATAGGCAGAGATACCATAGGATTTTTCATACTACTTTACAAGGATTGGGGCAACTTAAAATACAGGACTTTTACCTTAATTTGGCTCTCCCTTCTTCAGCTTCGCAAAGCAGGAGAATCTCTTTTCGGGGTGCACCGATCCCTCTGTTTAGGCAAACTTTTGCGGATTGCATGTAATGATCAATACTTGGTCTGATAACTAAGCATCTCGTAATTTCTACAGCATATCGGCATCATAGCTGACTATTCGCTTGGTTCTGAGTTTGGAAGGGGACGAATGGAATGGTGCAATATTGGAATGATGTAAAGGATAGAAAGAATAGAATCCTTTTGAACCCATTATTCGATCCTTCCATTGTTCCATTGTTCCATTATTCCCCCGCCTATTATGGGCGGGGGATGAGCAGAGTGGACCAACTTTTTACCAGACGTTTAGTTGAGTTTTACATTCTTCTCACTTCGGGCTGCATGATAGTGATCTCTGGTAGGTGGATCGGATTGAAGATCACGATCAGTAGTTGAAAGTTTTCAGGGGATGGTCTGGCTTATGACTAATAAGAAATGTGGGCGATGCAGAGTTGCCTTGCTTTCAGGTATTCCCTTGATGTATTGATCTCTTTATGATGCTACCTAGTTAAAGTAAAGTGAGTAGTTTTCCATAGCCTTTTATAGATTCCTGAACCTTGGATTGTCGTAATGCATGCCAAATTGTTGCTTGATTACTAGAGATGACTGGTTTTCCTAAGTCAGTTTCTAATTTCTCAATGATTTCAATGGTACGAAAACTAGTACAACTTATGAATATTGCATCTGCTTCGGGAACATTTACCTTCTTGGAAAGTCTATAAGCGGATTCCAATGGTAAATTGTTTGTTTCTTGATCATCTCTAATTCCTAATCCTTCAATGTTCAACACCGAAATACCTTCAGCTTCGAGATAATTTTTCAGAGCTTCATTGACTGAATCGAGATAGGGGGTGGCTACTGCAACCTTTTTTATATTTAGTTTCTTAAAAGCTGCTGATACAGCAGTAGATGTGGTAGTAACAGTCACATTCGGAAACTTCCCCTCTAATTTAGCGATTATTTCTTTATCATATCCCGCTCCCTTAATAAAACTTCCGGAAGTACAGCAAAATGCTATCGTATCTACACAAGCAGGAATAAGGAGATCTGTGGCTTTCTCAGCATAACTAGCCAATTTTTCTAAAGCTTCTGGAGTTACTGCCCCAGGAAATGTCATACGTGATGTGTGAATTGAAACACCTTCAGGAACTATCCGATAGAGCTCTGATTCACAAGTTACATCCGAGGCAACAACAAGAATTCCTATTCTGGCTCTCCAACCATACATAAAAATACCTCTACATGCACTTAAGCGTTTTGGAATTAAGGTTTTTTGACGTCCTTGGCCTTGGATCCTCGATCTCCCTTTTCCACCTTAAAGCTGACACGATCACCTTCAGCCAGGCTCTTAAATCCAGTTCCACTTAAAAACCTTCTTTTTTGTTTCCCCCATTGAAGAAATAGGCAGGGCTTAAAGGGTGACTCCTAAAACGGTCAAAAACAAGGCTGATAAGTTTGTTCTTTTCATTTTTTACCTTCCTCTGGCATAAAGGTTTTCGTTTGACATTCTCCCGCTCTGTTGCCATTTCCTTAGGACAATGCAGCCCTAAATAATCATTTCCGAAAGGGGCATTCGGTGCGATTTGATCGAACCGATGGCCGTCCACCCGACAGCGATGTGAAGGGCCTGTTTTATGTAGTCAGGGAGACCGTATTTCTTCCTGAAAGTGTTAGCCGTCTTTTCCGTACAAGATAGCCAAACGGCGCCCAGTCCCAGGGCGTGGGCCATCAGGCACATATGATCAGCAGCCGCAGCACAGTCGAAGAGCATGTTATGGGGGACCAGCTTGTCGTGGCCTACGGTCTCGTAGACCCGGGTGTCGTAGCAGATGACGATCAGAACGCATTGATCCATCGGCGTGGGAATGTCGCTCCAGACGATCTTGGCCTTTTTGGGGTCTTTGATGACGATGAAGCGTACAATGTCCAGGTTGCAACCCGTGGGTGCAGCACGGCCTGCCTCTAAGATTTGTTCAATCATCGCATCCGGCACTGGCTTACCCGGAATCCAGTCACGCACTGAGCGACGCTCCCAAAACAATTTGCGGACCACGGCCATCTCTTCCTCAGTAAAGGGGGTGGGCAATGCTTCTTCAATCTCGGCCTTTTCGCCGGCTAGCATTTTTGCAGCCAGCTCCATATACTTCTTGCCCCACTGGAAATCGTCGTCGTCATCGGGAAACCCGCGGGCTTTCCAAACATCCAGAATTAACTCTGTCTGGAGACCAAAGTTGGGTGGCAGTTTCTTTCGGCCCAGCAGGATTGGATAGATCTCAACTTCGATGGTGTGATGAACCCTCTCTCGGAAAAGAGCCCGCAGGCAGATCGGATCCATCTTCATTAAGTCTTCCCTGGTGTAATCATCTCCCCCTATTCTAAAAACGGTGACCTTGTCAGGGTTAGCCATGGTTTTTCCTCCTTTCTTGGCACAGATCGTTTCGATAATGATTACTTCAAAGTGATTCGGAAATCGCAGTGGTCGTACTCTTCCATGATGGTCTGGGTCCGAGCCAGTTTCATCCTCGGGTTAAAGCCTTCGATCAGGTCAAAATCCCGGGCGCACGACAGGACAACGCCCAGATCAGCTAGGCCCAGTTCCTTGTACATTTCGGCGTAGCGACACCGCTTGATGTCAAAGTCATACTTTGTGTCGGTAAGCTCCAATTCCTGCATTTCATAAGCACCGCCTGCCCCCCAGGCACTCAGTCCCCTGGCGAAATCGGCTATGCTATTCCCGCCCATCTGACTAGCCAGTTGCTCGCCGCTTTCCCGCGCGAGCGACTTGATTACCCGGCTAACCACTTTGAGGGCTTTATCCCTGCCCAATTCCTCTATGAACGCTTTGATCAATGGTCCCGCTATGCGGGCTTCAATTTCCCTTCTGGTAAGGATGCTCACCTGACTCAAATCTGCCCCCATCCATCGACCTCCTTCCCTGTGATTAAAATAGAAAACTATTAGCACCAATTATATGAGCAAATTTAATAAGTCCAATAGGCTAAATTTCCACTAAAAATCAACCCACGATTTTTCATTTCAACCCAATTTTTCACCAGTTTTCTTGCCAAATTTTCCTCACCAGAAGTTTTTTTACTTTTTTTTATTATTTGCTGGCGTCCCCTCTTTCGTTCTGCTATACAATGGGGATGTTTCCCATTACCGTCAGAAAAAGAACCATTCACAAGACCGATCTTGATCTGATTCAGGCTACCGTTGACAGGCATTGGGATAAGGGACGTAAGCAAATCTCCAAAATTCTTTGCCAGGAATGGCCTCCGGCTCGTAGAGCCTACGCCTCGGAGAGAACTGGTTTCAGCCAAACGGTCGGCTCAAGGACATGGCATGTAGAGAGGTGTTGCTCACCCTGAAGCGCAAAGGCCTTATCACCCTTCCGCCTAGATTTAATAGCGCCAACAATGATAAACGTAATCGATCCATCCCCGTTGTCGAAATCAACCAAACCCCTTTACGAAGAAACCTCTCTGACCTTCCCTCCGTTAAACTTAAAATGGTTCGCAATACCCCCCTTGAGCCTGTTTACAGCAGCCTTATCCAACAACATCATTACCTCGGTTATCGTCAAATTGTTGGAAATCATCTTAAATACATGGCCTTCATTGGGGATAGACCTGTAGCCTGTATAGGATGGCCTCCGGCTCGTAGAGCCTACGCCTCGGAGAGGGATCTGCTGCCCAGTCAGAGTTCCCTAACCGGGTAAACCTGCTCTGTCAAATCCCGTGATTCTTTCATAGGCTGATGTCTACACCCCGTTCCTGTAATATTCGGACGAATTCATATTTTACTATTTCCGGGTCAATGGCATGCAAGTCAAGCCATATCACATCTTCTCCCGAGTGCCGGCAGGGGGCATAGACGGCCTTTTCCTTCAGTCTTCTTGCAATTTCTATGTTGATTCCATTATTCAGGGGCGGCGTGGTTATCACCAGGGCCGCGGTAACCAGCCCACCCAGGAAACCGTACTTCTCAAGCAGCAGAACCCTGGCCCCATTCTCCGTGGCACATACTGCGGCAGCCACCCCTGCAAAACCACCTCCACAGACGAGCAAATCAACGCTGGCTACCACCGGGGCCTTTCTTTCTGGCTCGGTGATCCAGTCCATCTTTAACCTCCTGGGATTCATTATTAGATTTGATCTTCAAGATACATCTCCAGAGTCACCCGCTCACCGGGCTTGAGATTGAAAAAATGATCAACAGGGTAATGGCCCTGAATGATTTTGTTAAAGTATTCCAGGCTCCCCTGTATTTCCTGGTATTCCTTCTTAAAAACCCTAGCGTTTTCCAAGGCCCTTTGACGTAAAGGATTGAGGTCACCCACACCGGTGTCGATCAGGGCAATGTGGGTGTAGTGCTTTAGCTCCTCCTCCATGACCCAGATGGCCGTGTCCCGGCCGTACCGGGGCTCATAATCGTTCTCTACTATACCTAAGGGATCCTTTCTTTCCGCGACCCATCCGGGTGTCAGGTAGTAGGTTCCCGATCTCTCCTCAAAGACCTTTTTATATGCCGCAGGAGATCCCAGAAAGAAGGCGATGCAGTCATGACACCGGGGAACGATCAATCCCTGCTCTCTTGCCGTAACACCCACAATCCCGTTTGAACAGAGGCCATATCCCAACACAATTCGATCTGCATATTTTGCTGCCCGGTCGATCTGCTCCTGGACCAGAACGGCCATATTTTTGGGCGTGCGGTGCAGTCCTTGGTCGATATAACGGATCTCAATAAGGTTATCCCCCTGGTGAACCCGTTCAAGTTCCGGTTCCATCACCCGGCAGGCCACCACAACCTTGCGGCCTATGGACTGTTGAGAAGTCGCTGTTGTCATCGTCTGACCCTTGCTCTATTTTTTACTATAGCTTCTCTTAATTACCATATAATCTCTGTTTTTGCAAACAGGAATGGACATGGCAACCTTCTTTTTGTACTTTCCATTAATCAGTTCAAGAAGGCTAAGCAAAGTTTTAATCTTTTTTCAGTAATACTTGCGAAACTGGGGCTTTTATAGAATTTGCAACCTGGGGATAATAATCAAGATTGGCATGAGGCATGCTTAACGCATTAATATACTCTATCTGGAAGTCTTCTTCTCCCGCCAATTCTATATAACGGACTTTACGAGCTATTTCATCCGCTTTTGATCTTTCCTCTTGGGATTTTAAAGTCATTCTTGCCCCTGAACCGGCGGTATTTCCTACGAAAGTCACTGTAGATAATTCCACTTCGGGAAGCATTCCTATCGTTCTGGCACTTGCTGGATTAATAAAACTACCAAAAGTACCGGCACTAATGATTTTTTTAATATCCCTTTCCACAACCCCAAGCTTATTCATCATGATTCGCCAGCCTGTCTGTATTGCCGCCTTAGCTTTTTGTACTTCTCTTATATCCTGCTGGGTTATGGCTATGTCCTCTTCCCACTTGCGGTCTCATCCTTACAAACGATTACAAAACCATGTTCAGTTACTCGTGGATGGGCATCTATCATTTCTCCTGCGGTACCTATTATTCCAACCCTAAGCATCTCTGCTATAGCGTCAATAATTCCCGAACCACATATTCCTCGTGGCTTTGCATCATCAATGGTTTCAAAGCTAACACCCTTATTGATCTTAATGCTACTTATAGCCCCTGTGGCAGCCCTCATCCCCTGTCTAATATGCGCGCCTTCAAAAGCAGGCCCGGAAGCGGTGGAACATGCAAATATATCGTCTCGACAGCCAAAAACAACTTCTGAGTTGGTGCCCACGTCTATGAGCAGATGTAGGTCATTTTTTTCATAGATTTTTGTAGCCAAAATACCTGCAATGGCATCTCCCCCTACAAAACCGGCTATATTGGGCAATACATGAAGGTTTCGTTTTGGGTGTATTTTTATATTCATTTTTGCGGCATCTACGTTTAATGAATGAGCTATTGCACGAGTATATGGGCTTAACGGGATGTATTCAGGATTTATATACGATGATTGAAGCTAAAGCTTTTTCCACAGCAGAAGATTGAACGATCACAACAAAAGCCTTAAATAAAACAAAGTTATCGACAGCATTACGAATGATCAGTCTGCAAACAACTTTACACAACACTGTCAAGAGGGAGAGATAAAGAGTTAAATCATAAATTATGGTGCTTTTAATCAAGTCATAAAATCGCTGACTTTGTCGGGACTTCGCCACTATAAAAAAAGGAAATTTCTATAAAATCAAGTCACATTCTCTATCTTAACTTTAGTTCATTTTAGGCACTTTAGGCATTTTAGCTCACTTGAATCAGGGTAACTTTCAGGATTCATAGTATACCCGGTTACAATCCCCCATATGAAGCAAGAAGGGTGGGCTAAAAAACCCACCCTCCACTTTTAGAAAGAGATAAGATAGTCTTTTTTCAATCCTTGACTTCTCTGACGTTCATCTGGATAGAAGTTCTTTGCACTTCTGGGCCGCACCAGGGGCGTCGTAGGCATATCCATCGGCTCCTATGTCGTTCGCAAACTTTTGTGTCACAGGTGCACCCCCCACGATGACCTTAACGGCATCCCTCATTCCTGCCTCCTGTAAGGCATCAATGGTGTTCTTCATCTCGAGCATAGTCGTGGTGAGGAGGGCACTCAGGCCCAAAATGTCAGGCTTTTTCTCCTTGACGGTCTGCACAAATTTTTCAGGATCGACGGAGACCCCTAAGTCTTCTACGATGTAACCTTGACCCTCGAGCATCATCCTCACGAGGTCTTTTCCGATGTCATGCAGGTCACCCTTGACCGTGCCAATGACGACACTGCCTTGCTTTTCCTCACTTTTCACGACAATCTGGTCTTTAAAATGTGACAATGTCTCTGACATGGTTTTGGCAGAGAGAATCATTTCCGGGATATAAATCTCACCGTTTTGAAATTTTTCGCCGATGATCGTCATGGCTGGGATCATTCCCTTGCTTACCACATCCGGAGGCCTCAAACCGGAGTCGATATCTTTTTGAACAAGTTCGATGAGACGAGGCAAATTTTTGCTGAGGAGAGCTGACATATAAGACTCAACGTCTAATTCGGCCGCAATCTCAACTTTCTCCAGTTTGGGCTTGGCCTGATATGTCCAGATTGTACCCTTTACGCCGCCTTCATCGAGTTCGATGGGATAACGGCCAAATTCGAAAGTTGCATCTATCATGGCCTTCATATTTTCAAGTGGGACGAAATCCGTAATGGAGTTCGAGGACGCCACCATATACCCGCCGCCGGGGCCGATGGTCCTGATCCTTTCATAAACCTCTGCCCGGACGTCTTCGGGGCTCCCCAGGGTGAGGGTCGAATCCAGATTAAGATTGCCTATCAGACAGAGCTTGTCGCCCCATCTTTTCTTCACTTCCACGATATCCATGCATTTGGGCTGTATGGGGTTAAAGGCATGAAATCCACAGTCAATCAAATCATCCATCACCTCGGTACAATCCCCGTCGCTATGGAAGATATGCCCCAAGCCCTTATCACGACATACGTCCCCTATCTTCTTGTACCATGGGAACAGATATTTCCTTAAATGTTTGGGATGAACCAGAAGACCGGTATTGTGGGCGATGTCATCGGGATGGAGCACAGCCCCCACGCAAGGATATTCGATCACCCTGAGAAACGTCTCATACTGGATCTGTCCGACCTTTTCGAACATTGCCGCGGGGAGTTCCTCATTGGTCTCAAGGGCATTGAAAAAGATCTCCGCCCCCATGGACATCCAAATAAACGTATATATCTTGCCCAGAAGGAGGATGCTCTTCATTCCTGGGGGGAGGATCTTGTCAAACATATCCCATTTGGACAGGTCAAAGTCATCCACTGAAGGCCAGGGGTATTTTTCGAACTGCTCCCAGTTGGTTATGACACCCTCGTGCTCCTGGGCCCACTCTCTGGAAACCCTGTCTCCATATTCGGTATGAACGGCTTCTCCCTTGGTGGTCATGCCCTCTGGCGCGCGGACCGGTTCCAGGATTCCGGAAGATGATGTAACAAAGTCAAATCCGGCTGTATACCAGAAATCAACCTGATCTTCCAACGTGACAACCTTCTCGCCCATGAAGTTATCTTTGGGCAACTGATCCACATGCCAATCGCCTAAGGGCACCCGGTTGGGTTCCTCACAATGGAGGGTCGTCATATATCTCTCAAAGTCCGGTTTCGGTTCTCTTGCCATTTTCAATCCTCCTAAAAGCGCTTTTTCAAACCTTCCGGAAAAATAATACTAACCAGTACTATTTTCAATCCAAATGCCCTTTCAGTACCTTAATTCTTCATCCGTCATGATGAAACTTCGCTCGAAATCTGGGAATTTTTTATCTTTAACTTCTTTTAATACATTTGGTTTGTACTCATGGTTGTTCTGGAGAGATTTAAATAGCCTTTAGCCAGCTTTGGTATGTCGCCCCACTTGAATTCTTGGAATGACGGATTTAAGGCTGGGAATTACCCCTTGATAGAGGTTGGAAGTGCATATTTTTATGGCTGCTATAACTTAATCTCATTTTTCACCGGACTCCTCGTCAGCTTTAGCAGTCCCGCCGATAATCCTCATAACGGCCTCTTCATTATGCACCTCATCGGGCTTGCCCGCGAAGATAATCTGCCCCCTCTCTATGACATACAGCCTGTTTGTAAATTCCGGCACGTGGTGCAATTCGGACTCCGCAATGATCATGGAGAGGCCAGTTTTCGTGCTCTCATGGATTTTTTCATTGATACCCGGGATTATGACCGGTGACAGCCCCTCAAAAGGTTCATCCAGCAAGAGCATTGTCGGCTCCGACGCCAGGGCCCTGGCGATGGCGAGCATCTTCCGCTCCCCTCCGCTTACCTGGTCCCCTTTTCTGGCCCTGTATCTTTCTAATACGGGGAAGACCTGATAGGCATATCTTACCTTCTCTTCCGGTGTTCGTGATGTCTCTCTCATCCAGGAGCCAATTTCAATGTTCTCATGGACGGTCAAATCAGCGAATATCCCCCCATCTCCAGGCATATAGCCAATGCCCATCTGGGCTATCTTGTATGTTGGAAGCCCGGATATTTCCTGTTCCTGAAATTTTATTTTGCCGGACTCTGGTGTCAGAAACCCCATAATAGCCCTCAGTGTGGTCGTCTTTCCCGCACCATTTCTGCCGATAAGACAAACGACCTCCCCCTCCGCCACCTCAATAAAGACCTCCCTCAGGATATGGCTGGCTTGGATAAATACGTCTATATGATCAACTTTCAATACCATTGAACATACTCCCTGTTAGTGGGTCTCTTGCCTGTGACCACCCAATATCATAGAGACAACCTGTTCGTTGTTCTGGATCTCCTCAGGAGTGCCATCTGCAAGCGTATGCCCCTGGTAAAGGGCAATGATTCTGTCGGAGTATGAAAAAACAATGTCCATGTCGTGCTCAATCTGTAGGATAGATCTAATCCCGATCTCCTTTGATGCGGATATAAGGGTCTCAATAATCTTGTATTTATCGCTTGTGCTTACCCCGCTGGTGGGCTCATCTAAGACTATGATTTCCGGGTGCAGGGCAAATGCCGATGCAACGTCCAACAGCTTTTTGTCTCCTTGCGGCAAATTCTTTGCGTGCATCTCTTTTTTATCTTCTAACCCAAAGAGTCTTGCGATCTCGAGGGCCTCTCCATTAATCTTTTTATTGCGCCTCAGGCTGGAAAGTAGACTTGACCCCCTACCAAGTCTTGAAACGATGGCCACTGTTAGGAATTCGTGTACCGTTAACTCGGGGAAGATATTGACCAGTTGAAAAGACCTGGCCACTCCCAACTTGCAAAGTCTTTCCGGTTTCATGCCTGTAACATCTTTATCCTTAAAATAAACCGTACCGGCTTCGGGCTTAAAGCGCCCGGTCAAAACATCCACCAGGGTTGTCTTTCCAGCCCCGTTCGGGCCAATAATAGAGACAAATTCATCCGGATTGACATGTATGCTGACACCATCTAAAGCACAGAAATCCCCATAGTACTTCTGTATGCCCTCTGCTCGTAGCATCAACCTGTTACCCCTTTGATATTTCTGACCTTCTTAACTGAAAACTCGATTATACCAGCCAGACCACCGGGCGCAGCAATGACAATGAATGCCAATATGCCCCCAAAGATAATTCTCCAATACTGGGTGATGGACATGACTGCATCCTGCAGGTATATATATACAAGAGCTCCGATGAGTGGGCCAAAGAAGTTTTCAAAGCCTCCGAGGAGAACCATGAAAACGAGGGTCCCGGAATGAGTCCAATAAGCAAGGCCCACATCAACATGACCCGTTACAGGAGCCAATAAGGCGCCCCCTAGAGCACCATAAACAGATGCAATGATAAAGGAATACCACTTGTACCTTATAATATCGATACCCAGATATTTAGCCTTGTCAGGGTTCTCTCTTATCGATTTCAGGCATAGTCCAAAAGGTGAGGAGACGATTCTCCACATGAGAAAAGTAGCAATCGCCAGCAGGGCAAAGGCATAGTAATAGTAGCTCCCGCTCAGAAATTGCATTTTGGGGACTTCTGATAGATTAAAGCCCAGGAGGTAAGGCCTTAAAACACGCATGCCCTCATCTCCTCCAGTGGTGTAATAGGACTTAAGCAGAAAAGAGTAAAAAAGCTCAGCAAAGGCCAGCGTCAGCATGGCAAAATAGACTTTCACGTACCTGACGCACAAAACCCCGATTAGGGCTCCAATGAATGCGGAGATCATGATAGAGATAAGGATGAGAATCTCCATGTACATGATAGAGAATTTTAGCATGAGGAAGGTAACCGTATAAGCACCCAGGGCAACGAAAAGCGCATGACCGAAAGTTAGTAGCCCTGTGTATCCTAACAGGAGGTTGAACCCGAGTAAGATGATTGCGTATGGAAAGAAAGACAACATCAGGTAGGTATAGTATTGACTGGCAAAAAAAGGGAATACCAATACTGCCAGGGAAATGACAATGAATGCTAACACTTTTGGGTTTTTAAGCGATCCGATAATCTGTTCAGGCCTCAAACGGTGCTCCTCCCAAATAGTCCCTCTGGCTTGTAAACCAGAACGCCAATTACAATAAGATAGATAACAAATATCTCCAGTTCAGGATAAAAGGAGATAGTTATGGATCTCAAAATGCCTACCACCAGGGCACCAACAAAAGCACCTTTGATGCTCCCCAGCCCTCCGATTACAACAACGGCAAATGCCAGCACAATGAGCTCTACCCCCATGTCAGGCATGGCAGAAATTGCTGGAATCACCAGGGCGCCGCCCAGGGTCCCGAGGACCGTTCCCAGTGTGAAAACCTTCAGGTTAACGCTTTTCATGTTGATGCCGAGGGCCTCGCTCATTTCACTGGACTCCGCTGCGGCCCTGATGATCTTGCCGAATCTCGTACGAAGCAGCATAAACCCGATCAGGGCTGCGATAATTAGACTGCTAAAAATAACAAAGAGGTTGTAAACAGGTATTATGGCACCCAAAAGGTTTATCTGGCCGTAAACCAGGTAAAGACCTTTTGTGGATTGAGGGGAGCTTCCCCATGACATTCTAATGATGTCCTCGATAATAAGTACGATGGCAAATGTTAGGAGAAGTTGCAAATGTACATCCCGGGCATAGATGAACCTTAGCAGCCCTCTCTCGATGATGGGGCCGACGAACGCTAAAAATAAACCTGCAAGAATTAAGGGGATTATGAAGAGCGGCTCTGGAAGCCCTGCATTCAAAAAGATACTGACAAATACAATCCCCATATAAGCGCCCAGGGCATAGAAACTCCCGCATGCCAAATTAAATATCTTTTGGACACCGAAAACTATTTGGAGGCCTGCGGCAACCAAGAAAAGGATGGAGGCGTGAAAGATGCCACTCATCAATATGTTTATGACGTCTGCGATCGACATATCAAATGGATCCCCATTGATTGAAGATTTTAGATTGACGACCTATATAATTGACGAATTACGATTGAATATTGACGATTTAAGGATAAAAGCCTTTTAAAAGATGTTAGATTTCTGCAATGATTTTCAATCTTCAATAGACAATAGTCAATTACCAATGGTGGTCCGGGTTAGGATACGGCAACCCCAATTTTTCTTAGATTTAGCCGTAAAATTAACCATGCAAAATTTTGGGAGTCACCGTACCCTAAAATTTTATGCCTTTCCCCAGCCCCTGACCCAGTCGTGGAACTGCATTCCCATTGGCGTCTGGACCTGTGGTGATGACTGTATCACTACTTCATCAATGGTGACGAAGTCATAGGGGTTCTTATGCGTGGAGATCCCCATGAAATTATTGGCGATCATCCGTTTATCCTTTGAGTATCCTCTGTACCCAGATGGCGTTGCAACCTGGATGCCCGGTAAAACTTTCGCAATCTGCGCCTTTGTTGGCCACTTCCCTGTAAAGGCATAGGCCTTCTCCACAGCGGCCTTGTAAGCTTCCAAGACAAAATAGGCATGGTCAGATTCGTTGTATGGATAGCTCTTAAACCTTGCATAGTACTTTTTCGTAAAGTCCGTAAGCAATGGCCAGGTTTCGGTCCAATCGAAGTAGAGGGTGTTGTAACCCAAAATCATTCCCTCCGGGGTGAAGGCCTTTTTCAGACTCTCGTGCACCAGTCCTGCCGTTGTAAAACAGGCCTTCATATCTTTAAAGAGTCCCACAGCGGTTCCCTGCTTGAGTAATATGGGACCATCCCCGGACCACAAGGCGCTCATCAAGAGGTCCGGTTTTGCTTTTTTGATGGCCGCTATATGGGAAGAGAAATCAGTAGTGCCCAGTTTCGGCCAGAGGTCGAGCACGAATTCCACATTGGGGTTAAAGTGCTTGAGAACAGTCCTGTAAGCCTCCCAACAATTTCTGCCATATGAATAGTCAGGGTTTATTCCGGCTACTGTTCTAATGTCGGGCCATCGCTTGGCCGTGAATATCGCCCCACCTACAGCCTCAGATTCGTTATTTACACTCTTGAAGGCATACTTAGTGTTTGGCATGGTTTCGTTTACGCCTTTTTGGGTTGTTCCATCCCAGGAAAGCCAGAGTTGGCCAAAATCTTCTGCAACCGGCGCGATAGCCAGTCCGTTTCCAGTGGAAATGATACCCATAATGACATCAGTCTTGGTTTGCAGGGTGAGCTTCTTGAATCTCTCCACCGTCTCTTTTGCCGATGTTTCTTCTTCCAAATGGAGCTCAATCTTCCTGCCAAGGATCCCTCCAGCGGCATTGCAATCGTCCACCCAGACTTGGGTAGCACGCCATCCGGGCTCGCCAACCGGTGCGGCAATACCAGACAAGAAACAGATGACCCCAAGCTTTATTGGCTCTGAAGGAACGCCTTTAAGCCCTGCCTGTACAACCCTGCCGCCCCCTGCAAGCATTAAACCTGATCCCAAAGCGGCTCCTCCGACCATTTTCATGAAATCACGTCTTGTTTTTTTCATTTTCCCCCTCCTTTACCTTAAGGTTAAAAAAATCTGCCCCAACATCAATGTTGACACAAATATATATAATGCCATTTGGCAAGTCAAGAACTATTTTGACATCTTGTGATCCAGACAGTAGAAAGAAAAAGAAATATTTTGATTGCCCCTTCGATGATTTTTTTTAAGATTTAGGGCAAAATTATACTTTACACTAAGTCAGATGGGTACATATTCTCCTTGTTATGCCTGCGGTGGGCGGTCTCAGACATATTTGC
>SDBU01006367.1_pt1 | contig 13890 bp, 9 predicted proteins | sample 2277071 | NCBI WGS metagenome assembly SDBU01 (sample SAMN10397929, study PRJNA504765) | marine sediment metagenome | isolation source: marine sediment core GS08_GC12, 126 cmbsf | place: Arctic Ocean: Gakkel Ridge, Loki's castle | collected 2008
TGTAGATGCCCGATAAAGTGCCAGAGAGGGTCGGCAAGTGCAAGATTCTGCGACGTGTCGGACATGGGGCCACGGCCGTCGTGTACCTGGCCAGGCATGAGGGGCTGGACATGCCTGTGGCCGTGAAGATACTGCGTAAGGAACTCTCGGAGACCAGGCCGCACTTTGCCGAACGCTTCCTGCGCGAGGCGCGCATGGCTGCGCGTCTGGAACATCCCAACATGGTTCGGGTCATTGATTGCGGCGTAGAGAACGACTTCCACTACATGGTGATGGACTACGTAGACGGGCCCAACTGCCGCGAGCAACTCACGGACGAACCGAACGGCATCCACTGGCGCAAGGCGACCGACACCATAGACCAGGCTGCCAAGGGGCTCGCGTACGCTGCCGAGCGGAACGTGATCCACCGCGACGTCAAGCCCAGCAACATCATGATCGACAGCCTGGGTCGGGTCCGCGTCAGTGACCTGGGGCTGGCCAAACTGAGCATCAAGGGAAGGGTCCAGATGACCCAGGAGCTGCACACGGTCGGAACGCCCAACTACATGAGCCCGGAGCAGATCCGGTCCTCGACCGACCTGGATCTGCGCTCGGACATATACTCTCTGGGCGCCACCTTCTACCATCTGGTCACGGGTAAGCCGCCCTTTCTGGGCAAGACGTCCATGGAAGTGATATCTCACCACCTGGGCTCTCCCCTTGTGCCGCCTTCCGAGCTCAGAAGCGATCTGCCCCCCGCCCTCTCCTCCATCATCTGCAAGATGATGGCAAAGTCGCCCGAGGAGCGCTACCCGGACTACGAGTCGCTTCGCCAGGACCTGCAGAATGTTCTGGAGGGCAAGCAAACCGCCGCGGAAGGATTCAGCGAGAGCCAGGTGGGCATCGAAAGCGAAGACGAAGTGCGCCGGGTTCTCGACGAGTTGAGCTTCAGCGCGGTACTGACGGTCGAGGATAAGGATGAACTGGGATTCGACGAGGCTAAAGCCGTTGGCGCGCCCGAAGAACAGGCAGAATCGTCCACCGAACTGGACCTGTTCGGACCGGAAGAATTCGCCACCTACGACGAGGGCGAGCCCGGTCCAAGACTGAGAACCCGACCGGCGCGCAGGAGGCGGAAGCCCGGGAAGCAGAACGTGGGGCTCATCATCGGCCTCGTCGCAGCCGGCGTAGTCGTCGTCATCGCCATCATCATCATCGCCGTGCTGGCCAGCGGTTAATGACGTCCGATCGCCCTCCCCGAAGTGGCGCTGCTTGTGGCCGGGAATATGGCAACTCTAACAGGATGCACAGGACTTGCCAGCCGGCCGGCTGGTGTACAAAATAAACTGCGCCCGCTCGCGCCGCCTATGTTCGCGGGGAACCAGAAACAGATGATAAGGTCGCTCCTAGTCGCAGCACTGCTGATGGCTCTGGCCGGGAATGCCTGGGCCGAAGAGTTCGTCTGGATCGAGGGAGAACACGCCGCCGAACACAGCTTCAACATGCACGGTTGGTACAGCAGGACCAATGTGGACGGGAAGATGCTGTCGGCCGGCGCGTGGCTGGCGCACTACGACAAGGCGAACCCGGCCCTCGCGGAGTACACGTTCAGCGTCAAGCAGGGCGGCCGTTACACCTGGTGGATACGCCTCAACCCGTTCCAGGTCAGGCACGTGTACGCCATTGACGGGGGTCAGCCCCAAGAGCTGGACGTGACCGATCTCCGCGAGCGAGTCAACCTGCTGACCACAGGCATAGACATTCGTTTCCTGGCCTGGGTCAAGGTCGGGCAGTTCGACCTGGAGCCCGGAGACCATTCTGTGGCCATCCGGGTCGAGCAAGGACGACGCGAGCCGCACGGGGGCATTGACTGCATGAGCTTTGTCAACTTTCCATGGGCGCCTACGGGGGCCCAGAAGCCCATGATCGAGGCAGCCGCGCCGCCGGAACCGGACACGTGGTTCCCCGTGTTCCCCGATGACGACCAGTTCTCCGAGCAATCCATCACCGACATGCGGCCGCTCCTGCACACGCCTGCGGGCAGGTACGGATTCCTCCAACGCCGGGGCAAGGACTTCGTCTTCGAGCAAAGGGGGACGCCGGTGAAGTTCTGGGGCATCTGCGCGGGGCCGGCGCCCACCCCCAAGCTCCAGCAACAGCAGGCGAAGTTCTACGCCAAACACGGCATCAACATGCTGCGCAAGCACCCGGTGCAGGGGGAGATCGGACTGCTCAAGACGAATCCCCGAACCGGCGAGCGAATTTTCGACGCCCAGAGGCTGGACCGCTTCGACCGCTGGTTCGCGACGTTGAAGGACAACGGCATTTACATGACCTGGTCGTGCTTCTACCCGCACATCATCACCAGGGAGGACGATTACGCCGCCGAACTCTACGCCGAACTGCCCGACCGGGGCGAGGGCAAGAGCACTTCCGGTCTGGTGAACTTCATGCCCCAGCTTCAAGACGCCGAGTGGGAGTGGGCCAGGGCCCTGCTGCTGCACAAGAACCCCTACACCGGACTGCGCTATGTGGACGAGCCCGCCCTGGCCGTCGTTGAAGTGCACAACGAAGACTGCATCTTCTGGCATGCGCCGCTCAACGACCTGGCGGGCGGCCAGAAGTTCCCCAAGCACACCGCCATCCTGAAGCGCAGGTGGACGGAGTGGCTGCGGAAGCGTTACGGCAGCGACGAGGCCCTCCGGAAGGCCTGGGGCGCCGGAATGCAGCCCGCCGACTCAGTCAGCAACCCCGCCATGGACCTCTACGGCGCGTGGCAGATGAGCGCGGAAGGCCCGGATTTCGGCAACCCGGCGGGGCTCAAACCGCAAGAGAGGAAGCGCATGGGCGACTTCATCCGCTTCCTGGCCGAGACGCAGCGCGCCTACCACGAACGCCGCGAGGGACGCCTGCGCGAACTCGGCTTCAAGGCCGTCACCGTGACCACCGCGTGGCGCGCGGGCGGAGCCGCTGCCGATCCCGCCAACATCTGGTGCGACGACGCCATGGACATCATCACGCGCCACAACTACTTCGGCGGCGGCGCAGGCGGCCACAACATCAAGGAAGGCCAGGTCCACAACGACACGCACATGCGTCAACCCGGCGGCGGAATCCTGGCCAGCGGCTTCTATCAGGTCGAAGACAAGCCCTTCATCATAACCGAGTGGACGCAGAAGCCACCGAACCAGTGGAAGGCGGAGATCGCGCCCCTGTTCGCCTTCTATGGCATGGGCCTGCAAGGCTGGGACGCCTCCTACCACTTCGCTGGTGCGCGTCCCCGGATGGGGAGCGGGTGGCCGAACATGAGGTCCTACGTGACCGAGACGCCCCACTACATCGGTCAGTTCCCGGCCCTCGCCTTCGCCATCTACAAGGGCCACATCGCGGAAGCCCCGATCGCGGCCGCCCGCCGTCTCAGGCTGGACGACGTCTTCCAGGGGATTGACGCGCTGAGCCAGGACTTCACGGGAGGCGGCTACGACGCAAAGGAGCTTCAAGGCAACCTGGCCACGCCAAGGGAAGTGCTGGCCGTGGGCCGCGTGACGGTCAAGATAGCCGACGGCCTGGCGCCTTCGTCCAGAACGGACTGGGGCGCCTACTGGGACGACGCCCGGAAGGTGGTCAACAGCATGACGGGCGAACTCGTCTGGGATTACGGCCGCCAGGTCGTGACCGTCCGGAGCCCTAAGACGCAGGGCGTCATCGGTTTTGCCGGCGGCGGACACTACGACCTGCCGGGCGTCGAACTGGAGATCAAGACGCCGTTCGTGAGCCTGATCTTCACGCCTCTGGACGACAGGCCGCTCGTCGAGTCCAGGCAGATCCTTATCACGGCGATGGCGCGCGACAAGCAGACGGGCGCCCAGTACAGCCCGGACGGGAAGCAGCTTCTCAAGGCCGGCGCCCCGCCGCTGCTGATGGAGCCCGTCCAGGCTACCGTCACGCTCAAGGGCGGACCCGTGCGGTCCGTGAAAGTTGTTGACATCTACGGCGTGCCGACTGACAGGGAGGTGGAGCGCGTGGGCAACACCTTCACGATGGACGGGCGATACGCGACGTATTACTATGAGGTGACGCGCTAGCCGTACAACGTCAGACTTTGCACCACCGAGGCACAGAGGACACAGAGAACGGCAATTATGAATTATAAGTTAGAGTTCAGGGCGCTTTGCTGTGTAGCACGAGCGTTGCCGTTCTCCGCGCTCTCGGCGTCTCGGTGGTAGATTATCGTTGTAGTGTTTCGGAAGGATTGACGAATGGAGCGACTGAGAGCGAAGGCAGGGGAGCTGATCCGGCAGTTCAAAGGAGACGCGTATGCGTTCGGACCCGGCGCCATCGCCCAGGCTGGCGAACTGGCGTCGCGGGTGGGCAGCCAGTTCCTCCTGGTGCGAGGCCGGTCTTGCGCCGGCAACGGCATGTTGGCGGGCCTGTTGGAGTCGTTCCACCGGGCAGGCCTGACCGTCAAGGGCACGTCTCTGGGGGCCGCGCCGAACTCCCCTATCGACGACGTGGAAAGGGTGCGGGACGAGATACTCTCGACGGCGCCGGATGCCGTGGTCGGGCTCGGCGGCGGCAGTCTCCTGGACGCCCTCAAAGGCTCCGCAACGCTTGCCTCGCTCGGAGGCGCCTGCGACGACTACTTCGGCGTCGGCAAGGTCACCGCGAAGCCGAAAGAGACCGGCAAGGAACTCATCCCCCTTTTCGCCGTGATGACGGCCAGCGCGTCCGGGGCGCACCTGACGAAGTACGCCAACCTGACCAACATGCAGACATTCCAGAAGAAGCTCTTCATTGACCCGGCCATCGTGCCGCCGGTCGCACTGTTCGACTACGGAGCAACGACGACGATGCCTGCGGAGTTCACAATCGTGGGCGGCTCCGACGGCATCTGCCACCTGCTGGAAGTCTACTTCGGGACACCGGCGGACCACGAGCAGTTCGACACCGTCACCGAGATGGCCCTGACGGGGCTGGAACTCATCGTCGCCTCCCTGCCTGGCACGATCAAGCAGCCCGACAGTGAAGAGCTGCGCGAGAACATCGGGCTGGGCACCGACCTGGGCGGCTGCGCCATCATGATCGGCAGCACCAACGGTCCCCATCTGAACAGCTTCTCACTGGTGGACCTGATGGACCACGGCAAGGCGACCGCCCTGCTCACGCCCTACTACGTCTGCTTCTTCGCTCCGGCCATCGAGGACAAGCTGCGCAAGGTCGGCCGCGTATACCAGGAGTATGGCTACATTGACGGAGGGAAGAACCTGTCGAAACTGGCAGCGCAAGAGCTTGGCCTGGCCGTCGCACAGGGCATGGCGGCGCTGGCGGAGAGCCTCGGCTTTCCCACCACGCTCGGCCAGGTGCAAGGCTTCAGCGACGAGCACGTCGCTCGCATGCTGTCGGCCGCAAGGGACCCCGCGCTCGCTTCGAAGCTGCAGGGAATGCCGATTCCTATGACGCCGGAGGACGTGGACCGTTACATGCGGCCGGTCCTGGAGGCCGCCCGTACGGGCGATTTCAGCATCATCGTCCCGCACGAGGATTACGTCTAGCCTTACAACGTCAGACTTCGCACCACGGAGGCACAGACGGCAATTATGAATTATTAATTGGAGTTTCGGTGTCTCGGTGGTAGATTGACGTTGTAGTGTTAGGCCACCTTCATATAGGAGATGCCGTGAGAATCACCAAGATCGAAAGCTACCTGAAGAACGACATTCCCGTGTGCAGGATATACACCGACACCGGTGACAGCGGGACCGGTCAGTGCTCCACCTACGGCGGGGGCGTCACGGTGAAGGTGCTGCACGAGATGGTGGCACCGATCGTTCTGGGCGAAGACCCCCTGAAGATCGAGGCGCTCGTAGACAAGGTGATGAACCAGACGATGAAGTTCCCGGGTACGTTCGTCTGCCGGGCGCTCAGCGGCGTGGACACGGCCCTGTGGGACCTGAAGGGGAAGCTGTTCGGCCAGCCCGTGGCCAAGCTGCTCGGCGGGCCGGTGCGCGATCCGGTCCCCATGTACGCATCCAGTATGCGTCGGGACATCAGCCCCCAGGACGACGCCGAGCGCCTGTCGCGGTTGGTGCGGCAACAGGGCTTCGGGGGCGTCAAGATCCGCGTTGGGGCAGGCATGCACGGCAAGATGGGCGGGGATCAAGACATCTACCCCGGCCGAACCCGAGCCATCGTGGAAACCGTCCGCCAAGCCCTCGGCCACGACGTCCACATCAACGTGGATGCCAACAGCACCTACACCGCCGCCACGGCCATCCGCGTGGGCCGCATGCTGGAGGCGATGGGCGTGTTCCATTTCGAGGAGCCTTGCCCCTACCCGGACATCGAGTCCACACGGGAAGTGACCAGGGCGCTCGACGTGTACGTAGCGGGCGGCGAACAAGACATCAGCGTCCGCCAGTTCCGCCGCATGATTGCGATGCGGGCGGTGGACATCGTGCAGCCGGACATCCTTTACATCGGCGGCATCTGTCGGACCAGGCGTGTGGCGATGCTGGCCCGCGAGTTCGGGCTGGCTTGCACGCCGCACGCCGCCAACCGGGCGATGGTGCAGCTCTTCACCCTGCACTTCGCATCAGCCATACCGAACTGCCTCTACGAGCAGGAATGGACCATTGAATCCACGGCCTGGTCCGACGGCCTGCTGGAGCGCCCTCTTGAGATCGAGGACGGCGCCGTCAAAGTGCCCGAAGGACCGGGCTGGGGCATCGAAGTGAACGAGGAGTGGCTGCGAGACGCGCAGGTCCAAGTGTCCGAACTGAAGTGACCCGCTCAGGGGAGGCAGGCATGGTCACCGTCAGCGACATCATCGCGTTCGTCCAGGAGTCAGTCGGGCATTCCCTCCGCTCCGACGAGGGAGTGCAGCACGGCTCGGCGGAGGACGAGGTGGAGAACGTCGTCGTGTGCTGGATGGCAACCCGCGAGGCGCTGAAGAGGGCCGGCGAGGCCGGCGCGGATCTCGTCATCGGTCACGAGAGCCTCTACTACCCCTACAACGCCATTAACCGTACCGACCGGCCAGAGAGCTGGCAGGCGTGGCGCATCAACCGGACGCGGGCGGAATTGCTCGACGCCCATCGGCTCACGTTCGTGCGGATTCACGGTTCGCTCGACGAGCTGTGTATCTTCGACGACTTCGCCGCAAGGCTCGGGCTGGGCGAGCCGGTTCAGGCCGACGGCCTGGCCAAGGTCTACGAGATCGAACCATGCACGCTGCGCGAGCTGGCCGACCGCGTCAAAGAGCGGGCAGGCATGGCCCACGTTCGGGTCTCCGCGCCTGACGGGCTGGACCAGGCGGTGTCGCGCGTCGGTCTTCCCTGGGGCGGACTCGGCCTGTTTGTGAACGTGGGCTATCAGCAGAAGCTGCTGGAGGCGGGTTGCGACGTGCTCATCGCCGGAGAGGCGTGCAGCTACGGCTTCCGGTTCTCGGCGGAATGCGGGGTGCCGATGATCGAGACGAGCCATGAGGGCAGCGAGAACCCGGGCCTGCGCCACTTCTGCGACATCCTGCGGGAGCGTTTCCCCGAGTTGAACGTTGAGTTCTTCCAGGTCGCGCCCTCCTGGGCATGGCACTGAACCGCTTATCCCTCCCAGATCCACGCAAGCGGCGCCGTCCGCACGTTCAGGCCCCCCGGCGCGCGGTTACTTTCTCGCGGCATTCCCGTCTGCTATACTAATCGAACCTGCTCGAGACGGGCCTGAGCCGTCCGACGCGTGCTTCGTCGCCAGCAAAGCGGCAGGAGATATCGAAAGCCGTGGTCGCGCGACCGCAAAGGATTCGGCTGCACTTCATGATTGCTCTGACGCTGGTTGTGGGGGCGTTCGCCGTCAGCAGATTGCGTCGAACCTACCAGCATCAGCAGGTACGCACGGCCTACGTGCGGACCGAGCGACAGGTCCGCGAGTATGCCATCGGCGTATTGCGCGCCGAGCACGAGCTGCTAAAAGAGCTGGCCCTTGCCGAACGCGGCAGGATACAGCGCGACGCCGTGGCGTTGCTCATGCAGGCGATCTGCCTGGGCGAGCAGGCCGGAACCCGACAGTTGTGGGCGCCCGGCGAGGGCGGCAGGAGGTCCCTGGAACAGCTGAAGGCGAACTTCGAGAAGGTCCAGGCCGGCCAGCCGGTCCGATTCCCCACCGGCCGCTCCTTTCTGCGCGGCTACTACGCGGCCGTGGACGATACCTTCCAGCCGTACAGCGTTTGCCTGCCGAAAGACTACACCGAGCAGCGCGCTTACCCCTTGATCATCACCTTGCACGACCGAATGGGTCCGGCGCGATTCCAATGCCGCGACGCTCCCTATTACGAGGCGGCGATATCCGTGAAGCCGGAGGGCCGAGGCGACAGCGACTACATGCACCTCGCAGAGGACGACGTGCTGGCCGTGCTGGAAGAAGTCTGCCAGCTCTACAACGTTGACAGGAGCCGAGTGTACCTGGTCGGCCAGGCGATGGGGGCGACCGGCTGCTGGCATCTGGCCGCGCATTACCCCCACCTTTTCAGCGGCGTCGTGGCCATCGACGGCAGCACCGACCCCGCCGCGTGGACGCAGCACCAGAGCGCAATTGCGCACACTCAAGCGAGGCAACAGGTGCTGCGGGCGTTCCTGCGAGCCAGCCTCTCCCCGGTCTCTTATGCCGAGAACCTCGAACACTGTCACATCGTCGCCGCGCACACTGCCAGAGCAGGGGTCGTGCCCGTGGCACACACACGGTCCATGGTGGAACGGCTCCGCGGGCTGAAGTATTCGCCCCAGTACCTCGAATTCCCGCAGGCGCCCCCGGAGAGCCTGTCGAACTGGATACGGCAATATGCCGTGGGCAGCGTCTTTGGCCAACGCGCGGCCCGTCCCCCAGGCCATATCCGCTACAAGACTGCGCACCTGCGCCACAATCGGGCATGGTGGCTCAGGGTGGACCGCCTGGACAGTCCGGTGCGCTTCTCGATGGCGGAGGCCGAAGCGCGCGACGGCCGAGTTGACATAACCACCGATAACGTCTGCGCGTTGACAGTCCTGCCGGACCAGGTGCCCGGCGGAGTCCGGACAGTCCGTGTGGACGGCACGGATTTCCCCCTGCCCGAAGAAGCAGCCGAGGGCGAGTTCCGTGTCGAGAAGTGGCAGGGCCAGTGGCGCATTTCCCAGGCAAGCGGGCTGCTGAAACGCAAAGGCCTGTCCGGTCCCTTCTCGGACGTCTTCCGCGATCCCTTCTTGCTTGTCTACGGCACGGCCGGCGGCTCAGATACGCGACAAGAGATGACGCGCGCAGAGGCGGAGCGTTTCCAGGCACAATGGAAAAAGCACCATGGTGGGATTCGGGCCATGAAGTCAGACGCCGAGGTCAGTGATGAGGACATCGCTAACTTCAACCTGGTGCTTCTGGGCGGGCCGGCAGTGAACGAAGTGTCGCAGAAGGTGGCCCCCGGACTGCCGATCAAGTTCGAGGAGGGAGCCTTCGCGCTGGAAGACCGGCGCTTTGCCGAGGAGGATATGGGGCTGTTCATCTGCTATCCGAACCCATTGAACCCCCAGCGGATGGTCGCAATGGTGGCGGGCAACACGGCGGCCGCCCTCTACCAGGCCTACGACCGCACAGGACTGTGGTTCAACTGGGGCATCTACAGCAAGTACAAGTGGTTCGACTACGCTGTCTTCGACGGCAAGACGATCGGCCCCGACACGTTCCGGGCGGTTGGGTTCTTTGACAATGAGTGGCGCTACGCCCCGCGCGGCGGAGGACCGGCCGGAGGAGGCGCTGAACGGGGCCGGGATCCCGCCGCCGCCGACCGGCTGGTCCGGCAGGGATTCCCCTACCTCAAGTCGGCAGCAGACTCCAAAGCAACGGACGTTTCCCTGTCCAACGTGCGGCCCATTACGATAGACCAGTTTCGGGGTGCGGTGGGCTTCGACAGATCCTATGCGGGCACGGTCATTCGCCTGGGGGAGAAGACATTCAAGTGGGGCCTGGGCGTCAAGCCGCCTTCCACGCTCTCTTTCGCACTGGACCGGGAGTTCAGGCGATTCAGCGCCACGGTCGGCTTGAGCAGGCGCCCGGAAAGCGATACGTGGCCCCCTCGCGCTGAAGAAGAAGTCGTCTTCGAAGTCTGGGGGGACGGGCGACTCCTCGGCGCAAGCCCGCCTCTGAACTGGAGAGAACCGGCATCCAGTTGGACCCACATGGTGCTGCAAATCCCCCGCGTCAACGTCCTGACGCTAAAGGCGCAGCCGGTCGGAGGTCAGACCTGGGTCGCCAGCACCTGCGCCTGGGCGGACCCCACCGTGACGCGATGAGCCGGGCCTGCCTTCTTAGGCCTCGGCCCCCTTCAGCTCATCTCCTCAGTCTGCCGACAAAGGCTTTGATCTTCTTCGTCACATCCTTCTTTCGGACGTGCCGCGCTTTCAGGCCGAGGCAGGCGACCGGCGTCTTGCCGCACAACTCCTCCATCCGCCTGAACGTACGCCTCATGCCCGTGCCCCCCGTCGTCAGAAAGAAGGCCACTTCCGGCAGACGGCCCTTGTTCTCCGTGAGGTACGTCCTGACGGCGGCCGCCATCGTCCAGACGCAGACCGGCGTTCCGACAACGACCAGGTCGTAAGAGGAAGGGCCGTGCTTGATGTCTTCGATAACGGTCAGGTTCTTCGCCCGCGCGTCCCTGGCGGCCCTCATCCACCCCCGGACGCCGCTCCTGTCCTTGGTGTCAACGATCTCTTCGATGTCGCATTCGAGTTCCGCTGCTATCTTCTCGGCCACCCTCCTCGTGATCCCTCTGCGGGAGTAATAGACGACGAGCGTTTTCCCGTCCGCCACGGCTCTCCCCGTTTCTCCCTGAAGGCACTCCAGCGGCACGCACGGACTTACGGACTGGCTCCTGGAAGTCTATGCCGGAACGCTCACGGATTCAACAAAGTTTGCAGTGGAAAGGGGCAAGGCGAAGCCGCCGGATCGCTAGAAGCTGTAGCGGAGGCCCAGGTAGACGTTGCTGTCGCGCTCGAACTGGGCAAACTGGGTGTGGTCCTCGTCGCCGATAAAGATGTTCGCCCCCCCGTCAATCCGCCACCTGTCGGTGATGTCGTAGCCGAAGTGGGGCCGCAAGTGAACCTCGTCGTCGGAAACGCCGTAGAACGTGAACAGTTCCAGACGCAGGTCCTGGTTCAGCAGAAGCTTCGTGAGCCGCAGCGTCAGCGTGTGGCGGTTCTCGTCGGCGGCGACCTGTCCCGGAGGAAGGCTCCGGTCGTATGCGGCGTGGTCCATCATGTGCTCCAGGTAATACTGGACGCCCACGCTGAAATCGGGCGCGATGCGTGGGAGGTCCTGTCCGTAGCCGAGCAGGAAGCGCCACTCGCTGTTGCGCACCAAGGCGTCATCGCCGCCGTGGTCGTCCCGCGAACTGTACCAGCCGAACTCCGCGTTCCCTATGCCCTTCCCGACCGGTCCGCGGCCGCTCGCCCCGAGCACGTCCAGCCGCGGAAACGTGAACTTGCCGGCGCCGGGGTCCACGCCCGCCGGGCTCTTCCAGAACCCCCTGTAGCCGTAGCCGGCCACCTCGTAACTGTCGAAGGTGCGGTAAAGGCGCACCGCCACCTCGTCGTCGTGCAACCACCGGTTCGGCTCCTTGGCGCGAATGCGCACGTCCTGGCCCGCCCGCCGGCCCAGGAGCGGATTGAAGTAACTGAGCCGTTTGCCGGTCACGAACACGTCCGGGTCGAAGCGCGGGGTGTAGACGACGTCAAGGTTGGCATAGTCGCTGAAAACGCCCACCTTGACCGCGTCCGAGGGTGCTTTCAGGTATTCGACGTCCCGCCCGATGAAGAACGACACGTAGTCCTTCGGGAACAGGTCGTTGATGAAGACCAGGTCGCCCGTGCCCCAGGTGAGTATCTGCCGGCCGGCTTTCACGTCCAGGAAAGGCGCGGGGGAGAAGGCCACGTTGGCCTCGCGCACCTCGATGCGAGATTCGCGGACTACAAAGTCACGGAGCAGGTCCGCCTTGAGCCCGAACTGCATGCCGGAGGTGAAGGGGTCGCTCTCCAGTCGCAGGCGGCTTTCGCCCAGAGTGAAAGAGCGCGACTGGGTGCCGTCATCCACCAGCCTCGGCCCCGCCCGCACCTCCCAAAACCCGTGGAGGGGCATAGGCAGCCGCTCAAGCCGGCTGTCCAGGTACTGCGACCAGCTCCGGTCCGCCGGCTCTCCGGGCACCGGGACAGGCGTCTCCGACAAGCCCATCTCTGGCAGAGGCGGCAGATCGGGCTCTTGCTCCCGGGGGGGTGCCGCGATTTCAGGCAGGGGCGGCGCCTCTTCAGCCGGGACCTGCTCAGCGGGCGCCGGCACGATCACGGGCAGCGGCGGCTCTTCCTGCGCGGCCCCGACCGAAGCCCGCAAGAAGACGAGGAAGAAGAGCAAGACCATCGGGGCCCTGTTGCGGTCCGTCATCTCAGATATTCCCGCGGAGCCTTGCGGAGGTAGCGCTGGGTGAATATGTCGTCGGGCAGTTCGATCCCGTACTTGATGTCAGAGTACTCGGCCAGAGTGTGGGCAGTCTCTTTGCCCTGCTCTCGCAGGTCGCGCACTTCTGCCCTGACGGCGGTCCAATAGCCGTCTATATTCTCCATCTTCAGAACGCGATACTCGCGGTACTTCTCGCCGTTCTTGTCGTAGTAATAAGCGTAGAGGGGCAGGAAGGTATCGCGGTGAATGTACATCTCGTAGTAGGAGAACTCGACCTGGTCGGCATCCTGCGGCGTGTTCTTGGTCACGTAGTAGTCGGCCGTCGTCTTCACCAGTTCGTGTGTGTCGCCCGCGATGCTGCGCCCGGAGACATCCTCGTAGAAGAAATGCGAGCCGACGAAACTGGTCCGCTTGTCCGTGCCGGCGATCCTGTTCACCAGGTCAAGCCCCGGATTGTAGAGCCAGCGATCATCGTTCTTGTCCGAGTGCTTCCAGACCAGGAAAACCGTCCCGCGCACGTCCACTGGACGGAGGAAGTAGACGTAGTACTTCTGGTCGAGGCCGCCTTCGACGTTTCGACGCAGGATGATCAATTCGCGCTCGCCGCGCACGCGCCCCTCGGCATCCTTGATGGTCATCTTGACGCGCGCGCGGCCGGTGCCGGCCTGGTAATAGGCGACCTGATTCGCCTTCTTGACGATCTCCTCAACGGTCGGCACTTCTTCCTTCGCTGCGGTCTCGCCCTTCGCTCCGGCCTCCGCTGCGGCGCCCGCTACAGCGGCCGCTACGGCGGCGGCCAGAAGCGCCGCTGCCAGAGCCAATGTCGTCGCTGGATATCTTGAGCGATGCATCGCCTATTCCTCCTTTTCTGCGGCTTGCTGCGCCTGCTGTTCGGCCAGCAATCGGCACTCGCGCCTCCTGGACATCAGCCCACATGCCACCACAAGCACCGGCACCGCGATGATGGCCAGCCACGTGAGCTTGTTCCAGCCGACGCCGAAATACGACCGGAACGTGAGTGCAAGGAACATCACGGCGGCCACTGACGCGATGATGCAGGCAACGCAGTGGCACGTCACCCGGCCTGTCTCAAGCCGGACGAACAGCCACCGGCTGAGCAGATCCGTCAGAGCGGGCAGAACGAGCAGCGTCGTGGCCGCAGCGACGGCCAATATGGCGGCCATGAACACCCCGACCGTCTTGTAAGGCACCAGCGGCGCCGCCAGGAGCGGCAGGAAACCGATGGCCACCACTACGGCGTTGCGGCTGATGGCCCGGGCGGGCTCACCGAAGATGTCGGCCCTGGCCCGTTCCCACGATCCGACGCGCTGCACTGCACTGCGCGCTCGTGCCAGGAAGTGAATGGCGAAATCCACGGCCAGGCCCAGCGTAAGCGACGAAAGCACCGCCACCGGCATGTCGTAGTCCCTGCCCATCAGCCCTATC
>SDBU01006368.1_pt1 | contig 13889 bp, 12 predicted proteins | sample 2277071 | NCBI WGS metagenome assembly SDBU01 (sample SAMN10397929, study PRJNA504765) | marine sediment metagenome | isolation source: marine sediment core GS08_GC12, 126 cmbsf | place: Arctic Ocean: Gakkel Ridge, Loki's castle | collected 2008
GCTGATTTCTTTATTAGCAGCAGTCCATTGCTTCCCCCGGGTACGGCGCCCTTGACCAGCAGCAGGTTCCGCGCCGGGTCAGCCTCCACTACCTCTAAATGCTGCACTGTTTCTCTTTTATTGCCCATATGTCCGGCCATCCGCATCCCTTTAAGCACTCTGCCCGGGGAGGTAGTTGCCCCTATGGAGCCCGGGTGGCGGTGCCGGTCAGACTGCCCGTGCGTTTTGGGGCCACCGGCAAAATGATGTCTTTTTACCACGCCGGCAAAGCCCTTACCCTTTGACACTCCGGTAACATCAACCCGGTCACCGGCCTTAAACAGGCCGACATCAACCTTCTGCCCCGTTTCAATTGCTTCTTCATCACCTATCCGGAATTCCCGGAGATACTTAAACTGGCCCAGACCCTTGGCATGTCCTCTCTCAGCCGAGTTCACCCGTTTCACTTCGCCAAACCCGAGCTGGACCGCACTGTAGCCATCCTTGGCCCTGGTTTTGACCTGTACGGCGGTGCAGGGGCCAGCCTCGATAGCGGTTACCGCATCCATCCGGCCATTTTCCCGGAATACCTGGGTCATACCCAACTTTTTACCAATAATACCCAGTATCATATTCGTACTACCGTCTGCTTTTATATCTTGATATCTATGCTAACCCCGGCCGGTAGATTCAGCTTGGTCAGGGCATCTATTGTTTTGGAAGTTGTCTCAATAATATCAATAAGACGCTTATGTGTTCTAATTTCGAACTGCTCCTGTGAGTCTTTATCGATAAACGGGGAGCGGATAACACTAAATTTCTGGATATGGGTAGGCAGTGGTACCGGCCCTGACACCACGGCCCCGGTAGACTCCACAGTATTTACAATCTGCTGGGCGGCCAGGTCAAGTATGCTATGGTCATAGCCCTTCAACTTGATACGTATCTTCTGCTTAGGCATAGCTCTTACCCGTAATTCGAATCTGGTCCACCAGTCCCGCTGGCAGTTCCCGGTAACGATGAAATTCCAGGGAATGGGTGGCTCTACCCTGACTTAATGACCGGATAGTGGTGGTGTAACCAAAGCTTTCGGCCAGGGGTATCAGGGCATGAATAATACATGTTTCTGCCTCGGTTTCCATACTCTCAATGTTTCCCCTCCGGGAGCTGAGGTCAGCCATTATGTCACCGACAAATCCCCTGGGGGTGACCACTTCCAGCTTCATAACAGGCTCAAGAAGCACCGGCTTACCCCTGGCGATACCTTCCTTTAGTGCCATTGAGCCGGCTATCTTAAAGGCTAGCTCGGAAGAGTCAACCTCGTGGTACTTACCATCATAAAGGGTGGCTTTAATGTCAACTACCGGGTAGCCTATTACGCCTCCGGTCTCCATTGCCTCTTTGATGCCCGCCTCCACCGGCGGGATAAATTGCCGGGGGATAGCCCCGCTTTTAACCCGGTTCACAAACTGAAAGCCGGTGCCGCTTTCCAGGGGCTCCAGCTCAAGGAAGACATGCCCATATTGACCGTGCCCCCCCGTCTGCTGGATAAATCGTCCCTCAGCTCGCACCGGTACCGTGATGGTCTCTTTGTAGGAAACCCGCGGTTTACCTACTTTTGCCCCCACCCCAAATTCGGTAAGCATTCGGCTTACTATCACCTCCAGATGAAGCTCACCCATGCCGGAGATAACCGTTTGCCCGGTCTCCGAGTTGTAAGTTACTTTAAAGGTGGGGTCTTCCTCGGTGAGCCGGCGCAGGGCTTCCTCCATCTTGTCCTGGTCAGCTCTGGTCCTGGGCTCAATGGCAATGGACAGCACGGGCTGGGGGAAGCGGATGGATTCAAGGAGCACCGGCTGGGAGTAATGGCAAAGGGTATCACCGGTAAAAGTATTTTTAAGGCCCAGGGTGGCGACGATGGCCCCGGTATCAGCTTCAGCTACCTCCTCACGACGGTTGGCGTGCATCAGCAGGAGCCGACCGATACGTTCTCTGTGGGCTTTGGCGGAGTTAAATACTTCCGCCCCCGCCTTCACCTTGCCCGAATATACCCTGAAATAGACCAGCCGACCCATAAAGGGGTCAGAGACTACCTTAAAAGCCAGCGCCGAGAATGGAGCATCATCCCGGGCGGGGCGGGTGACTTCAATTCCTTTTCTGGTATCAATAGCTTGTACCGGAGGCAGGTCTATCGGAGCGGGAAGGTAGTCCACGATGGCATCAAGCAGGGGTTGAATCCCCTTATTCCTGACGGCGGCGCCACAGAGTACAGGTACCCCTTTATTGGCTATGGTCACTCGCCTTATGACTTCTTTCAACTCAGTGCCGCTGGTGTTCCTGCCCTCAAGGTAAGCCATCATAATATGGTCATCATATTCCGCCAGTTTTTCCATCAATATCTGGCGGGCTTTAAGATATCTTGCCTCCTCAGACTGCGGAATGGGTATTTCCTGCGGCTCCGAATCAGGTTTCCCGTCAAAGCGCCAGGCTTTATTCTCAACCAGGTCAATAACGCCCTCAAAGGCGGCTTCACTGCCGAGCGGAAGCTGTATGGGCAGGGGGTTAGCGCCTAGCCGTTTTTCAATCATAGACAGGCAGCGTTTAAAATTGGCACCGATGCGGTCCATCTTATTAATAAAGCAAATCCGGGGCACATGGTACCTATTAGCCTGCCGCCATACTGTCTCGGACTGAGCTTCCACCCCGGCCACGGCATCGAAAACCACCACCCCACCATCCAGTACCCTCAGGCTGCGCTCTACTTCGGCAGTAAAATCTACATGTCCCGGGGTATCAATGATATTAATGCGGTGGTCCCGCCATTCACAGGTAGTCGCGGCGGCGGTGATAGTAATGCCGCGTTGCCTTTCCTGCTCCATCCAGTCCATCACGGCCGTGCCTTCATCCACCGCACCAATCTTATAGGTACGCCCGGTATAGTATAATACCCTCTCGGTGACGGTAGTCTTACCGGCATCAATATGGGCGATAATACCGATATTTCTGATGCGGCCCAATGGGAAACGCACCGTCTTGTCCTTTGCCTTAGCCTTTACTGGTATTGTCTTTTCCATGGTCTTAACCGTAATAATGGGTCACCTCTACCATTTATAGTGGGCAAAGGCCCGGTTGGCCTCAGCCATTTTATGAGTGTCCTCGCGCTTCTTAATGGTTACCCCTTCGCCTCTGGCAGCATCACTCAGTTCCGCGGCCAGCTTCTCAGCCATAGATTTACCGCTTCTGGTCTTGCTCGCCTTTATCAGCCAGCGTATCCCCAGAGAAAGACCACGGTCAGGGCGAACTTCCACCGGTACCTGGTAGGTTGCCCCACCCACCCGTCGCGGCTTAACCTCAAGCAGGGGGGTGGCATTTCTCACTGCCTGCTCCAGGATAGTATCCGGCTCCTTTTTCTCCCGCTGTTCCATAATCTGCATGGCGGTATAGACAATTCTCTCGGCAGTGCTCTTCTTGCCCCGCTGCATTACCCTATTGATTATCCTGGCTACGGTTTCATTTTGATATTTAGCGTCAGGTAATATCCCTCTTTTTTCCGGCCGGTTACGCCTTGGCATCCTACCTCCAGTACTCAGACAGTTTCCACCGTGGTCTTGACTCGTTTGGCACCATACTTACTACGACCCTGACGGCGGTTGGCGACACCGCTACTATCCAGTGCCCCGCGAATAATATGGTAGCGAACGCCCGGCAGGTCTTTTACCCTGCCTCCCCGAATCAGCACTACCGAGTGTTCCTGCAACTCGTGCCCCTCCCCGGGAATATAGGCGGTTACCTCCAGCCCGTTGGTCAGCCGCACCCGGGCGATTTTGCGCAGGGCTGAATTGGGTTTCTTGGGCGTGGTGGTCTTGACCTGAACGCAAACCCCCCGCCGCTGTGGCGAGCCCTTGCCTTCTATCATCTTGCTTTTCAAAGTATTATAGATATAGCGCAGTGCTGGCGCCTTGACTTTATTGGCCACCGGCTTACGCCCTTTGCGGACAAGCTGATTAACTGTCGGCAACTTGCTACCTCCTCAATCCTTACAACACTAATGGATGAGCCGTAGCTCATCCATTCCGGACCATAGCCAGATTTAAACGCCTGAATAAGGCTTCTTAGCTATAGTTAAACCGAATAGACACTAAATTCTAAGTGTAACACAATTTAATTTTGATTGTCAATAGCCATAAGCCTGGGCCGAATCATTCCACGCTGGCTAAAACCATCCAGGTAACACACCACAACCTGAGACCGGGGAAGGCCTTTCCTAATTTCTCCCACGTCGCAGGGTACATCTACTCAGGGCGAGGGACAATTACTGCCAGGGTATTAATGCTACGGGAAACAACCCAACTGGCAGTTAATGATCTTTATCTTTTGCTTGGTTGCCGCATCGCCAACTTCTCCAGGAGTGACTTTAAGCTTCGTAGCTACCTTGAAGGCGACAGCGCAGGGCAGGTGGCTGTTGACCTGGGACGCGGCTATCTCTTCCACCAGCACCCTCTCTATATGAATACTGTCCAGGTCATCGTGAGTCGCTTTTCCTAACTGGAAACAACCTAACTGGCAGTCGGTGATCCTTATCTCCAGCTTATCTGCCATGTCACCCACTTGCTGCCGACTGACTTTAAGTTTCCCGGCTATCTGGAAAGCCATAGCGCACGGCAGCTTGCCGCCAACCAAAGATGCTTTTAATTCTTCATCCAGCGTCCTGTTCATATGTTCACCTTCCATGCCCTTGTGAAGCCTAAAAGTTGTCTCCGCCACAGGGATAACCTTCTTACTGATGGGGCGGGATTCTCATAATAGTATATACGAAGACGAAACCGGGCGCAAGCTTGCTCCATCCCGCCGGTCCTCTTTCCTTACCGCTAACCAGGCTAACGGCATTGGTTGAGCAAATGTGGTAGTATTTGAATAAGAACGCGCGTTCAACAACGTTCAGAAGCTGGCAAGGAAGCAGTTAATGTATAGTAAATGTGTTATACAGCTTTACACTTGTTTGTGATCTTTACATATAACCAGTCGGACTTTATTGAAAAGGGCGTTGATTACAGGCTATAATGCTAGAGGCTGTTTCAAGGAGGTATTGAGCTTAATATCATGGGTATGACTCTGGTTGAGAAGATTCTAGCCAAGAAAAGTGGTCAGCCTGAGGTGAGGCCGGACGAGATAGTGGAAGTATCCGTAGACCTGGCCATGACCCACGATGCTCTTGGAGCTCACACCGTGGCCAAGTTTAGCGAACTGGGTGTGGCCAAGGTTTGGGACCCGCGGAAAATTGTGGTCATCCCGGACCACTATGTGCCCAACAAGGATATTGATACCGCCCGGAAGTGCCTTAACCTGAAGAAATTTGTCATAGAGCAGGGGATAGAGAGCTACTATGAAGTGGGCAAGGGCGGAATATGTCATCAGGTACTGGTGGAAAAGGGGCATGTGCTTCCCGGGACAGTGGTGGTAGGCACGGATAGCCATACCACCACCTCAGGAGTAGCCGGTGCTTTTGCTACCGGCATTGGCGTCGATGAAATGGCGGTGGTGTTCAAGACGGGGAAGCTTTGGGAGCGGGTTCCGGCCACTATCCGGATAAATGTCGAGGGCAAACTGGAGCCGCCTCTGACCTCAAAGGACCTGATGCTGCTTATATTAAGCAGATTAGGGGTCAGCGGCGCTCTATTCAAGAGCCTTCAGTTCACTGGCTCGACCATTAGTGAGATGAGTATTGAAAGCCGCATGGTATTAACCAATATGGCGATAGAAGCCGGTGCCACCAATGGAATTATCGAACCAGACGAGAAGCTGGTGGGTTATATCCGAGGACGAACCAATGAGCCGTTCGAGGTTATTCAGGGTGACCCTGATGCCGAATATGCGGAGACTATTGAGTTTCATACTGAGGAAATCAGGGAACCGATGGTGGCCGTTCCCCCCAAGCCAACTAATGGAGTGAGGGTTAGCGAGGTTGTGGGCACCCGGATTGACCAGGCATTTATTGGCTCCTGCACCAACGGCCGTCTGGAGGACCTGAGAGCCGCCGCCCGGATACTCAAGGGGCGGAAGGTAGACAAGATGACCAAGGTTATCATTATACCGGCTTCCCAGGAAGTCTACAAAGCGGCTCTGGACGAGGGGTTACTATCAATATTTGTCGAGGCCGGTGCTGCGGTAAGCACACCTACCTGCGGACCCTGCATGGAAGCGCACATGGGCATACTGGGACCGGGTGAGGTCAGTATAAGTTCTACCAATCGTAACTTTGAAGGCCGGGCGGGAGACACCACGGCGAAAATCTATCTGGCGTCACCGGCGACGGTAGCGGCGTCCGCCTTGACCGGTAAAATAAGCGACCCCCGCCAGTTTTTCCAGGGAGGCAAAGGTGAAGATTAAAGGCAGAGTGTGGAAATTCGGCAGAGACGTTGATACTGACGAGCTTTTCGCCGGGAGATTCATTATGGGCGGGGACGAGACAAGCCAGAGCAGTTACCAGCAATTCATCGAGGAGAGCGGGTTAAGTGATATTGGGAACCGTGAGAACGTACCGGCAAACTTTATCACCGACGTTCGAAAGGGAGATGTCATAGTAGCCGAGGAGAACTTCGGCATTGGATCCAGTCGGCAGCAGGCGGCGGAAACGCTGAAGTATAAGGGTGTCCAGGCTATTGTGGCTGACTCAATACATCGGATATTCTTCCGTAACTCCTGGAACCTTGGCTGTCCGGCCATAGACGTCCCCGGGATTTCAAAGGAATTTAATACCGGGGACAGCATAGAGATTGACCTGGGGGAAGGGCGGGTAACCAACCTGACTACGGGTAAGGAATTCCGGTTCCATCTGATAATGCCGGCCTGGTTCATCGATATGGCAGCAGCGGGGGGCTTAATCCCCTATCATAAATCACTCAAAGTTTAGAGTGGTACTTTTGAGGTGTTCCAGTCTCGGTGGCTTATTGCCCTGCTTTAACATTTGGAGTGAACCCACATCTAACCGCTAAATTGGGAACCGGGAAGAAAGAGGAATGGGGTCTGCCCACCAGTATTATATTAGTAATATTCAGGTCGCCGGGGCCATTGCCTAAACAAATATAGTACGCGGAGTGAAATACCACCTCGAGGGAGACTAATAATACACGACAGCAACTTTGACCTTATGAAAAAGAGGGGGTTCTAAAAACCTCGATATGAAGGGAGACACCAGCTATGCCACGCATAAGATCGCCTGAATTTCATCCCGTACTACTAGTCATAGATATGCAGAATGGCTTCTGTTCAGGCGGAGGCTCCTATGAAGAGTACGGAGCCTCTATTGGAGCCGATATTTATACCTACCGGAAGATAGTACCCAACATTAAGCGAATCATAGCTACCTGTCATGACCTGCGCATACCTGTCTTTTACACACAACAGGTTAGAGAGGCATCAGGGATAGATCTCCTCACCAGAATGCACCGCATCATACCAAAAAGAAGGGCAGAATTTCTCAAGATACCCGCATGTGTGAGAGGAACATGGGATGCAGAGATAATGGATGAGCTGCAACCAGTAAAAGGTGACCTCGTAGTCGTAAAAAGGAGGGACTCTGCCTTCCAAGATACTGAGCTTGATATGTGGCTGCGGAGCCTAGGTGCTGACACAATCATATACACCGGCGTAGATACCTCCATCTGTGTAGAAAATTCTATCCGGGATGGATTCAATAGCGGTTACGATGTAATAGTGATAGAAGACGCAGTAGCGTCCTCTTGGCCGGAGTTGCATAACGCTACCTTGAGGAAGGTGAGGGGTTCCTTCGGCCTGGTTTTAACTACAGAGCAACTCTTAGACATGCTACAGACTACCAAGCGTGGAGCCGCCGCCTTCAGGCTTTCTACGGAGTATCTATGATAACTACTGATACTACCTGTTAACGAAGATGAGAGCTCACTAAAGACGGAACTTAACAATAATAGGGATTTGATCCGTCTAGTTATTTTACAGGAGTCTCGCATTTTAAGTGGACCTATTTTCGGGGGGCAGGCCAGCTGTAGCTCCTTTTCTTGATAAACTGCATCGCGACAGTACATTAATCCGGTGTGAAAATAGTGTCAGAATATGCAGCGTTCATTTATGCTCAGGAGCCCTGGCTGGCCCTGCTTGGACACAGTCTCCTTCGCCCTGAGACGATTCAGTCTTCCTATTCAGCACATAAAGTGAGGGTTACCCCGCAAAAAATTTAAGTGCCTTCACGAATTGAACCCGACCCCGAATCATGTATATTACACTTAGATTAATGCAAATATTGCAGTTAACCAGGGTTGAATACTACCTTTGCGGAAAATGACATAGCCAATTCAGCTTGTATTATAAGGTAGTGAGACACGAGACGATTGAATCTATAGCCGTTGCCATAACTCTTAGATGTTATATATGAACCTTCGGAGAGACCGTAGCATAGAGGAGGTTACACAGGTTAAACGACCCGAACTGGGAGGGGGTAAGTACCCAGGAGATGGATTGGATGAAAAAGGTAACTACTGTGTTGATGATATTATTCGCTATGTTACTTGTCATAAGTACGAGTGGATGTGGCAAAGTAGAGGAAATAATATCCCGGCCCACACCAGCGGCTACACCTAAATCAGCACCAACATACATACTAGACGAGAAATCCTCCGCAGCCACACCATCAGCGTATCCCGTGACCCAAGCCATGGAAGAAACTCCGACCAAGCCGGGAAATACTATTCTGCCCCCAACATCAACTCTGGTTCAAGAACCAGACCTCATCATCGAAGACATTACCTGGCGCCCGCTAAACCCTTCGCCCGCGGAGATGGTAACCTTCACCATCACCATTAAAAACCAGGGTGATGGTAGTGCCCCAGCTTCCCAGGTCTACTACTATATCGACGGCTCTGAGAGAGGGTCCGGCACCGTTTCTTCAATACCGGCCGGTGGTAAAGTGGTGAATGGATTCAGTTGGAGGGTTGAGCGGCTAACCTACACTGTGAAGGTCGTTGCCGACTACAACAACAATGTTATCGAGAGCGATGAGACCAACAATGAGAAGGAGATTACTTTTTCAGGGACTCCTGTTCCAGAACCAGACCTCATCATCGAAGACATAACCTGGCGTCCGCTAAACCCTTCCCCAGGGGAGCTAGTAACCTTCACCATCATCATAAAGAACCAGGGTGATGGTAGTACCGCAGCTTCCCAGGTCTACTACTATGTCGATGACTCTCCGGAGGGTTCCGACAACATTTCTTCAATACCCGCCGGGGGGACGGCAACGGGAACATTCACCTGGAAAACTGAAAAGGGAGACTATATCATCAAGGCCGTTGCCGACTACAATGACGACGTTCCCGAGAGCGATGAGACCAACAACGAAAAGGAGATCACCTCATCAGAGATGTCCCTTGCTGACCTCATCATCCAGAGCATAACGTGGTCCCCGCTAAACCCTTCCCCAAACGAGACCGTAACCTTCACGTTCGCTGTAAAGAACCAGGGCAACGGTGGTGCTGGACCATCCACGGTCTATTATTATATCGGTGACTATGGAAAAGGTCCCGTGCCTGTTTCTTCAATATCTGCCGGGGGTACAGCATCGGGGAATTTCACCTGGGTCGCCGCACAGGGAAACCCTACCATCGCCGCCGTAGCTGATTACTACAAAGTCGTTTCTGAGAGCGACGAAAGTAACAACATAAAGCAGGTTACCGTACCAAAGATATCCGCATCAGAGACATCCCTTGCCGACCTCATCATCCAGGACATAACCTGGTCTCCGCTAAACCCTTCCCCAGGGGAGACGGTTACCTTCACTGTCACCGTAAAGAACCAGGGCGGTCATATTGCCGTAGCCTCCCAGGTCTACTACTATGTCGACGGCTCTCAGAAGGGGTCCAGCACTATTTCTTCAATACCTGCCGGGGGTACAGTAACGGGAACATTCACCTGGAATGCCGAACTGGGAGACCATGTCATCAAGGCTGTTGCTGACTATAACGACGATGTTTCCGAGAGTGGTGAGACCAACAACGAGAAGGAGATTACTTTCTCAGGGACGCTTCTTATAGACCTTATCGTAGAGGACATAACTTGGTCTCCTCTAAACCCGTTCCTTGGCGAAAACTTCACCTTCACCATCACCATAAAGAACCAGGGCGATGATGAGGCCGGGTCCTTCCAAATCTACTACTATGTCGATGACTCCCAAGAGGGTTCCGACAACGTTTCCTCAATACCTGCCGGGGGTACAGCAACGGGGAATTTCACCTGGAAAGCCGAACTGGGAGACCATGTCATTAAGGCCGTTGCCGACTACAATGACGATGTTTCCGAGACCGATGAGACCAACAACGAAACGGAGATCACGTTCTCAGGGACAACTGTTCCAGAACCAGACCTCATCATCCAGGATATAACCTGGCTCCCGCTAAACCCTTCACCAGGGGAGACGGTAACCTTCACTGTCACCATAAAGAACCAGGGCAGCGGTAAAGCTCGGTCCTTCTGGATTTATTATTATATTAATGGCATTCTAATATACCCCCTCGGACGTGTTCTGGAAATACCCGCTGGGGATATATGGATAGAGACCTTCACCTGGAACGCGTTGCCGGGAACCCACGCAATCAAGCTAATTGCCGATCAATACAATCAATTGAGTGAGAGCGATGAGACCAACAATGAGAAGGAGATCACCTTCGTTGTTGAATAGTCTCAGAGACACTTAAACTGGCCAATTCACAATACATGCTCCTGATAAATGTGAATCTGGCTATCAGCAGCAGGCATGCTGAGCCTTGTTACTGGAGCTGCGGGGACTATTAGCGGCTTAGTATTCATAGTTATTTTGATGATACACTTCCCCCCCTAAAGCTCTCATCAATTCACTCTATTGAGGGGCTTATTTACCATTCTGCGGCGTCTGGTGCTATCTTCAGTAAAAGGGTAAGTCCTCACTGGAGGACTTGGGACTAGGAAAAACCACGTAACCCTGAATTAGGGTCAAACCAGGGCTTACCATGTGAAATTGCCTGGTCAATTCAGCTTTGCGTAGTTACTCATTAACGCAATTGCGCAATTGCTCTATTGAGCAGTTCCTCCTCGGTCTTAACCCCCCGGACGTCCAGTTTGGTGGCTCGGAAAGCCCGAACCATGGCCTCAATGAGTTTCGTCTTGCTAAGCTTTTTGCCACCGCTGAACTTCGCCGTTGAAGCCAAGGTTTCCAGGTAGGCATCTTCCTCGCGGCCCAGAAATACGGACAGCTTAATCATAGCCGTCTTAAGTTGCCTACTCGGTTCCCTTTTCTCAGGTGCCGGCGCTGGCTTATCAGTGCCGGTGAGACGGTCCAATGCCGTCCCGTAGGCAAGTTCCTCGGTTACCCTGGCCCTTTTCATTTCATCACCTCTTCTGTGAATAATCGATAGGCATTAGCCCCGTCAGACTTAGCGGCATAGGTAAGGATTGACTCCCCAGCCGCCGGGGCTTCCTTGAAACGAACACTGCTGGGAATAATGGTGTCAAATACTCTTATCTTGTCACCAAAGGCTTTTCTGGTAACTTCCATAACCTCCCGGCTGTGTACGGTGCGGGAGTTTGTCATGGTAAACAATATGCCTAATATCTCAAGCGCTGGGTTAATCTTATCCTTTACCCGGATAATGGTATACAGTAAGAGGGTAAGCCCTTTCATAGCCAGGTAATCGGCTTGCAGAGGTATGATTATCCTGTCCGCGGCCGATAAGGCGTTGATAGTTAAGAGCCCGAGGCTGGGCAGGCAATCCACCAGTATAAAATCATAACTCTGGCGTACCGGCTGGAGCATCTCTTTTAATATCAGTTCCCTGTTTAATATCCCCACCAGGTCAAGTTGTGCCTGTGATAGTTCTATGTTGGCCGGTACAAGGTCAACATTCGGGTTGCTGGTCGGGACAATGGCATCATGGATTGAGGGGTTGTTTTCACCCTTGAGGGTAGCCGCCAGGACATCGTACACGTTACGCCCAAGGTTATCCGGAGTCAATCCCATAGTGATGGTAAGGCTACCCTGTGGGTCCCAATCAATAAGCAGCACCCGCTTATCGTGCTCACTTAAACCCTGAGCCAGAGCGGCAGCCGTAGTAGTCTTGCCTACTCCACCCTTCTGGTTGGCGATACAGATGACGGGCATAACTTACCTCCCTTATGTTTATAATTATAGCGCATTTGCGTAATTGCGTCAATACTCTATTGCGCAACCTCTCTATCTACCAAAGGTATCTAAATAAAGCAAGAAGTCCCTGTGCTTATGCGCACAAGGACTTCACTAAAATCGGCGGAGAAAGACAGTTGGAATAACATAAAAACAATAACCACGGGGAAAATCCCTGGCAGTTCAAGAACTTACCCGGTGGTTATGTTAGTTTGCTTCTGAAGACGCGGTCAGCGTCTATTTTTGACCGTAGTCATGGAAGCCCTTGCCGGCCCATTCACCATGCTCACCAGCCAGGAACTTCTTCTTAATTAAGGGGCAGGCATTATACTCGTCGCCGAGCTGCTCCCGCAGATAACCCAAAGCATGCACCACTACGCCCATGGCGTTAGCCATATCCACTGTCCTCAGCGGTCCCATAGCATGACCCAGTCCCAGTCGGCACCCCTTATCCACATCCTCAGCAGTGCATACCCCCTCGTAAACCAGCTTGGCTCCCTCATTAACCAGAACGTCAAACAGCCTGCCGATGGCGAATCCCGGCGCATCATTGACCGTAATGGTCTCCTTACCAAACTTGGCGCATAAGTCCGCAATAACCTGATAGGTACTGTCTGAAGTCTTGGCCCCACGAATTATCTCGACGAGTTTCATATAGTACGCCGGGTTGAAGAAGTGCATGCCAACTACCCGCTCCGGGTGCTTGGTCAGCGTGGCGATGGCGGTAATCATCATGCCCGAGGTGTTGCTGGCCAATACCACTTCCGGAGAACATATCTCGTCCATTTCCTTGAACAGTCGCTGCTTCAACTCCAGAATCTCGGTAACACTCTCAATCATTACCTGGGCCCCCTTGAGCGCTTCCTTAAGGTCGGTAGTGCCTTTAAGCCGGCCAAATATAGCATCGGCGTCAGCCTGGGCCATCTTGCCCTTATCGACGTAATACTTCTGCAAATTCCCTTTAATGGTATCCAGGCCGTGCTGGATAACGGCATCGTTAATGTCTACCATGGATACCTCATGCCCGCTCATAGCCGCAAGCTGGGCAGTCTGGTGACCCATCATGCCCGCTCCCAGGATACATATTTTCTTGATTTCCATTTCCATTCCCCCTTTATATTTCTTATTGTTTATTCATCATTGAGGTCAAGAATAAGACAGAATTCATTCAGATGTCAAGGGAGTTATGGTTTGTGGCGCCACAAACCAGCGCAGCCCTCTTCCAGTTCAAATGGCTACCCTTCTGCGACCACGGGTTAGAGGATACCTACCCCCTTTTGTCTCCCACCCGCCAGCTTCTTTCATCGACAATCGTCTTGTGCTCCTCGGGAATTGTACCCGGTGGCACAAAATTGATTCTGTCAATGCGGAGACGGCAGACATCCTGGAAACCAGCCTTAAGCTCAGTGGAAAGCTTATCCCGGTCAATGGTTTCATCTACCAGCTCCACCTTAAAGGTCATCGTATCTTTATACCCAACCCAGCTTATCACTACTTGAGATTTCGATATCTCCGGGAATCTCGATGCAAGTGTTTCTACCTGCCCGGGAGTAAGATACAGAGCTCTCACTTTGACGGATTCACCAACTCTGCCCATAACGCCCATCATTCTGGGGGAGGTTCGGCCGCAGGGGCAGGGCTCGGTAGCCAGCGATGAGAGGTCTCCGCTCATATACCGCAGTACGGGCAGGGCCTTTTCCGTCAACCCGGTAACCACCACTGCTCCCAC
>SDBU01006369.1_pt1 | contig 13888 bp, 17 predicted proteins | sample 2277071 | NCBI WGS metagenome assembly SDBU01 (sample SAMN10397929, study PRJNA504765) | marine sediment metagenome | isolation source: marine sediment core GS08_GC12, 126 cmbsf | place: Arctic Ocean: Gakkel Ridge, Loki's castle | collected 2008
GTGTAGAAGATATTACAAATGCATTTCAAAAATTTGCTACAGTAGGATTTGATTTTGAAACTTCTTTAGCTGGAGCTAATTTTGCCACCAAAACATCCATTTTATTATTTGGTGATGCAGAACAAACTGCTAATGCTTTTGCTAGATCAATGAGAGTTTTAGTAGATAGAAGTAAGGATGCAAAACCAGCAACCGAACAAATAGCAAATGCAATGGCATTGACAGTAGAATTATATAAACAAAATGCATTTGAATTAAATGAATTAACAGCTTCATTAGAACGATTTTCTCCAATCGCAAAAACAGCAGGTTTTTCAGCAGAAGAAGCTGTAAAACTTATGGCTGGTTTAAGTACAGCAGGTTTAAGAGGTAGTAAAGCAGGTAGATTATTATCAACATCATTAGTTCGTTTAGTTACTAAAACAGATGAATTAGCTAAAAGTTTAGGTGTTAAAGTTAATCCTGAAATTGATAGAACATTTGATGTATTTTTAAGAGTTTTAGATGCTCTTGAAAAAACTCGAAATGAAGCTGGTAAAATATCTCCAGAATTTGAAAAAATAGTTAAATCTATTTTTGGATTAAGATCATCTCAAGCTATAAAAGGATTGATTGCTCTTAATAAAGAATTACGATCCAATTTGGCTGTTACAGGTGATATTATTAAATTTAATTCAGAATTTGAAGAAGTTAATAAAACAGTTTTTCAATTAGTTGCTCAATTTAGAAATTTAAATAAAGAAATCGGTAAAGCTTTTATTACTGGATTAGTAGGTGGAGAAGATTTTAGAGATAGTTTAGAAGAAATTGTAGAATTTCAAAATAAAATAATTAAAAATGCAAGATTAGTTGGAAAAGCAATTACAATATTACCATCAATTACATTTACTAATAAAGCAAAATTAACTGATGAAATAGAAACATCTATTGAAAATATATTTAAAGATGCTCTTCTTAAAGGTGTTGATATTATTGAAGAAAAAACTTTTGAAAAAATAAATAAAGGACTTTTAGGAAAATTAAATAAAATAGAATTACAAGAATTAATTATTGATATCAGAGAAGGTAAAATAAAAATACCTAAAGATCTTAAACAAAATGTTGAATCAGTTTTAAAAAACCAATTAAGTGGTGTTTTAACAGAAGTTGCTCCAACTATTTCATTAGATAAAACTGAAATATCTCTGGAAAATCAACAAAAATTAATTAAAGAATTAATTAAGGATCAAATTGAAAGATTTAGATTAGCTGGTGCAACAGAATCTCAATTATTAAAAATTGAAGATAGATTAATACGAGAAACTGATATAAATGATAATATTATATCTCAGAAAATTCGTCAATTAGAAATTGATAGAAAAATTACAGAAGAGCAAAAAGCAAGAATTCAATTTTCTTCTAATTCTGTTAAATTAGCAAAAATTGCTAAAGAAGAAGGTATTGGTACTGCTACAGCAATTAGTGAAGTATTAAGTGGTCAAAGAGATTTTAATATATTTTTAAGACAAGGTGGTAAAGATGCTGAAATTTTAAAAAATCAATTTGCAGATTTTGTTAAAAATCAACAATTATTGGAATTTTTTCAAGGGCGAGGAGCAGGTATACAAATTCAGGAAAATATCGGACAAAGAGATTTTACCCCTATTCGTGCAGAAAGTCAATTTGAATTAGAAAAAGCTAGAGTAGGACTTAAAGATTCTACTAACCAAAATAAAATAGCGGTTGAACAAAATACAGTAGCTATAAAAGATTTAATTAATAATTTTAATCAAGGTCTAAGAATTGAAGGATTAGATGTTCAAAGAGTTCTTGATTTTTTTGAAAGGCAACAAGTAAGACAACCACAAAATAATATACTTCAATCAGCAATATCCGCAGGTAAAACAGGTTTTATACAACAATCAAGTAAATTAGATATTACTGTATCTGTGGATGGAAGAGATTTACAATTTCAAGGAAGTCCTGAAACTATTAGAGCATTAGCAATTCAGGTATCACAAGAAGTAGCTCAAGCTGTAGAAAATAAATTAGTAGATGATTTAAATAATAATGATAATTCTCCTATTAGTAAAGCTACTGATGGTCGAACAGAAAAATTTTAAGGAGTATAAATTATGGCTGTTAAAAGAGATAAATGTAATGTAAAAGCAAATGGTAATAGAAATTATTGGTTCGCTTATTACACATATATTATGCAAAATGTTATTATGTTAGGAGATAAAAATGGCAGGTGCTAGTTTTCCTAGGGTAAGATTATATGAAAATGATGGTATTACTTTAGTATATGAATTTGAAAGTATACTTGATTGGGATAATTCTCCTTTTCAAGATCCTATTACATTTAGTGAACATAATAGTTTGCGTGGTCAAGGTGGAATAATTTCTGAAGGATCTCAAGCCCCTTTTGATTTTCCTCTTAATTTTTTTCTTACTGGTGATGATTATGAAGCTTTAGTAGCTCAAATGAATGCTTTACCAAATACTATTGCTATGAATACACAATATGTATTAAGAATAGATTTAACTGTATCAACAACTAAAGATTTAAAAGTAAAAAGATTAAGTTCGATATTATTTCCTATTACTAATACAAAGAAAAAAGTAATTACATTTCAAGAAGGAATAATTACTTTTCGTGTAGATGTATGGGCTTAATAAGGATATAAATATGCAAAGTAAAATAAACAGTGATTTTAAATGTATTACAAGAAAAAATCCTATAGTTAAAATAAATAAGAAAAAAATTATTGAGATATTTAAAAATGAATTCAATAGTTGTATAGAAGATCAATCTTTAGAGTGTAATATAATATATTCAATAGATAATCCTATTGCAAAATTTGAATTTATAAAAAAGGAGAAATAGTATGGCTTTAACAGTACATATAAATGTTGATACACAAGATCAACCATTAAATACTTCAGGTATTGATTGGGTTGAATTTTCTGAAGGAAATGATCAATTAATTTTTACACAAGGAAATCCTGAAGTTCAAGATGGTGCTAATATTCCTACTCAATCAGAATTAATTTCTGCTGGAGTCGAATTAACTGGTTCTCAAATTGTTCTTACAGATTATTTATTACAAGATATAAGTGAAAGTTTATTAAAAAGTATAGATAATATGGGTAATGTAGATAAACAATTTGTTATTGCATTTGATTTTGATGGCGCTACAGCTTCAGAACCTAGATTTGAAGTTTGGGATGATGCCAGTTTAAATACTATTAATAATATTATGTTAGGTGCTGGAACACCTTCAGCAAGTTTTATTAGAGGAGTAACAACAACAACTTCTTCTCCTGGAAGTAATTGGATTACTACAGGCACTAGAATGTCTGGATCATCAGATGGTAATTTTTTAAATTTAAATGATTTAGGTGGATTTTTAACTGTAGCTACTATTCTTTATGCTAATTTAGCTGTTGTTGTGCCAGCTAGTCAGACAACAGGTTTTTCAGCCAATCCTGTATTTGTTGTTAAGTGGTTAGAAAATTAAAAGGAATATTAAATGACATCAATTCGTAGATTTAATTATTCAAATGATAAACAAATAACATCTCAAATAGTAGATGAAATAGATGATTTTATTTGGATTGCATTTGCAAAAAATAGCGACGGAAATTGTATTCTTGAAAAAGAAGCAAAATTCTTTCCTACTCAAACTTATTTCTCTATTGAAAGGTCTGTTGATGAAATTGTAGCAATGGATTTAGATTCTTCTAATATTTATGTTGCTTATAATGATCCAACTCTTCTAGGCGAAAAAATATCAAAAATTAGTCCATTAACTAATACTACACAAATATCAAAAGATTCTTTTATTGAATCTCCAGTAGATATAAAAGTAAATAGTAGTGATTTATGGTTTTTATTACCAGGAAATGCAAGTGGTACAAATGCAAAACTTTTAAAATATAATACTTCTGGTGTTTTTCAATTAGAAGTTAATTTAATAAATAGTTTTGAAACAATAAATAATGCAATATCAATGACAATAGATGATAATAATGATATTTGGATTGTTACTCATACAGATCCAACAATATTAGTTAGAGTTTTTGAAATTAGTGGTGGATTATTTGATTTTTCAACCACACAAATATTATAATGGAGGATACAATGAAAAAAGAAAAACCAAAAAGCCAATTTAAATTAAAAGTTAATTTTAATTTTAAAGCAGTTAATAACAAAACAGGAGAAATTGTTCAACAAGTAAGTTGTAATACTGTTGTTGATAATGGACTTGAAAGAGTTGCAAAATTATTAAATGGGGTATTAACTACTCCTTTTACTGTATTAGGTATTGGAACAGGTTCTACTGCTGTAACTACTTCTGATGTACAATTAGAAACAGAAGTTACAAGAGAAACATCAACTAATACATATGAAGCTAATTTTAAAGCTAAATTTGAACATACTTTTACATTTGGTTCAGGTGAATCTCATTCTATTACAGAAGCAGGAATTTTTGATAATACTATCATACTTGGTTCTACAATGTTTAATAGAACAGTATTTACAGCTATTGATGTAAATACAGATATTGATTTAATTACTACAGCTACAATCACAGTTGCTAGATAAGGAGAATAAATATGGCAAATATAATTTTACCAGTTCAGTCTGCAAAAATATTTGGATCATTTATTACATTAGGCGGTCAAATAGAAAATGCAGATGGGATGTGGAAATTACTTTTAGATGATTCTCAAACAGAATCATGTTTATGGCAATTTCGATTACCAGATAATTATGGTTCTTTACCAATTTTAAATACCACCTATGCTATGGCATCTGACATTACAAATAAAATTGATTTAGAAGTAGATGTTATGGCGATCAGCGATGGTGATGCTCAAGATATAGATTCTGCAAGTTTTGATGCAATTAATGAAATAGTTGGTGGTACAACTGTTCCTGGAACTGCTGGTCATATAGATCAAATCGACATTACATTAACAAATAACGATTCTATGAGTCCTGGAGATTTAGTTATTATTAGATTACATAGAGATCATGATGATGCTGATGATACTGCAATTGGAGATGTAGAAATTTTAACATGTACATTAAAATATACTGTAGCTTAAAAGGTTTACATGAAATTTTTTAAATATATAAATAATTTTTTACCAAAAATATTAAAAAATAATATTGGATCTATTTCGTTTAGAATAGATGATAGATTATCAAGAAATAGTCCTATAGTAAATTCTTATCCTATAACTCAATATTGTAGAGCAAGAGTAAATACTCTTGGTGCTGGTGGTACTATTTTTTCTCAAACTAATACTGGTTCATCAGTAAATTATATGTTTTTAAATTATGGTGCAAGTAATTGGACATATCTTGTTAGAGATAATAGTGGAACACAATCTATTTTAACAGCAGGTACATCAGATACAAATTATCATACTTTTGTCACAGTTAGTTCTGCAAGTAATAACCATAAATTATATTTAGATGGTGTATTAATTGGAACTTCTACTACAAATGTATCATTTCCAAGTGGATTAAATAGGACTTCATTATCTCATTTTCAAAGATCTACTGGTTCTAATTTTGCTGATGTAGATATTTCTGAATTTGCTGTTTGGTCGAGCGTTTTATCAGATGATCAAATTCGTCAATTAAATGGTAATATTAAAGGAAATGTTTTAGGAATTGATAGACCAAATTTACAAACATATATTCCATTAGATGATATATCTAGTGAACAAAGTGGTGATGCTGTAGTTTTTAGAGATGAAACTGGTAATGGAAATACTTTAACTGGTGATGATGGTGCTAATAATATAGGATTGACATCTCTTGGTGAAACATCAATGAGTTATCGAAGTGAAATTATTTTACCAAGTGATGATCTTTTAGTTGAATTTTTGAATATAGAAGAAACTATTATTCTTGGAGAAGTATTTGATATTCATTCTAATGCAGTAGTAGTAGATGAATCTGTTATTCTTTCTGATGATTTTGTTATTAATCCATCCAAAAAAACATTAGATATTAATGAAACAGTTATTTTATCTGATACTTCTGAAATATCTATTGCTCAAAAAGCACCTTTTGCTACAAAAATAATTTCAATTAATCCGTTAATATTTGTTACAGATGATACACCATCTAAAATTAGTAAAATAGACATTACAGATCCAAATAATCCTATTGCAACAACAGCAATTTTAATAGGTATAGACACAGCTCAAGATGTTGCTTTAAATTCAACAAATAATTTTGTTTATGTGGCTGGATCAAATGGAAAAGTTGTTAAAGTAGAACTTGCTGATTTAAATAATCAAACTATTATTGATGTATCAGATACAGATGATTTATTAACTATTGAAACAAATTCAAATTTTGGTATTACATATGCTGGTACTGAAAATTTAATTGGCGAATTATATGTTATAGATGAAGCAATTACTTTTTCAATGGATTCAGATTTTCAAGTTATCGCCCCAAGGGAATTTCAAATAGATTCTGATTTTAATATTATAGATACTTTTAAAATAGACTCAGATTTTCAAGTAATAGCACAACAAATATTTTCGATTAATACAGACTTTAAATGTATTACAAAACCCACTATTCCACCCCCACCAACAGTTAGTCCATTAGATGTTTTAGAACCTATTAAATTAACTGATTTTCAAGTATTTATAAATAGTGTAGAATTAGAAGATACAGATCTTATTTTAGATTCTATATCAATTATTCATTCTGAATCACAAAAATCAAGAGCTTCTTTTCGTTTAACTAGAAAACATGATAAGTTAGATACTACATTAAAAGGAATTTCTTCTATAATTACTAATCAAAATACAGTAGAAATAAAAATTCAAGGAAGAACAGAATTTAATGGTAATATTTCTGAATTAGATTGTCAATATGCAGATAGTGAATTCGTTTTAGTAAATGCCTTGGCTACTGAAAAAGAAAATCAATTTAATAATATCACTTTATCTTTGCCAAGTTTAGATAGTAGATTATCTCTTTATGATATATTAATTCAAAATCCAAAAATATTTAATCCACTTATCGATCCTGATGATGATAATCCCGCAAAATTTAAAGGTATTAGAGTTAATTTAGGACAAATTATTCAACAAATAGTTGTTAAGGAAACTGTTGATGATAGTCTTGGTATAATTGCTACAGGAATTCAAGACGGAGGTTTTATCCCTATTCAAAATTGGACTTATTTTTGGGGTACTGTAGGAGCAACTAATTTTGGAGATGTACAACTAGGAGATACAGCTTCTCAAACATTTTTCTATATCGGCACATCTTTAGCTCCTGTATCAGAAGAATTATGGAATTTAACCAAAGCAAGTCACCATAAACAAAGAATATATGATGATGAAATAGTTAAATTAGGTGACGGAACTGTTGCTGTTTCTGATTTTAATGGTTTAGTATCTAATCCTCTTAATGTACATTTACAATTACAGGAAACAGGATTTCTAATTGGTGGATCAGGAACTATAACAGATAAATTTAAACAAACTACTGATTCATCTGAATTAGAATTAATTGGTATTAATGCTAATGAACAAACTGCTGTATATCAAGAAATTGAAAAACAACTTGGATTTATAGTTGGTGAAGCCCCATTTCAAGATATAAGTGTAAGAAACGGAGTTTTTGTAACTAAACCAAAATTAGTCGATGAACCAGATAGATTATCTAATATCAAAGAAGCTGGCAATAATTTTGTAGAATATGCTAAAGAAGTTGCTAGATTGGAATATGAAAAATTAAAAAATAATAATGGAAATATATTGCCTGATACTTCATGTACATTTAATTTAACAATCGATGCATATTTTTATTATTCTATTTCATTACTTACAAGAATTAATATAGATAATACTACAGAAGCCAATATTTATAATAATACCAATGGTTTTCCAGTAAGTGCAAAATCTATTACAATTACATCTGCTGATAGAAGAGTAAGTATTGAAGCAGATAATGAAAAATCAACAAAAGAACTTGAAGAATTAGATAGTGAATTTCCGTCAGAAGATGATGATGAATATAATGAAAAAGAAAAACGAATATTAATAGCTATAAAAAGTAATATGAAAACAGGGTTGGATGTTGAATAATGGCATACGAAAGTTTTAATAATTCAAAAGCTAGAATCCAAAACACTTGGGAAAGATCTCAGGAAAATGAAAATGATCTAAAAGATATTCCTTTAGTTACCTTAGATTTTAATTCAATTAATTTCAGTAAAAAAATTATAACTATCCCTATACTTACAGATGAAGTAGCTTCTGTTGCTTTTGATGTTCCTGCAACTGTTTTATTAGAAAATTTCCCTGAATGGTCTTTGAATATGATAGAAGTTTTTGCTATACATACTATTGGAGATGCTTTTATAGGTAAACTTATACCAATTACTCTTACTGAAGCATTCAATAATGGAACTTTAAAAGATGGGGATGTGGCTATTCAAAATCAAGATTTTCATTATTGGTTTAATCGTATAGATAATGCAAATGTTTTAGTGAAAGTATTTTATACTATAAGTGTACAAGAAGCAAATGTAAGTGAAATTGGTTTTGTTGGCATTCCAATATCGACTTTTATAAATATATCTTTAAAAATTTTAAATCAAAGAATATATGAAGTCATGAATGAAAAGAAAGAATAATTATGTCTGAATTTAATACATCTCAAAGAAAAATACGAACAATATGGAGAAGAGTTCAGAATAATATCAATAATCTTAAAGATAAAGATAATGTTGATGAATTTGAATTTTTTACTAATTTATTAAAACAACAACATTTAAAAACTCCTCTTCAAGTATTTGATTCTGGTGATATTATTGTACAACCTGCTTTTTCAGGATCTACTGCATTAAAAGGAGCAAGTGTAGGTACAAACGTAGTATATCAACAAAAAATAGATTTACAACTTCCTGAAGTTTTATTACCTTTTGTCAAATATAGTGTAGAAGTTAATTCCATACCAGATACTGAAATACATGGTGTTACTGTATTAGATAATTTTGAGTTTGTTGGAGATAGTATAGAAATTCGGGGAGATGGAGCTTTAATTTTTAAATTTGGTGAATTACCTACTTCAAATGTTACTATTGGTGGTTCTGCTGATAAGGTTTTTTCCGATCTTTTTTTCTCTAATAATAATATTTCATTTGATCTTAGTAAAGAAGTTTTTAAAGGCACTATTACAAGAAATGATGATAGTGTAAAAAGTTTAAATGTAATTCAAATAGTTACAAGTTTAATTACTTCAGTAGGAGCAGGTAATTGTATAGGAAATGATAATGAAGAGATTTTTGAAGTTAAAAATTTAGCTGTAGGATCTCATAAAATTATATCCTTAACATCTACAAGTTTTACAGCAGTTGGCGATCTTACAGTTCGAACTTTTACTGATACTGGTTCATCATGTGATCTAAATACAGTTGTTACTCAAAATGTTACTAAAACAATTGATTTTTCATCTCTCAATAGTTATACAATTACTTTAAGTGATGGTTTAGGTGAACCTAGTATTGATATTAAAAGTCAAGAATTTGAACGAAATAATAGGTGGCTTTTTTGGAGTACCTTAAAACAAAGATTATTTAGTTTGATAGTTTTTGGTTCAGATGGAGATTTTAAAGAAGTGAGTCCAGATAACTTCCCAAATACTGCGTTAGGTGATACTCTTCCTTATACAAGTATCACACTCAAGAGAAATATAATTGATCCTCCTACTATAGAAAAAGAGGAAGATGAATTTCAATCTCCTTTTAGAACAGCAAGAGAATTTAAAAGTTATGTACGAATTTCTGAATCATTCGAAAGAATTCCGACATTTAGTTTTCAATTAAATGGGGCATTTGTATTTGTAGCACCAGCAACAAAAACAAGTTCAATTACTGTTGATTTTCCAGTTTATGACGATATTTATACAGTAGTTGGAACTACTTATAGTTTGACTACTACGAGTCATACTCTACTAGTTAAAGAAACATTTACAGGTGACGATACGGACATTATTATAAATATAAAAGGTTATTTAGTAAATCCTTTATATTGGCGAGAGCAAAGAAGGTATAATAAAAATGACTTTTAGTACGGAAAAACGTAAAATATTTAAAGTTTGGAATGATTCAATCGAAAATCAATTTCAAATTACCAATTTATCATCTAACGATAAAATAATTTTAGATAAAATTACCGATTTGAATGACACTGACTTTGTTTATAATAATGTAGTTGAATTGAGTAGTGATTGGTTAATACCTGAAACTCAGGCATTTGAGGGGTTTACTCCGTTTAGAATGTTTAAGGAATTTGAGGTAGTTATCAATAATATTAGTAAAAATTTGATTCCCTATATTGAATCAAAAGTTTTCTATAGATTAGGAGATGATGAAATAAGTTTACCTATACCCGACGATATTAACAATCCAGGCGTTCCTTTTGATGAAGAACTTTCAGAATTTTTAATTAATAGTATAGTAGAAATAAAAGAAGTTATAGATCCAAGAAATCGAAATATTGTATATAGAACTTCAATTTTCCTAGCTCATAGTGGAAGCCAGGGGATTCCACCAGAATTACAATTTAGATTTTTTATCAATGTAGTTAATCCGAGCTATTACCAATCTACTTAATCCACTTTGAAGTGCCTTCATCCCAAATAAGATTTTGGGTTTCTTTAATATAAAAAATTAACCATAATTCATTCATATTTTGTGTTCTAAGATATGAATCACAACATAACCTTTGTAGACCTATTCTAAAATGGCTTAAAAGCTGTAAATAGGTCTTTTTTTTTTTAAATTTAGGAAGTGCCATACATAGTTCAACTAATTCATCTTGTGTTAATGGATTTATATTTAATACCTTACATTTTTTAATATATGATTTTGAAAATATCATTTGTTACCCTTACTTAAATTATCTTCAGCCCATAGGGGCTGTAGGTTAGTATAATTAAAACATTCTAATTGTTGTTTAGTGTCTGATAAATCAAATTTAGAACATGATTTTATATGATCCATATGCCAATCACCATAATTATCCCAAGACATGCCATCTGTAAATTGTTCTTGGATGTGATACATAAAATAATCAATTTCACATCCTATTAAAAACATAGTTGGCAATGATTTTTCATTTCGTTTTAATGCATTATATATTCTATTTCGTAAATTTGACGATATTTTAAAATTAATATTTGTTTGTTTTTTGTTTCGTTGATAGAAGTTTATTTTCTTTCTATTTTCATCAGCATATTTTTTTCTGCGGATTGCTATCTTTACTTTATTATCATCTTGATATTTTAAAATTTTTTCTTTATTATCTAAATAATATTGATTTGTGTTTTTTAAGATTTTTTCTCTGTTATGTAAATAATATTCTTTCGCTTTTTTTAATATTATCTTTTTATTTTTTTCATAATGTTCCTTATTATGTTCTTTACATATAGATTGTAACCCATCAATAGCGCATGTATTCTTACTAAATTCAGATAACAATTTTGGATTTGTACAATAAGGACATCTTTTAGTCATTTTTCCTTTATAAAACATAATAGACAGATAATTTTAATTTAATTTTTCTATTGTTTTTCCTTCATCATTTAAAATATACATGAGATTTTTAGTTGATCCATTAAAATCGAATCCTCTCCTTCTCATTGCACTATAATGAACTTCTTTTTTTCCAGAAATTTCCATTACTTTATAATCAACATGAAATATATCATCATATAAATGCCATCTTTTACCTTCATCTAATAATTTTAATATCATATTTAATTCCTTTCTATCTGTCTATCTAAACTATCTGTCTATTATGTCTTTAAATTATCTAATTTTTTAAATCTAACTTGTGGTATAGTTAATTTACCATCACACCATCCAGCTAATATTTGTTTTCCCCATTCTTCACCGAAAGGTTTTTCAACTTTATAAATTTTATTACCTTGTAAATCAAATATGATAAGTAATGAATTTCCTTCTGTTCTACCCATTAATATAACTTTAGAATAACCTTGTACTTGCATTCCGAGACGTTCCTTAAAATGATTATATTGCTTGAACCCTTCCATAATAATACATGAGTTACCTAACATATAGTCGAGTTTAGCTATTTGTTTGGTATTATCTACTTTTAACCAATCACTAACAAATGGATCACCTTCAAATGTTGTTCCATCAATATATGTTATAAGAAATTTATTCATTTTATAAACCTTTCAATAATTCGTCATAATCTGCCATACAAAGTATTTCTTCTTTTAAATGGGGATATTTAATAACCATATCTTTATGTAACTTTTTATATAACCATTTATGATAAGGCATAATAAACCAATTAAATAAAAATGGTACTATTACTGATCCTATTTTACAATCTAATTTCCAAAGCCATTTAGGATATCTACTAAACATATGACCAGGATGGGTAATATGATGAAAACTAAACCAACCAAGAGAACAATAGACTCTAACTGTGCCATATTTTTCTTTATATTGTCTTACACTGACTCTACCCCATCTACGAAGATTATGTCCAATATATTTTGCAGAATCGATTTCCAGTTAAAATATCTTCTGATTTTTCCTGCCAGAACTTTCTTCACCTTTATCCCCTCCTGAGATAACAAAACTGAACCAAATTCATCTTTGGGTCCCATATAGAACAACTGCAGTTTTTTCTGGGGGTAGGTTTTCCTTAATTCCCTGGCAACGGCGATAATGGGAACTATGTGGCCTCCCGTTCCCCCTCCAGTAAATAATACCTTCATGTAGCAAAGATTAATTTATTAATCTGAAGCTGAAGATGAATCTTTAGATTCATCGCCTAAGACTTCGAAATGTTTAAAAGAAGCCCCATGGCTATTAATTCAATGACCAGTGCCGACCCTCCGTAGCTTATAAAAGGCAGAGGGATGCCGGTTAAAGGCAAAACTCCTATCATTGCCCCAATATTAACAAAGGATTGGATGACAATCCAGGAAGTAATTCCCAGAGCCGTTAACTGATAAAACTTATCTGAAGCTTCCTTGGCGATTTTCAGGCCCCGCCAGAGAAAAATCAGGAAAACCAGTATCAGAAAAAGAGCGCCTACAAATCCCGTTTCTTCAGAAAATATAGCAAAAATCGAGTCTGAAATGGATTGGGGCAGAAATCCGTATCTCTGTAAGCTCATGCCCAGCCCCAGGCCAAGCACGCCTCCTGACCCTATGGCAATTAGGGCCTGTTTTGCCTGATAGCCTATTCCCATAGGATCGTATTCAGGATTCAGGAAAACCATTATCCTGTTTAACCTATAGGGAGCTATTTTGATTAAAGCCGCCAAGGCACCGGCTCCCATAATTACGGTAAAAATAGTGTGCCAGAAAGGAGTCCTGGCAGAAAAGTATAAGGCCAAGGCAATAAAAATAATCACCCCCAAAGTACTGATGTCCGGCTGAAGAATTAAAAGAACGCTGACAATCACGAGGACAAACAAAAAACCAAAGAAAGTCTGGCTGAATTCTTTGGTCGCTTTTTCCGTCCTGGAAACCAGCCAGCTTGCCATATAAAGAATGAAGGCCAGCTTTAAAAGTTCGGAAGGCTGAAAAGTGAAGGGACCGATACCTATCCACCTGGAAGCTCCCTCCAGCTCTGAACCGACGAAAGGCAGAAAAACCATAATCAGGAGAACTAGGGTGAATAAAATAAGAAAGGGTGCTTTTTTTCTAACCCAGGCTAGACTGACCCTGTAAGCCCCGTATCCCAAAATAAGTCCTGGAATCAGGCCATAGATAAGCTGGTGCCTTAAAAGGAAATAAGTATCTCCGAACTTCCTGAAAGAGAAAGCTGAAGAAACGCTGGCTAGAATTATCAAGCCCAAGGCAATCAGG
>SDBU01006370.1_pt1 | contig 13886 bp, 12 predicted proteins | sample 2277071 | NCBI WGS metagenome assembly SDBU01 (sample SAMN10397929, study PRJNA504765) | marine sediment metagenome | isolation source: marine sediment core GS08_GC12, 126 cmbsf | place: Arctic Ocean: Gakkel Ridge, Loki's castle | collected 2008
TGGAGAAGTGTTGGAATTGGATGCAGAACTACGAAAAAAACTGAATGCAGAGACAAACCCCACCTGGCCGCACCTACACGCCCAATTGGATTGCAGCTACGAAGAATTCGTCAGCGTTTTTCCATGTAACCATGTACTCGGCATAGAAGGTGACCACGTGCGAACGCTCACATATCTCTGCGAAATCGCGGGTATTCCTCCAATAGTCCTTGGCCCAGCCGGCACAGAAAGAATATCTCCTATTTGGGAACGTCTATAGACCAGTATTGCACCATATGATATTTGGAGTTCAACAATCAGCCTCGGTGAGCGAAGCTATTGCGTGAGCAATGTGAGTCGTGAAACGAAGTCATTGGTGAACAAAGTGAAGTGATTCACGAAGCCGAAGCCGAAGGTTGCGAGGCACGAAGCAATCACGCCGTTGCGAGCAAAGCGAAGCAATCTCCATTGAGCAAAGCGAACAGAGGGAAAAATTATGGCAACAACAGAAAAACCAAAAATGGGTATTCTTGTGGGTGGCGGTCCAGCGCCGGGTATCAATGGGGTTATCAGTGCCGCGACCATCAAGGCAAAATTAAAAGGCGCGGACGTTATTGGTATTTACGATGGTTTTAAATGGTTGGTGGAAGGAGATACCACCAATCAAAAAAAATGGACAAAGGAATTAACCATTGATGACGTCGCGCGAATTCACTTCGATGGTGGTTCCATTCTGCGGACTTCGCGCGAAAATCCCACCAAAAGTAAAGAAGCAATGAACAATGTCATTCAGGCATTGACGGATTTGAATATCCGATACCTCGTAACCATCGGTGGAGATGATACGGCATTTTCCGCTCGCAAAGTCTGTAATAAAGGACAAGGACGTATCAAGGGATTCAAAGTCGCGCACGTGCCCAAAACTATTGATAATGACATTCCACTTCCTGATAATGCACCAACCTTTGGTTTCCAAACGGCGAGACACGTCGGTGCTACGCTTGTGCGTAATATCATGGAGGATTCGCGTACAACTAACCGATGGTATTTTGTCGAAGCAATGGGGCGAAAAGCAGGACATCTCGCGTTGGGAATGGGCTTTTCCACCGGCGCGACCTTGACGCTTATCGGAGAGGAATTTCCCGAAAAAAGACCTCTCTCTCAGGTTTGCGAAATCTTGGAAGGAGCTATTTTCAAACGACGCGCAATGGGGCGTAAATATGGCGTGGCGGTTATAGCTGAAGGTATCGCATACAAAATAAATATTGATGAATTGAAAGAGATTCCCGGCGTTGAAATCGAATATGACCCACACGGTCACCCGCGTCTTTCCGAGGTGAATTTAGCCAGCATACTGAAAAAACAGGTGCAAAAACGATTTGAAGAGCGTGGTCAAAAAATCGCAATTGTAGACCTAAAATTTGGCTATGAATTACGTTCTGCAACGCCGATTCCCTTCGACTGTGAATACGTGCGCAATCTCGGATATGGCGCCGTTGAGTATTTGCTCAACGAAAGCCCAACTCCGGAAACGAAAAACGGCGCGTTAGTATGCCTCGTCGGTGGACGCTTGAAACCTCTTCCGTTTGACACATTTAAAGACCCAGAAACTGGCAAAACACGGGTTCGGGAGGTTGATATCAAATCAGCATCATACGCCGTTGCTTATGAATATATGATTCGACTCAAACGTGAAGACTTCAAGGATGAAGAACAAGTCGCGCGTTTAGCAGAAGCGGCCAAAATGACGCCGGATGAATTTAAGAAACAGTATGGTTATCTTGTTTAATTTACGTCTTTAGCGCATCGAAAACCATTGACATTGTATATGCAACTGGGATTGCCAAGATGGTAATTTCTATCTGCAACGCGAGTATAATAGCCATTGAATAGCCAGGAACCACCGCGCATGATGTGGGATGTGCCGGATTTCGGGCCTTTAGGGTTTTTGCGGGGGCTATATTTGTAGTAATCCTTATCATACCAGTCTGCGACCCATTCCCATACGTTGCCTGCCATATCGTATACGCCATAGGGACTGACGCCTGATGGATAATTTCCTACTCCCGTTGTACCTCCAGCGTGTTCATCATAGTTCATCTTTGTCGCATCTAGTTTATCGCCCCACGGATATGTTCTACCATCCGTGCCGCGCGCTGCTTTTTCCCATTCTGCTTCTGTTGGCAAACGCTTGCCTGCCCACTGCGCGTAAGCATTGGCATCTTCCCACTGAACAAGGACTACGGGATGATGCTCCTTACCTGGAGGATACGTACCATCTTTCCAGATATACGGTTCGCATTTTTCCATAATCGCGTTCACCACAGCATCTGGCACATCCAACTGACCTGTACTTTGGAACACCTCTAAAATTGCTTCTTTGGATGCTATTGGCACCGGATGGTTCGTCTCATCCACAAATTTTTTATATTGCGCGTTGGTTACCTCATGTTTGTCAATGTAGTATGCGTCCAGATACACCGTATGTCGCGGTTTTTCATCTTCGTACCAACTGGCAGCCCAGTGAAACTGTTCGATATACCGGGCGATTTGTTCTTCGCTGCTGCCCATAAGAAAATCCCCGGCGGGTATCAGAACTATTACAGAGCCATCTTTTTCATTGATAATTTCTTTCGGTAATTCCTCGCGGCATCCGCACAATACAATGGCGAAAGTAAATATAATTACAAACAACACGTTGACAGTAATTAATCTCACTGTGTGCCTCCAGACGTTAGGGTAACTGGGAAATTAGGTAATTGGGTAATTGGAAAATTACCAGATTGCCATTTTTCCACTTTACCAGATTATTAAATTACCACTCTTATGAAAGTTAATGAAATTTTTTACTCACTAGCCGGTGAAGGTATCCGCACAGGTCAAGCGACGATTTTTATCCGGTTGGCGCGATGCAACCTCAAATGCTCTTTCTGCGATACCCATTACGACATTTTTACCGAGATGACGGCAGAAGAGATTGCCGCGGAAGTGAATAAATATCCTGCGGAATGGGTCACGCTGACAGGTGGCGAACCGACGCTACAAGATTGTACACGTCTGATTAACCTCCTGAAGCCCGAATGTGAAGAAGGGACGCGAGAATTCGACAGCTTCCATAAAATTAGCATTGAGACCAATGGTACAAGGTATGTCCCCTGGTTAGAAAAGCTAGATTTGGTCACAGTTTCACCGAAGGATTTATTTTTTCCAAACGCGCGTGTTGATAAACGAATCTGGGATTTGCCTTTCATCGAAGTCAAATTCGTCATCACGCGTCCAGAAGATTTAGACGCAGTGCTGGATTTCGATAAAGCCTCCATGCTTTTCCTGCAACCTATGAACAATGACTCACACCTTACCGCGCTGTGTGTCGAAGCTATTAAAGCAAATCCGCTATGGCGGTTGAGCACACAGATGCACAAGTTTATCAATATTCAATAGTTCTACTATACTTTTGCGTTTTTTTATGGCAGAAAAACGGGACGCAAAGAGCGCAAAGAAGCCGTAAGCCCAGCGAACAACTCCCCTCTTGGGAGGGGCCGGGGGTGGGTACGCCAGGCGTCGGGCGAAGCGGTAGTTCAGAGAACGCGATGAACGAAGTGAATCGGCGAAGCGGTAGTTCAGAGAGGTTATGGAAAATCCACGAAACAACGCTATAACAGATGTACCGGGTATCACCGTTGGTCATGCGACAAATACGATTGCGCGCACGGGATGCACAGTTGTTCTCTGTAAAAATAGCGCCGTCGCGGGCGTAGATGTACGCGGGTCGGCGCCAGGCACGCGGGAGACGGATGCAATCCGCCCGATGTGCCTTGTTCCGCATGCACATGCCGTTTTACTCACAGGTGGGAGCGCATTTGGGCTTGACGCAGCAGGCGGCGTGATGCAATATTTAGAAGAGCGCGGGCGCGGATTCCCCGCTGGTTCAGTCAATGTCCCCATCGTGCCGGCCGCAGTCATATTCGACCTGCATGTCGGTGACCCCACAATCCGACCTGATAGGAAAATGGGCTATAGCGCATGTATAGACGCGCATGGTGGTCCAGTAGTTGAAGGCAGCGTCGGCGCGGGCACAGGCGCGACAGTCGGCAAATATCCAGGTACTCATCCATCCCCCGGTGGCGTAGGAACAGCCAGTATCATAATACCAATAGGCGCTAGAGAATCTCCTATCGTAGTCGGCGCGATTGTAGTAGTGAATGCGTTAGGCAACGTGATTGACCAAAAGAGCGGGCGAATTGTCGCGGGGGCAAAAAATCCCGACACGGGTGAATTTGTGGATATCGTTGAACAGATGATGCGCGGTACAAAACCGGATGCAAGTTTTACCAATACGACTATCGGTGTTGTTGCTACAAACGCGGCAATAAACAAGGAGGATATTACCAAAATCGCTCAGATGGCGCATGACGGTCTGGCAATGTCCATTCGTCCTGTGCATACACTCTACGATGGCGATACTATTTTTGCCCTTTCCACCGGCACTCAGGAATCGCAACTGACAAATGCAAAACCACAACACGCAGATGTGACAACCATCGGCGCGATTGCCGCTGACATTATGGCAAAAGCTGTCGTCAGAGCTGTAACGGAGGACGGAAAACGGAGGGCGGAAAACGGAAAATGGATTTCCGATTTTTGACATCCGTACTTCCGCCTTCCGACTTCCACCTTCCACCTTCTGTTTCCCCTTCCAATTTAAGCCACGAAAGAAAGCTTTAATTCGTAATTCGTAATTCGTAATTCGTAATTCGTTTTAAGTATCCCCAAGTCGTCGTCAATTTGGTATGTGCATTGATAGCTAATGGGCCGCCAAAGGTTAATTTCCCGAGACTTACTGCTTGGTCGGGGTTAGCGCCGTTCCAATCCATAAACACCGTTTCTGCTGCATTTTCGGGATTATTGGTGCCTTCCTCATACCCAGGTGTAAATCCGCAAGAATTGCCCTCCTTCGGTTCCATATTCGTCATAAATTTGAGGGGAATAGCCGCCTCATAGATATACCCAGCGGCTCCTAATTGTGCATTGGGGACAATAGCCAATTGAGAGTCAACCACGCCTGGGTTCTTGTCGCTCCAGTCGGACACTCGCGCTTTGCCGCCAATCAGCGCGAAATTAATCTTATTGTCCACCTCAACATCCTCATCTTTCCCATCAATATACAGGAAAATGCAATCACCTTCCCAAGGCGCGCCGGCTGCCCCAGGAGCAAATTTATCGTCCCGCACAGCAGCGGCAAAATAGAAGTTGTCCTCATCCCACATCGTCGACCATGTCACACTGAGGTCATCAACGCCCTTCCATGAGTTTTGACCGCGGAGCAACTCTTTTTTGGAATCAAAGGCAATGAATATCGCGAATCGCCAATCATTTAATTTGCCATCAATAGTCGGCGGATTCCGCGTTTGTCCGCATATAGAAGTGCCGTAAGGAAGGTCACGATTGGGTTCGGGTAACCAATCGCCTCGTACGGACATTATTCCAAGAAAACTGCACATTACTACGCACATAAGTGTTACAAATAACATTTTGTGTCTCATCATCGTTATTACCTCCTGAATTAAAAAAGATAGAAAACGTAACGCTTCCTTTCGTGATAGAAAACGGGAAAACAATACAGTCGGATTCATCCCCGAAAAATTAAACATGAAAAGCCAGAAAGTCCCACGCGCAACGGAATTCCGCAAAGCAGATTTATCTTGACTGATATAAAGAAACCAAGTATAATTATACTTATATTCCGCGGTTCAGAATACCAAGTGCATGACGCTTTCTCTGAAATTAGAAACTATATTTTGTGCTATGAGGATATTTCATACCTAACTTGTGACAAATTTTTTTCGCTCCCGTGAGATTTGGATAAATTTGGAAAGCTTTCTCTAAATTTTCGCGCGCGAGTTGTATGTTCTCCGATTCAAAATAAAATTCGGCGAGCTTCTTATATGCCCATGCTGTATCGCGTTTCGATAAACCAAGATTGAGAATCTTTTGGAAATATATAATAGCTTCCTCTGCTGGTGCAGACCGCGCTAGACTGTGAGAATACAACTTTTTAAGACGCAATTTCATGTCCTTTACCAAACTGCGAAAATAAGGATGTTCACACTCGCGCTTTATCGATTGTTCGTATAATGAAGCTGCTTGTTTATATTGACCCAATGTGTGATATGCTTCCGCCAGTAGAAATTCACAATCTCTGCTGTCTGCATTGCTCATGTAGCGCGTGAAGTCAAAATCAACGGAGTACTCCTTTAGTAGATGCTCATATAACCGCACAGCCGTACAGCAATTATTACTCATCAATTCCGCCAAAATTAGTTGACATTGTGCCTCGACTTGGTAGCGCGCGCGTCTTCTGAGATTTTCCTTATAGATATCGCGTGTACGCTTTTGTGCATCGTGTTGTTGTAGTGTATCATCGTATACACGGCGTTTATTCTCGTCGATAAGCGCTTCGTAAGCGACACATATCAGCCGAAATTGCTGTTCAGCCTGATTTTCATGACCAGGATTTTTATCCGGATGAAATTGCTTCGCTAGCCTACGAAAAGCACTTTTAATCTCTTCAGACGTAGCATTGCGTTCTATTCGTAATGTCGCATAGTGGTTGGAGATATTCATTGGGTTGAACCGGTAATTCCTTTTCTGACAATATAATTCTGAAATAGAAAATGTAAATTTCGCTCTTTCGAGTGTATATATTCTCATAAAAAGAACATTTTGTCAATAATTTTTTCAGTAATCTCAGAATGAAAGAGATAGGAAAACATGACAGCAAGAAAACATGAAAACATGAAAAAGACAATATTTAACGGAATAAATTCTCTCTTGTTTTCTTGTTTTCATATTTGTGGATATCGAATGAATTACGCATAATCGTGTACAAAGAATAAATTCTCTCTTGTTTTCCTGTTTTCTTGTTTTCTTGTTTTCATATTTAAGGAGTGAGATGTATGGAAGCGAACAACGTATTGCACATAATCAAGAAAATTATCCTGTTTATGGTCATCGGTGTACTCGCAGCCATATTTATTTCGTTAGGCGCGATGGTCGGAACTGTTTTGGGATATTGGCGAGCGCTGCCATCACTAGAACGGCTAGAATATCAGGAATCGGAAAAGTGGAAGTTTCACTTAGAAGTATATTCAGATATCAGCACCCTTGAAGTGGGTGATGCCAAAGAATATCTTATGGATAAGCTCACGCGACTCGAATATGTGCAAGTTTCGACGCCAAAACCTCGTGAAGGCGAATACTCGATTTACCGTTCTGAGAAAGCGAATACTGATTATATAAAAATTTATACGCGCGATTTTCGATATCCACGCTTGAAGAACAAAGGCTATGAAGTAACACTCCGCTTTCAGAATAATCGCATTGCATCTATTGAAACAGCGGACGGCGCGAATATTCCCCGTTTTTCTTTAGAACCCGAACTCATTGCAGAATTATATAGCGCGGAAGGCACCGCCCGAGAATTAGTGTATTTACCAGATATCCCAAAATCACTCATAAACGCATTCATTGCCGTTGAAGATAAGCGATTTAATAAACACTGGGGCATTGATTTCTATCGAGCGTCGGCAGTATTGTATAAGGATATACTGACGTGGAGTAGAGCAGAAGGTTTCAGCACCATTACAATGCAACTCGCCCGGAACATTTTTCTAACACGCGAGCGGACTCTTAGACGCAAAATGAACGAAATATTATTGGCGATACAAATTGAGCGACGCTTCTCCAAAGACGAAATCTTAGAACATTATCTGAATTTTATCGACCTTGGACGTTATGGTCATCGCCAACTTTATGGGGTGCAGCAAGCCGCTATAAACTATTTGGGCAAGCCGGTTTGGGACTTGGAACTACATGAATGCGCTTTGCTGGCAGCTATCCCCAAATCCCCCACATATTATTCTCCACTCAAGCATTCTGCGAACGCAAAAAAGCGACGGAATCTTATCCTTGGCGTAATGTTAAGAGGCAGCTATATTACGCAGGAGCAATATAATGTTAGTGTGAAAATGCCGGTGGAAGTGCTTCCTCTGTCGAAGAAATCAGGAGCAGAAGCGCCGCATTTCGTTGAATATGTAAAAAGTCAACTCGAAAGCAAATATCAATCTGAATTGCTGTATGGCGGTGGATTGAAGGTGTATACAACCATTGATATGTCGATGCAAACAATGGCAAATAGCGCGATTGCTGAAGGATTGCGGGAATTAGATAAAGAGTTGGGATATCCCGATTATGATGCCAATGACCCAAAATCCCTCAATGGCATTGACCCGTTGAGCTATATACAGGGAGCATTGATAGCGATTGACCCCAAAACGGGATATATCAAAGCGATGGTCGGCGGACGGGATTTTTATATCAGCCGCAACAAACTAAACTATTTTAACCGTACTGTTCAGGCAAAGCGCCAGCCGGGGTCGGCATTTAAGCCGTTTGTCTATTGTGCTATGTTTGCGAATCCACCAAAGGGACATCCCGCGACAACTATCCAAGATGAAGCTTGGGGTATCGATATGCCGCATGGACAGCGTTGGCGTCCCCAAAATTACAAGAAACGTTACTACGGCAAGGTCACAGCGCGTACAGCACTTACCAAATCGCTAAATGTCGCTACTGCGCGCTTCATGAATGAAGAAAAAGAAGGTATTTCACGCACCATTTCAATAGCAAAAAAAATGGGCATCAAAAGCTTGCTCCGCGCATTACCTTCCCTTGCGTTAGGCAGTTCTGAGGTTACTCTGTTAGAAATTACCTCTGCCTATGGCGTATGGGCAGCACAGGGCATGCGCGCTGAACCGCTAATTATCCGTTATGTCGAAAGTCGGAATGGCGACATCCTGGAGGAAAACATATCGCAGCGCAGACAGGCGCTCGATGAAAATATCGCATATCAGATGACGTATCTGCTGAAAGGCGTATTTGAAAGGGGTGGCACTGCGTATAGGGCCCGGTTCGCGCCATTAGATTTCCATTTTCCTGCCGCAGGTAAAACAGGCACGACCAATGATTATACTGATGCATGGTTTATCGGCTATGTTCCAGACTTCGTAGCTGGTGTTTGGGTTGGTTTTGATGATGCAGCCATCAGCACTGAACATACCGGCTCGCACAACGCGCTACCAATTTGGGTCAAATTCATGAAAAATGCGGCATACCATGCCGTTAAAGATTTTCCCCCCGCGTCTAAGAAAATTATATTTTTAGATATTGATAAGAATACCGGGATGCTCAAGAATAATAATTGCCCCCCAGAAGACATCGTCCGTGAAGCGTTTATCATCGGCAACCAGCCCACAGTGCTATGCACGGAACATCCGTGACATAGCCGCCAAATGGAAGGCGGAAGGCGGAATTAAAACGAATTACGAATTACGAATTACGAATTACGAATTAAATTGGAAGGGGATAGAACCCAGAAAGCCGGAAAGCCAGCAAAAGATTAAAAACAATCTTGTCTTTTATCTTTTGCTTGCGAGCCTTGCGAAGCAATCTGTCTGGGTGTCCGGTTGTCCGGAACGCCCCCACCAATTTTAGAATTGCGAATTGACGAATTACGAATTACGTTCACATGGGAAATAAAAGGGGTCGATAACTATCGAAGAGAAACCGATTTTCCTCGAAGGTGTTCCACAAGAATATCAATGCATCGTTTGTGACGCGTGTCAGAGAATTTTGGACCACTGCGATGATGTGCGCGCGCTAGTGCTTATCGGCAGCGTGGCTGAAGGAGATTTCTGCCCCGAAAGCGATATCGACCTGTTATGTGTAAAAAAAGGGAAGACTCCTTGGGAAGAACAACGGAAAATCCACGAACCATTGGACAGCCTAGTACAATTGATTTTCTTCGATGAAGCCACATTCAACTTCCATTTCGAAAAGCGAACGACTATGGCGCATTCAATCAAAAAAGGCATTGTCTTGTACGAAGTGGAAGAATTTGCAAGCAATATTCTCTCAAAAGAGATGGGACCGCCGGATAAGGAATGGATGAAGAATTGGACGCTTCATTGGTTGAGGTTTTATCAATACGGGGTAGATGATATTGAACGTTCGAAAGAATGGCATCAAAAATATTGCGATGAAGAATGTATTTGCCACATCAGCGATATCATCGCCAGAGTAGTTGTGAATTTTTCCATCCTTTTTTTAGAAACACATGGTATCGTCCCCACCACGAAATCACAGATTCAACAGCATTTTGAAACGAAAATCAATGATGAAAAATTAGTGGCAGGAATGAGACTTGCCCTTATCATCAGCCGCCAAGAACGCTATCTTTCTTATGAAGAAGCCTTATCAGTGGCTCATGTCGCTAAGAAGTTGCGAACTAAGCTTATTTCTAATCTTGGATTGACTTGCGAAGATTTAGCGCAAGTTTCCCGTAATCCGTCGTAAGAGCAAAGAGCAAAGGGGTAAATGGGAAATTTCCGTTTTGCCCTCTTGCCATTTTGCCCCTGTACGTTTCACGTTTTAAAAAATGAAAACTTTATTATATCACATTTTGCTTGTCATCGCTTTGTTCATCGTTTTCTGGTATATAGTTTCCGCTGTCGCTGATTCATCGACTCCTTATCGCGACCTATCCGAAGCTGGCGTGGATTTCTATGGTCACGGCCGGGAACAGAAAGAGCCTGAACATCTAAAAGCTGTTTGCATCGGTTTGATGGGGCCGGAGAAAACCCTTGAAGGCAAGCAACTTCAGCATGGAGTCGCTATGGCTATTGAGGAAGCTAATGCAAAAGGCGGGTATCACGGTATTTCATACAAGATTATCTTCCGTCCTGACGACGGCCCCTGGGGTATGGCTGCCAAACAGGTGGTCCGTCTTACCTATGAAGACAAGGTTTGGCTCATTTTAGGCGGTTTAGATGGACATCGCACTCATCTCGCTGAACTTATCTCAGCGAAAGCCTGGATTCCTATCGTCACCCCATGTGCTCATGACCTCACTATTGACTATGCAAACGTCCCCTGGGTTTTTCGCTGTATGCCCGACGACAATCGCCAGGCACGTGTTCTTCTGCGCTACGCTATTGAGCGTGGATACCGGCGTCTCATCGTACTGACCGAAGGCGAACGTGAATCTCACACAGCTTTTTTACGCCTCAAAGAAGTCGCCAACCGTGAACATTACCCTCTAACTAGACATCTGGAGTACATTCCACACAATCCTACAGCTATTCTCTCCCGCATCCAAAATGCCTCTATGGATGCTATTCTCGTCTGGGGGCGACCTCATACCGTCCTACCTTTGCTCAATGCCTTGCGTGAAGTCGGCATTACTGTTCCTGTTCTCGGACCCGCTGTTTTAGCAACGCCGGAAATCGCGACAAAAGCAAATGAACTGGGAGAAATTATCGTAGCTGCACCTTATGACTTGAGCCAGGATGATGCAGCGATTTCGAGCTTTCGGCAAAAATACCAGAAACGAACAGGGACACTCCCCTCACCCATAGCCTTTTTTGCTTACGACGCCACCCGTCTCGTCATCACAGCCATCGAACGCGCAGGGCTAAACCGCGCCCGCATCCGCGATGAATTGGCTCGTATGTCTTTCGATGGACTCACAGGGACGATTCATTTTGATGGTCTTGGGGGGAATCCTACAGAACCTGTTTTGATGACTTTACGGGCGGGACAATGGGTACGCTTAAATCCGGAAAGCCAGAAAACCGGAAAGCCAGAAAGCCAGCAAGAACAAGATATTCAGGATTTCCGACTTCAGTCGGGGAACCCCAGAAAACCAGAAAGCCGGAAAGCCAGCAAAAGAAAGTAAAAAACCACGCTTCACTCTTCACGTTTCACGCAGATTACGGAGGTAAACTAATGAAGAAAAAAGATTATTGTCCTCATCCGTTTAAACAAATGGTCATCATGGGCGAGAGCACTGTGGCGGGTGGTTCATGGCTGCCGCGGATGGAAGACCGATGGGCGGATGTGTTAGCGCGGCTCATCAATCAATGTCAGGAGGAGCCAGTGGGATACCACAATAAAGGTATCGGGGCGAATTCCATTTCACCCCGCAGTCCAGGCTATGAAGCGTCAGCCAAACCGAGCGCGCTGGAACGATATCACACGGATGTTATTGAGCTATCCCCCGACCTTTTCATCCTCTGCTACGGGCTTAATGACATGCGCGCGGATATGAATGTGGAAGATTTTCGCGAGGATATGCAAACAATTATCGGCGACGTCAAAGATGCGTGTAATCCAGTCACGGCGTTGACGACAGTATACCATATGACCGCTTTCCGCAGTTACGCACCGTTTGACAAAGGCAGCATTCAGAAAACTCGGGTGTATAACGAGGTCATCCGTCAACTCGCCGAGGATAACGACTGTTTACTGGCGGATGTGTGGGAAGGTGAAGGACTTGCGGACTGGTTGATTCACCCGGACGGTGTGCATGCGAACATGGTTGGCAACCTCATCATCGCCCACCGCGTTTTTGAAGTGCTCGCGCAACATTGCAGCGGATTGACCTTGCAAGCCCACGCGAGATCTGAAAATACCGACTGGACACAACATACAACCCAAGCGCGCACAGAAGCAGGCGACTCATTCACGCGGAGTTGGTAATTAGATAATTAGAAGATTCGATAATCGGGCCCGCCAGTGTAGCGGCGTCTCTCCGTCCCGCCTTCGTTCATAAATCTCAAGGAATTCACCGGGATTGACTATCTTGATTCCCTTAAATTCTCCTATTGTAAGCAAGTCCTTGTCCTACGAAATAATGTATTTTGCTTTTCCAGCATAAGCTGCATCCAAAAACATATCATCACTTTCATCCCTGCTCGGAACGAAGTGGAGAGGCGAAGCGGCTTTTCAGACCTTGAAGTGTGTGCCAGGGCGAACTTCTGTAACTTTGGATTTGTGGCGAAACCAATTGGCAAATCCTTTAAAGGCACGTTCTGATAAGCCTTGTTCACCTAACACTCTCAAGTATTCTTCTACAATTTCAGCGGATACAATAAGTTGGAGATGTCCACGTTTCCATAGGTTAACAACCTTTTTTGAAGCACCGCCATACAAATAGGAGATAATGACGCTTGTGTTTATGACAACTCTTAACCTATGTTTCTTTGCTGGCATTTTCTCTCTCTTTCCGCATTTGCGAACGGACTTTTGCAATAATCTTCGGGATGTCCGATTCGGTATAGCCTGCCGCATCATAACGTTGCCTAACTTCTTGCATGGCTTCTTCAAACCGTGCTATGCTCAAAGGATTATCGTCTTCGATAGCCTCATCTCCATCTTCCTCAAAGTCGATAAACTCGTCAACACTAATTCGGAGTGCTTTGGCAATAGCGTTTAATTCGTCAATCGTCATACTCCTATCCCCACGCAATTTTCGTGATAGCGTATTAGGGTGCATATTGAGCTTGTTAGCGATTTTCGTCATCAGTCCATGTTTCATGTACCCGCGCAAGAGCGCAAGATTGACTTGTGCAGTTTTCATGTCAAATCACCTCCAGAGTCATATGAGGGGAACCATCCAGCGAGAGCAGTTGAGAGGATTATTTTCTTTGATATGCCTTATATTGTTTAAAAATTATACTGCATCTATCATTCTCAAGTCAAGGAATTTGTAACTGCTGCCCAGAAAGTATCAAAGAGATTGAATTTTGCCTTCGACTATGTTACAATATCTTCAAGTTTTCAAGTTCCAGATGGTTTACGAAATAAACTACTGAGCGAAGTGAACAAAGTTCGAAAGGAGGGTTGCAAGATGTCAGGAGAAGCACAACCTATAATTCAACGGATGACTCTGGAAGAATTTTGGCAGCTTCCAGAGGGACCGCCACACTATGAATTTGAGGAAGGAGAGGTTCTTCCGATGCCATCGCCACACAGCAAACATCAAGAAATATTGACGGAAATATTAATTG
>SDBU01006371.1_pt1 | contig 13883 bp, 32 predicted proteins | sample 2277071 | NCBI WGS metagenome assembly SDBU01 (sample SAMN10397929, study PRJNA504765) | marine sediment metagenome | isolation source: marine sediment core GS08_GC12, 126 cmbsf | place: Arctic Ocean: Gakkel Ridge, Loki's castle | collected 2008
ACTAAACACTGAGCAGATCGTGAACCTGCCATCTTCCTTTATGCACGGACCTTGCCATGGCGGGTCTTGCGGCGCTGGAATCGGCTGGACCGGCATATAGGGATCTTGCACGGTAACCCAGCCAGCCCCTCCACACCCATGGCACGTTGGCTGCGGGTGGTCTGTGCTGCTGGCATCGCCTGGCAGCAGCAGCCTCCCGCTTCCTGCACAGATAGGGCACTTTTCTGCGTGGCTCATTTGGCACTCCTTTTCATCCTCAATAATCCTCATCCACCCAGTACGCCACCCTCACAACCCCCGTCACTTGTCGTTTTTCCAGCAGATCATCACTGTCCCACAGCACGCCTAATCCTTCCCTGATGTCAGAATCGGCCCGGTTGTCCGTCGGCTCGACGTACTCGGCTGTCACGCTACCTGCCAGCGTTAGGTCCGAATTCGCCTCGGCTGCGAGATAGTTGTCTATTCGTTCGAGCAGATAGGCCCGATTGTCCATCGTCGCCGTGTCGGCCGTAGCGTCGTCGGTTAGGTGAACCCGTACCAGAATGTCAATCACCACATACCGACCATAGGTGCCGTTGGAATTCCTCGCCCGCTTCGTCATTTGGGGGGCCACTAGAGTGACCACGGAATCGCCGACGTCGGTTAGATCCCTCAGTGTCGTATAGACTCGCCTGGCTCCGATGGTTTCAAAAAATGCGTCATCCGAATCTGCGGCATCCAGCAATAACACCAAAGCCTCGCATATTTGCTGCACTCGGCCTGCTTGTACGGTTACGCTCATTATCCCCTCCCGATGACTTGGCTTGACACGGTATGGACAACGACAATGGGCGGCGGTCTTTCGATCACTTCTGTGCGTCCGCATCGCACGCAATCCTGCACCAACCATTGATTTCCAAACTGATCAACCTCGCGTATCGGATCACCGAACCGATGACCAGAGAGAATGCAGCGCAAAACCTTCAGTAATTTGCACACCTTATCCCCTCCCGATGACTTCAGGCAGATCAAACGAATCACCCGACGTCGGCGCCGTGAATGTCTCCGCATCGGCCTTCGAATCTCCCCGCCAAATCTTGTACCGAGCCCCCAGTATGATCCCGGCGAACTCGACCAGCCCCTGGGCGGATGACGTCTCGGTCCACTCCGCCGAGTCGTAGCCGATCCCGTCAGTACCCGGCCCGTCGATGATCTGAACTGATACCTCGACGCTCTCCTCGACGCTCCCCTCTTCATCGTAGACCGTCATCACCCCCGTGGTCGTGGAGGCATTGGGTGGAGCGGTGATCGAGATGGCGGTCATGGAGTAGGTTTCGGCTTCGGTGCCGTCAACCACCAGCGTAGTGGGGGTGAACGTGTAACCAGTCTTCGTGATTGTTACCGCATACGTGGCATCGTCGAGTGAGAACGCAACAACGCCTGACGCGTTCGTTCCGCCCGCGTACGTGTTGGCCCCCTCGGTGAATCGCACGGTGGCGTTCTCTAGCGCGTCGCTGCCATCGTCCACCGTGATCGTGACCGACCGCGCCCCGGTCCCCGTGCCACCCTCGATCGCGGCTATCTCATCACTCAGGGTTTTGAGAGTGTCGCTATCTGCTCCGGTCTTGGCCAGTCCATCCAGGATCAGATCCAATCGCCCGCCGTCTATCAAGTCGGTCAGGACGGCAGCACGCGCGGCAGTTAACCGGGCCGTATCGGCAGCGATTGTAGTCAGAGCCCCCGCATCCGGCAGCACGTCCGTAACGGCCTTGATTGCTGCAACTTCAGTGTCGAGATAACCCGCGATCGTCGACAGCGTGCCGGGTATGTCCGTAGTCGTATCAGCAGCGATGATGTCCAAGATCAGGTCAAGTCGGCCCCCATCAATCAAGTCCGTCAAAGCTCCCATGCGGGCGGCTGTTACTTCATGTGTGTTGGCTAGTTGGGTGTCCAGGTCTAATCCGCCAGCATCACTAGTTGGTATACCAAAAGGAGCATCAGCATTAGCATTAGGCAAAGCCGTTCCTGCAAGTCCCCGATATGGAGAATATAGCCAATTGCAAAGTTTATCGTTTAATCCTACTGCCCGGAATCCAATCGTTGGACCACGCCATGGGAGCACGGCGTCACAAACACCCGTGAAGTAGCCGAAACCCTCTCTGTCGTTGTTTATGCTGCCTCCACCCGAAGCCGGAATCTCGATGGTGTACATCCCATGATCTTGATGAGCCCAGTCATAGACGCCGCTCGTGGTAGGCGTGACGGACGTGACGGTCGTGACACCAGCGGTCGTAACGAAGTGCCAGTACAAATCCATCCCGGATTCGTTGTAGGCGATCCCCTCGTCGACCGTTACAAAATCGCTACTGGACATGAGTGACACTGAATTAACAGGCACCTCCGCCAACGCCACGTCAACATCCATCCACATGCTAGGCATTTTATACCCCTTGACTCCAACGTCTTGAACGTGATACAATACGCGAGAAAGGAGAGTTACCATGAAATGTAAATGCGGATGCGGCAGATCGTTTGAGCCAAGTGCGTCCACGCTCTACAGGATTAGCAAAGGACAAGACTGTGGCTATCTTCCTGGTCACGCTACAAAAGGTCTGCGAAATCCCCGCTGGAAGGGTGGGCGTTTTGTAGCTGCCAACGGTTATGTGTATCTTCTTCGCCCCGATCACCCAAATGCCCTCCAGAAGGGTTACGTCGGGTATATCGCAGAACATCGCCTTATCATGTCCGATCATATTGGGAGGCCGCTGGCTCCCAATGAGATTGTTCACCATATTAACGATAATCGAACCGATAATGGGCTTGATAATCTCATACTGATGACCAACGCATCCCACGCTACCCATCACTGCACCGGGAGCAATAATGGCAGCTGGAAGGGTGGACCCAAGCTCATTACATGCCAAACCTGTGGCCTTAAATTTCTGGCAAAGGATCGACTTGTCAACTCCAAGACAAAGTATTGCAGTCGCCAATGCTATTATGATCGAAATAAACATCCACATCATGCTGCCGCCTCCTCTTGGGCGTAATAATACCACGGGTTACCGATCGTGGTCTCCGCAATCAGCAGACCGTTGACGCACCACTGTTGGGTGGTCGTTTCGTGGATCAGCATACCGTTCACGCACCATTGCATGGGCTTAGCTCCAAGCATCATCTGAATTGTGGGTAGTTCGCCACTTTCTAAATCGGGCTACGCTTTCGTCGTCTACGACCAGGCGCGACGCGTGCTGAATCTCCGAAAAAGCCAACCAGTCGTCCCACGCCAACTCGTCGCGGATGCCGTATTCTCCGAGTTCGTTGAGAGTCTCTAGCTTAAATGCCATCATGCCACCACTGGCTTGGGGTCTACGTAAAACGTCGCATTAGGTTTGCCACAGTAAACGCGAATGATTACCGGACCTGCTTCGGTCGGATTGAAACCGTTGGAAATTAGTATCTGTTGCCCCGTGAATCCGTCTTGTCCCGTTCCTACTCCGTTCCATGTTGAGCCCGGGTCCCGTAACACTGCGGACGGGCTTTTTAGCGGGTCTTGCTTAGTGTTTTGCAAAACAACATGGTTGGGGTTGGCCGGGGTGTCGGTGCTAGGGTGTTCGACAATCATAAATAGTTCGTTGTCGAGCAAGTCCACATCGTCCGCCGTGTGAATTTGGACGGTCTGGACCCCGGGTCGTGCCATATATTGAATCGGCGGCAATTCAAAAGGAGCAAAATAGCTCACATTCGCACTGGTAGTCACTTCCCAGGAGTAGAGGTTGCCACTTCCGCCGGGGGGATAATCCTGGGCCCCATTCTTGCGGGTCCGAGTCGTTGAGGTCCTGATGTCTCCCCGATTGTCCCGCCACATTCCATTGCCGCCGTCGACGCCGCCGATGCCCAAAAACGCTTCTGTGGAAGTTCCGCCGCTGCACGACTCGATTTCGATTCGGTTGCCTTCCCTCGTCACGGCCGGGATGGTGAAGGCCGATGGGAGCTTGCACCGCCGGTAGGTCACCCTGTTGTTGTTGCTAGCGCCAAAGGAAACTAGGGACATATCCGAAGTACATCCGGATAGATCGCAGTCCTCGATCAATACCTCGTTGTTGTTGTCCCCAGCCCCAAATTCTAGAATTGGCTCTGCCGAATTGGCGTTGCCCATCGTGATCGAGCCACCGCGGATCAAGATGCAAATGCCATCCGCGGCGAAATTGAATGACGGTCCTCCCGCGTCGGTGGAGACTATCGCGCAGTTGTGGTACTCCAGGGTTACCTCCGCGACACCGATGACAATGGGTCTATCCGCAATCGTGAACGTGCATTCGTGGAAACGATGTACACTGCCAGCAGTCAGGAAACCGAAATTGTCCGCGACAACGAACGTGAGTCCGTACCACGCGGACGCTCCGGTACTTAGGTTGAGGTCGTTTCCCGCGCCCGATGCTTGAATGCTCGCCCCAGCCTGATACTCATCCGACGTGGTGTTGGTGGAAATCAGTCGCACGGGCTGGGAACCTACACCGCTGGCGAATGCAAGCTCCACCGTACCCGCCGTATCCTCGGCGTGGTCGTGGCCGGCGTGAATCTCATCGTCGGCAGCAAAACCACCCACGGCCGCAATCAAAGCCGCCATGGTGGTCTCGGCTTTTGGATAGGTGTCGTAGGGTGCGGTCTGCGAACCGCCGTCATCGACGTAGTAGGTGGTCACGGGTTACGTCCCTGGAGAAACGGAGTCATTGTCGGTTCAAGGGCATCGCCAAAGATCTTTAGCTCTTCAAACATCGCCACCGCGCCAATGTGTTCCTGTTTGCTGATCCCGCCGGTATCGACGAATTCTGGGTCGGTTCCGCTGCCCGCTTCGTTGACGTAGATGGCTGTCATCGCGGCTGCCTCTTCGCGGATGTTCTGCATCGAGGCCATGATCGCTTTGCAGCGCTGGGAGAAGATGTGCATGTCTTTACGCTTGAATGACATTTTGGTCCTTTCTTGTTACGGTTTCGGCGAAGTCCAACAACCATCCTTCGGGCGGCGGTCCGTCAGTTTGAGCCGCGAGGGATGATACCACTTATGGAATCCATGGTCGTGCTGAATATGGAAGACGTGACCGCTGGCTTCAACTCCACACACGACCACCATCCCGGGCTCGCCAAGTTGGTTTTCGACGAAATCACCGCAGGCAAACTCGAATTCAACTTTGTGCATCATAATGAGGCCGCCTTGCGCACCGCGATTCGGCGCTTCTTGCTTGCTTCCCTTTTACGCCGCTTTTTTGTGCGGGAGGGGAGATTGCCAATCATCCCGTTGCCAAATATGTCCATCCGACTTGCCTTGGCCTCTGGTATCTTCACGCCGGTCTTCTCCCTTTCTACGGCCACGCCAGGCCGTACTTTGTTCACGTATTGAACCGCTCGGGGAAAGGCTCATGTCTCTCACAATCCGCCACCTCGTAGAGCCTGCAAACGCCTCTCCCTCGGTCGCATAGATAGATCGGCGTCAGGTCCGATGCCGTGTCGCAAGAAGAGTGTAGGCAACCCCGTATCTGGGCACGTTGGTCATCGGTAGCGGTCCGTGGCTTCATAGTAGGCTCCTTATGACCGAAGAACGACATTTTCTGGAAACAGCCACGCCTCTTTCGCCATCGGGAATTCATAAGGGTCATCCTTGACCTTGATACCTCGGCGGCTGCGCTCTTTCTTCTCGCTCCACCCGTCTTGAATGTTACGGCACGCCGCGAGAATCTCGGACCGCGTCGGGGCGTTGTCTGGCTCTTGCTGGCCGGTCACCGTCCAACCCTCTCATAGATGGAGTCAATCCGCTCGCCCATCCGAATCTGCCTCGTTTCGATGTTCCGAAGCGTCGTTTGGATTGCTTCGTCGCCCTTCTCATCTGCCGCAACGTGAATGTCGATCGACCGCTGAGCCCCATATCCCGCCGTCCAGGACCACGACGCGGCGATCGCAAGAAACCCGATGACGGATATGAAGGATATGAGCAATCGGCCGATAAAACGATGGCGAACATTGCAGTTCTCTTTTGTCGCATATTTGTCTTCCGGCATGACCTACCCTTTCTATTGTTTCTACAGTTCGCGACGAATCAGCCCTACAAGCTCATCACGGTCGAAACCTCCCCGTTCACCAAGTTTCTCAAGGCTCTGCTCTGGGTATCGTGAGTGATAGTATTCATAGGCAATCTCAGCCAGCCACCACGGGATTGTGGATTGGGCTGTATGCCCCTTGCCTCTTACGAGGCCATCACTCTGAATTGGAAACGGTCGCGTATCGTCCATTAGGTAATCCCCGTTGAATCAAGTATATCAACGCCTTTCTACTTTCCAGGAAACCTCGGCCCGGCTTGTACTCAATCATCCTAGCGTGTACTTCCGTTTGGCATAGGTTCGCTTCGACATCGCTTATCTCCCATTCAAGACGGCCCCACGGGTGGGGGCGGGCGGCGGGGCGGCCCCCAAAGGGGACCACCACACTCCAGGCAGACCGGCCAGCCGACCTTATAAATCTGTCCGTACGAAACTATCAGCCAAGTGTTACATCGCAAACACAAAAGGTGTACATCTTGTCGGGGCCGTGAGAGAGGCTCTAGTTTGAATGTCATCATTCCACCACTGGCTTGGGGTCTACGTAAAACGTCGCACCCGGTTTGCCACAGTACAGGCGAACTATTCCCAGCCCGATTAGCATGTTGATGGAAACATATCGTTCCACGAGCTAGGCAAATGGTAGCCACGCCTTTTGGCCCGACCCCATTCATCTTGATTCGCGCGACGTTCAGCCGTTGTGTGTGGGTTTCTCATAACCTCGTTCCAGGAAACCTCGGGCCGAACGCCCGGACCACAGCCCACGCTACCCACGCCCTTGGCGGACTTTCATAGTCGCACCGCATCGCGTGGTACATCATCCGATGCACCCGCCACGAGGGGCGGTTTTTCCGCTCGCAAGCGAAATCGTGCAGGGCCGCGGCTCGAATCCCTCGCCAACTGAACGGCGGCATCAGTCGCCAGAATACACGCGGCGTGGTCAGTCCGTTGATTTTCGCTCCGGCCGGGGAAGCCCAGGAACGGCCGTCGGGGTCGATGTATCCGAAATAGCTCCGCAACTCCGCTTCGGGCCGATGCGGAAATATCCATTCCCACCAGAGCCGTTTTCCCGGCGGCGGGAGTATCCGAAGATCCAGTTCGGTCGTGAATTCGCCCCAGTCGTTAGGCATCACTACTCCACCATTCGGTCCACGTCGTGCTCCACGTCATCGACATCCGGTTGCGGCATCGCTTTTGCTATGCTGTCCCGTAGCTCTTCCGCAAGACGTTGGACCTTTAGCATGCTGCGCCATGCGAAAAACGACGTCACGGAACACCCGAGAAAAAACCCAAACACAACAAAACGCACGTCGTCGACGCTCATGTTTCATCACCCTGTCACCTGATCATGTACCCAACAGAAACGACACAATCACCAAGATAATAGTCCCGACGATAATCCCCGGGATGGCCCCGATAGCAATGGCCTCAAAGTGGGATCGTTTCATGTTCTGTTACTCCTCGTCCTATGGCGGAATATTCGCTTTTCACCATCCTTGTGCCGCGTGTAAAAAACGGTCCTCACGCCGAATTCTCCCAGCGTTCTCAAGAGAGCTTTCCAGTGACTCGGTTTGGGTGGGTCTTCCTTCCGGGTCTTGTTGGTGCCGGTCGCCTCGACTGTCTCTCGGTCAGTCCACCGGCAGCCGATGTTCCACTCGTAAGGGTCGGGCCACGCATCGCCGACTTCATAGACTCGAATCATACCGCTGAAGATTTCGAGTTCGGCGTAGACTGCGTCGTCTACTTTTTTCCCGGGAAGCCGACTTCTCGAAAGCCAATCGCACCCTGGCCCCGCTTCCTGATCCCCAGGGCTTCGAGCTTTTTTCCAAAGCCCTTCGCGGCTGCCGTGTCGATGCCAGCATCGAAGAGGGTGTCCATCATGTTCCGCTTCCCTTCATTGGCAACAATGACTGCATCGTAGGTGCCGCGGAAGGTTATTCCCGGAAACTCACACATCGGCAGTTCTTCCCCGTCTTTTGTCACCTCGTAGCTGCCAATCTTGATCGTGTATCGATCAGTGTCTTGGACGTCTTTGGTTTCAGGCATCACTCGTCTCCTTATTCGTCATCAGGTACAAGTTCCAAAATGTACTGAGTATCCGTGTCGACCACTGCGTCGGCAGCCGCCCCGCCGAGCCATGCCCATGCGGCCAACGGCAATCCGATTCCGACTCCGGCCCCGGCTGCGCCGATGGCCCCGGCTACTAGCAACGGAGCCACCTTCGCAAGCAGGCTTTTCTTCGCGTCGACTGGAGCCGCAACTTGCTGTGGTTCGGCCCCGTAGTGATTATGAACCTCATCGCCAACGCGGATGTTCATACCATCCTCCTCGGCAGGCGAACCGGCTTGTTGGCCCAGTGTGCCGTCTTGCTGCATACGGACCCCACGTCGTAGCATTTTACGATCCTTCGCCATTTGCCCCGCCTGGAGCAGCCGCTCGCCCAGCTTCCCCTGATACCACTGCCTCATCGTTCGTTCCCCCGGCGTCTCCGTCATCGTCTCTGGCATGGATCACTTCCTCCATGGCTTCGGTAGCCAATTGCTCGATCGCTGCTGGTACGCCGCGCGATAGATACGCGGCGTCCAGTGCGATCGACTCGTCAATGGCTTTTTGTGGATCAAACACCTTGCTTACGGTGTTCCCGCTGGACGCGGTCCGGCTGGGTTGGTCTGACTGGCAACCTCGCGCACACCAACGGCTTCAGACAGAGACACCAAGTCTTTATCTTGGAGGTAAGCGTAATCAGACGCCTTGGAAACCGTTACAACGTCGTTTTGAAAGCGCGTCAGCGCTGCCCCCATGCCAGCCATGTTCTGGTCGTGCAAACGCTCAAACTGTGGGGATGGTTCTGCCATTACATCGACTCCTTCTCCCGGTACGGGAATATCAAGTACGTCGGGCATTATTTGCCTCCCGACTGGACTGGTACGAGGCGCAGCCTAACAGGTAAGCCAAGGGGGGCCGACGCCTCTTGGATGAGCACCCCCTTAGCGGTTATGGTTTGTAGACGCACCGGCGGCAGTCGCTTGACAACCTCGGCCGCTAGTTCGTCGTAATCGATGACCGATGATTCGCCTTGCAAGCCCGGCAAGCCCTTCTCGCCTTGTAGCCCGCGCTCGCCGGTATCTCCCTTGGGGCCCGGAACTGCGATACACTCCAGCATCGAGGCGATCGCGGCGGCGTTCTGTTGGATGAGGATTCGGAGTTCCTCGCAATCGGGCGATGATTCCGACACCGGGGGCACGACTGGCACGAGGGGCAATCGTTTCGGCTCAGCTTGGCCGCCAGCCAACATGATTTTGACCCGCCGAAGAAAGTCGGCGATTGCAGAAACCGAAACCGCCACGCTACTCGCCGAGCCATTCGATGCCGTACCCCAGAGCAGTCCAACAAGCCGCCCCTCCCGGTCGACTACAGCCCCGCCGGAATCACCGTCGGACGATGCCACGCCTATTTGCAGATCACCCCACCGTTGGCCGGCTTCGGGCTGGCAATGTCCGGTGACGCGGCCGGAGTGCTGGCGAGGTCGCCCGCCGGGGTAGCCGATAATCGTCACGACCTGGCCAACATTGGCGGATGGCCCCAACACGATCACGGGCACGTTTAGCGGTCGCGATAGCACCGCTGCCATATCGTGGCCGAGCTTGTCGAAATGGATGTCAATCGGTTCGGCACCCCCAGCACTTCGCACGCCGTGCTTTGCAGCGTGCCACGCTGTCAGGGTCACTCCATGGCCGGCGATCACGCCGACATAGACCCCGGCCGTCGGGGTGGGATCGTCGCCAACGAAGACTGGGACAACCGACGCGGCGCTTGCCACCGACGGCGTCTCGACTCGCATGGTAGCCCCGCCAAGGCCGCCGCGGAGCGTCATAGAGCCATCCTGCCACGCCGTGGCTCTGCCGAACATGCCAACGGAGCCCTGAACCGACTGAGTCGCACACTGAGTACCCGGCGGGCACGGTCCCTGCCCCTCGGCAGTCTGGGTAAACTGGCTAAAGAGTGTTCCAGCCATCATCAGCACGATGGCGAACAGCACGTCGAGTCCGCAAATACGGCAAGATTCGGTTCGCGTCATGCGAAATCCCCCATTGGAGTGGACCGCTAGGCATTCTATCGGCTCGCCAGGCGGATTGCAAGGGGATTTTTGAAGTGCTGGCCGTGCCCACTGCCGCTGAAAGGTTCGCCAGTCACGGTCTGGCAGGTCTCCATCGGGTGCCCTCGCCCGTCCTCGGCGGCAGGCGTGGACGCTTGTTGCGACTGTGCCATCCCAAGCCGTTGATATGGTCCAGGCGAGGTCACATCGCACGGATAAGCGTTGTGAGGCGTCGTAGGCTTTGGATCTACGTCCTCGTAGATGATTTTCATCGCGTTCTCCTTGGTTGAAAAGTGCCGGCGGCCGGCTAGGTTTTCTCGCAAATCATGTCCGCCACCACTCCGTCACGGAACCAAAAGCGAACCGAATAGGACGGCTCGGGATGTTCGAAGCCTGTATGGCACTCAATCTGCCCATTCCACACTTCCTGCTCCCATCGCACGTTGTCCTTGTGTATCCAGACACCAAGCAACTCCTCGGGATCATCCTCAAACCGCATATCGTAGGCCTCGTGCCAGAGCCTCCCATCCTCACGAATCTCATATTGGTCGCCGAATTGGGTGGGCGTCTCTTTCGACTGCCAGATTTCGCGTTGGACTTCGGACCACGGCAGTTGGTAGCGGATTCGTACTTCGTCAAACATTCCCATTATTGCTGGTCCTCCATTTCCTCCAGGCGTGGCGGCCTGTAAGAACCCTGTGCAAACCTGACCACGACGTGCTCGGAACCTCTCGGTGGCAATGGGACCTCGTGGGTCTCTTCGTGTTTTAGTTCTGGGTAGGCAGTTAACTCAATCTCTAGGTCGTCAACAAATGTCGACAGGCAATCGAGCAATTCCTTGTCCGTTAGACCAGCAGGCCCCAGGACCTCTCGACATAATCCGCCCAATTTGTCTGTGAGTCCTCGTGCCAACTCTTTATTCATGGGTTCACCTTCACATGCCATGATTTTCCCCCTGGTCAGTTTTCTTGCAGCGCTCGTGTGTTTTGCCAAACGCCTTACTCAGGGCTACGTAACAATCGACTGTGATTGGCGTGGCTACGCGTTGGACCGCGCCGCACCTGCGGCATTCGATCGCGTACGCCATCTCGCCGCAGGTGGCGTCATGTATGATTATCCATGGTGTGTCCATTATTGCTCCCTTTGGTCAGGTTCACGGGCCCCGGCCAGCGTCACTTCGCCCCGCCGCCAGGCTGCTGCGATGTCGGCCCCGGCGACCAAAACAAAATAACCAGCGCTCGAGTCGTCGACCTCCAGGTAGCACGCCGGGCCGCCCAGGAAGCCTCCGGAATAGAGGACGCACACGGGCCGGTAGTAGCGCGGCTTGCCGAAGGTTAGCGGCATTAGTTTTCCAGTTCTTCAAGCACGGCTTGCAGCCATGCGATGAGTTTGCGGATGTGGCGAGCGTATAGACGGACGCTCCAACTATCTGCCGAGTTGGACCACTTGCGGCTGAACCAGATGTGCGGAATCCCTCCCCTTCCTAGTTCCACATCTACAATTAGCATCTGGTCGTTCTCTTCAAAGATCATCCGCTTTTTCGTGTTCTTGCTTATTTGCGTCATGTCGGCTTCCTTTCGTTTGGGCGACGCGATTCAAAAAAGGCTTTTCGTCTCTTCGGTGAAGCTCGGCCCGTTGATAATCAGCGCTTCCGAAATCGCCTTGTTGCCCTGATTGCGTCCGCCAATCGGGACCCAGGTCCAGTTCTGATACAATTCCCGATAGAGCGGGTGGTCGCTGTGACGGATGACGACACGACAGTTTTTGAATTCATGGAGTCGGGCCGCCAGGTCGATGTGGTCCTGTTTGGTGAACCTGTGCTTGTATCTTTTCCCAGCGTCCCGCCATGGTGGATCGGCGTAGACTGCTTGGTTCTTTTCGTCGTGGACTTTAGCCATCCAGTCGCGCCAATCGAGACAACTAAATGCACATCGCGTTTTCAGCACCTTGTGCCATGCGGGCAGTCCTTCAACTGCCGACCGCCAACGCTTCACCGATGAACCGCCACTAGCTGTTCGTCGAGACGCAAGGCCGGCCGTGAGTTCGCTGTCTGACCCCGCGCTAGACCGGGACAGCCACGCCACGGTGAAGTATGCAGCCGCCCAAACGCTATCAATTGCCGGTGGCGCATCACCATCCTCGACTATAGCTATAATGTCCAACGCTGCATCCAGGTAGTCAGGGTGGACCAACGTGTCCTCTAGTTGCTCCACCATTTCGGCACACCCAGTGTCATCCGCCACCGTCATCCCTAGTGTGATGATGTGCCGATGCAGGTCGTTCAGTAGAATCTGTCGGGCGTCGATATGCACGACTTCCGAGCAACCGCCGCAGAACGGAATGGAGACCAGGGCTTGTTTGCCTATCTCGGCGCCGATGACTTTCGCGTTCATTCGCGCGCCTCCGAACCAGGGAGCTAGTGCTGTTATTCGTGGCGGCATGTTGTTCGTTCCTTGTTCACTCATCATCCTTAACCGTCACGGCAAAGGTCCGCGTCACTTCCTCTTCAATTACAAGTTGTTTGTCGCACCCAGGGCATCCCCGAACTTGGGGACCGTGTTCGCCGTGAAGCGTAATTAGGTCCGCCATTTCTGACCACTCAAAAACATAACGACACCCTGGGCATCTTACCAGTCGAGACTCGAAGTCGATCTGGAGACGTGCGTCGATCCGCCTATTCAGTTCCGCTCGTACGTCACTCATCATCAGTTTTAGAACCCCCTTTCCGTCTGGCTGCCTCGGCGGCTGCCTGGGTGCTGTAGCATTCGGGGAATAGCCCCATAGGTGAACCCATAATGTCGGCTTTATGAATCGTTTTGGTTGTCGGGTCCAACCAAAACAATGGCTCTCCGGGTATGACAGGCACGCCGTCGGCCGTTTTCGGTAGCTTGGCGATTTCTGCTTGGAGCCGTTCGACTTCGGCCTCCAACTTCAGCCAGTCGTCGCAAATACACTTCTTCCACGCCCAAGTTTCCGGGAAGCTCATATCCTGACTAGCCTCTGCCCCAGGCTCTACCCCATGCTTAATCTGCCAGGCTGCTCCACGCTGGAAAGCCTCAACTCCTTCTCTGGTATAGTGCAGTTTCATCCGTCTGCTCCTTTCGGTTTCAAAACATTCTCCTGCCAGTCCAGCAGTTGTCGAATCCACGAAAGCGGCTGCCCAAACTGGATCAGCTTCTCGACCGCGTCACGGTGTTCGTCGCTGTCCGGCTCGGCTGCTAGTAGCTCACGAATCAGGCAGCCGAGACATGGTTGCGGTAGTGGTGCGATTTGACAAATCATGGCGTCTCTCCGGAATTCCCTACATTCTCCCGCCAGATCTCTATGCTCCATGGTGTCGGCTCCAGGTACTCGATTCTCTTGCCTGTTGACTTCGCATAGTCGATTTCCCCCTGAGTACTCTCGCCGATATAGCCGTCGACATTCAGCACAAAAACGTAATCCGCCAAGTCAATTTTCCGTTTGTGCAATTCGTCCAACTGAGCCTTGCGTTCTGGGTCAACGTGTTGTGGATCTTCGTCAACCGCTTGTGTCGTGACAATCTCCACGGAAAGCACAATCTGCCCGGCGTAACTGAATTCACGACGGGCCTTGTTGTAGGTATCCATGAATCGCGTGGACCCGCAGAGGCAGACGATTTCGGGGAAACCGTGAGAAAGATTGATTTCTCGGCGATACTTACTCATTTTAGGCTCACCTCCGGGGATTGTTTCACGT